>Ga0187867_10001902_pt1 | contig 17750 bp, 10 predicted proteins | sample June2016WEW_13_1_FD_132976 | JGI IMG/M metagenome (GOLD analysis project Ga0187867, IMG submission 132976) | Peatland microbial communities from SPRUCE experiment site at the Marcell Experimental Forest, Minnesota, USA - June2016WEW_13_10 | ecosystem: Environmental > Terrestrial > Soil >...
ACTACCTCGGCTTTCCCGCCGGTCTCTCGGGCGAGGAGTTGACAACACGTGGAGTCCTCCAGGCCCAGAAGTTCGGTGTGCGCATCGAGCTCGGGGCTAAGGCAGTCGGCTTGTCGTGTGACGGCAAGTCCCATCAGGTGCGCTTCGAGAACGGCGATCTTGTCTCGGCCAAATCGGTCATCATCGCCACCGGGGCCCGATACAACCGTCTCGAGCTGGAACGGCTCGCCGAGTTCGAGGGCGTAGGCGTCTACTACGCGGCGACGCAGATGGAGGCACAAGCCTGTGCGGGTGGCCCGGTGCTGGTGGTAGGAGGGGGCAACTCCGCCGGGCAGGCGGCTCTGTTCCTGGCTCGAACGTGCACCCACGTCCAGCTGGCGATCCGGGGCGAATCCCTGGCGAGCTCGATGTCGCGGTACCTGATAGACGAGATCGAGCGCGATGCCCGGGTCACTGTCTCGAGCCACACCGAGGTCGTCTCCCTCCTCGGCGAGAAGGTGCTGCGCTCGGTCGAGCTGCGAGACAACCGTTCGGGGCAGACTTCGACCCAGGCCATCTGCGGGCTCTTCGTCTTCATCGGGGCCAAGCCAAGTACCGAGTGGCTCGCCGGTCAGCTCGCCAAAGACGAGGACGGGTTCTTGTTGACCGGCGCCGACATTCCACAGGCGGAGCTGGAACGTCCGGGCCACGACCCGCTCTTGTTGGAGACGAGCCGACCCGGTGTGTTCTGCGTCGGCGACGTAAGGAGTCACTCGATAAAGCGCGTGGCGACCGCCATCGGCGAGGGCTCCATGGCCGTCCGCCTCGTCTTCGACCGCCTGCAGGCGACGGGCCTCGCCGTTGCTGATCCGGCCAAGCACTTTCCCTGATTCTCCGGCGCTCGCAATCGTCTCCGCCTCCGTTTCGAAGGCGCAAAGACGCCGGGAGTTTCCGATGATGTGCCGAGTCACCGAGCAGCGGAACTGGAGGCGGCGGCCTCGGCGAAGGCGGGTGAGGGGAAACGCCCGCCCATCCCAGCGAGCCCGCCGCAGGCGCTCTTTAGTCGGGACCCCAGAGCGTTATCGTGTCGAGCTCCTCTTCGATAGCCCGGTCGCGGTCGTAGGGTGCTTCCCGTTCCGCGTCGTCAGCACGGCGCAAGTCGTCGCCGTCGTTTGGTTCGTCGGAGGTTTCGCACGGGACGAGCGTCGCCGGGAGCGGGGCATCAGGAGGCGGGTCCTTGGACTCGGCCTCCCCGTCGCGGACCAACGACGTCGCTTTGCCGTCCGAGAACCACCGGTCGTCATGTTTGAGGTAGGGGTCCTTGTACCAGCCTTCTGCTCCGAGATGTCCGGCCATTATTCAAGCTTAGGCCGTCCATCCCTCGCAGAGGTCAAGGGGCTAAGCACCACCAAGCCCAGGCGAGCGCCTGGGCCTCACGCGCGCCGCAAGGCGACCGACTTTCGTCCAGGTTACGGGCGGGCAACTCGAGACGCTTCCTCGAGGTGGGAACGGGCGCTACTAGCCATCTCAGCCCGAGACCCTGTCCGCCATGAGCTTTTGACCGCGGACGACGAACACCACCGTCTCTCCGGGCGAGGAAAGCTCCACCTCTAAGACGCGTTCGTCTCGGGCCTCCACGACTGTATCCACGACGCCCGAGTACGACCACGAGCGCGGCATCGCAACAGTGGGCAGGGCAAGCTTCGACCACCAGAGGCGGTCCTGTGCCTGCACCGTTCGCCGCAGGGCGAAATAGGCCTCTAGGCCGACCCGAGCGGCATCGAGCGGTCCGGGACCGAGCCGCCACGCGTTATCGGGTGACCCGGTGATTGCCAACGTGCCGAGCACGACGGGGTTGTCATCGAGCCCAAGCCCGAGTCGTACGAGAGCTGCCGGGGCTGGCACCACGAGATCGACAGGCGTCAGATCCGGTGTCGGTCGGGGCGCGGCGGCAGTCGACGCCGAGCTGAGGCTCGTCTCGACAACGAAGCGGTCGGGCGTCCACCACAAGGCCTCGGAGGGCCAGCACGTGACGAGGGCGAGTCCGGATCCGCTTTGCGGAGTGGGAAGGAGGGTCCCGGGGTCCGCCACCATGGTCGAGACCGTCTTGAACACCCAACGCCTGCACCCCACCGCCCAGATGACCACGTCACCCGGCCTAAGGCGGTCGAGAGCGGAAAAGTAGCTCACGTCGTGAGCTTCGAGGATCGCCTCGCCAGGCGAGCCAGGCATGGGAGTGGAGGGGTCGTGGCCGACGGCCACGTTGAGCACGTTGTCGGACAGGCCTTCGATCACCGGGGCGGCGAGGTCGATGGCCGGAATTACGAGGACCCCAGCGACGGTGCTTGCAGGCGGTGCCGGTGAGCATTGCGACCCATGGGCGACGACCGGAGAAGCCGGCCGCTCGACGGCATCAGGGGCAGAGGCCATGAGCGAGCGAGCAACGGTCTGCTGGCGATGACTCCACCACCATGGGTAGGCGACTGCGGTGCAAGCGGCAACAACGAGTAGGGCCCCTGCCACGACCAGAGTCGCCGCAGAAACCTGCCGCCCGCTCACACTTGCCGGAGGCCTTTGCGGCGCCGGGCGCCGGCGCCGATGAGGGCGACCCCAGCCAGGCCGAGCAGGCCAGTCAGCAGCCAGTAGGGCATGCCGGCCCAGGGCTCGCCCGTGTGGGCGGATGGGATCGGGCTCCCCGCGCTTGTCACGACGATTCTCACCGCCGCCGGTGCAGATCTCGAACCGGATAGGGTGCGCACGACGTAGGTGCACGTTGCGGCGCCGACGAATTCGTTGGCCGGAACAAAGCGGAAGTGTCCCGATGGCGTCACCGTGCAGGTCCCGTCGGCCTTCGGAGACTGGGAGATGATCTCCAGCTCGAAGGGCCCGGCGCTTTTTGGCAGCGGGAGACCGGTCGAGACGGCGTTGCCGACGATCGTGTAGAGGGTCAGGCTCTCGGCTGCAAGACGTGCCACCACGGTGAAGTCGGTGCGCGCCGTGGCTGAGGAGTAGTTATCGTCGCCGGAGTAGGACGCCGTCACCGCATAGTGGCTGCTGGCGAGCCTGGGGGAGGTGGAGCAGGAGACCGAGGGCAGGATCGTCGTGCAAAGCGCCGCGCCGGCGGCGGTGAACACGACGGTCCCGGATGCTCCAGCTGGAAGGCCGACGACCGACAATGTGACAGTGTGTCCGGCTTGGATCGAGGTGGGCGAGGCGGCGGCGAGCACGACGAGCGCGAACGGAGTCACCGTGAAGGCTGTGGCGGCCTTCGCAGGTCTGACGCTCCCGTCGCCACCGTAGGTGGCAACCACGTCATAGCGCCGTACGTCGAGGTCCTTCGTGACGGTGCACGAGGCGGCGCCGCCCGCCACCTTCGAGACGCAAAGAACCGTCGAGTGCCACCTGAAGCTGACAGAGCCGGAGGCGTCGGCCGGCAACCCGGTCGCCGACAAGGTGACCGCGGTGCCGTAAGGGGCCGAGCCCGGCGTCGCCGCGGCGCTGATCGTGTCGTCGAAAACGCGGGTGATCGTGAAGCTTGTCGGAGCCGAGGCACCTCCGTAGGTGGCGTCGCCCGAGTAGGTGGCGGTCACGGCGTAGTTGTCGGCGCCGAGCCTCCGAGAGGTCTCGCAACTCGGTGCTGGGAGGCTCGCCCTACAAAGCGTGGTGGTGCCCGAGGTGAAGCTCACCGTGCCCGTAGCATCGCCGGGGAGCCCCGAGACCGAAAGCAACACTGCGCTGCCATAGGCGGTGGCGGCCGGCGTCGCCGAAGCTGACATCGAGAAGGCAGCGGACTTTGTGATCGTGAAGCTCGTCGAGGCCGAGGCTCCGAGGTAGCTGCTGTCGCCCGAGTAGGTGGCGCTCACACTGTAAGTGCCCGGTGGAAGCGAGGTCGCAGTCGAACATGTCGCCCTCGCTCCGGACACGCTCGCCGTGCACAAGACCGCCGACGACGACTTGAAGGTCGCCTCGCCTGTGGCATCGCCCGGCAGTCCGGACACCGACAACAAGACGGCGGTGCCGTAGGAAGCCGAGCCCGGCGTGGCAGAGGCGGTCATCGTGTAGGAGGGAAGCTTTGTGATCGTGAAGCTCGTCACCGCCGAAGAGGCGCCGTAGTTGGCGTCGCCCGAGTAGGTGGCGGTGACGGTGTGGCTGCCGACACCGGGCGTCGGCGCGGTGTCACAACTGAGCGCCGGCAGGCTCGTTGCGCAAAGAGTGATGCCCCCGGAGGTGAAGCTGACCGTGCCGGTGGCGCCTCCCGGGAGATTGGCGACCGAGAGAAGGACAACGTTGCCATAGGGCGTCGAAGCGGGGCTCGCCGAGGCGGTCATCGAATAGCGCGAGGACTTGGTGATGGTAAAGCTCGTCTCGGCCACCGACCCGAGGTAGTTGGTGTCGCCCGAGTAGGTGGCGGCGACGGTGTAATGGGTGGCGACGAGCGAAGGCGCGGTGGAGCAGGCGGCCGTCCCGCCCGACACGCTCGCGGTGCACAAGCTCGCCCCCGCGGACGCGAATGTCACAGAGCCCGTGGCGTTCGCCGGCAGACCTGACACCGACAGCGAGACGGTGCTCCCGTAGGGCGCCGTGCCCGGAGTGGCCGAGGCCGACATGGCGTAGGACGAGAATTTGGTGACCACGAAGCTGGTCGAGGCCGATGCGCCGTCATACACGTTGTCGCCCGAGTAGGTGGCGGTGACGCTGTAGCTGCCGACGCCGAGACCCGACGACGTGTCGCAGCTGAGCATCGGCAGGCTTGCCACGCAAAGGCTTGTGACCCCTGAGGTGAAGCTCACGGTGCCTGTCGCGCCAGCGGGCGGCCCGCTTACCGACAGTGAGACGGCGTTGCCGTAGGCGCTCGAGGCGGGGCTCGCCGCCGCCGTCATCGAGTAACCAGAAAGCCTCGTGATCGTGAAGCTGGTCGCGGCTGAGGAGCCCTCATAGTTGACATCGCCGGAGTAGGTGGCGGTCACGGCGTAGTTGCCGGCGCCGAGGCTCGGCGAAGTGACACAGCTGAGTGCCGGGAGGTTTGCCGCGCACAGCGTCGCGGTGCCCGAGGCGAAGCTCACCGAGCCGGTGGCGTCTGCGGGCAATCCAGAGGCTGACAACGTGACGGTGCCTCCGAACGACGTCGAGGCCGGACTTGCCGAAGCGGTCATCGAGTAGCTGGAGGACTGCGTGATCGTGAAGCTTGTCGAGGCCGACGACCCGGAGTAGCTCGCGTCGCCTGAATAACTGGCCGTGACGCTGTAGCTGCCGGTGCCGAGACTGGTCGCCGTCGGGCAACTGGTCGCTCCAGCCAAGACGGACGCCGAGCACAACGTCGTTGCCCCGGAGGTGAAGCTCACTGTGCCCGAGGCGTCGCCCGGAAGTCCCACAGCCTCTAGGGTCACCGAGTCGCCGTGCGGGGTCGTGCTCGGCAGGGAGGACGCCGACATCAAGTAGTCGGAGGACTTGGTGATCGTGAAGCTTGTCAAGGCGGACGAACCGTTGTAGTCACTGTCACCCGAGTAGGTGGCAGTGACGTCGTAGGTGCCAACTCCGAGCGCGGAGGACGTGGCGCAGCTGGACGCCTGGAGGCTCGCCGAACACAAGGTCACCCCACCGGCGGCGAAGCTCACCGTGCCGGTGGCTGCGTTCGGGAGTCCGGAGGCCGACAGCGACACGGCGTTGCCGTAAGGCGTCGAGGACGGGGTCGCCGAAGCCAACATCAAGTAGGCCGAGGACTTCGTGATCGTGAAGCTGGTCGAGGCCGAGGCTCCCTCGTAGTTCGCATCGCCCGAGTAGATGGCGGTGACGCTGTAGCCGCCGGGGGCGAGCGTCGAAGAGGTGTTGCAGCTTGGTGCCGGCAGGCTCGCCGAGCACAGCGTCGTCGTCCCCACCTTGAAGTTCACCGTACCGGTGGCCTGGCTGGGGAACCCCGAGGCCGAGAGTGACACGGCGTTGCCGTAGGCATTCACGCCCGGCGCCGCCGCGGCCAACATCGTGTAGTTGGAGGACTGGGTGATCACAAAGCTGGTCGTGGAAGCAGAGGGATCGTAGTTGCCGTCGCCCGAGTAAGTGGCGGTGACGGGATAGCTGCCCACGGCCAACGTCGAGGAAGTGTCGCAGCTGGACGAGGGAAGCTCGGCCGTGCAAAGAGCCGTCCCCCCCGAGGAAAAGCTCACCATGCCCGTGGCGTCTCCCGGCAGTCCGACGACCGACAACAGTACGGCATTGCCATAAGAAGTCGGGGTGGGGAGGGCCGAGGCCGTCATCGTGTCGGCGGAGGACTTCGTGATCGCGAAGGTCGTCGAGGCAGTTGATCCCTGGTAGTCGCTGTCGCCGGAGTAGCTGGCGGTGACGTTGTAGGTGCCGGCAGCGAGGGTCGACGAGGTAAGGCAGGCGGGCGTCGGGGCAGGGGCCGTGCAGAGCGTCGTCGCCTGCGCAGTGAAGCTCACCGTACCCGTCGAGTTGGAAGGAAGCCCGAATGCCGTCAAGGCCACGGCGTTGCCGTGAGGCGTCGAGCCCGGCACCGCCAAGGCCTCCATCGAATAGGCCGAGGACGGGGTGATCGTGAAAGCCGTAGAGGCCGAGCTGCCCAGGTAGTTGGCGTCACCTGAGTAGGTGGCAATGACGCTGTAATTGCCGCCGCCAAGACTGGACGAGGTTGCGCAGCTCGGCCCCGGGAGATTCGCAGTGCACAGGATCGAGGACCCCGCTTCGAATCTCACAGTGCCGGTGGCATTGTTCGGCAACCCGTTCGCCGACAGCACCACCGATGCGCCGTACACGACCGAGCCCGGTGTCGCGGAGGCGGTCATCGTATAGGCGGAGGACTTGGTGATCGTGAAGCTTGTGGAGGCCGACGACGCCCCGTACTCGCCGTTGCCCGAGTAGTTGGCAGTGACGTTGTAGGTGCCGGGAACGAGCGCCGAGGAGGTATCGCAGCTGAGCACCGGCAGGGTCGTCGAGCACAGGGTGCTCCCCCCCGACCGGAAATTCACCGTGCCCGTCGCGCCGGCGGGCATGCCGGCGACCGAGAGAAGGACGCCGTTGCCGTAGGAGGTCGAGCCGGGGCTCGCCGAGGCGGTCAAGGTCGTGACGGTGGCTGTGTCGGTCGCCGTCGCGGGGTCGCCGTCGACCGAGGACATGCCGGCCACGGCCGAAAGAGACCCGGAAGCCGACGAGGCGATCGTGGCGGGGATCGTCACACTCGGCAGTGAGGTGCCGGCCGCGATCGGTGAAGAGGGTGCGTAGGTGCACGTGACCACCTGGCCGGAGGTGGCGCAGGTCCAGTCGCTCGTCGCCGAAGCGGTGCCGGGGGTTAGCCCCGTCGGGAAGGTGTCCGTGAGCGTGAGCGCGCTCGCCTCAGTGCCACCGTCGCCGCCGTCGGAGCTGACAGAAGGCGACAAGGTGTAGACGGCCTGGTTGCCGGCGAGGAACTCACTGCTCTCGTTGTCGGTGTTGCCGAGGGCGAGCACCGGGACCGGTCCGTTCAGGCTCTGTGTCTGGAGCCCGCTAACTTCGTGGATCTCGGTCGACCCGCCGGTCGAAGAAGTCCAACCGAAAGTCAGTTGGTACGGGATCCCCGTGGACGGATCGATCCAAGAAGACGGGAAGCCCGCGAGAACGGTGTTGTTGCTCACCGTCGGCAGAGCTCCGGAAAGGCTCTGCCATGAAGACGCCCCAAGCGGCTTGTAGGCGATGGACCAAGAATCGGCCGGTACCGTGAGGCCCGAGGTCACCGCCTCGGCTGTGCTCGAAGAAGGGTTGATGACGATCTCCACCGGCACGGCCAGACCCGACCGGCTCGTGGCGGACTGATTGTCGAGGTAGTAGCCGCCTGACCCCTGGGTAGGCCCGAGATTGTTAACTGTCTCGTTAGAGCTGCCGTCGCCGGTGCGCCCGTAGGCCGAAGCGGTCGTGGCGAGAATGCAGTAGCCGGTGGTGCCGTCGCCCGGTCCTCGAGCGGTAACCGACTCAGGGTAGGCCTTCCCTGCGATCAGGCCGGACGGGACAGGACAGCTGGAACCGCTATAGGCCGAATTCTCATAGTTGCCGTACACATCGAGGCCGAGGCCGAGGTACCCATAGGGGACTCCCGCGGCGCTCTGGTTGGTGGAGTACCCGAGCGCCCCTCCGAGATACCCGACCGACGACGGCGCCGTCGGGTCTGCCGGGTTCGCCGCGGCGAGCCCGAAGGATATTCCGTCCGCGCCCGTACCGTCGTACTGATACGAGTCGAAGGAGATGTCGAGGCCTTCGGAAGTCGGCAGACTGACAGAGTAGAAAACGGAACCGACCTCGTCTTGCGCGTTCGGAGTGAACCGGAGCGTGCCGCTGTTGGCCGGGTCGATGGTCGGACTGCAGTCCGGTATCGAGGTCTGAGACGTGGACGGCCCAGCCGTGAGGCAGGCCGTGTTGCCAGCCCCGACTGTCGGGATTACCCAGTTGGCCGGCTCGGAATCTGTCGTAAAGGCAGCACTGCTGAGCGGGGTATCGAGGGCAAAGGCAGGTGACGCCGTGATGACGAGGGCACCGGCAACGAGCAACGGTACGGCCGCCGCCTTGAGGGCTCGGACAAGATCGATTCGCAGTATTTCCCGACTCGTTTTTCCTGCATTCATCCTTATCCTTGAGGCCTTGTCTTCCATCGGCTCGGCCTAGCTGCGTCTTTAGCCTTTTCGTCACCCCGCGTGTCACCCCGGCTTTCACCCTATGTGTCACCTTGCCTAACGCGCCTACAAAGGACCTGAAGACCTAGCCCCGTCTGTCTGAGGTGCCAGCCGGCCCAGGCCACCGGTCCAGTGGCCTAAAGCGCCAGGGGCAAACGGAAGCCGCGCTGCACTCCCGCTCGGTTAGGGACGCCCAAGGCCTCGGGCCGAAGCGGTGCTAGCGAAAGCGCACTCGACGGCGGGCCGGTTGTCTTGACAAGTACTCGTCTGGGATTTGGGATCCCAGATCAGCCATCTAGCGGCTGGGTGGGGAGGTGGGCTGCGACGCGCCTTCGTCGCGGGGTGGGCCAGGAACAGGCACAGCTCCGCTGTCTGCACTGCGCACGGCGGCCTCGTCCAAGATGGCGGCCGTCGCGGTGGCGCCGAACCTCGTGACTCCGATGGCCACGAGCTCGAGTAAACGGTCCAACGTGCGAACGCCGCCCGCCGCCTTGATTTGCACCTTCGGCGACGTTGCCCCTGCCATCAACAACAGGTGGTGCACGGTCGCGCCTTTGGGGGCAAAGCCAGTCGAAGTCTTGATGAACTCGGCGCCGGCACGCTCGCCCAGCCGGCTGCCCTCTACGATCTGCTCGTCGCTGAGGTAGGCGTTCTCGAGAATCACCTTGACCAAGGCGTTCGCCGAGTGGGCGACCGCCACGACCTCGGCGACCTCGTCCTCGACGTAGCCGTACTGACCGCTGCGGAATGCCCCGATGTTGATGACCATGTCGATCTCGCGTGCGCCATCGTCGATCGCCCGGCGGGTCTCAAACAGTTTGGCCTCGGTCGTGGAGTGCCCGTGGGGGAAGCCCACGACCGTGCCGACCGTGACATTCGTGAGCGCGAACAGGCCCGCGGCCAAAGTAACGTCGGCCGGTCTTACGCAGACTGACCAGGTGCCGTACCTGTCGGCGAGTGCGCAACCGTTGCGGACGTCGTCGTCGGTGAGCTCAGGGCGCAGAAGCGAGTGATCAATAAGAGCGGCGATGTCGCGCACCGTCAGCTCAGTCGGGATAACCCTGATTGCGGCACTCATTGAGAGGAACCTTTCACGCGGGGCGTCTCGCACGGCGCCTGCCCAAGGATGACTGCGGCCTAGCCAGAGACACTAGCCCGCTCGCCAAGAGTGCCAACGGAGATTCAGTAGCGTTCTTGCTGCGTTCCCCGCTGCTGCAACGCCCGGCCAGACGGTCAGCCGGTATTGCGCAGACCGGCGGCGATGGCGTTGACAGTGATAAGCAGCGCCCGCCGAAGCTCGGGTTCGTCAGAGCCGGACCGGTGTCTTCCCAGAAGTTCGACTTGGAGGTAGTGGACCGGTCGGAGGTAGTCGGCGCGCACGGCAAGGGTTCGCCGCAAAAGCGGCCTCGCCTCTATGGGCGTGGACTCCCCCGTAAGGGCCAAGACCGCGGCAACGGTGCGGGCATGCTCATCGGCGATCTCCTCGAAGATGGCGTGCTGTCCCGGCTCGACGAGCGCCTTTACGTACATGCGCGCGACGTCCATATCGGTCTTCGCAAGCGTCATCTCGACGTTCCCGATAAAGGTCCTAAAAAAGGGCCATTTCGCGTACATCTCGTCCAGAACCTGCCCAGCGCCGCCCTCGCGGGCTGCGTTAAGGCCGGACCCGACGCCGTACCAGCCAGGGATTATCTGGCGGGACTGGGTCCATCCGAAGACCCATGGGATCGCCCGCAGGGCCGCTAGCTCGGAGCCGGATTCAGGGCGGTAAGCCGGGCGCGAGCCGAGGTTCAGGTCGCTCAGTTCCGCCACGGGCGTCGACGACATGAAGTAGTCGGCGAAGCCGGGGTTCGCAAGCAGCTGGCGATAGGCGCCTTCGGCTACCGAGGAGACCGACTCCATCGCCTCATGCCAAGACTGCGAATCCCTGTCGGAGTGAGAGGAGGAGCTGTCGACGAGACTCGACTCGATCACGGCCGCGAGACTCGCCTCGAGGTTCTCCCGGGCGAGTTCGGCCAGGCTGTACTTGTCGGAGATGACTTCTCCTTGCTCGGTGAGCTTCAAGAACGCCCCTACCGTTCCCTCGGGCTGAGCGAGGATTGCCTCGGCGGAGGGCCCACCGCCTCGTCCGACAGTGCCGCCACGGCCGTGGAACAGCCGCAGGGCGACACCATGGCTGTGAGCGACGTCACGGAGCCGGTTCTGCGCCTTGTAGATCTCCCACTGGGAGGTCGTGATGCCGGCATCTTTGTTGGAGTCGGAGTAACCGAGCATGACCTCTTGGATGTCTTTGCGGGCGGCGACGACGGCCCGGTAGTTCGGATCCGCGAGGATCTCGTCGAGCAGAGCGCCCGAGCGGCGCAGCTCTGCTACGCGCTCAAAGAGGGGAACGATGCCGATCCGGGCCCGCCGCGAACGGCAGTCGATGAGCCCGGCCTCACGAGCAAGCACGACGGTCGCGAAAATGTCGTCGACGCCTTCGGTCATCGATATGACATAGCTCTCGATGACTCCTTCGCCGAAACGATCAAGGGCGGCCGCCACCGATTCGAAGGTCGCGTAGGTCGTCTTGGCCTGTGGCGAGAGGGCGTACCGGGCCGCTCCGAGAGGCCGCGTGCTGTTCAACTCGGCCCGTAGCACCTCGCTGCGGGCGGAGCGGTCGAGCTCGTTGTAGGGTCGCTCGAGCTCTCCGAGGTGGTCGAAGATCTCGCCAAGCGCCCTGTGATGCGCCTCGGCGTTCTCACGGACATCGAGGGTCGCGACGTGAAAGCCGAAGGTCCGCACGAGTCGTCCCATGCGCTTAAGAAGCCCGTCAGCGATGGCCTCGCCGCGATTGGCCGCGAGCGAGTCCCGCATGAGCCGGAGCTCTTCGATGAGATCGTCCACACCCAGGTAGTCCTTACCGGGCACGTGCTCGGTGCCTGCCGCCAGGCGAATTCGGGTGTTCAAGAGCCGCTGGCGAACATAGGAGCACTTCAGGCGGTAGGGCTCTTCGGAGTCGATGCGTATGTAGCGGTGGTAGACATCGGGAAGCGCGGCGCGGTCTGCTTCCAAGCTCTTTGACAGAGCGTTCGAGACGGCCACTATCGCCGTCGAGTTCGAAAGCGCCTGTGTCAATTGGTCGACAAGCCCAACGAGCTTGCGGAAACCGAGCTCGTGCTGAATGAGCAGGACCTCGGTGGTGACTTCCGGGGTCACCGACGGGTTGCCGTCACGGTCGCCTCCCACCCAGGAGCCGAAGCGAAGGGCGGAGGTGGAGAACTCGAGGACTATGCCGTGGCGCGCCAGCTCGTCGTCGAGGTCCTCGAGCACTGTCGGGACGGCGCCGTCATAGATCCGCGACAGGTAATAGAGGACATTCTGGGCCTCGTCCTGGGGCCGAAGGCGCCCGACCCGGATCTCGCTCGTCTGCCACAGCAACAGGATCGTCTCGCGAAGCCGGCTGACAAGACGCCTTTGCTCGGCCGGTGCCGGTTCGGCTGCGAGCGCCTGCACGAGGTGCGCCACCTCGAGGAGCTTCGAGAGCACGGATCGACGCGCCGACTCGGTCGGATGGGCGGTGAACACGGGACGGAATTCGAGGTGGCCGAGGGTCGCTGCAAGGATGTTTCCATCGATCCGGTGCTCTGCGACCCGGTTGAGGGTCTCTCGCAACCAGGTCCGCTCCGCCCGCCGTGCTTGACCGAGCTCGGCTGCGCGATGCACCTGCTCGGTCACATTGGCAAGCTGGAAGTAGGCGGCGAATGCCCTTGCGAGCAAAAGCGCGGTGCCTGTCGCAATGGTGGGCAGCTGCTCGGCCAGACCGCCGCCGCCCGCCTGTTCCCCCTCTGAGCGCTCGAGCTTGGCCACCGCTCGAATCTGTCCGACCAGGTCCAAGAACTCGGGTCCTTCGGCGCGGGCGAGCTCCTCGCCGAGCAGGGAGACAACGAGACGGATGTCCCTGCGCAGTGCGGCGTGGCGCTCCTCGGTCGGGACCGCGTCGTAAGAAGTGATGGGGTCGCGCACGTAGCTTCTGACCGAGTGCGACTCTCCCGAGCTTTGCGCCACGGACGGATCGTACTGATCCCGGCGGGTTGGCGGCCCACCGGCGGTGGACGTTTGTTCAGTCGGCGAGGTGTGCCTCGAGGGTGATCTCCGGCACGCCTGCCAACGCTTTGCTGACCGGGCACCCGGCCTTGGCGGCCGCGGCGCGCTCTTGGAATATCGTCTCGTCGAGACCGGGAACCTTGGCGACGGTGACGAGGTCGATCCTTGTGATGGTGGGGGCGCCGTCGACCAGTCTCAAGATGACCGTGGCGTCGGTGTGGACAGATTCGGGCGTGGTCCCGCCTTGGGCGAGGAGGCTCGACAAGGCCATGGAGTAGCACGACGCGTGGGCGCCGGCGATCAGCTGCTCCGGGTTGGCTCCCGGACCATCTTCGAATCGCGACTTGTACGAGTAGTCGCCGCTAATGGTGTCGCCGGCTGTGAAGGTACCGCTGCCCGTGCGCACGTCACCTTTCCACTCGGCGCTGCCTCTTGCCGGCATGTTTACCTCCTGGCCCGCTCGGGGCATGGGTGGGAATCTGAACGTCGGGATGTTATCGACGGCTGCGAACAGTAGCGACCGGTTTGGACGCCGTCATTCCCCGGCGTCTTGGCCGCCAGCGAAGTCCCTGAGCACGGACCCCGAGAGGCGATAGCGGGTCCAGTCGTCCGTCGCCACGGCTCCGATCGATTCGTAAAACGCGATGGCGGGCTTGTTCCAGTCGAGCACGGACCACTCGAGGCGCCGACAGCCATCCTCGAGCGCGCGCTGGGCCAAGCAGGTCAGCAACGCCTTGCCCACGCCAAGGCCACGATGTGCGGGCCGGACATAGAGGTCCTCGAGATAGATGCCGGGCCGGCCCGTCCAGGTGGAAAAGCTCCTGTAGTAGATGGCCATCCCAATGACTGAATCGCCAGAGGTCGCCACGAGCGCGAAGGCGCTCGGTTCTGGCCCGAACAGGGCGCGCTCAAGCGATATCTCGTCGATCTCCACCTCCTCGCTGGCCCGCTCGTAGGTTGCCAGCTCTCTGACCAGCTCCACGAGGACGGGGACATCATGGCGAGAGGCCGGGCGGATCACCTCTCGAAGGTAGCCGACATCTTGTATCCCGAGCGCGAGAATCTCAGCGCTCGATCAACGAGCCCGGAAAGGACTACGAGCCCATGCGACTGATCCCCCACAAAGCGCCGGCGCCGCCCGTCGCCGTCGTCGACTCGAGGCCGGAGTGAGCGCCGCCGTCGAACCCGTCGTGGTTCACCACGAGGTGGACCACGACGGCGACCCTGCCCGGCTGACCTACACCTTCGGAGGTGCCGAGGCGGTGGCCTCGCTGCGACCCGGGTCCATCTTGGAGACGAGCACTCTGGACTGCTTCGCCGGCCGGGTGCGCACTGTCAACGACCTAGTGAGCCAGGTTTGCGATCCGCGGTATTTCAACCCGCAGACAGGACCTTTTTTCATCGAGGGCGCCGCGCCGGGGGACACACTGGCGGTGCACTTCGCCCGCATCGAACCGAGAGAGGCCCAAGGCGCGAGCACGACGGTGCCGTTGTTCGGAGCCCTTACGGCCACCGGCCTCACGGCAATGCTCCACGAGCCGCTCCCCGAGATGACCTGGATCTACGGCATCGACCGAGACCTGCGCGTCGTGCGCTACGAGGCACGTGACAGCGATCTGCGCATGGAGCTGCCGCTAGACCCGATGCACGGGACCGTCGGAGTCGCCCCAGCCTTAGGCGAGGTGCGCTCGTCACTGGCCCCGGGTGATTGGGGAGGCAACATGGACACTCCAGAGATGCGGGCCGGGGTGACCTGCTACCTCGGTGTCAACGTGCCCGGAGCTCTCTTCAGCTTTGGTGACGGCCACGCCCGCCAGGGAGAGGGCGAGACCTGCGGGGTAGCCGTCGAGACGGCGATGGAGTCAATCGTGGTCGTCGAGTTGGTGAAGGAGTCCCCCACGCCTTGGCCGAGAATCGAGAGTGACGACGAACTCATGACCACCGGGTCGGCCCGGCCCCTTGAGGACGCTTTTCGCATCGCCCACGCTCAGATGGTCCACTGGGTGGTGGATCTCACAGGCTTGTCCGTCATGGATGCCTACCAGCTAGTCGCCCAGACGGCGCGAACCCCGGTAGCTAACGTCGTGGACACCAATTACACCGTGGTGGCCAAGCTGGCCAAGAAGTACCTCCCCGGCGTCGAGGCCATGGCGGGTGTGCACTCTCATCTGCGAAGGCTCGCTTCGAGGTACCTCCCCCCCTCGAAAGGCATGCAGCACTGAGCCGCTGGCTGAGAAGCGTTTCGCCAGAAGCGCCGCGTTCGGGCCGTTGCCACGGTAGGTTCATCCGATGACAGCTGCCTTGTTGGGCTTCGCCCTAGCGGCGACGTTGCTCATCCTCGCGCCCGGCCCCGACAGCCTGCTCGTGATGCGAAACTCGCTTCGCGGTGGTCGCAAGGTAGGAGTGTGCACGGCGGCCGGCACACTGACCGGATTGTTGAGCTGGGCGCTTGCGGCGACGCTGGGGCTATCGTCCTTGCTCGCCGCCAGCCGGGTCGGCTACGACGTCCTGCGCTTTGTGGGAGCCGCCTACCTGATCTGGCTCGGAATGACGAGTCTTTCCCAGCGCCGGACCTCGGCGGAAAGAGCCGAGCGGCGTGACGGGAAGACGGAGCCCGCGCCGGCCCCGAGCCTGCGTCGCGCCTATGCCAATGGTGTGATCTCCAACCTGTGCAATCCGAAGATCGGGGCGTTCTTCGTTGCCTTCCTGCCCGGGTTCATCCCCCCTGGAACTTCTGTGCGCGCCTTTTCTCTCCTTTTGGGAGTTTGGTTTGCCTTAGAGACCGGGCTCTGGATGGGCGTGTTGGTGTGGATGGTGGACCACGGCGTGGGCTGGCTCAGCCATCCGAAGGTCCAGCGGCGCCTGGAACGCCTGACCGGTCTCGTCCTTATCGGTTTCGGCATCCGGCTCGCGACTGAGACGCGATAAGGGGCCGGTGCTCCTTCGCCCGGTCACCCGACCTGGAACTGGGGCTTGGCTGGGCGACCAGGCCCGCTGCCACCTCACACCGGACACCCAGTTGATTTTCCGCATCCCCCGAGCTTCGGCGCCCATACTCCTTGTGATCCGGAGATGCCGGTTCATCGAGTGGCCGAAAGGGCGATGACATGCAAACCGCACGGTCGAAATTCGACAGCAAATGGGCCCACAGACAGCTCAGCCGAGGGCGGGGAGACACGCCGAGACCGCCCTCGCCAAGGGCCCACGCTCCTTAACGCACTTGCGGTGGGCGAGCCGGCGCCCGGCGGCTCGCCCGTCGCCTGCCGGCCCGCGAGGATTGCGGGCAGCCGAACGGACAGTGCAAGTTCCGTGTCGACCGCTCCCTCGGGCGGCCCACGACGAAGGACCCGGACCGGTCCGTCGGCAAACACCGCTGGAAGAGGGATCCTGACCTGATCCGACTTCTACGAGATTGTCGCCTCTCGTGCCAGGCGGCGGTCAGGGACGAACCACATGAGAGCGACGCTCGCATAGACCGCATAGGAGGCCACGGGCGCGACAAACGCCAGACCTACACCGGCTGCGTAAAGCATCAAGGAGAGCTTTCCCTTTAAGTCCGAGCCTATGCCTTTGGCAACGGCTGACTCTGACCCGTTGGCCCGGATAATAAATATGGTCAATATGGTGTAAGCGACCCCAGCTCCGAAGCCGACGAGACCATAAGAACCCGCGGGCAACGCGTGAAGCGGATACCGGCCGGCCCACCCGGTCACAATTGGTAACAGGGACAGCCAAAAAAGCAGGTGGAGGTTGGCCCACATGACCGCGCCGTCCATGCGCTCTGTGGCCCGCAAAAGGTGGTGATGGTTGTTCCAGTATATGCCGACCATGGCAAAGCTCAGCAGGTAGACGAGCAGCTGAGGTAGCCGGCTGTGGAGCGCCCCTAACGAAGGGCCCCCGGGTGGCTTCACGTTGAAGGCCATGATCGTGATGATCACGGCCATCACGCCGTCGCTGAATGCCTCCAGCCGGTCGGTCTCGCTGAGCCTTCGCATGGTCCCCCGCGCCGATGCCTTTTCCTGTCTGCTACTAGCCGCCGTGACCCTTTAGGCCGTTGGCCCAGCGCCCAGCCAGCCCCGTCGTCTAAAGAGGATCATGAGGAGCACGATAGCTACCACCTCGGAGCCGAGACCGAGGAAGATGAACAACGGGAGATTCTCCTGCAGGTGGCCGGTCAACCAGGCGAAGTTCTGCCCGAAGAAGCCAGTGAGGTACCCGAGCGGCATGAAGATGGTAGCGATGATGGCCAGTTGCTTCATGACAACGTTCAGGCGATTGGACACCATCGACAGGTGCGTGTCCATGGCACCCCCGATCAGGTCACGGTATCCGTCCACCATGTCGCTGATGCGAATGAGGTGATCGTAGAGACTGCGGAAGTACGCCGCGCCCTGGTCTGTCATCCCTGGAATGGTCACCATGCCTGAATTCAGGCTGGAGATCATGTCGCGCTGTGGCGTGACGACCTTGCGGATCGCCATGATCTGACGCTTCATTTCGAACAGAGTTCCGAGCTGCTGCTCGGTAGGCGTCTTCAAGATGGCGCCTTCGAGGGCGTCGATCGAGTCGTCAAGGTTGGACAGGATGGGGAAGAACGAATCCACCAGGCTGTCCATGATCAGATAGAAGACGGCTACCTGCGGTGCCGAAACGTCCGAGGAGTGGTGGGTGCCGAGACGGGCGCGCACGGAGGCAAAGGCGGGACAGTCACCCTGGTGCAGGCTGACAATGAACTTCAGGGTGATGAAGCAGTGCACCTCGACCATGTTCTTGCCGTCGGCCGCCATGCCGAAAGACACGACATGCACGAAGTCGTCGTAATCGTCGATGCGGGGCCGTTGCCCGAACTGGTCAGCCGCCTCCACGGCCACGGGGTGGAAGTGAAAGGTATCTGTCAAAAGCCCCGTCACGTCGTCGTCGGGCCCTGGGTCGTGTAAGTCCAGGTCGAGCCAGAAGAAGGCTCCCCCCGTCGCCGCTTGTTGAATCCCTTCGCGAGTCGCGTCGGTGGCCTTGCCGTCTTGTACGAGGGTCCCT
>Ga0187867_10001903_pt1 | contig 17749 bp, 13 predicted proteins | sample June2016WEW_13_1_FD_132976 | JGI IMG/M metagenome (GOLD analysis project Ga0187867, IMG submission 132976) | Peatland microbial communities from SPRUCE experiment site at the Marcell Experimental Forest, Minnesota, USA - June2016WEW_13_10 | ecosystem: Environmental > Terrestrial > Soil >...
AACTTAGCTGTAAGTCCAACAACAAACCTACAGAACCCTAGATTTCCCCTGGTAAGACCGTCCTTGCCCAGTAGGAGGTCTATCACTCGCTAGCATTCTCAATAAATTGTTCCGAAAGCAATTAGTTTTTCCATCTTGTTATAATTGTCCTTATGAATTTCCCTTTGGATATTCATTTGTTTAAAACGTTAACATCGATTTTTAAATTTGTCAATAGGGAATTTTTAATCTATTCTATTCAGACCAGAACACACTAATGACCAATTGAGCAAAACACATTTATCACGTGCCTATGGTGATTTAGACTAGTAAGACAAAATAATAAACAGGAACGCCGTGGTTGATCTCATTTGTTAAATAAGAACTCAATCCCGCGTTATTTCGTCAACCAGAAATCTACTTCTTCTTTTTCTTTGATATTTAAAGAAGCGAATTGTTTTATATTTATCAATATTTTTTTTAAACTTGATCTCATTACTTCCTGTTCTTCGTCGGTCAAAGAAGAAAAGATTGCATCAATTGCTTCACTTTCCTTGGCACTTTCAATTATGCGAAGGCCTTTTGGTGTTATTTTGAAATTGAGCTGGTTTGTTTTAGGAGTGTTTCTTTGTCTTTTTATTAGACCATCTTTTTCCATTAATATAGTCTGCCGGGAAATCACATGGGGCTGCCGTTCAACTCTCTTCGCTATGTCTGATAAAGTTACACCTGGGCCTAAATCTCGTATAGCTCGTAAAACAAAAAGCTGTCGAATAGGAATGTGATGCTGTTTCAATTCTTGTTGTCTGACAAAAAATATTGAATGATGTATGCTGCTAATCATATTCCATGTTTCAGAATTATAATCGTGTTTATCTTTTTTTTGAAGTGTTCTTTTCATTTATAAAGCTCCATTTATGTTATAACAACAATAATTATATCAATTAACTCTGCAACATTGTGATCAATTTCACGGTGGCAATTGCTTCTTTGCGAGGGATTGACAAAGCTAAAAAATCATGATACTATCGTTTTTAATTTCTCGTTATCATCCTGATAGTTATCCAATTGAACTCTTATAATATTATGGGAACTGCAGTTTTTTGTCAATATAATGCGCATGCACCGTGGAGGAGATGTATCGCGCGGGTCGAGTAATCACGCTTATTAAAATTTTTGCAGAAGATAGTTTACTTGTTATCATACCCTTACAAATCTGTATAGAATGCTTACATGTAAATCCATATGGATAACCAGTTGACAAACCGTTAGTGATATGGTAGGATTTTCGCAACCAAGCTTGTGGTAAAGAGAACAATCTGTATTATTCGCAAAATAAATAAGGAGGAGTATTTTGAAAAGCAAAGCTTTGTGGGTCTGTGTAAGTTTGCTGTTAGTCACGACTTTGGTAATGTCTTCTTGTACTAAGACTACAACGACAGCATCTACTGCAACCACTACAGCATCGACAACTGCGCTTGTTTCGACTGCTGCCACCACAACGGTGGCCACCACTGCGGCTACTACCACTGCGGCAACTACAATTAGTACTACTAGTACTTCTACGACGCAACCCTCGCCACAATATGGTGGGACTATGACTATGGTCAACGATACGGGCACGAATGATCCATCCAACTGGGATCTGGATCTAACCACCTCAGGAAGTATCACTACTATTTACATTAATCCCTATTTAGAAAATTTCTTTTGTGGAGATATAAATAAATACGGGCCGGCGGGGAACGGTGCTGACCTATTTCAATTACCACAATATATTCCTAATCAGTACTTGATGGGTAACATAGCGCAAAGTTGGTCTTTCCAGGAAAATCCGTTGTCCCTAACTATAACCTTAAAAAAGGGGATCATGTGGACCGGTAATCCCAATATAGGCATGGCTCCTCGTGAACTTACTGCCGCTGACTGCGTGTTTTCATCCATGCGGCAATTAACCGCACCGAATAACTATGCTCATTTTAGTGTTTGGATCAAAGATTGTGTTTTAGTTGATAATTATACATTTAAGTGGGAATTTACTGCTTTTAATGCTAACTGGGCGTTTTACCTTTTATATGGCGGCGGCTTTTCGTTTCCGTTTTCTCCTGAATCGGCTGCGGCCGGGGGTTCAAACTGGCGAAATGCGGTTGGCACCGGACCGTTTGAGTTGAGTGATTTTGTTGATGGTTCTTCTGTCACCTACGACAGGAATCCCAATTATTGGGGGACAGCGACAATTAATGGAAAACAATATCAAGAACCTTTTGTAAATAAACTTGTCTACCTCATTGTTCCTGATACATCTACCGAATTAGCTGCCCTGCGAACTGGGAAGATAGATTGGACGACACAAGTTTCTTTAACGTCTGCTGCCTCGCTATCAACACAGGCTTCTAACTTGGTACAAGTTAAGTATTTATCAGATTCTATTTATGCATTTAGGTCGAATAGGCTTCAAGCTGGGAATCCTTTAGCCAATTTGCAAGTGCGCCAGGCTTTATCTATGGCTACTGATTTTAACAGTATCGCAACCGATGTATACGGAGGCGGCGATATCCTCGGTTGGCCGGTTGGTCGAGGAAATCCAGAATACACTCCGCTGTCAGGTGAATCTGCCGCTGTGCAAGCTCTATTTAGTGATAACCCGACCCAGGCAAAACAACTGCTGGCTAGCGCTGGTTATCCAAACGGCTTTACGACAACACTTGCCATAGACGCTGCGGTCCCGATAGAGGCAGACGATGCTCAGATTATCGCAGCCGATTGGGCTCAGATAGGTGTTACCGTTCAAATTCAGTCGTTGAGTAACGCGGCTCTTGTTGCGCAAAAAAATGCTGATACCTATACAGGGTATCTTGCCTATCCAATCGCTGTTGCGAGTGCTCTAACACCAATTTCATGGTATCAAGGTACTGCAACGGGCCCTAATTATAAAACGGGAGAACCGCTTGACGTTGAGGCAAATGCCGTGTTGTCAGACGAAGACCCAGTGGACGCGCAAAATCTTGCAACCCAATTTTGCAAAGATGCACTTCTCGACGCTGGCATATTACCAATGACCAATCCTTATGTGGTCAACTGTTATTGGCCCTGGTTGGAAAATTACTACGGTGAGACTGATGCCGCATACCATAACCAAGTAATCATGGTAGAACAAATTTGGATTAACCAGACTCTGAAAACTTCGCTGGGACATTAGTAATTTATTTGCCGTAGAATAGAAACAAATTCCGTGATTCTTGATAAAGAAGCGGTAGCTGTAAGGAAGGTGATGGACATAAACCTCACCTTCCTTACAGGTTGAAAACGGTACATTTTCTTGATTTTTTGAGCATGACAAGTTTTAGTGTGATCCTGGTCCATCTTTAATGGGTTGGCTTTTGTTACAATAAAAGGTTCCAAACAATGAAATATCGTGCATTGGGCAAGCTAAATTGGGAAGTTTCAGCACTAGGGTTTGGAGCAATGCGGTTACCGACTCTAGGAAATGATTTTGCTAATATTGATGAACATGAAACTATCAGAATGATTCGGTATGCAATCGACAAAGGCGTTAATTATATAGATACGTCTTATGGCTATCATAAAGGCAACAGCGAGGTTATAATCGGGAAAGCGTTAAAAGATGGCTACAGGGAAAGGGTACGGATAGCAACTAAACTACCTAGTCACGATGTCAGAACAGCTGAAGATTTCGACCAGTGCTTGAATGAGCAATTAAAAAGACTCGGGATAAAAAGTGTTGATTTTTATCTCCTCCATCATCTAAATAAATTGGTATGGCCCAAAATGCGTGATCTTGGTATTCTTAGGTGGGCAGATAGGGCGATAGCTGATGGCCGAATCGGCTACTTTGGTTTTTCTTTCCACGATAATTATGAACTTTTTAAGGAAATAATCGACTCTTATAATTGGACATTATGCCAGATCCAGTATAATTTTACGGACGAACAATTTCAGGCGGGAACACGAGGTCTGCATTATGCTTATGACAAAGGGGTTGCAGTTGTAGTGATGGAACCAATCAAAGTTGGTCGCCTTCTAAGACCTCCAGAAGGGATAGCCAAATTATGGGAAGAGTCATCTAAAAAAAAGACTCCACAAGAATGGGCATTACGCTGGGTCTGGAACCACCCAGAAGTAGCTGTAGCTCTAAGCGGAATGAGTAAATTTGAACAGGTAAAAGAAAATATCGGTTATGCCAATCAATCCCAACCACACAATCTAAATCCAAGAGAATTGGAGTTAATCGAACGGGTTAGAGATATGTATCGTCTTATGAGTCCTATTTCTTGCACAGGTTGTGGATATTGCCTGCCTTGTCCGAATGGCGTAGATATTCCTCGTGTATTCGAATATTACTGTGAAGCGGTAAATTACAGCGACGTCACCAGACGCCGTTTTATGTATAATGACCCTAATATGATTAAACGGCAGGAACGTGCCGATAAATGTATTAAATGTAAGAAATGTGAAGAAATATGTCCTCAAAAAATACACATACCAGAAATGCTGGAGAAGGCGCATGCTTTCCTAATGGAATGAACATGATATTATATAAAAACCATGGTAAAGATTAAGAACGACCATGAAGACTTGATTGGGTATGCGGAAAACTTTTTAGCGTGATTTAATCGTACAGAAGATCAGTAAAATATTTGGTGATGATTTACGGGAAGAAATCACAGATTAGTAGCTCTCAAAACGTAGAGGAGTAATATGCGTTCTTATATAATCAGAAGATTACTTTTAATGATACCTACTGTGTTTTTTGTTACTGTTATAATCTTCACGACATTACGTCTAATTCCAGGCAGTGTAGTAGATCTCATGGTAGATAATTATTCAGCTGGTATTGGAAGCGTCACAGCTTCCGCTAGACTGGTGATTATACACCAACTAGGAATGGATGTACCCATATATGAACAGTATGCGCGCTGGTTAGGTCAGATTTTTCATGGCAACTTAGGGACGGCTATCTGGTCACAAACACCTGTCATTAATGCAATAGCAACAAGATGGCCTATAACCTTTGAACTTGGTGTTTTAGGTATTATAATGGCCGAACTCATAGCTTTACCCATAGGTATATATTCAGCCTTGCGGCAGAACACTTGGGGTGACTTAGTGGGTCGTAGCTTTGCAATATTGTGTATTGCTGTCCCAAGTTTTTGGTTGGCAACACTGGTAATTGTTTACCCTTCGATATGGTGGGGCTATATGCCTTCCATGATGCTTATCAAATTTACCGCTGACCCTTTGGGCAATCTGAAAATGTTCATAGTGCCCGCCATCGTTTTAGGTATGGGGATGTCAGGAGTAACCATGAGGATGACCCGTACAATGATGTTGGAGGTAATGAGACAAGATTATATCAGGACTGCTTGGGCAAAGGGACTAAAAGAGAGGATTGTCGTCATTAGGCATGCTTTGAAAAATGCGCTCATTCCAATAGTTACAATAGCTGGCCAGCAATTGAGCGTGTTGGTCGGAGGTACGGTTATCATAGAGAGTATATTTGGCCTACCTGGAATGGGGCAACTTATTATAAACTCCTTAAACACTAGAGATTACGTGACATTCGAAGCCTGTTTGTTACTTTATTCCATCGTATTAGTAGTAATCAACCTAATTGTAGATCTAGTCTATAGTTATTTGGATCCCCGGATTCATTATAATTAACTTGAAATTGAAGGTAGGAAACGGTGTGGCTGGTAATTCATTAGAAGTAAAAAAAGATTCGAAATTTTTCGAAGTAATAAAAAGAATGGTAAAGGAGCAGCCGCTAGGTACTGCTGGTGCATTTATAACATTGATTATGCTCCTTGTTGCCATTTTCGCCAACTACTTGACTCCTTATGGAATAAACCATATGACTGGTTTTGTTCTGGCACCACCATCACTCAAATTCTTAATGGGCACAGATAACCTCGGGCGTGACATATTTAGTCGTGTCCTCTATGGAGCTCGTGTTTCCGTAATTGTGGGATTGCTTGCGACTCTTATTAGCGTGATTATTTCCACATTTATAGGCGTTACCAGCGGATATATCGGAGGAATATTTGATCTAATAGTTCAGAGGTTTGTTGATGCCTTTATGTGCCTTCCTGGTTTAGTTATTTTAATGCTCCTTGTTTCTTTAATTGGAGCTGGTTTATGGCAAATAATAGTCGTTTTAGGTGTAACTGGTGGAATCAGTGGTTCAAGGATGATGAGGAGTGTTGTTTTCACAATCAGAGAGAGCACATATTTGAAAGCTGCCATAGCTATTGGCGCCTCTACTCCGACAATATTTCGGAGGCATATCTTGCCTAATATTCTTGCTCCCCTAATTATCGTTTTTAGTATGTCAGTGCCGGGAACTATTTTAGCTGAGGCTGGCTTGAGTTTTCTGGGCTTTGGTGTTCCTCCCCCTACTCCAACTTGGGGGGCCATGCTCAGCGGGGATGCTCGAACCTATATGTTCCGAGCTCCATGGATGGCCTTCTTCCCTGGGTTTGCATTAAGTATACTTGTCTACAGTGTCAATATGTTTGGTGATTCGTTAAGAGATATTCTGGACCCAAGACTAAGGGGCGGGATTGGACGATACGGTGTAAAAACGAAGAAGATAAAGACTTCAGAATAATTAATTGATATACCGTAAAACGGTTGGTTTTTATGGGTTTTAGTTAAAATATCGATATTGAAAATTGGAAATATTGCAAAACAGATGTTAAACCACGACACGGCATATTTGGGATGTTTTCTTTGATCCAAGTCTTCCGTGATCGGTACGTTCGGAAACGAAGATAGTAAACATGGCGCGCTATTTATTGCCATCGAATCTAGACAATTCAAAATTTGTCTAGAATTATAAAAAATAAGTTAGGAGTTATGAAAATGAGCAAGTCTACTAAGGGTACAAAAACAGAAAAAAATCTTATGGCCGCTTTTGCTGGAGAATCACAAGCAAGAAACCGTTACAATTATTTTGCTAACGCGGCCCGAAGCTCGCCCACTAAAGTGGGGTACGAACAAATTGGCAATATTTTCAATGATACAGCGGAAAATGAAAAAGTGCATGCCAAAGTATTCTTAAAATATCTGGAGGAAGGAGACGTCGAAATTACGGTGTCTTATGCGGCAATAATGGTGAGAGACACTCTGGCTAATTTGGAATCAGCTGCAAATGGAGAGAACAAAGAATGGTCATCAACTTATGTCGATTTTGCGAAAACGGCCAAAGAGGAAGGTTTCCCTGAAATTGCTTCTTCATTTGAACAAATTGCCAAAGCGGAGAAATTTCACGAATCCAGATTTCGAAAGCTATTGGCAAATGTTAAAGCAGGGGAAGTATATAAGAAAAAAACTGCGGTTGCGTGGCATTGCAGCAATTGTGGATACGTCCAAGAGGGCATAGAAGCTCCCAAAGAATGCCCAGCCTGTAAGCATCCGCAATATTACTATGAAGTATTAGCAGAAAATTATTAATATTTTTACAGATTCATTTTGTGGGTAATGAAATCGCTATATTGGATTTCACCGATGATACCCGGAAAATTGGATGGCTACAGGGATTGCCGAAATAATCAGTAAACTAGATCGAGTTCAAACATAACGGGAGTAAACTGTTAGTTTCGCTTTAGGAAGATGCAGCGCTTTTAGATATTCATTCGAAATACAGGTTACTACCGAGAATTAAAAAAATGTCGTTTTTGATGTTCCCGATGCTTTCGACATCATATGTTCACGGCTGGAGGCAGATGTGTCATTGGTTAATACATGATACAGTGTCCTAGAAGCATGGATATTTTTAAAAACTTGCAAACGCAGTAATAATACCGGAAGGAGAAAGAAAATATGAATCAATATAAAATGTGGATCGGCGGGAAATGGAACGACGCCGAGTCCGGCAAAACTTACCCAGTTTACAACCCGGCCACGGAAGCGGAAATTGCCCAGTTACCATTAGGTGATAAGAGCGACGTAAACAAAGCGGTTGAAGCCGCTCGAAGAGCTTTCCCAATCTGGTCCCAAAAATCACAACCTGAAAGATCTCAGATTACCCTAAAAATAGCAGCCCTATTACGTGAAAATGCTGAAGAATTAGCTAGGTTAGACACTCTTGAGCATGGAACCCCTGCGAAGAGAGCTGCCTTCTTAGCGCTGGACACGCCTGGTTGGTTTGAATGGGCTGCATATAATGCTAGGTCGATGATGGGGCATACGATTCCTGTAAGTCCGGAAACTTTGGTATATCTACAACGGGAACCAGTCGGCGTCATTGCAATCATAACACCATGGAACCTTCCTCTTATGATGATATTTCAGAAACTCGCGCCGGCTCTTACACTCGGTAATACTTGCATTATCAAACCTCCCAGCATTAATTCGCTTACCGCTCTCAAACTCGCGGAGATATTGGAGAAATTAGAATTACCTCCGGGCACTGTTAATATCATTACCGGACCGGGGAGTACTGTGGGCGAAGCTCTGGCCTCACATCCAGGGGTTGATATGGTAGCATTTACCGGAAGTTCTGAAACAGGCAAAGCGATAATGTCTTTGGCTAGCCATACTGTAAAGCGGTTGCAATTAGAATTGGGAGGAAAGAATCCTGCGATGATTCTGGACGACGCCGATGTAACCCAGGCAGCAGTTGCTATGGCCAAACAACAATGTAACAATTCAGGGCAAATTTGTGGGTCGCCCGGTAGATTTTATATTCATGAAAAGGTTTATGATGAATTTGTGGATAAATTTACGGCAGCAATGAAGAAAATGGTGGTAGGCGATCCAAACGATGAAAAAACCGACATGGGTCCATTGGTCAGTGCCCAACATCGGGATAGAGTTGAGGGATATATCAAGTCAGCTTTGGATGAGGGGGCGAAAGTCCTTCTGGGTGGTAAAAGGCCAACGGCGCCACCGATGAATAAAGGCTATTACGTAGTGCCAACTATAATTACAGACATTACCCAGAAGATGAAGGTCGCAAGAGAGGAAATTTTCGGTCCAGTGGCCTGTCTCATGCAAAAATTCAACTCAGATGAAAAGTTAATTGAGATGGCAAACGATAATACGTTCGGGCTTACTTCTTGGATCTGGACCAGCGATATGGCTAGGGGCATGAGATGCGCAAATAAAATTCAAGCTGGGACTGTTATATTAGGTCAGGGTCGCGGAGGTGGCCCGGAATTCCCTTGGGGCGGTTACAAAGAGAGTGGCGTAGGGAAAGAAGGTTCTTTATATGGTCTATACGAGTATACCAACTTAAAGAGGGTACAAGTTGACTTGATGGCGTCTAAAAAGTAGCGTTCTTAAGAACTATACGCCCTGGAGAACGGAGAAATATCATGAACAATAAAACTCCATGGTGGAGCAAATTTGGCAAGCCACAGTATGGAGGTGAATTGGTTGTACGCGCCAATTGGAACATAGAAGATTTTGATCCGCATATCCGAGGTCCTCTTGGAAACATATATGCTGCCTGGATGGAAACATTGGTCGCTGATGACTGGCAGTTAGATCCAGAAATATTTGATTTTAAAGCACATTGGCGTCCAATACAATACTTAAAGGGATGCTTGGCAGACAATTGGGAATTTACTGAACCCAATACCTATGTTGTGCACCTGCGCAAAGGTATTCATTGGCAGAACATCCCACCAGCAAACGGGCGCGAGTTAACCGCCGATGATGTTGTGTTTCATTACAATCGAGTGCGGAATAATGGAGAAGACGGCCAAACTTCTCCATTGGTTTCTGAAGAATTTAAAGACCTGCTTTCGGTCAGTTCTTTGGACAAATATACCGTGGTTTTTAAATGGAACATTTCCAACCCAAGACAAATTATGGATACTTTACATCAGGTTGGGGTTTCTCAATTTCTAGAGAATCCCGAAGCTGTCCAAAAATGGGGAGACCTTACAGATTGGCATCACGCCATAGGAACCGGTGCTTTTATTTTGCAGGATTTTATTTCACATGATTCAGCAAGTCTTATTAAAAACTGCGATTATTGGGCATTTGACGAGAGGTATCCCCAGAACCAGCTTCCATATCTGGATTCAGTCAAATTTATTGTCGAACCAGAAGAAATTCTGGCCATTGAAAAAATGCGTAAACGCAAAATTGATATTATTGACCACATTTCGCCAATACAGGCTTACTCGATGAAAAAAACAAACCCAGAAATACTAATGTTGACACACCCTGATTCGAATGCTCTTTCCATTGAACCGAGAAATGATGCCGTGCCTTTTAATGATATTCGAGTACGAAAAGCAATGCAAATTGCGATAGACCTTCCCGCAATAGCTCAATCATATTACAAAGGTTTTATAGACCCTTTCCCCTGTACTTTAACATCAAAGTATTTGTCTGGGTGGGGATTTCCCTACGAAGAGTGGCCAAATGATTTGAAGGATGAGTATGCGTATAATCCAAAGACCGCAAAAGATCTTTTAGCTAAAGCCGGTTATCCCCGCGGATTTAAGACAAATATTGTAGCTGGAACCGACGCAGATTTGGGTTTGTTGGAGATAATACAATCATATTTTGCCGCTATTGGCATCGACATGGAGATTCGCACTCTGGATAATGCCGAATGGCTTGATTTTGTGAAGAAAGAACATAAGCATGATCAATTAGCCCATCGAACGGGGGGAAGCCCGCTTGGCCATACATCAGCCCCTGTTCATGATTTAGCACAATATAGAAAGGGTAGCCCCAATAATTGGGCAATGGTAGATGACGATAGGTTTGATTCATTCCTGTCTCAAGCTTTGGAGGCTACAGGCATAGAAGAAATGAAAAAGATAATCAGAGACGCGAATGAATATGTAGCTCGAAGCCATTTCTCAATATCGTTATTACAACCGATGGCTTATTCTTTATGCCAACCTTGGGTAAAGGGTTTTAGCGCGCAATTTGGATCGGCTTGGGCTCATGCGGGAGGTCCAGCGCGGTCGAGTTTTTATTTAAGTAGAATTTGGATTGATCATGACTTGAAAAAAGCCATAACTGGATAACTGTTAATAATAATCCAAATAAAGAACTTGAGTAAAAGAATTGAATGAATTACAAATATAAAATAATAGGTTCGGGAGACGAAACATGAAGGGAAATTCTTTAACTATGTTGGCTGTGGGGGACATAATACTTGAATTACCACAGGGAGAGTTTTATCTCGCTCGAGTGGCATCAGTGTTGCAATCTGGCGATGTAGTCGTCGGACAAGGAGAGATTGTTTTCACTTCAAGGGGAATTGATACCTTTCCAGAGTTCTTTCCATCCCCAGGTTGTCCACCGAGTAATATTGGCGCTTTGGCTAGTGCTGGTTTCAATGTAATCACTCTTGCAGGCAATCATACTTGGGATAGAGGAGCGACTGGCGTAGAGGACTCCATTACCGGTCTTAAGAAACATGGGATTGCGGTTACCGGAGCCGGCATGAACATTGATGAAGCGAGAAAACCCGCTATAGTCGAGCGCAACGGAACCAAGTTTGGTTTTCTGAACTATAATTGCGTAGGGGTGAAAGGGCAATGGGCCACAAAAGGGAAGCCCGGTTGTGCCTATGTGCATATCATTGCCCATTATGAAATGAACGGATCGGATCCTGGTGGACCTCCAGAGGTTTACACTTTCGCAGAGCCTGGAAGTCTGCAAGCGATGGAAGATGATATTAAGAAATTAAGACCCCTTTGTGATATTCTGTCGGTGGCTTTTCATATGGGCATTTTGCATTCGCCGGATATTGCGATGTATGATCGACAAATTTCACATGCCGCTGTTGATGCTGGGGCTGATATAGTTATCGGACACCACGCTCATTATCTCAAGGGTGTTGAGATGTACAAAGGAAAACCAATCTATCATGGTCTCGGACAGTTCGTCCCCGCCGCAAAGGGACTTACTGAAGCGCAATCGAAAGAAATGCGATCTCTTGATGGTCCTAGGATTTCGTTAGGCTACAACCACCAAAAAGACCCGGAGCAATATCGCACGATTATTGCTAAATGTATCATAGAGGGCGGGAAAATCTCTCAGGTTGGGTACATCCCATGTCTTATCAATTCACAGAAACAACCTGATGTGCTTATAAATGATGAACAAGGTCAGCAAGCATTTGATTTTATGGATAAAATCACCAAAGAGGCTGGGCTGAATACCAATTATGAATGGAAAGGTAATGAAATCGTAATATGTAAATGATATTTTGAAATAACGAAAGGAGGAGATGGTCGTGAAAAATGAATCCACTGATATGGACAGATTAAACAAGCCGCAATACGGTGGCACAATGAATCTGCGCATCGACAGCGATATTATGGCATTTGACCCAAATGCCAGATCGTTCCGTTATAGCATAATGTCTGGTTGGCTGGAATGCTTGCATACGGGTGATTGGTCACTAGAGCCTGTGCCATTCGACCAAAAATTCGGCCGTCTCAACTATACTAATTGTCAGCTAGCCGAAAGTTGGGAGTTTTCGGAACCTGGTACCTATGTTATCCATCTGCGTAAAGGAATATATTGGCAGGATATCCCTCCCGTAAACGGCCGAGAGTTTACATCCGACGATGTGGCTTATCACTATCACCGGATGTACGGCCTTGGTCATGGTTTCACCCAACGCGGGCCCGGTGCTCATTACCAGTTCACTCCACTCCAATCAGTGACCGCCATAGACAGGTATACTGTCGCTTTTAAATGGAACGTCGCTAATCAAGAAACCATCAGGGATGCCATGCAGGCCGTGGGCTCCTTAGCTTCGCTAGAGGCACATGAGGCAGTAGAGAAATGGGGAAACCTTGATGATTGGCATTCCGCAATCGGTACCGGTCCATTTATTTTAAAGGATTTCGTCCCCGGTAAATCGGCAACGCTGGTTAAGAATCCCAATTACTGGGGACATGACGATAAAAACCATCAGAACCAGCTTCCCTACATAGATACACTAAAGATTCACATAATACCCGACAAGGCTGAGGCAATAGCCGCATTGTGTGCTGGAAAAATTGATGCACTGGATGAACTTTTACCTTCACAAGCTCAAAAAATACTTAAGACAAATCCAGATTTATTACAGGTAACCTATCCGGCTCCGGATGCGCTTACTATAGATCCAAGAAATGATAGGGCACCTTTCAATGATATCAGAGTGCGAAAAGCAATGCAGATGGCGATAGACCTGCCAACTATTTGCAAGACGCACTATCTTGGCACCTGTCGGCCTTACCCCTCCTCAACAACCTCCTTTTACATGAAAGGTTGGGGATTCCCATATGAGGAATGGCCCCAAGAACTGAAAGACGAATATGCCTATAACCCACCAATGGCCAAAAAACTATTGGCAGATGCTGGTTATCCTGATGGTTTTAAAACCAACATCCTTGCCAATGCCAGTGGTGATTTAGCGGTGTTACGGACTGTTCAATCATACTTCGCCCAGGTTGGTATTGACATGGAAATACGGACGATGGAAGCTGCCGATTATTCAGCTTTTATAAATGCCCACAAGCATGATCAGCTGGTTTACAATGGACGCATTGGGAAACTCGGAGCTATTGGTTCTAACCCAGTAAATTTCCTTAGCCGGTTCGGTCCGGGAAATTATATGGGTATTAATGACCCTGTTTACGTTGCTTTTCATCCAAGAGCTTGGACGACAAGCAACTTTGATGAAATCAAGAAATTACTGAGAGACTGCAACGAACATGTTACACGACAGCACTACCTTGTATCTTTACTTCAACCGATGGAGTACGCCCTCTATCAACCATGGTTCAAGGGCTATACCGGCCAAATCGATTCTATTTCCGCAGCTGCGGGCCCGCATCGTCTATTTTACTACGGAGCCAGATTCTGGGTAGACCAAAATTTAAAGAAATCCAAGGGACATTAGGCTAGCTCCATAATGATCATAAATTATCTGATAGAGTTTCAACATAAGGTAAGACTTAGAGACATTTCGACACGTAACAATCAAAACAAGAAAATGGATATTGGTAACATGGAGGAATAATAGAAAAAGTGCTAATATCAATAAAAATAAACATAAATTGATTTGGGAGGTTAACAATGAAAATAGATATTTTCAGTCACATGATCCCTAAGAAATACTTGGATATGCTTGTTAAAAAAGCAAAGATTAATACCTCTAACCTGGAAGGATTGGTGAATCTAAATCCAGCTCTCACCGACGTAGATGTCAGGTTACGTCGTATTGAAAGGTACCCAGAGATGCTAGAAGTCCTCGTCCCGGCCATTGCACCTCTAGAGACTTTCATGTCGGCAGATGATGCACTTGATTTGGCAAAAGTGAATAATGATGAAATGGCAGAGCTGGTGGCAAGGCACCCAGACAAATTTATGGCAGCCGTAGCTCTTCTGCCATTAAATAACATTGATGTAGCCTTAAAAGAAATAGAACGAGCCTGCATGGGGCTTGGAATGCGCGGTATTGTCGTTAATCCAACCATAAATGGAGAGCCATTGGATCTACCAAAGTTTAGGCCAATTTTTTCACAAATGGATCTTTATGACCTGCCAATTTGGATTCATCCATCCTATTCACCAATAATTCAAACTTCTTTAACGAAGGGTATTGCCGATTCGTCAACAAATAAATTTCTTAACTGGCCGGTGGAGACTTCGATTACAATGTTGCGTCTCATAAATTCAGGCATATTTAAGGAATATCCTAAAATCAAAATTATAACCCATCACTGTGGCGGATTGACTCCATTTTGTGGAGACCGAATAAAACTTCGCGATGATGATCTACGTAAGTTCTACGGTGATACGGCTCTTCTGAGTACCACCGCACCTTTAATGTGCGGTTATTCATTTTTTGGCGCGGATCACCTAGTCTTTGGCACTGATACTAATGAGGGGAGGCCGCACCACGGGGTGACTTGGGACGAAATACGAGCAATAGAACAACTGGATATTCCCATCCAAGATAAGGATAAAATATTCGAGCGTAATGCTTCCCGTCTGCTTAGAACCGGATTGTAGTGCTCAAGTATGCCTAATTTAAAATAATTTCAAGAAAGCAAGGCCGATGATTTGGACAGATTAATAATAATATGGTCGTTAAGAGGAGCACTTCTTGGAAGATAAAATTATTTATTTTGAGAAATCGGGCAAATTAAATACTGAAGAGACTTTAAACCTCGCAGTAGAGCGAGCTATAGCCCGTGGAATTCAAAAGATAATAATTGCCTCCACAACCGGAAATACCGCTCGATTACTTGCAGACAAATTAATTGGCACGAGTATCACAATGGTCGTAATTCCCCATCAATATACCCAGGAACGGCCTCAGAGATTCCAATTAGAATTGATACCAATATTGGAAAAGCAAGGACATTCCGTCCACTTCAGTACTATGCTTTTTCACACATGGGATCTTTATGGCGTTGCAATACCCAGAGTCATCGCGGTTCTATTACGAACCTTTTGCCAAGGGATGAAAGTCTGTGTAGAGATAACACTTATGGCTGTTGATGGCGGCTGCATAGCGTCCGGGGAAAAGGTCGTGGCTATAGCAGGTGATGGCGGTGGGGCCGACACCGCAGTCACAGCGCTAGCAGCTTCTTCCCGGGATTTACCTAATCTGCATATTATTGAAATAATTTGTAAACCAGTCCAAACCAAACAAAGAGTCCCAAATTTTGTGCCACCAGAGGGCTAACAGAATCTACATATATAAAAATATGATGAAAGTCAATATCTAGATGCGGCTTTGTCCTTGGTTAATTTCCCCACGGACCGATCTGCACTGGCAATGTTTTCTTGTTGTACCTGCTTCATCTTTGACATGCCGCTTAAAACTACCGATACGCAAAACAGCCGCACCAATATAGCCTATTTAATCAAACACGATTTCGAGTGCCTATCTAATGTCCCATACTGTTTTTCAAATCCTGGTCTATCCAGAATCGAGCCCCGTACAAGCTCAATCTGCTTGGGCCTCCGTTCTCCATCCAAATTGAATGGATTTGGCCGTGATAACCTTTAAGCCAGGGCTGACAGAGGCAATATGACATTGGTTGCAGCAGAGATATCGCGAAATGCTGTCGCGCAACCCGTTCATTCATGTCCTTCAATATTTGCTTTAACCCATCTTCACTTGTGGCAGCCAGTGCCTTCGGAAAAAAAGCGTCAATAACAAAGTCGCTAACTCCAAGAATGTTAGCGTTTGTATGAAATCGGCCAACGGCAACGAGTGGTGGATAGGTATGACCAAACGGCCCGTATTGGCGATAAAGCAATTGGTCATACTTACCGGCTTCCACAAAAGCGCTGCAAGCGGTGGATTCCATTGGCCGTATCTCCATGTCAATTCCAATATCAGCAAAGTAGGACTTGACTAGTTGAAGGAGCTCCATGTCCCACGCAGTATCGGCCAGAACATTGGTCCTAAATCCATGGGCATAGCCGGCATCGGCCAGCAGTTGCTTGGCTGCCTGTGGGTTGTACGCATATTCATCCTTTAGCTCTTGCGGCCAGTTTTCATATGGGAACCCCCACCCCTTCATTGATCTTGAGGTTACAGTGGAGGGGTATGGTTCGACAAAGCCACCGTAGTGGCATTTAGCTATGGCTGGGAGGTCTAGAGCCATCTGCATCGCCTTTCGGATCCTGATATCATTAAAAGGTGGCTTATCATTTCTCGGTTGCACGGTTAGAGCTTGTGTTCCTGGAATGGGTATTTGCGATATTTCAGGGTTTGTTTTCCGCATTTCCTGCGCCTGCTTAAACGTCACTCCAATCATGACGTCAATCTTGCCCGCGCGCAATGCGGCCAATGCCGTAGCATCGTTGGGAATTATGAGGTATTTAATAATATCCGCGTAGGGAAGCTTGTTCTGTGGATATCGTTCGTCATGTCCCCAGTAATCGAGATTTTTGATTAGAACCGCTGATTTGTTAGGAATAAAATTCTTTAAGATAAATGGACCGGTGCCTATCGCATGATGCCAATCATGGACGTCTCCCCACTGTTGTACGGCCTCGGGGTTCTCGAGACACCCCGATTGTAAAACGCCGTGCAGGGTCTCCATTATGAATTCATGGTTTGGCGTCTTCCATGTAAAGACAACTGTATACCTGTCAGTCGCGGTGACCGATATCAGTTCTTCGAATCCAATTTCTTTGCGGAATGGGCTCGGTTTGTTAGCACCTCTTCCAAGGCCAAACAGTCGGTTATAGTGAAATACAACGTCGTCAGCAATGAACTCACGGCCATTTGCCGGAGGAATGTTTTGCCAGTGAATACCTTTACGCAGATGAACAATATGAATATTTGGTTCTGTAAATTCCCAACTTTCTGCCAGTTGGCCTTTCATGTACTTTGAAGGATGCCAGGCCATCGTATTATCCCATACTGCAGGGTCCAATGCCCAGTCATCTGAAACTAGCCTTTCCATCCAACCGCCGTAAATGCTTGTTAATCCCTCAGGAAAATAAGGATCAAAATTCTCAATGTTTCTACTGGCTCGTATTACTATTTCACCTCCATACTGCGGTTTGCCAAGTATATCCCACCAGTTGCTTCCAGTTGTCGTTTTCTTTTCCATGGTAGCTCCTGAATAAGTCAAGATAAATTGACTAATTCTTTAATGGTCTTGGCACCGATAATATACTAAGAATGTACGATTGTAAAGTTTATATTATCCTAGGAGTGTGTCTGAGTAATAGCCTCAAAAATGAGTAACGGGTATAATTAGGGTGATCTTGGCGAGGAGGTACACTGTGAGCAAGACATTTCGCC
>Ga0187867_10001906_pt1 | contig 17728 bp, 18 predicted proteins | sample June2016WEW_13_1_FD_132976 | JGI IMG/M metagenome (GOLD analysis project Ga0187867, IMG submission 132976) | Peatland microbial communities from SPRUCE experiment site at the Marcell Experimental Forest, Minnesota, USA - June2016WEW_13_10 | ecosystem: Environmental > Terrestrial > Soil >...
ATGCGTGCGATCGCGCGTCACCGCGCCGCCAGCGTCTTGGGCGTGGGGCCCCGAGCGTACCGCCGGATCGGCGCGCCAGCAGCCGCCGGACGCGATGCGGCCGAAGAGCGGCGCGGGCGCGTATGGTGCGCCGCTAACCCTTCCTTGCAGCCGCCGCGATGCCGCCCGCCCATTCCGCCGCCCGTGGTCCGTCGCCGCTACCGCCGGCGTGCGGATGGGATGCGCGCGGGGCGGAGGGTGGCGTCCATGATTTGTGTGCTTTCGGCAAGGCTGCGGACGTCGGTATCGGCCGCCGGATTTGAGTTAAGCTTGAATGAGTCTGATGAGATCGCTGCTGATCGCGCTCGCAAGCGTGGGGCTTGTTCTTGCAGCTCCCGTCCCCAAGACGTGGGAGAGCCTTGGCAAGCTTGATTCTGGCACCCCGATTGAGGTCGTCACCAGCGACCGCGCGGAAAAGGGGGAATTCGTCTCGAGTTCCACCGAAAGCCTGATCATCCACACGCGTCGCGGTGAACAGAGGTTCCTCCGCAAGGAAGTCGTGCGAGTCGTTTCCCGCAGGCAATCCCGCCGAATGCGCAATGTTCTGATCGGAGTCGGCATGGGCGCTGCTATTGGCCTGGTCACTGACCAGACCCTCGGGGCGTATCTGCGCAACGAATCGAACCCGGCCAGCGCACGTCCTCTGATCTGGGCCCTTCCCATGGCCTTCTGCGGCGGAATCGGCGCTGCGTTTCCGAGCTATCACGTGATCTACCAGAAATAGGCGTTCAGAAGTAGTAGCCTCAGGCCGGCTCGGAACATTTTCGGCTGGTTGCGTCGCTGGCCAAAAACGTTATCGGATTCTAGCTTCGGAGAGGCCCGTTTTTCGGCCATTTTCCAGTGACGTTCCTGCCTTTTCGGCCAGGCAGGATTCATCATACTACGCGGCGACCGGTGTGGCGAGCCGTGCCAACGTATCGCGGTAGTTCCAAGGCATCCATTCCGACGGGTTTTTCTTCAGTTCCTCGGCGTGCCGCTGCAACTCGGTGAGATAGTCGAAGGCATTGGCTCCGTTCAGCTCGCAGGTGTGAATCAGGCTCATGAACAGAGCGCGGCCCGTGGCGCGGTTGCGGCGGGCGATCGCTTCCCGATGCCCGAAGTCAGCGGCGTCGGGTTGCCATAACGGGCATCCCGCACCGCGATCCCGGCGGCCAGTCCCGCCACCCGCCGCCGTTGTCCGTCGCCGCGACCGCCGGCGGGCGGATGGGGATGCGCGTCGGGCGGAAGGGCGCACGCATCCATTCGCGCGTGTCGCTCGCCGGGACGCCGACGCGCAGCCCAATCGTCGCCTAGCCGCTTTACATCGGCTATCAATTGGAGTAGTCTTCATCTCGGAAATACCAGGAATTCCAAAAGTGCGTAACCGATTCCGTTTGATCACGACGCTGGCGCTGCTATCCGTGGGATGGGCGATCGCGCAGGACGTTCGCCGCCGTCTCCGCCGCGAGGTGAAGCGGCCAGCAATCGCCGCGCCTACGAGAGAAACTACGCCAACAATAGCTAGTGTTCGGATGTACATGCAATTCCAAAAGCTTGACAGCCAAGGAGCTGATGAATGTCGATAGAATCGCTGAAATCGCTATTTGATTGGGCCGCGGTAGCTTTAATACTCCTTACATTTGTCGTTGGCGCAGGAGCGTTGATCACTGGAAATGTAATAAGCGCACGCCAAGAGGCTAAACTAAAGCAGTTCGACAAAGATCTCACGGATGCAAGAGCGGCCCTTAAGACACAAGAGGGACTCGTTGAAGGCTTAAAGGGCGATAACCTCAAGCTCGAAGCACAGATCGCACCGAGGCGGCTAACCAGAGAGCAGGAGGTGAAGATTGCCGACAATTGTACCCGTATTAAGGACAAGTTTACGGGAAAGCGCGTAAGAGTCGTATCGTATGCCCTGGACACAGAGGGTTTTGTATTTTCCGAGCAGATAGTAAGCGCCCTTCGGTGGTCAGGTATGGCAGTAGATGACGATAATACCTGGCGGCAAGCTCGTTATGGGGATCCAGGTGTTCGGTTCTGATCCTAATCTCGCCAAGAAGATAGCTGACGCTATTGGTAGCAGCGGCAGCCCGATTGCCGTGTCGTTTGTGGAAACCGATCCGACCGCAGGTGCGATCAAAATTGAATATGGCGCTCCAGCGCGACAAGCAACAATTCTCGTCGGACTCAAGCCGCCGGACAAAGACACTGTTGATGCGCTCAAAAAGGCGATGTCACATAAATAGAGGGCGAACTCAATGCGGAAAATAGTCGCGGTAATCCTGTGGGCGGGGACTTCATTTTGTTGGCAACCACTCTGGGGGCAAGCCCTGGGGCAAGCCCCAGGTGTAAGGGTGGAGGAAGGTAAAGAACCAAAACATCACTCCGGCGGCGGAGCAAAGGCCACCCAAGAGAGCCAGCATGGAACCGCTAATAGACGCGCCCTCGCAAGGGTTGTCGCCAGGGCCCGTGACATTGGTAAACACCTGAGCCGCGCACCCTCAGGCCCATAGCAGAGCCATGAGTGGCGCGGCCCACTTAGTAAAGAACCGGCGCAGCATCGTGGCGCGCCGCTTGGAGGTCTTCGTAGCCACAAATTTCATCGGACGAACTCTCCCGCATGGAAGAGCGGCACTTTCCGCCAGCGTGCGGACCGCCGACAGCCCTCCATGCACCAAGAAACTCGATGCTATGGCTCGTGATGAAACGCGAACCGGATCGCCGCGTACCCAATCGCCGTTGGGCTGCTGGCATTGGCCTCCCGCACCATCTCGTGCAGGATACGCCTCGCATCGGGATCGACTGAATGCGACTCCACGAGCGAGACAAGCCGGTCGCAGCGGTCCACGGCCGCCGGACCGTAAAACACGTAGATCCTCTCCACTCCGGTGGCTTGGTCCAGCGCGAATTCCCTGCCCTCGGCGGGAACCATTCTGCCCTTCGCGGAGTTCACCGGATTCGCGCCTGTGTGGAAATTGTCGCTTGGGAAGAGCACCGAAACCGCATTGCGTCCGTCCTCCTGGAACACATACACCCACATCGCGGACTTAGTCTTCACCTTAAGCGAAAAATGGTCGCCGGAGTGCAGTGTCAGTCCATCCGGCAAAGGTAGGGGGACCTCCCGCGATGCATTGCCCTCCGTATAGCGAAATACGGCAGTGACGGGTGCGTCCGGCTTGGGAATTTCCCGGTAGAGGATCGGTCCTTCCGGCAGCAGTTGCTCGGGGTTGCCTGGCGGTCCGCCGGTACCGGCGGAGGGTTTCGCCGGATTCGGACGCGTGACCGGTCCCGAAACGGCCGGAGGACCCGGGGGCGTACTGTACCTGGGCGCGGGAAGAGCCGTGGGCGGACGCGACAAAGCGATCGTGGCATATTTCGGCGGCCGATTCACGACGATCGCAACTATGCCAGCCGTGGCCAGCGCTCCCGCAAAACCCAAGGCTAACCAATTATTGCCCCAGCCGCCAAACCAAGAGCGCTTCTCCACCCGCGCCGGGCGGGCGCCCGAGATTACTGGTAGCTCCCGTTTCGCCGGATTCTGCGCCATGCTGAAGGTGGCAACCTGCAGAAGGCAGTACTCGCACCGTTGCAAATGCACCGGCACTCGCGAATCAACCGCTTCCGGCCCGCGCTCGACATATGCGGCCAGCGACTCCCAACCCGGACAACCCGGCCGGCGCTCCGGCGGCCACGATGCCACCAGATCGGCGATCGATCCACGCTGACGCTTCAGCTCCAGCAACCGCCGCCGGCAGTCCTCGCAACCGCCCACATGACTCGCCGTGTCCGCCGCGCCCGGAACCGACCCGTCCGCCTCAAACGCGGCAATCTCATCCAGCGAAGGACAATTCATTTCCACCTCGCCATTTCACGTCCACTCCTGCTCCTGCAAGAAGTTAGACGGAAGGATTTGCCTCTTTTGGAAGGACCGCGCATATTATTGCCCGGCCCCGCCGCTCGCGCCGGCCCCCCGCTCACGCGGCTTCGGAGGAGGTGGAGGCGGCGGAGGGTGCGCCGACGAACGGCTCTCCGGAAAGGAGTTCCGCAATTTCTTCATGGCCTCCTTTTCAATGGCGCGGATCTCGCCGGGCGTCTTGCTGAGGGCGCGGGCCACCTCCGCGACCGATTTTTCGTCCACGTACCGCAGCCGGATCAGCACGCGCTCCTCCGGCGAAAGTTGCTCGAAAGCCGCCACCACGCGGGCTTGGTCGCCCTTGAGCGCCACCTGCACGTCCGGGGGTTCCGAAGGATCGGGGGGATCCAGTTGCACCGCGTTCTCGTCGTCTTCGTCGCTCGACGAGGCTGGCATTTGGATCTCGTGGCCGTGAACTTTCATGAAGTGGCGCCAGTACTTGTTCCACCCGGCACGTTTCGCCGCGTCGTGGATCCGTTCGACCGCCGCCTGGGCCTCCTCCGGCGGCATCCCCAGCCGCGCTGCCAAGCCGTCGACGCCGTGGCCGTGCATCAGTTCCTTCAGCACGTTGCGGTCGGCGGCCGAAAGATCGTTGGCCCAAACCGGCGGAACAATCTTGCCCTTCTCCGACTGCACAAATGAAATCCGGTAGCTATGAAAAAAGGCCCCCTCGGGATGCAATATGGAAAACAAAAAACTGCTTAATGCGGCCTGCCCGGCATAGCGCTTAAGTACTACGTTCTCCAGTTGATCGAGAAGATAGGTATAGGACGCCAGGATTTGATCGCACTCCTGACGGAGGAACTGCCGCATTAGTTTGCGAATTCCGGCCCGGTACAACTCGCAATTACGGCTGCAGAAAGGCTTGCACCAGATATAGACGGCCTGGAGGATCTTTTCGCCATATTGCTGAGCGAAACGCTGGCGCGCATCCACGTCGCCGTTCGCTACAGCCTGCGCCCAGAGATAGTCCGAGAGGTGTTCGGGAAGTGGCTCGGGCATTGCGTTCGCAACATGGTATCACGGCGCGGCGGCGCCACGAGCACTCAGCGGTCAGCCGTCAGCTCGCAACCTGGGTTGGGATCGCCCGCACCGGCTCTCTGTTGCCGTTGTTACCGGAATTGGATGAAAACCCCGAACGTCGCCCGGTAGACCCAGCGTCCTGTCTGGTACAACGGTCCGCTGCTCAAAAGATAGCCTTTGGTTTCGGCTCTGAATCCGAATCGCTCAGTCACGTAATACCGGATGCCGCCGCCGAAATTGGCCGCGAAGTTCGAACTGGCCGGCACCGGAACCGGCGTTGCCGTTGTGGAGTACCCGCCGGTGTTGGGCTCATAGTCGTACCGGTTCTCCGTTCGGACAGGTGAATGCAGCACGCCGATTCCCGCCACCACGTAAGGGACGATCTGCGTATGGGGTAACCGCTTCCTTATATGCACACCGAAATTAACGTCCGCAAGCGGAATATCGAACACCTCTTTGTAGTCTGGGGAACCGTCGGGCAAAGGACTGATGTACGTTCTCTGGATGCTCGGAAAGTAACTGACTTCGGCATACGGCAGCAGCCAATTCGTGACGGAGTAGGTGACGTTGCCTCCGCCCATGGCCCGCGAGTGATCCACTCCATAGCTGAATCCCCCGAACCCACCGATCTCGAATTGGTTTGGGCCCGTATTCGGGACATCTTGCGCCGCCAGCGGCAGTGCCATCCCCAATACGAACAAACTCAGTGCGATTCCTGCTCTTCTTTGCATGCGTTATCCCTTTCTGCGAGGTTGAGATAGACCACGGACATCCTACTGTATCGCAATGGTTACCGTGTTCGATTGCAAATCCCCATTTGAATGGTCGCCGGTACGTTATCGCCTGTCGGGCTCCCCGCCGGCACCTGCACGTTCACCCGATTACGGCGCGACCGAGCCCGGCAACAGACCCGAAAACGCCGCCGGAACCGTCATTCCCCCTATTGTGACCATGGGGGTCGTTTTGGTCGGCACCGGATTCGTACCCGCGGGCCGCCCGTCCAATTGGGGGATTGTTCACGGGCCCCAGCGCGTTGCAGTAGATCTCTATGTAGTTGACACCAGCCTGGGGGGCCTGGAGCGGACGCAGGACGCCTGCCGCCGCAATCAGGACGACCAGAGCCGCAATTTTCAATCTGCGCATAGACTCGCTCCTTATGCCGCCACTGTCCAAATTGCCGCATCCGCCGAAGGCCTGGCCTCGCGCACGCGGCGCATGGTTGCGCTCAACTCGTTGTTTCCCGAGCGGACATCCGCTTCCTCAATGGGCACCCGCGCCTCCACCCCGCCAACCACCCGCACGCGCCGGGTGCGCACATCGGCGCTGCTCTGGTAACTCGTCCCTCCTGGTATAGGCATCTCTTCCACCTGATTCGAACAGGTGAACTCCGATGTCTCTTCCCGCCACAACCCGCCGACGAACGCCGGCACTTTCGCCTTGCGGATGGCGTGCTCCGTCAGGTAATAGTCGACCGCCGCGGGCCGCACACCCATGAGCGGCGCGAGTTTCGCCGCCTCGATCAGCCGGAAGTCGCCCCGCAATGCCGCGTATTGCGGCAACTCGCCGGAAGCCAAAAGCGCACTCACCGCCTGCGCGATCCGTACCGCGGAGCCCTCCGCCCGCCGGGCGCCCACCCGGTGCGCCTTGCTATCGAGGAATTCCTCTTCGGTGAGCACCTGTGCGCCCACCGGCTTCCGAATCCAAATGGCCTCGCCGTCGCGCACGAAGCGGGGCGCATCCGGCACCTTGGGACAAAACCAAAAGCGATGCGCCGTCTCGGTCGCTCCCTTGGGCAACGTGGCCGCGGCGCAATCCGAGATCCGGTCGGATCCGTCCATTAAGGTCGGCATCCCTGGCTTCAGAACGGTCAGCCCCAGGCTGGCCTTCTTGAGTTCATAATCGATAGCCACGTGCCGGGCCGCCATCTCCGACGGTTCCATGCCGAAGATGGTCGCGGCCTGCATCCGCCACGGATCGTCCGCGCCCTCGCGCGGATCGATGGAGCACCCGATCGGCTCCTGGTATTGCGGCCCCGCGCGGTACGCGCTCCGCAAGGCAATCGCCACATCGTCTATATGTTGGGAAGGCCAGCGCGGCTCCCGGTGGCCCAGCATCAAGACGTCGCCGTCGCCCTCAAGCGACAGGCCCACCACCCGGTTGAGGCCGCCCAGAGTCGCCACACGGGCGGCGCCCCAGCCGCCACCCCGGAGTGCCGCGGCCACCGCGCGCAGCGAAAGAGCCACCGTGGGGCGGAAATCTTCCAGGACCAAGCCCCCGGATCTCGCCGCTACCCGGTCCCGCGGCCGGCACCCAAACGCGGAAAACCAGGCACCCACCGAGACGAGCCACTGTCTTCGTGTCATAATACACACCGCAGAGAATCCTCCGGGCTGAATCGTACTAATTTCGCCCTCGGGACAAGTTCGACGGAATCTTTCCGTCAGATTCTTTACAGGAGGAAAAAGAAATGCCGCTTCTTGGAGTGACCTTGAGCCCGGTCGAATGGGCTCTCCTGATATTGGTGGGTTTGTACTTCTTCACCAGGATTCCCTGGTGGGTCGGCAAGGCCTGCCTGCCCAACCCCGAGGCCGTCGAGTGGGTTCAGGAGCACGCCCCGGAGATGGGCAAAAAGGCGGCCGGTTGGATCACCGGCTTCCCGTCCGTCATCAATGCCTACGGTCTGCTCGCGACGCCGCTCTGGCTGTTGATCATTTCTCTGAACCTGGTGCTGTTGGCCCAGTCGCTGGAGGTTTTCATGCCCGGCGCACAACGGGTGGAAATCCCGTTCTTCGGCTCCTATACCTGGCTGTCGCTCCTGGCGGGACTTCTCTTCTCCCTATCGCAGTCCGTATTCGGCGTGATCGCCGGGGAGAACAAGCGCCGCTCCATTGTGGTTCTCTGCCTGTCGATGGTGGCCCTTTCCATCGGCGTCGAAATGGGCCTGGCCGGCTATAGAAGCTACATGATCATGACGCACCTGGTGGACATGGACACCAACACCGCCGATTCGCTCCTGTCGAAGGGCGTGGCGCTGACCATGTTCATTTCATTCATTGTGCCGATCGCGCACACGGCCCTGGGCTTTATCGCCATACCGCGGTTTCTGGTCCCCATCGCGAACTACCTGCCGAAGTTGGTGGGCGGCATCCTGCTCTTCCTGTGGTCGTGGTTTTTGCGGTTCTACTTCGGTTTCCAGCGCGTGGTGATCGTGCCGGTGGCCATCTCCCAGTTGCGCAACGAGACCAACGACCTGAAATCGCGGATCTCGAAAACCACGGACAACTGCAAGGCGCAGCAAAAGAACCTGCACGACCTGCGCGACATGGGTATGCCGTTCTCCGATCTGCAGGCGACGGCCAGCCAGGTCGCCGCGGAACCCAACACGGCGCGCGAGGATTGGAAGACGAAGTCGGCCGAGCTTGCGGACCGGGTTTCCGCCTTGAGTAACGGGAACGCTCCGTCCGACGGCCCGGACGAGCGGTGGGCCAGTGTGCTGGAGGAGTCCGCCAACCTCAAAACCAGGATCGAGCAGCGCATGCGGGCCCGCATCGCCGACGCCAAGCGGCTGATCGGCCAACTGGAGGCTATGCCCAAGGCCGACCAGAACTGGCGCGCCAAGCACGCCGAACTGCTCGCCGCGGTGCCACGCCTGGCGAAAGAGACCGAACAGGAGCAGAAGGACCTGGAGAGCCTCCGCGCTGTCCACAAGCGCTATGTGGAGACGCTCAATCCGCCGGATGGGGGAGACCCGCAGGAGCGCAATTTAGGCGATTTCCGGGTGTTGGAGCTGGAGCAGTTGCGGCGCCGCATCTTCGATGCGCAAAAGGAGAGTGAACGCTATCGCATCAATCGCGTCCTGACGATTTGCACGGGGCAGCTCGCCACCTTCAAGTCCGACCTGGATGCCGCGGAGGTCGCCATTACCGCGAACGTCGAAACCCTCGCCGACATCGGCAAGAAGTTGGCCGACGTGACGGCGCCGCCGCCGGCTCCGCCCGCCCAGGCCATCGATGTGGAGAAGCGCAAACTGGAAGGAGCCATGCAGGACATGGTGACGGCGAGTTATGAAGTGGCCGCCAGCATCACCAGGTTCAGCGCCGAGACCAAACGGCACCAGAAACAAGAAGAGCAGAAGCGGAAGAAGAAGGGCGGGTTCTTCGCCTGGATCGCGCGGGTCTTCTCCGAGTTTGTCGACGCCATCATGGGCGCCAACGCCGAAAAAAAGCGCGATACCTCGAACCACGACGCCGAAGTTCCCGAAATTTCTGAAAACGGCGAAAATCATTCCGTCAAAGTTGCTGCAGGGGGACGCTAGTGACTCGCAACGCGAGAGCTTTCCGCCCGGCCTGGGCCCTGCTGGCCGCCGCGGCGGCCGTGTTCATGGCCGGCTGCGGGCTCCCCGCGCGCGGCGCGTCGGGGGCCCCCCGCCACAAGCTTGTGATTGTGTTGCTCGATGAGACCGCGTCGTTCGTAAGCTACTGGCAGGATTGCGTTAACTTGGCTGCCTCCGTGGCCGGGCGCCTGGGCCCCGGCGACGCGTTTGGGGTGATCGGCATTGACGACCATGGAAACGACCCCGATGACGCCCGGATTCCCATCACTATCGTTAGCCCGGGCGCTTTGCAGTCGTTGGCCGACAGAACCGGGCTGGCTAGGAAAGTGAAAGCCCTTGACCGGCGCAAACCCAAGAAGCCCCTGACCGATATTCTGAACGCCATTCAGCAGGCGTCCATCTTCGCTAATTCTCCGGCTTTGCAGGATTACAAGCCAACGTTGCTGTTCTTTTCGGACATGCAGCAAACCCCGCGCCTCCCGACCCCGGCGGACATCAAGGGTTGGAAGTTTACGAACCGCGGGGAAGCCTTCTGCTTCTACGTCAACGTGACCGACTGGGTGGATCGCTCCAAAAAGGGCGGGACAACCTGGGACGGTATGGTGGCCTCATGGACGGCTGTTCTGAACGCCGCGGGCCTGGACGCCGACCCGAAGAAGAACTTCTTTCAGAGCGGCGATTCGAAGATCGAGATCAACCGGCTGTTTCCGGCGGGGTTCTGAGGGGCAAATGTCAAACCTACGGGTCATCATGTTCGAGCATCCGCAGGCGGTTCGCTTGCTCGTGGGCCTCGGGGTTGCCGGCTGCCTGGCTGTGGGTGTCGCCGTGGTGCGGTCGCGGGTGCCCAGGTGCGGGGGCTGGTTTTGGAAGGCTTGCCAAGCGTGTCCCGGCCTGGACGAGGCGATCGCGACGCGCGATGCCGGGCGTTATGACGACGTGGCGACGCTCACGGACGCAGCGCTCCAGGCCCACCCGGAGCTGACCTGCTGGCAGGATTTTAAGACGCAATTCAACAGCCCCCTTAAGGTCGGATTCAAGTTGGACTTTCTGCCCGGCCGCGGAGGTGCGCTGCGGCGCGCCCCGGGCGGTCCGCTGCGTTTATCGACCAGCGATCCTTTTTACGTGCTCGTCAATCCGTCCGTCAAGGCGTACGTCTATTTGTTTCAGACCGACCCTGCCGGGAATCTGACCGCGATCTTCCCGAACCCGGAGACCACGGCTTTGAAGAACCCGCTCCCGCCCGGCGAGCAGCGTATTCCCGGCGGCGACCACAACCTGACGGTTTCTCCCCAGGCCGGCATGGAGCACCTGTATCTGGTCGCCGCGAATTGGGAAATTCCGGAATTGCAACAAATCGCCCAGCAAGCCGCTTCCGCCAAGGGAGGCAGCCGCAAGAGCCTCGCGCAGCGTTTTCTGGCACGGGCGAAGGACGAGAAACATTTCGGCCACTGGGATGTGGAGAGTCTTGGCGCCGCGCGGCCGGACGGCGACACAAAGGAGTAATTCTATGTCATTTCGAAAAATATCGTTGATAGCTGCCGCCTTCTTCGGGTCCGGACTTGTGATTTTGCCGGCTCAAGACGATCTGCCTTCGCTGCTCAAAACCGGCGCGGAGCTCGAACAGCGGCAGGAATGGATCAAGGCGACGGAAGTCTACACCAAGGCGACCGTGGCGTATCCCTCCCAAGCGATCGGATTCGAGCGGCTGGGCGATCTCTACCGGAAAAATGGCGTCTTTTCGCGGGCGGCGGATAATTACCGAAAAGCTCTCGAGCTGGACCCGAGTAACGCGCAACTGCGCGCTTTGCTCGAATCGTGCGAACGGGCGGCCGAGGAACAGGCCGGCGGGGTAGTCCAGGCGGCTACCTTCCGCGACCTCGCCGCCGCGGTCAGAGGCGTCCAGCCGCGGGCCGTCGAGACCACCGAAGCCGAAGCCGAAAGCATCCCGTTTCACATTAACTTTCCCCGCAATCGGTATTTGATCGGGGACCTGAACGATACCGCCCGCCGCCAGCTCGACGAGGTTGCGGCTCTGCTGACTTCCCCGGAATGGCGCGACCGCCGCCCGCTGATTGTCGAAGGACATGCCTGCAGTTGCGGAAGCGACGCCGCGAATATGGCCCTGGGACGCAAGCGCGGCGAAGCGGTGCTGGGGTATCTGATCTCGAAGGGCGACTTGCAGAAAGCCGATGCGGCCGTTGTTTCCATGGGCAAATCCAAACCCGTGGTGGCGTCCGATAAGGAAAACCTCTCGGCCGAAGCTTGCGCGCGCGACGAAGCGCACAATCAGAACCGGCGCGTGATCATCCGGCAAGCGCATGGTTCGGCCGCGCCGCTGGTGACCTTCTGGTACAGGCCGGTGGGATCCGATACGCTGCGTCCACTGACGGATGGCTCGGTCCTGTATCGCAAGGATGAGATTCGGGTCAAAGTCCAGGCCGCCAGCCCGCTGTTCGCGTATGTGGTGCACCATGGTCCGGACAACGCTTGGGAGGTTCTATACCCGCGGGGTGGAGCGGCGAATGCCGCTCTGTTGCCGGCGGATGCCCTGCGCGACGGTCGTTGGATTCCCGGCGCGGAATCCGGCTTCTCTGTCCGCGGAAAGACCGGCGATGAAGCAGCGTTCGTGTATCTGAGCCAGGCTCCCATACCGGAGTTTGAGGAACGGCAGAAAGTCTCCGCCGTTCCGGCCGCGCCTGCGCCTGCAACCGCGGCGCCGGCAACTCCGCAGCCCGTGACCCCGCAACCCGCAACCCCGCAGCCGGCGGCTTCGCACCATGCGGTTGCCAAGCCGGTAGCAGCGCCGGGCTCGGTGGTTGTAGGCATCGACGACGAAGTGCGCAGCCTGGCTGCTCCCACGGCGTTCCGGCTGGCCGGACCTCCGCATGCGTTGCAACCCGCCGCTACGGTAAATTTCAAATCGCACGATTGAATCTGCAATGAGGTAACTTCTGATGCGGGGAATATTCCATATCGGTTTTTTGCTCTGGCTTGCGGGCGCTGGTTTGGCCCAACAGCCGGGTGGGACCGGCGCGCCGGATTACGGTGAGGTCCGCCAGGCGCTAGTGATTGGGAACAACCTACACCCGCGGGTGCCTCTGACGAATCCAGTTAACGACGCCCGCGCTGTCGAAGCCGCGCTGACAAAACTTGGATTCCACGTCACGCTTCTGATCGATGCAAACTATGCACAAATGGAACGTGGTATTAAGACGTTCGTCCACGAGATTAAACCGGATGCAGTGGCGATCGTGTATTTTGCCGGACATGGAGTAGAGTTAGAGAGTAATAACTATCTGATCCCAATCGACCTGAATGCCGACGACGACGTTGAGGTAAAAGACAAAGCGATCGGCGTAAATGGCCTCTTGCAGAGGCTGGAGGAGTCTCCTGCCAAGGTCCGGCTCTTGATTCTGGACGCTTGCCGCAATAATCCATATGAAAAGATTCGCAGTCTAAGCACGGGGGGATTGGCAGACACGAGCGCGGTGAGGGGGAGTTACATCGCATTCTCCACGCAGCCCGGCAAAGTTGCGCTCGACGGGCCGGCTCCTGGCAAGGGCGGCCGAACATCCGGGCCGGCGGATCCGACGGCGGGCAAGCCCGTAGCGGGAAACAGTGTCTTTGCGGCCGCGTTGGTGAATGAACTGGAGAATGGGCAGCCAGGTTGGACGATCGATCAGCTTTTTACCCGTGTGCGTGAGCGCGTGGATGGGGCCACCGGCCATAAGCAAGTGCCTTTTTCGAATAGTGGATTGATCGGAGAGTGGTATCCGTTCGGACTTCCAGCACTGCCGGAGCCTGACGACCTCGATATAAAGAATTCGTCTGAAGCCGTTGAAAACGCGCTGCGGCGCATGGCGAAAGGCGAGTATGACGAAGCGCGCCGGTCCCTGGACTCCGCGATCCGCTACAATCGAAACAACTCGCTCGCCTTCCTCTATCGCGGTATCCTTTCTGGAATCGAGGGGAAACAGACCGAAGAATCGAACAATCTCTCGGAGGCGATCCGGCTCGATCCCTCCAACTACCTCGCGTATCTGAATCGCGGGATGGCTTTAAGGGGCGTCGGCAGGTGCTACGAAGCCATGGCCGACTTCGATCAGGCAGCCGCAAAGGCGCCGGATTTAGCCGAGGTCTATCGCTACAGGGCCGCCTGCCAGATGGAGAATGGCATGCTCGACCAAGCTAAAGCCGATCTCGCGAAGGCCGCTGCCTTGGAGTCTAACCCACGATGAGCTGGCTGGTCACGGCCGGATTGCTTGTGGTTCTGCTGCAAACCGCCGGTGCACAGGAACCGCGGAAAAAGGACCTTGAGTCGCAACGGCTGGATCTGCTGATCGAATTGGCGGAGGCCAAGCGCGACGGTTCCCGCATCGAAGGTTCCCTCACCAGGCTCAACCAAGGCAAGTTCGACGCTGCCAGCGACAAAACCCTGGATCACCTCAAACTGCAATTGGAAGCGGCGGAAAAGACCCTAAGTGGCCTGCGGGCCCAAAAGCCGTCGGACGAGACAAAGCGAGGAATCCTTGCGGCGGAGGCGCGGGTCACTGCGCTGACCGATAAGGTCAGGCTTGCGCAGAAAAACTTGGGCGCTTACTTTAGGAAGGAACTCAGCGATACCCGAATCGAGGAAAAACAGCTCAAGTCTAAGCTCAGACAAATCCAAGCCGAGATAGATCGGCCCGCCCCGCCCCCCGCGCCTATTATTGTCGAAGTGCCGTCCGCGCTCACGGTTCCGCAGCCGGTCATCGTGCTGCCGCCAGCGCCGCCGCCCAAGACCCAGCCCGTGAAGCCGCCGGAGCCGCAGGGCACGCGGGTTAGCCCCAAAGACTCTCTTGAGTACACCTGGATACCACCCGGCACGCTTAAGATGGGCTGCGTGCCAAACGACCACCGTTGCGAAAAAGATGAATACCCGGCACACGAAGTGACGTTCAAAACCGGTTTTTGGATCACAAATACGGAAGTCACAGCGGGCGCCTATGTATTCCAATTTAACCATCAACCGCCGAAGACAAGCACTAACCCAAAATGGAAGCTGACCGAACTGCCCGTAACGAAAGTGAAATGGCGGGAGGCGGAAGACTACTGCGAGTGGGCCGGCGGCCGGCTCCCGACGGAGGCGGAATGGGAGTATGCGGCCCGCGGAGGCGCCAAGGACGATCGGATATATCCGTGGGGCGATGCGTTCAACGCGGACCGCTGCAACTCGACCGCGCGCCGCAAGCGTAGGGATGTGTATCCGGAGGCGACTCCCGTTCGCATGTTCCCTGCCAACGGCTGGGGCCTTTTTGGCATGATCGGCAACGTGCGCGAGTGGATCTTGGACGTCTACACTCCGGACGGTTATTCGGACAAAGAGCCGCCGGCAGATCCGCGCGCCGCCGCGCCAGGCAAGGATCGCGTGGTGCGCGGTGGATCTTTCGGCGACGGCGACAAGCAGTTGCGCACCTCCCACCGGGACCATCTGCCGCCCGAGAGAGTCGACAATCAGACCGGGTTCCGGTGCGTAATACCCGAAGCCCAGTTTCCTGCAAAATAGAATAAGGGGGGAAAAGACCTATTCGGGCACTCGTCCTCCCGCTCCAAAGCCCGACGCTCCACCAGCAAGCAACGCCCCAGCCGCCGTTGTGGACAATGGGAACGATCCGCCGATGCGAGGCCCGAGCCTCATATGTATCCCCCGCCAAATGATAATGCGGGTGCGGCCGTTTGGGCCCACCACGGAATTCTCATCGCGAAAATACAAACCCACAGCAGCATCGCGATCCAGCCCGGACCCAAGGGCATTTGAAAAGCGATAATGTTTTTTCGTCCTGCCAAAAATTAGGCGGAATATTTCCGTCGAACTTATCGTGAGGGCGAAGTTGGCGGGTTCGGCCCGGAGCAAGTTCTTTTCGGATCGACACGCCGCAAGGCTGAAGTTTGAGTCGATGTGGAACCAAATTAACTTGGGAAGACTAAAAGGAGAAAATACGATGAAACTCTTTCAAAACACGTTAGCGGGAAGTGGATTGCCGTCGCGGGAGGCTATGAGCCCGCAACGGAGATTATCGACGACCAATGTGCGCTGCTTACTCTCTATCTGCATGTGTGCCGTCCTGGCCGATGTTCAGCTTCAGGCCCAGGCGCCCACGATGCCGCCTTTACCCGCCGCGGTACAGGCGGTGCAAGCTCCGGCGCAGCCGGTCCAGGCACAGACCCTCCTGCCCGAGGGCACTGCCGTACGCATGCGCATCAACCGCACCATATCGTCCGCCGACATGCATCAGGGCGACAACGTGGATTTCGAGACGCTCGACGATGTTAAGGTCGGCGACTTCATCGTCGTTCCGAAAGGCTCCACAGCCATGGCGACGATCACGGCGGCTCAAGCCAAGCGCCGCATGGCGCGGGGCGGAAAGCTGGACATGACCATCGATTACGTGCGGCTGCCCTCCGGAGAGAAACTGCCGCTGAGGGGCATTCAGAATGTCAAAGGCGGCGGACACACGGGCGCGATGACCGCCGGGATGGTAGCTACCGCCATCGTGTTCTGGCCTGCCGCTCCTCTTTTCCTTTTGGTGCACGGGAAAGATATCACCATCCCCAAGGGTCACGAGGTTACCGTTTATACCAACACCGATTACGATCTGTTAAAGGCCAACGCCGCGATCAACCGTCCGGCAGTTGCCAGTGCTGTGTCGGGGGCGCCGCTGACGAATGCCGATGTGGTCACTCTAAAAGCCGCGGGCTTGGGCGACGAGTTGGTCATTGACAAGATTAAGGCATCCCCCGCCGGTTACCGTTTGGATGCCGCCGACCTTGTGCAATTGAAGCAGAGCGGCCTTTCCGATGCGCTCATTGGAGCGATGATCCAGCGTTCGAGCGTTACCACGATTGCATTCAAGGGTAACTGAGCGGTGAGGGCGGGTGCATACGGCGAACGAAGGCATATTTCCGTGCGCCCGGAGAAAGCGGGCTTCTCCGGGCCTGGGGCTTGGGTCCCAGGGTGGAATCCGGGTCTGGTTTGAAATGTTCCGGCGAAAGGAACATTTGAAAGCAAACCGCCGGTCGCGCTGGCGGCGCTTTTCCGGGGGAACGGCCGGGTCGGATCGTGCGGGATCCTGAGTCGCCTACCGCGCGACCGGCGAGCGGCTAGGATTATTGGATGATTTGCTCGATTGGACACTGGAGCGTGGCTTGTGCCCCCCGTCGAATCGCCGGCTTGTTTCTTCGAGCCTGGCGGTTGCGGTCCCAAATAGCGGGAGAGTGGCAAAACCGTGGCGATAGGATATTCTTCAAGAAAAAACTCCAGCGCAGGCGATTTAGGATATACAATAGCCGATTGCTGGGCTAAGAAGTGGAATTCCGGTTCGAGGAGAGATATCATGCTGGTAGCAAATAAGTTCGCGTGGCCAGGGCTGCTGTGTTTTCGGGGCTTCTGCGCGCTTTCTGAGCGGCGCTGGCAGCGGCTCATGGCTGCGCGTTGAGGCTCCGGGCCGCAGGCCAGCGCGACTTTCTCCAATTGCTTTCTGTTAGGTCCTGGTTTGTGAAAGGGTGGATTCATATGAATAGTTTGAAATCGGCTGTGTTCGTTACCGGTTGCATCTTTGTGAACCTTTGTACGCATGCTTGGGCTGCTAATCTTCCATTTGGTCAGACGCAGACCGGTGCGATTAGCTCGGCAGCATCGACGAGCAGCTACACATTCAGCGCCAACGCCAACGATGTCGTGGATTTCACCTTGGTGACCACAAGCGGCACTCTAAGCCCGAAACTCCAGATCTACAACGCCAGTGGCACACAGATCGGTATTGCGTATAATGGCAATCCTTACGGATGCTCAGGCGGCTCGACAATCGAATTGGATAACTTCTCGCTTCAGGCTGCGGGCGCTTATACAGCAGTGGTCGCCGATTGCGCTGGCACTAACTCTGGCAATTACGCAATTTACGTCCAGAGGGTGAATAACCCCACGGGCGCCTCCAATCTTCCTTTCGGCGGCCAGCCCACCAGGGGCACCATCGGTACGCAAGCGCAGAGCGACACCTACACCTTCAGTGCGAATGCCAACGATGTCGTCGATTTCACCATGGTGAATACCAGCGGCGGAAGTTTCAGTCCCAAGATCCGGGTTTACAACCCGGCGGGCTCGCAGGTGGCCATCAACTACAACGGCAACCCCTACGGATGCTCCGGTGGCTCGACACTGGAGATGAATAACTTGTCGTTACCGGCGGCGGGAACCTACACGGTTTTGTTGGGCGACTGCGGAGATGTCAGCACTGGCAGCTATGCGATCTACATGCAGAGGGTGAACAACCCGACGGGCGCCTCCAATCTTCCTTTCGGCGGCCAGCCAACCACGGGCACCATCAGTGCGCAAGCGCAGAGCAACACCTACACCTTCAGTGCGAATGCCAAGGATGTCGTCGATTTCACCATGGTGAATACCA
>Ga0187867_10001907_pt1 | contig 17727 bp, 17 predicted proteins | sample June2016WEW_13_1_FD_132976 | JGI IMG/M metagenome (GOLD analysis project Ga0187867, IMG submission 132976) | Peatland microbial communities from SPRUCE experiment site at the Marcell Experimental Forest, Minnesota, USA - June2016WEW_13_10 | ecosystem: Environmental > Terrestrial > Soil >...
CCGAAGAAGAACGCCTGGCCCGCGTCCGGATCGCCCGGCGGCAGGGTCTCGCGGGCGGGCGTCACACGCGATCGCACGAAGGCGACGATCTGCGAAAGCTCCGGCTCCGTTAAGGCGAAGGACGGCATACCGGCGTCGGGAATGCCATCGTGGATCAATCTGCGCACGGCGTCGTCCGAACCGAGGCGCGCGCGGTCTTCGCTGCCGATGGCCGGGGCGTGTTCGCCGCCCATGCCGTCCGCGCCGTGGCAGCCGCCGCAGCGCGCTTCGAAATGCTGGCGTCCGGCTGCCAACGATTCCGCGCCGCCGGTGAAGATTAGCGTGCCGAAGTTCTCCGGCACATGGTTCGGATCGCGATTGATGACGCAGGTGGGCTGCCAGCAGAGGAAACGACGCCGCGTGTCGGGCCCCTGGCCTTCGATGCGATAGAGGTTCGCGCGCCACTTCGTGCCGGGCTTCACCGGGGAGCTACTAACCGCGCTGAGCGGGATGCGCGCAGCGGCATACCAAACGTGCGCCGCCTCGTCGATGCGGGCGGCGGTGGTCCATCCGGAGCGCCAGGATTGGTCGTAGCTCTGGCGGTCGAGATCGATGGCCAGGTCGATCCAGTCGCCGGTGGGGGAGATTTCGAATTCGCGATAGTGGCGGATGCGGGTCCAGTCGTCTCCCAGAAACATTTCGACCACATCGCGATCCCAGAGCTTGTCGCGCGGTCCGCCGCCCAGCGCGGGCTGGAAGACGTTCAATTCAGCGTACGGGCAAGAGAACAGCAGATAGAGATGCTGGTCGGTCCAGAAGGAGCGGACCTGGGTGCGCAGAGACGGATAGTCGATCTGGCGGCTGCAATCGTGCGATATCGCGGTGACGCCCGCGTTGCGCCAGACCGGCGCGGAAGGGTCGGTGGAAAGAGGCGGGTTGCCGGGCATGTGTGGAACCTGGAAGGCCGCGGTGGGATGGGAGACGGTACACGGCTCTTGGGCACGGGCTAGACTGGCGGCCAGCGGGATGAGAAGGAAGGCGAACTTCGCTCGCCTGTGCCGGCAGGAGTGCCGACACGGCAAGCAGGAGTGCGTGCGCCACGAGGGCTCCAACTTAGGCGTTCGGATGGACATAGGGCTGGCGGTAGGGGCGCGCCAGCAGGCGGTTGGCGGCATCGTCGCCCACGATGCGCCCCGCTTGCGGGTCCCACGCCAAAGTTCGCCCGAGCTTCATCGAGAGATTGGCGAGGATGCAGCTTGTGGTCGAGATATATCCTTCCTCGATGTCCGCCACGGGCTTCGAACGCGCATCGATGGCGGCCAGAAAATCCTTCATATGATAACGGATGGCGGGCGCCACGTGCCTTTCCAGATCCGGCTCAGTCTTATCGATCGGGTACTGCTCGAACTCATAAGTGACATCGCGATGAACCGCGCCTTTGCCTCCTTCGGGCACGAAGTCGTAACTATACACACTTACTTTCAGCGTGCCCTTGTCGCCATAGAAGGTTGAGCTCCACGCATAGTTGGGATCGGGGTCGGGAGCCGCGCCCCAGGTGCGGTGCTGCCACACCAGCTTCAAGTCGTCATAGTCGAACGTGGCGGTCTGGGTATCGGAGATGTTGGCCTTGGACTGCTTGTCGACCAGGATGCCGCCCTCCGACGACACGCGCTTGGGCCAGCCCAGGCCCAGCATGAAGCGCACCATGTCGAACATGTGAATGCACATGTCGCCCACGATGCCGTTGCCATATTCCATGAACGCGCGCCAGCCGCGCGGATGCACCAGGCGGTTGTAGGGACGCATGGGCGCGGGGCCGGTCCACATATCGTAGTCGAGATACGGCGGCGGAGCGGTGTCGGGCGGATTTTCGGTGGTGCGCATGTGATAGTAGCAGCACATCTCGACCAAGCCTATCTTGCCGAGTTTGCCTTCCTTGATGAAGCGGTCGCGCGCTTCGACAATGTGCGGCGTGCTGCGGCGCTGCGTGCCTACCTGCACCACGCGCTTGTGCCGGCGGGCCGCGGACAGCATGGCCTGGCCTTCGCGGATATCGACGCTGATGGGCTTCTGCACGTAGACATCGGCGCCGGCTTCGACGGCGGCGATCATGGCCAGGGCATGCCAGTGATCGGGCGTGGCGATGAGCACGATGTCGAGGTCTTTTTCCTTGAGCATCTGGCGATAGTCGGTGTAAGTGCGGGGTTTCTTGCCGGACGCCTGGCGGGTAGAGGTGAGATCGGCGGCGCGCGCGAGCATTTGTTTATCGACGTCGCACAGCGAGACGACTTCCACGGGCGCCACCTGAATCAGCCGGAATAAGTCGGTCTTGCCGTACCAGCCGGGGCCGATGATGCCAACGCGCCGGGGCTTGTCGCTGGCGTAAGCCGGGGCGGAGGCGGCGGTGGCGGCCAGGGTGTACAGGAATTCACGGCGATTCATAAGGTGAGTATATGACGTGGCGCACGCGCTCGGGCGCAATGCTTAAATTGGGCGGGCAATTCAACCGCCTGTGTCGGCAGGAGCAACGGGCGGTCCCTTCGGGTATCTCTCTGGCGCCGGAAACCAGCGCCAGGCGACCGCAGGAGTGCGGTCACGGCAGGCACGAGTGCCTGCGTCACGTGGAGCTGGGCGATGCTAGCGCGATACGATGCCGCCCCACGCCTCGGGCTGCACATCGGCGACGGACTCCGTAAACGCCCAGCGGTGGCCTTCCAGGTCCTCGGCGTTGTATTGCCTTTCGCCAAACGGCTTGCTGTCCGGAGGGCTCAGAATCCGCGCGCCGAAGCGCTGGGCACGCGCACAATGCTCGTCGATGTTCTCCACGCGCACCATCACTCCTTGGACAAACTCGTCCGGGCGCGCGGCCGGCTGGCCGGCCAGGATCACGGAACCCTCGCCGATGGCTAATTGGGCATGGTGGATGGTGCCATCGGGTTCGGGTGGGGTGCGCAGGCGTTCGGTGAAGCCAAAGGCCTCTCGGAGCCAGTCGATGGCTTTGGCTACATCCTTGTAGACCAACGTGGGAACGATCGTGCCTGGCGGCGCGGAACGGTTTTCGATCATCGGCGACCTTGGAAATATTGTAGTGGAAAATGCGGCGATGGCGCGCTACTCGGCGCGCAGCGCGTCTACCGGATTGACCGATGCAGCCCGGCGCGCGGGGATGTAGCTGGCCAGCAGCGCGGCGATACTCAGCACAGCGGCCACCGCCGCCAATGTCTCTGGGTCCAGCGCGCGTACGCCGAAGAGCAGGCCGCGCAACAGCGTGGCCGCGGCTAGCGAGCACACCAGGCCGATGGCGATGCCGGCGGCGATCAACCAGCCTGCCTCTTTCAGGATGAGCCGGTACACCGTGCCCGGCTGCGCGCCGAGCGCCATGCGCACGCCGATCTCGCGCGTGCGCCGGCTCACCGAGTAGGCGATTACGCCATAGAGTCCGGCGGCGCCAAGCAGCAGGGCCAGCAGCGCGAAACCTCCCACCAGCCAGGCCGAGCAGCGACGTAGATAGGCTGCCGAGGTGTTGTCGATTCTCTCCGTCATGGTTCGCGGATCGAACGCAGCGATGCCCGGATCGAGCCTGCGGATGGCGACGGTCAGCGTCGGCAGCAGGGCCTGCTCGCCTTTGGATGTCCGCACGACCAGGGAAAAATGGTCGTCCGGATCCTGGTTGTAGGCTACGTACAGGGTGGGCCAGGTGGTCTCATCCAGCGGGCCTTCCTTAATATCATCTACGATGCCGACGACTTGCATGGGCGGCGAGGTTGCGCCGGAGTAGGCCATTTGCTTGCCGACCGGGTCCTCGCCGGGGAAGTATTTTTCCGCGAGCGCCCGGTCGATGATAACAACGGGCGGTTTCGAAGCATCGTCGGCGTCGGTGAAATAACGGCCGCGCAAGAGCTTCGCGCGCAGGGTGGTGAAATAGGCGGAACTTACTTGGCGATAGCCGACTTCATTGTGCTCGCCATGGAAGGGATGGCCGATCACCCGGATCCACATGGTATTGCCGCCGACAACCGGCAGCATGCTGGAGAGCGCCACCGACTCGACACCTGGCAGGCTGGCGATGCGGCTTACGATCTGGTGCGCAAGCGCCACGGTTTTGGCATCGCTGTTGCGGACGGAATCCGGCTCGGCCACGCGCAAAGTCGCCAGGCGGTCCGGTTGCATTCCCATATCGACGTGGAGCAGGTGGTAAAAGCTCTTGCCGAGCAGTCCCGCGCCGACCAGCAACACCACGGCGGTGGCCAATTCCAGGACTACCAGATTCGCGCCGAAACGGCGCCACGTGGTGCCCGCGGAACCACGCCCGCCTTCCGCCAAGCCCGCCCGCAGGTCCGGCGAGAAGGATCGCCAGGCCGGGGCAATGGAGAAGATCGCGGCGGCGGCCAGCGAGACGGCCGCGGCGAACGCCAGTACCCGGACATTCAAATCCAGGCCGTATAGAAATGGCATGGCGGCCATCTGGTCCGCGCCGATGAGGCCGATCAGCAATCGCATGAGCCAGCGGGCGGAAGCCAAGCCGACGGCGGCGGCGGCCGCCACCAGAACCACCGCTTCGGTCACGAACTGGCTGACCAGGCGGGCGCGCGATCCACCCAGCGCGCTACGCACCGCCATCTCCCGCTTGCGGCTTTCGGCGCGCACCAGCACCAGACTGGTGACGTTCACGCAGGCGATGAGCAGCAGCAGCCCGGCGCCAGAAAGCAGCACGATCAGAATGGCGCGGATTCGTCCGACCTCCAGTTCGATCAGAGAGACCACTGATCCTCCCTGGCCGCGATTCGAGGAATACTGCTTTTCCAACTCGCCCGCGATCAATTTAATGTTGGCGTCCGCGCTCTCGAGAGAGACGCCATCCTGCAGGCGTGCGAGACCGTGCAGACTGTGGCAGCCGCGCTGCTGGTAGCAGGAGTTCACGGTAGTGTGCAGCGCAGTCCAGAACTCCGCGGAATCGGCAGCCGCAAAGTAAAAATTTGGGGGCAAAACGCCGATCACGATGTGAGGATCGCCATTGAGCGTGATTATCTGTCCCAAGACCGCCGGGTTTCCGGCGTAGCGCTTCTGCCAGGCGGCGTAGCCCAGCATGACTGTGCGCGGCGCTGCGGGGGAATCCTCGCCAGCGCGAAAATCGCGGCCCAACGCCGGAGCGACTCCCAGCGTCCTAAAGAATCCGGCGGTCACCTGAGCGCCGCGGACCATCTCCGCGCCGGCGGCGGTACGCATCGAAAAACCGGTACCCTCGAAGGCGTCCACGGCGGTGAAGACCTTGTTGAGTCTTTTCCAGTCAAGGTAGTCCGGATACGAAAGAGGACAGCGCGGACAGAACTGGACCGTCTCGAAAAGGCCCACCAGGCGGGCGGGATCGCGGTAAGGGAGGGGCTTGATGAACGTGGCATCCACAAAGGCGAAGATGGCCACGCTGGCGCACAGGCCGAGGCCCAGCACCAGCACGGTGGTCGCGGTGAATCCGGGGTTCTTGCGCAACTGGCGGATCGCGAAGCGGGTATCGCGCAGCAGGTTTTCGACCAGGGGCAGGGTGCCGCGGTCGCGGTACGCTTCCTTCGTGGGCTCCACGCCGCCCAATTTCAGGAGGGCTTCGCGGCGCGCCTGGGCGGGCAGCATGCCGGCACGGAGGTTGTCGTCGATGTGCAGTTGCAGATGAGACTCGATCTCATCCGCCAGGTCGTGTTCCCGGCGGCCGGCCGGCCACAGGCCTGCCAGCCGGACCAGCCACGCGCGCAGGCGCTTCATGCCGCACCGCCCGAGGGCGAAAGGAAGCGGGACAGAATGGCGGTGGCCTGCTGCCAATCCCGCGCCTCCTTTGCCAGTTGCCGGCGCCCCTGGCGGGTGAGCTTGTAGAACTTGGCTTTGCGATTGTTTTCCGACACTCCCCATTCGGAGGCGATAGCGCCTTCCTGCTCCAATTTCAGGAGCGCCGGATATAGGGTGCCGTAGTTCAGCGAGAGCAGATTGCCGCTGGTCTGCTCGATGCGCCGGGCGATGCCGTATCCGTGCAGCGGCCCCATGGTTTCGATGGTTTTCAAAACCATCAGGGCGAGGGTGCCTTGCCAGACGTCGGTTTTGTCGTTCATAATGGTCGTATTGGTTGCCAATAGAAAGGATAGCACGGGTTGTATGGGTATGCAATAGGTAACTAGCTTGCTTGGGGGGCAGGTTGGCAACCTGCGGGCCGATTGCCGATCGGCCCAGCGCTGGACCACGGAAAATCCTCCGGCTTGACCGCCAATCCGGCCTTCACAGGATTCATCTCGATATAGCGGACGATCCGCTGGAACTCCGCCTCGTTGCGGACTAGCCGGTCATAGCTCTCGTCCTGCCAGAACGGCTGCCCTGTGTGCCCTAGCATCCGGTTGCCCTCGCGCGCCGTGAACCTCTTAACCGACTGCATCAACCGCGAGACCTCAATGCACGGAGTGATCAGCAGATGAACATGGTTCGCCATGACGACATAAGCGCCGATCTGGGAGTGCCCCAGACACTGCTGCCGATAGTGAATGGCTTCCACAACCATCGTCGCAATCGCCGGCTGACGAAGGTACAGAGGGCCGGCCCGTGAGTTGTCCAGAATGCGGTCCATGGTCAAGAAAGCAAGGCCTGAAGTGGTTGCCGAAGGGAAATTGCGGTTTGCGGGAAGGCTGCCGTGTAAGCGCCATGTGAGAAAAATGGGACGGCCGATGGCGTGATAATTTGGCAAACGACGGGCGTGAAAGGCGGTCATCGGTAAATAGTGTCCGTCTGGCTTGAAGATTCTCGTGGCGCGAGTTGCGCCGATCGGCGATCGGCGCGCAGGATGCCATCCTGCCCCACTATGGGAGGAAGCGGTAGCCTACTCCGTGTACGGTCAAAAAGTGCCGGGGCGCATTGGGCTCCGGCTCCAGCTTCTGGCGCAGCTTGACCACGTGGGCGTCCACGGTGCGGGTGTTGGGAAAGAATTCGTAGCCCCAGACCGAATTGAGAATCATGTCGCGCGTCAGCGGACGATCGGGGTTCTGCAGGAAATAGGTGAGCAGGTTGTATTCGGCGGGGGTCAGCTTCAACTCCTCGCCGCGACGGGAGACCACGCGGCGCTCCAGGTCCACCTCCACTTCGCTGAAGTGCACCACTTTGCGGGCCTCCGGCGACGTGCGGCGCAGCACGGCCCGGATGCGCGCCAACAGTTCGCGCGTGCCGAAGGGCTTCACCAGGTAATCGTCGGCGCCGATCTCCAGCAGCAGGACCTTATCGATTTCATCGCCCAGGGCGCTCAGCACGATGATGGGCGTGACCACGTGGGCGGCGCGCAGTTGTTTGCAGATCTCCACGCCGTTCATGCCCGGCAGGCGCAGGTCCACCAGGATCAGGTCGGGCTTCAGCAGCAGAGACTTCTCATAGCCGGCGCGGCCGTCCGCCACCAGCACGGCGCGAAACCCTTCCTGCTCCAGCATCACGCCGATGGTGTCGCGCAGGCTCTCGTCGTCGTCGATCGCTAGGATGGTCTGCATGCGGCCGGTATTATCCATTGTATCCAAACGCCGTTCCGGGACTTGTAAACTGGTGGTGGTAAGCTCGATAATCACAGTTACGGTACTTATTACATGCGGGTCACGGTAATTGGGACAGGATACGTAGGCACGGTGACGGGCGCTTGCCTGGCCTACTGCGGCCATCGCGTCACGTGCGTGGACACCGATGCGCAAAAGATCGAGAAGTTGCGCCGCGGCGAGATGCCCATCTACGAGCCATGGCTGGAGGAGTTGCTGCAATTGGCGGGCACCCGCGGCGGCATCGACTTTACCACCGAACTGGCGGCGCCGGCGGCGGATAGCGACGTGATTTTCATCGCGGTAGGGACGCCGCCGCTCGCCACCGGCGAAGCCAATCTCTGCTATCTGGAGGCGGCCGCGCGAAGCATCGGGGCGGCCATGGACGATCGGAAGTTCCGCGTGGTAGTAAATAAATCCACGGTCCCGGTGGGCAGCGGCAATCTGGTGGACACGCTGGTCCGCGAGGGTATTGGAGACGCACATCCGGACGCACGCAAGAGCATCCGCTTCGGCGTGGCCAGCAATCCCGAGTTCTTGCGGGAAGGCAGCGCCATCGCCGATTCGCTGTATCCGGACCGCATCGTGCTGGGCGCCGAGGAACAGCGCACGCTGCAGGTTCTTCGCGAGTTGTACCGTCCGCTGGTGGAGCAAAGCTTCGATGCGCCCGCCTTCCTGCCGCGTCCGGCCGGCGTGACCGAGGTGCGGGTGGTGACCACCACACTGACCAGCGCGGAGATGATTAAGTACGCCGCCAATGCGTTTCTAGCGGTGAAGATCGGCTTCGCCAATGAGGTGGCCAACATCTGCGAGCGGGTGGGCGCGGAAGCCCCCGAAGTGATGGCGGGCATCGGCCTGGACGCCCGTATTGGGGCGCGTTTTCTCAACCCCGGCTTGGGCTGGGGCGGCAGTTGTTTCGGCAAGGATATCCAATCGCTGCTGCACACCGCGCGCGAGTATGGATACCAGAGCCGCCTGCTGGAAGCCGCCCTGGAGGTAAACCGGGCGCAGCGGCAACTGGTGATTCAGAAGCTGCAGGAGAAGTTGTTCATCCTGAAAGGCCGTACCATCGCGCTGCTGGGCCTGGCGTTCAAGCCGGAGACCGACGACCTGCGCGACGCGCCCAGCCTGCAGATCGCCGAGCGGCTGCTGCAAATGGGCGCGCGGGTGAAGGCGTACGACCCGATCGCCATCGATGCGTGCCGCGAAAACCACCCGGAGCTGCGCATCCACTACTGCGAATCGGCGGAGGATGCGGCCCAGGACGCCGACGCGCTGGTGCTGGTGACGGAATGGAAGCAGTTCGCGCTTTTGGATTTGGCCGGCATGGCGAAGCGCATGGCGCGGGCGATTTTGGTGGATGGCCGCAATTTGTTCGATCCCGAGGCCGCGCGGCAGGCCGGGTTCGACTATTGCGGTATCGGGCGTCCGCAGAGAGCGGCGCGTGCGAATGTGCCTGCAATCCCTCTCACAGTTTGATTTTTCCGCATAATTCTATCGGAGAGTTCCGGATTTTGCGGTAAAATCTGAGACATTCGTGAACGCGCCAGAATCACCTCCGGGCGAAATCACCCGCCTGCTTTCCGGCATGCGCCGCGGTGATCGGGATGCGGAATCCCGCCTGATGAAGCTGGTTTACCGGGAGCTGCGGAGCCGAGCGGGACGGTGCATGCGCGGGGAGCGGCCCGATCACACCCTCCAACCCACGGCGTTAGTCAATGAGGCATACTTGCGGCTGACGCATAAAGATCGGATCGATTGGAAGAGCCGTGCGCATTTTTATGCGGTGGCTTGCGCTGAAATGCGCCGGATTTTGGTGGACCATGCGCGCCATCGCGCCGCAGCCAAGCGCGGCGGCCCTGTGCAGAAGATTCCCCTGGAAGACGCCGCCGCTTATTGCACGTCCCGGCCGGAGGAACTGCTGGCGCTCGACGACGCGCTCCAACAGCTTGCCGAATGGGCTCCACGGGCGGCTCGCGTTGTCGAGATGCTCTTCTTCGGCGGCTTGACCGAGGCCGAAATCGCGGAGGTTCTGGGTATCTCGGTGCGCACTGTGAAGCGCGACTGGAGCGCGGCGCGCGCCTGTCTCTATAGCCAAATGGGCGGAGGTGCGGTTTGACGCCGGAACGCTGGGGCAGGCTCTCCGAGATCTTCAATGCGGCGCGGGAGCTCGATCCAGCGGGCCAGGACGCATTCCTCACGCGGGAGTGCGCAGGGGACGAGGCCATGCGCTCCGAGTTGATCCGCTGGCTGGAGCAGGATGCCAAGGATGCCGGATTACTGGATCGTCCCGTGTGGGCGGATGCCACGGAAAGCATGCCGGCGGCGATCACGTTCCGCAGCGGAGAGGTGGTCTCGGGCCGTTACCGCATTGTTCGCTTTATTGCCCGCGGTGGCATGGGCGAGGTCTATGAGGCCGAGGACCTGGAGCTGAGGGAGCGAGTGGCGTTGAAGACGCTGCTGCCCTCGATCGCCGCCGACCCGCGGATGCTTTCGCGATTCAAACAGGAAATCCAGCTTTCGCGCAAGATCGCGCACCCCAACGTCTGCAAAGTCTTCGATTGGGCGCGCCATCCGCCGGACAGTTCGCCGGCGCACGCCATTCTGCTGAGCATGGAATATCTGCCGGGCGAAACACTGGCGCGCATGCTGCAGCGCGACGGCCGTCTGGGCGTCGACCAGGCTCTGCCCATAGTGCGGCAGATGGCCGCGGCGTTGGATGCCGCGCATGCCGCGGGCGTGATCCACAGGGATTTCAAAACCTCGAATGTCATGCTGGTTCCCTCGGGTGACGGCCTTCGGGCGGTGGTCACCGACTTTGGCCTTGCGCGGAAGGCGGAATCGCATGGCGAGACTACCGCGACCCTGCCGGGTCCCATCGCGGGGACTTTGGATTACATGGCTCCCGAACTGCTGACCGGGCGGCCCGCGACGGTGGCGTCGGACGTGTACGCTTTCGGTATGGCGATCTACCGGATGCTCACGGGGACCCGGCCATTCGCCTCCGATGAGCCTTTGGCTGCCGCGTTGCGGCGCGCGCAAGAGCCGGTCCCCACGCCGCGCGCGGTGGCGCCCGGCCTGGATGAACGTTGGGACAGCGCGGTGGCGCGGTGCCTGGATGCCGATCCCGCGCGGAGATTCGCTTCGGCGGGGGATGTGGTGAGGTCTATCGAGGGCGGGACCGTGGCCCCGCTCCCGCGTCCGCCACTCGTGTGGACCCGCCGCAAGCTAGGCGTTGCCGTACTGGCGGCCGCGCTGGCGGCGGTGGCGGGTTATGCACTGTGGCCCCGGATCTATCAGCCGCCGCCCGACGCTGCGCGCTTCTATCACACTGGAACGGACGATCTGGAGGCCGGCTCCTATTTTGCCGCCACCAAGGAGTTGGGGGAAGCGGCGCGGCTGGCTCCGGATTTCAGCATGGCGCACGCGCGCCTGGCGGAGGCGTGGACCGAACTCGAAACACCGGAAAAGGCCGGCCAGGAGATGCTGCGGGCGCGGCGGGCGGCTTCCGGGGCGCGGTTTTCCCGGTTGGACCGGTTGTATCTGGATGCGGTAGACTTGACCATCACGCGCCAGTTTCCCGAAGCCGCCCAGAAGTACGAGGAGATGGTGAAGTATGCCGGAGCCGCGCAGGCGGACGTGCGCCTGGATTTGGGGCGCGCGTACGAACGGGCCGGCAAGCTGGACGACGCGGGCCGGAACTATCTGATCGCGGCCCAAGGGCCTCCCAGTAACGCAGCGGCATGGCTCCGCCTGGCCGTGTTGTACAACCAAAAAGGGGACGCGACGAAAGCGGATAAAGCGTTCGATCAGGCGGCGCAACTCTATGACCTGACGAGCAACCAGGAGGGGATCACCGAGGTTGCCTATGAGCGCGGCGTAGCCGCCAATAACCACGGAAAAATGGCGGCGGCGAAGAGCTTTCTCAGCGAAGCTCTGCGGGTTGCCCAGGTGACGCGGAATACTCAGCAGGAGATTCGCGCGAAGTTGCAGTTGGCGAACACAGCCACCCTTTCGGGCGACGCAGACTCGGCCGAACGTTACGCGCAAGAGGCGATCGATACCGCACAGGCGAACCGAATCGAAAGTCTGGCCACGCGGAGCCTGCTGCAGTTGGGCGATGCCTTCAATCGCAAGTTGGATTTTGAGCAGGCCCAGAAATACTACGGGAGAGGACTAGTTCTGGCGCGGCAGGACGATTCGCGACGCCTGGCGGCCAGTGCCCTGCTTCGCTTGGCGGGCCTGCACGATCAGGAGAGGAAGATCGATCGATCGGCCCCGGAAGCGCAAGAGGCACTCGCCTTCTTTCAACCGAACAACTTTGCGCGGGAAACCGTGCAGTGCCAGATGTTGCTGGGGAGGGCCAAGACCTACCAAGGTCAATACGACGCAGCACTACTCTTGTTCCGCCCAGCGTTGGGGGCAGCCGAGAAGTTGCAGGTCCCTTTTTATATCATGCTTGCGCAGGAGGGAATGGGCTACGTATTGCTGGGGCTGGAGCAGTTCCCCGAGGCTCTCGAACATTTCGAGAAGCAACTGGAGCTGAGCACCGCGCTTCGGGACGTGGAGCATGTCGGCTATGCCGCTCTTCAATGTGGTACCAGTCTATGGCTCTTGGGGCGTTACGCCGAGGCGCACAGACGGCTCGACCAAGCGGAGACTGCCGCGGCCAAGTTCGAAGGCCTGAAGCTCGGGGTCGGTCAGGAGCGGGCGGAGGTGGCTCTGAGCGAAGGAAAGTATCCGGAAGCGGCCGCGGCCTCGAACCGTCTGCTCTCCAACAAGCAAGCCGAACCGCAGGCGCTGGCGGACCTGAACCGGACGTTGGGCCTGGCACTGATCCGTTCCGGCCGCAAACAGGAAGGGCGGCAGCGATGCGAACGCTCGTTTCAAATGGCAGGGGCAGTGCCGGACGTCAGCGTGCTTTTAGCGTCTACGCTGGCGGTGGCCGAGGCGCGCCTGGAAACCGGCGATTGGAAGGGAGTGCTCGCCGCCGTGGAGCCTGCCGAGGACCGGCTATCCAAGCTGCCGGACTCGAACTGGCGAGCTAAAGCGCTGGAGGCCCGCGCGAGCGAAGCGCTTGGGGATCGAGATGGAGCTACGCGGTACGCTCTGGCAGCGCAGGCGCAATTGGCGTCCATCGAGCGCCAGTGGGGCGGGCCAGCCTTTCAGTCGTACCACGCCAGGCCGGATTTGCAAAAGCTCTGGCGTCCCCTTTCGCGGATGGTTTCCGCTAGTCAAATAGAGGAGAAAAAATGAGAAGAACACAGCATCTAAGTATCCGCGGTCTGCTTTTGCCGGTGGCCGCGCTGATTGCGTTAACTGGTTGCCCGCCTCAGCCGGGCCAAAATGGCGGGCAGGGTTATATCGGGGTGGCGGCGAATCCTTCGCCGATTATGGTGGCCGATGGAAGCATGATCGTACGGACGTACTCGGCTCAAACGCTTGCGTCTCCTACGCTCACTATCTCCGGTGGGCATGCCTGCGCGATCATCGCAAACGGCGTCAGCACCCCCGCAAAGGACCTGAACTGGATAATCACCAGCAAAGACACTCACGGCACCATTTCGACCGCGGACAAGGGCGTAACGGTTGTTGCCACGAGCAACACTTCCGCCGCCACAAGTGTCCCAGACGATCTCATAGACGGACAGGGGGCAGAATTCCAGGTAGCGTTCACGCCCGCTAGCCTCAGCATCGGCGGGAAGACGGTGAGCCTTGACTGCGGGAAGAAGTGCTGCAGGATCAAGATAGACTACAAGCCGAGCTGCAACTGAGCAGCGGCGGAACACTGCGCCACGCTCTGACGCTATTCGATTAGTCAGGTGGCCAGGCTGTATAATCGGTGCGTAGGGAGCCGCCGATGTATTCTTGGCCCGTGCAAGACTCTAAAGCCCGTTTCAGCGAATTGTTGGATGCGTCGGTCGATAAAGGTCCGCAAATCGTTACGCGTCGGGGCGTGGAAACTGCCGTGATGGTCCCTATCGAAGAATGGCGGCGATTGAAGGCCGCTGCGCCGCCGGATATTAAGACGCTGCTGCTCAGGCTTCACCACCGATTCGAGAATCTGATTCCGCCGCACCGGAAGTTTCATCGGCGGACTCCCGTGGACCTCCAGTGATCAAGTATCTTCTCGATACGAACGCGATCTCCGAACTGCGGAAGCCAAAACCTCACAAAGCTCATGAGATCGACGCATGGGTGGCTGGGCTGGCACTCGAAATGTGCGCGATTTTGAACGCCTCGGTGTGAGGGCCGTCGATCCGTTCGGCAAGGCGCCCTTACGCATCGTAATCTTGGAAGGAGAAGACATATGGGTGATTCCGGAGTCAGTCTGACACAGAAGCATTGCGTCCCCTGCAAAGGGGGTGTGCCTCCGCTGCGAGGCGAGGAGTTGCAGAAATTGTCCGCCCAGGTACCGGATTGGAAAGTGATCGCCGAGCATCACCTCTCCAAGACATTCGTGTTTCCGGATTTCAAAACCGCCCTGGCATTCGTGAACCGCGCGGGCGCGGTGGCGGAGGCCGAGGGGCACCATCCGGACCTCTTGCTCACTTGGGGGCGCGTGGACGTGAAGACATACACGCACAAGATCGACGGCCTGACGGAGAGCGATTTCATCCTGGCGGCCAAGATCGATCGGGAATTCTCCTCCCAGTGATTCATGCCGGCCTACGATCGGGACCTAGCCTACATTCACGACACCGGGTTCACCGGTTTCTCCAGGAAGGCTGCGCCAGGATTGCTGCGTCTGCTGCAGCAGAACCGCGTCCCCAGCGGGTTGGTGGTGGACGCAGGCTGCGGCAGCGGCGTCTGGGCGCGGGCGCTGACGGATCGCGGTTATGACGTGCTCGGAATCGATATATCGGCTGACATGATCCGTCTGGCGCGCAGGCGGGCGCCGTCCGCTAAGTTCCAAACCGGGTCGTTTCTACGCGCCGCGCTACCTCAGTGCGACGCCGTGACTTCGATAGGCGAATGTGTCAACTATGCGTTCGACCCGCACAGCGGCAAGCCACAACTGACGGAGTTTTTTCGCCGCGTGCATGCCGCATTGCGCCCCGGCGGCGTCTTCGTTTTCGACGTCGTGGAGCCGGGTGTAGCCGCGCAAGGTACGCCGCCGAAGAGATTCCTGGAAGGACCCGATTGGGCGGTCCTTCTAGAAGTGCGGGAGGAACGCAAACAGAAGACGCTTACGCGCCAGATCGTAAGCTTCCGGCGGATGGGGAAACTCTACAGACGCAGCGAAGAGGTACACCGCTTGCATCTGTACTCCGGCTCCGAGTTGCTCGCGGAACTAAGCCGGACCGGATTCGAGGTGCGCCTGCTTCGCGGTTACGGGCGATTCCGATTTGGGCCGGCACACGCCGGTTTCCTGGCGCGGAAGCTGGCTGCGAGATGAACCATTAGGAAGTGGCCGTGATTGCCGCTCCGGATAGGGTGTTGTTTTCGGCGAGCCAGATTGTACTAACGCTGTTCCCCGGCAGGGTTATGAGCGCCGCGCTGGTGAGTGCTATAAAAGCCAGCAGCAGCACATATTCAACGGTATCTTGGCCGTCATCATCGCTCCAAAGTTTTTTCCACTGCGACATGCCGCCTCCAGTAGCCTTATCGCTACATGTAATAATACCGTTCGGTGCCTCCGGAAGCTACCCTGACTTCGGTTAACCCAATCGAGAAGACGAAGGGTAGCAGGAAGACGCCCGAGGCGTCGATTGCGCGACAAGCCGGCGACCGGGCCGCCCGCGATTCTGGCGCATTTCCCGCTGTGCTATCCTCAAATCGCAGTTGCCGATGCACGGCAGCGCATGCCAATCGCATGGACATGGGCGACGCCTGGGAAGCCGGCTTTCAGCCGGCTCTGGCCGCCTAGAAAAGCGGCTGCGGCCAAGATTGGCCGCCCTCCAGTCTATGCAGAATTGGTCTCGTTTGGATGCTTTTGGCGGCGACTCGTGGCGGCCGTCACGCTGACTGCTGGACTCGCCGCGCAGGATGCCCGCGAAATCGTTCGCAAGTCGGTGGAACTGGATCACGCGAACTGGCAGCGCATGCGGGACTACACCTGGGTGGCGCGTTCCACGGAACGGCACTTCGATTCCGAAGGCAAAGTGAAATCGACCGAAGAGAGCGGCTGGGAAACGGTGATGCTGGACGGCGAGCCATACCGGCGCGTGCTGGAGCACAACGGCCGGCCGCTGCCGCCCGCCGAACAGAAGAAGCAACAGGACAAGCTGGACAAGAGCGTGGCCAAACTGGCGCACGAAACCCCGGAAGAAAAACAGCGCCGCCTGGCGGATTACGAAATGCGGCGCCGGAAAGAGCGCGAATTCCTGCGCCAAATACCGGATGCCTTCGATTTCCGTATCGACGGAGAGGCGCAGGTGGACGGCCACGACGTGTGGGTCATCGCGGGCGCGCCAAGGCCGGGATACCAGCCTAAAGATCGGGATGCCAAAGCGCTACTCAAGATACGCGGAAAACTGTGGGTGGATAAATCGAGCTACCAATGGGTCCGGTTAGAGGCCGAAACTACGGAGACCATCGCATTCGGACTGTTTCTCGCCCGTCTGAATCCGGGGGCCAGGCTGGTCTTCGAACAGACCCGTGTCGCCGAGGATTTGTGGTTGCCCAAGCGCATCTACATGAAAGGCGCCGGAAGGCTGGGACTCATTAAGCGGATCGCCATGGATCAGGAGGTCGCCTGGAGCGACTACCGTAAATTCCAGGTAGACTCGAAGATCGTGCCGCTGGAGCATTGATTACAATCCGTACAGTCTGCGGGCGTTGCCGCGCAGCACCATGTTGGCCAGTTCCAGGGCCCGGCCGCGGGAGATCTCTCCATCCCGTATCATGGTGTTCAGCGCGAGAGCCAGCGCCTCACGCGCCCGGTGTGCCGCGATCCAGCCGGATTCCTCCCACCCCATTTCATCCGAGTAGGGATAGGCATCGGTCGCGAACAACACCTTCTCCGGCACGAATTCCAGCCACTCGCGCAGTGTCTGGGCCAGTGTGGCCGGCGGAAACAGCAAGGATTGCGCCGAATAATCCAGGTAGGCGTTGGGCTTCGCCAGCAGCGCGGTGATTTCGCGGGTGAAAGGCCAGCCCCCGTGCAGCATCACAAAGTTGGTTTTGCGCAGAGCCGGATCGTTGAGCACAGATTCGAGCAGCAGCGGATCCGCGCCGCGCACCTCGAAGTAACTGCCGGCGCCCGCCATGGTGTGGATGTGGACGGCCATGCCCAGGCGTCCGCACTCCGCCGCGATGTGCCGGAATAGGTAGTCCTGCAAAAGCTTGTACTGGCCGTCGGGCGGCGGGCCCTGCGCGCGATATTGCGCGTACACTTTGGCCGCGGCGGCGCGGTCCACGTTGTCGAATTCGAGCGAACGGAGATAGGCGGCCTCGAACTTCTCGGCCACCGCACCGCCTCGCTTGTGCCGCTCCAGCGTGGGGGTCACGACGCGGGTGAGATACTCGTCGAGGGTGGCTGGCGGGGCGGTCAGTCCCGAGTCTGCCAGATATCGCCGCAGCAGTATGTCTTCGTCGGCGAAGAACGCTTTGCGATCGGAGTTCCGGGCGGCGAGCTGCGTATTATCCAAAGGAAACAGCAGCGCGTCGGCATAGGGCACCCAGCGGAACCGCGGCGGCTGGATGCCGCGTCCCATTTGCACCCGATTGGCCAGCATCACTTCCACGCTCATTTCATCGAGCACCCAGGCCGGATATCCGTCGCCTTCACGCTCCATGGTGCGCTGCTTTGAAGGCGGCAGTTCACGCGCGTGTTCCGGACGCAAATCGCCGTAGGGGTACCTATAGAGGGCCCGCCACGATTCCAGGATTCCCGGCGCCCCCGGACGCAAATAGACCGGATCGGAAGCTGGCTCCATGTTGTCGACCGGCAATGCGTCGAACTCCCGGTCCCGCTCTCCCGGCGCAACCACGCGGACCGGGTGGGCATGATTATCGACGGCGCGAATGCGCGCGATGTCCTGCGCAATGTCCGGAGGCCGGCTGGCACAGCCGTTCCATAATGCCAAGGCGCACAGATATAAAGCGGCTAGTGCCAGGACCGCGCCGCGATGGTCATGCCAACTCAGGTTGGCGCGCGTTGCGTTTGATCCAGCGATAGGCCGCGATGGAATTCTTCCAGAAATACTTTTCGGCAGCCGCCGTCCCCTTGGCATGAAAGTAATCCTCCACGATCTTCAGA
>Ga0187867_10001911_pt1 | contig 17712 bp, 11 predicted proteins | sample June2016WEW_13_1_FD_132976 | JGI IMG/M metagenome (GOLD analysis project Ga0187867, IMG submission 132976) | Peatland microbial communities from SPRUCE experiment site at the Marcell Experimental Forest, Minnesota, USA - June2016WEW_13_10 | ecosystem: Environmental > Terrestrial > Soil >...
TCAACGGCGTGCTGGCGGAGTCCGGCAGGGAAGCCGAATTGACACAGGCATGCCTGCGAGCCGTTCGCGACGCCTCTGGCGGCCGAGGTTTCGGCCTTCGGCGGTGGCGTCTGGTGCTGAGCGGGGTCAACCCCGCCATCCTTGCCGCCGCGCAACAAATCGGCGCGGTGCGTCGCACCCGCGATCGGCCTGCGCATTTTGTGGATTTTGCTACCGGCCACGCTGGCTTTCTGGAACGTCGAAGCGCCAACACACGCCAACAACTGCGTCGCTCTGATCGCGCCTTCGCGGCGGCAGCGCCCATCACGATTGAACGAGCGGCAAACCTGACGCAGGCGTACGAGTTTCTGGATGGGCTGGCCGCTTTGCATCAGGCGTCCTGGGTAGCGCGGCGGCAGCCGGGTGCATTTGCCAATCCGTTCTTCGCACGATTCCATCATGCGCTGATCGCGCGCGGTCTGGAACGTGGAGAAATCGATTTGTTACGCGTTGCGACCGGTCCGCAGACCATTGGATTTCTTTATAATTTCCGATATCGCGGGCAATCGTTGGCGTATCAGAGTGGGTTTGACCATGGCAGCGCGGGTCGCCACCAAAAACCTGGTCTGACCTGTCATCACCAGGCGATCCAGCTCGCTGCACAATGGGGGGCGACGCGATATGACTTTCTGGCCGGCGATGACCGCTACAAACGCAGCCTGGCGGATCGCTCGGCCTGTTTGCACTGGATCGAGGTTGGCAGCCCGTATGCGCCGCGGTTTCTGCTGCTCCGCCTGAAGGACTATGTGGCCTGCTGGCGTCATGCGGCGGTGGCTGTTCGGAAGTGCGTCCCAGGCGGATTCGACTGAACGCGCGTGCTACAACGTTTGAACGTTGGTGTGTCGGGGGATAGACTGTGTTTCGTCGGCGGCTTCTGTGGCACGCTGTCAGGTAGGTTGGTGCGAGGCGTGAGGTATTCCCTGATCTCCGCGACGTCGATTTTTGCGTTGGCTGCGGCCAGCGCCGCCCACGGTTATGTTCACGACCCGGCGCCCAGTGAAACCAACCTTTACGATCTGGTGCATGACAGCGACAGCAACGTGGCCGCCCCGGATCCGCGAGCGACCGCAGTCATGGCGCTGCAAAGGACGGAAATTGATCGGCAGGGGGCCAGTTTCACCGGGCCGATCGATGTTTCGACTGCCGCAGGAACCGCCTTTCCACTGGTCCCTTTAGGCGCTGCTCCCGGCACGCCTCCGGATGAGGATTTTGCCACACAATATACCGGGGCGTGGCATTGGAACGCGTGGCAAAAAGCCCTGGCGATCGGCGTGGCCCGGATCGCTCCGTTGATCGGAACCATTGGCAACGGTTTTTCACCGAACGACAAACCCGCCAGTACAGTTTTTATCGCGGAGGGCAACCACACCGGGTTCAGTGACGGAGGGGTCCTGGGCAGCATGCGGCGTTTGACGGCGGTGAACGGCTTTGGCCCCAGCAGCACGAGCACAGCAACCATGACAGTCACTGGGCCGGCCAACATTCCGCAGCGGGCCGGAAGCGGGTTCTCCGCACCTGCGCCCACCGGCGCAGAGCCCCGGCCGGCGGCGAGCCAACCGGCGCCAGTGGCTACCGAGCCGCCAACGCCGTCCTATCACTATGCCCCGCAGCCGAGCCCAGGGGGGAAGAGCAACATGGTAGCGGCCAGCTTTAGCAATGCGATCACGGCCTCCGGGTCCGCGGCACTGGTCTACAAGCCGGTCGTACCTAGCAACGACCAGCCAGGCACTGGTTCGGGCGGGTCAAATTCGCTGCCAACCAACGAGGAAGCCGCTATCTACGCCAGGCTAATTGTTGTGACTTTGCCGGTCGATGGCCAGGCCAATACAATTCACGCGGATGGCACACGGGCGTTTCTCTCTGCTTCGGTCAGTGCAAACCCAGAGGCCGCGGCCACTTCCTACGTTATGAGCGTGCTCGATGCAGTACGCGCGGGTGCTTCTGTGCAAACGATCGAGGGGTTTCAAATCGGCCAGGTAAACGGGGCTCGCACCCCGGGTGGAGCGGCGACCCGCGTGGTCGACCCGCTACAGGGGAAGGTCATGGCCGGCGTTGGCCCTTTGGACAACTCGCTGGCCCTTCCTTAGCGCACTGTCCGTGCCCATTCCGGGGTTGAGGCTGACGCCCGGCCGTGGGATTGGGGCGCACGGCATCGGGCCGGATCCGGCCGCGTTGACCAGATGCTGCAACCCAAACCGGCGGCCCGGTTCCGATCGGTGATCCTCCGGCCGCGAGGCACGCTCATGACCGACCCCTACGCGAAGTATACCCGCCTACGCTTCGATCGCCCGCATCCACGCGTGCTGCGGATCACCATGGACAACGGCAAGATGAACACCGCGGATAATGCGCTGCACGGCGAGCTGGCGGAGATCTGGCGTGACGTAGATCGCGATCCCGAGGTCAACGTGGCAATCCTGACCGGTGCGGGGACAGTGTTCTCCGCCGGCGGCGACTTTGCCATGATCCAGGAGAATATCGCGGATTTCGAGACACGTGCCCGGCAATGGCGGGAAGCCAAGGAAATCGTTTACAACCTGATCAATTGCTCCAAGCCGGTGGTCAGCGCCATGCGCGGTGTGGCGGTTGGCGCCGGACTGGTTTGCGGGATCCTGGCGGACGTTTCGATTGCGAGCAAAACCTGCCGCATTATCGACGGCCACACGCGGCTCGGGGTCGCAGCGGGCGATCACGCGGCGATCATCTGGCCGCTGTTATGCGGTCTGGCGAAAGCGAAATACTATTTGCTGCTGTGCGAGCAGGTTCTCGGTGCCGAGGCAGAACGGATTGGCCTGATCAGCCTCGCGGTCGAGGACGCCGAACTCGATGCCAAAGCGGTTGAGGTGGCGACGAAGCTGGCGGAAGGTGCCCAGTCGGCCATCCGCTGGACCAAGTACGCGCTGAACAACTGGCTAAGAAGTATGGGCCCGACCTTTGACGCGTCGTTGGCGTTGGAATTTCTGGGCTTCTCTGGGCCGGAAGTGAAGGAAGGCGTGGCGTCGCATTTGGCAAAGCGCAAACCGGAATTTCCACCAGGTTCGGCAGTTTGACGCGGATCAACCGTTGTTCAATTATCACGGCTTGGTTATATCTCGACACCCTGCCAACTGACTGATAGCAAAACTGAACAACCGATCGCGGCCCAGGAGAAACACCCGCCCGCCGCGAGGAAACAGCCGAGCGATCGCCGAATCCCGCACATCCAGCCCGCCTGTATAAGCGCCGAATGCCGGCATCATCAGTCGCCGTGCATCGACAACAAAGCAGGGCCGACTGACGTGGCCGCCGCGTGCCGGAACAGAGGCCTTGGGATGATGATGGCCAACGACCTCGCCGGCATCGGCGCGCGGCACCGCCTCGTGGCGAAACAGGATCGGATGCGTGACGAATTCCTCGACGAACTGTCCGCCGATCCCGTTCGGTGGATGCGGATCGTGATTGCCGAGCACCCAAATGAAACGATGCGCGTCGGTCATGGCATTCAGACGCACCAGCTCACCTCTCGGCAACCTTGCGGCACCCTCCGGATCGTGAAACGAATCACCCAGAGTGACTACAATCCGCGGCCGCCAGCGCCGCAACAACAAGCCCAGACGGTCCAGCGTCGCATGGGTATCCCACGGCGGCAGCAAGCTACCTTTGCGTGCGTGCGAAGAGCCTTTTTCCAGGTGGAGGTCGGAAACCGCCAGCAGGCCGGTTTCCGGCCAAAACAGCCCGCCCAGAGGATCCAGCATCAGCCGTTCGCCGGCCAGATGAACCGGGGCCGCGGTCATGCGTCGAACAACGAGGCCTGCACGGGCCGCCTCCGTCCGCGCGCAGGCGGTGGTTCACGTTCTCCAGTCGCCTCGGCGATGATCGCCTCAGCTTCCGCCAACATGGCTTCCTCGGTATCCCCCGCGCGGACATTTTCTCTCCCGATCTCCAACAGGATCGGCACCGCGAGCGGCGAGACCCGTGACAACACCATGTGCACAACCCTTCCTTTGATCCGCGCCAGCATGCCGGCGACGCGGTTCAGATCGATCAGCCCGGAGGCAGCATCGGCGCGCGTGGCACGCAGCAGAATGTGATCCGGCTGATGTTTACGGAGTACTTCGTAAATCAGATCGCTGTTGACGGTCACCTGCCGTCGGGTCTTTTCGGCTCCAGGATGATGCCGGTCGATCAGTCCAGCGATCACTGCGACATTCCGAAAGGTGCGCTTTAACATGGAGCTGTCGGCCATCCATTCCTCGAGATCGTCACCCAGCATGTCCTGATCAAATAAGGCGGCGACGTTCATGGGACGATTGACCGACCAGATGCCGATCACGTAGTCGGTGGCAACAAACCCGAGCGGCGCGAAGCCTGCGCGCTCCATTCGTTTCGTCAACAACATACCGAGTGTTTGGTGGGCGTTGCGGCCTTCGAAGCAATAGGCCACGAAATACCACCGGTCGCCGCGCGGAAACGTTTCGACCAACAGGTCGTTGCGCCCCGGCAGGCGAGACACGCCGCGCTGCATGTCCAGCCATTCGTGCACCGGCTCGGGAAACGAAGCCCAGGATGACGGTGTGCGCAGAAGATCACGTACCCGATCGGCGAGGTTGGTAGTCAACGGCAGCCTGCCGCCTTCGTATGCCGGCACCATGGGGTCGCCATCGCCGCCTTCCTGACATTCGATCGCCATGTCCCGCAGTCGCACGAACCGCAGCAGCCGGCCGGCGAACATGAAGGTATCGCCGGGCCGCAGCAGGCCAACAAAGTACTCCTCGATTTCGCCAAGTATCGGGCCAAGAGAACCGCGCTTGCCGACCAGCCGGACCTTGATCATTGGCGCTGCCACGATGGTGCCAATATTCATGCGATGCCGCAGCGCCACGCGCTCCGATCGCACATGCACCAGCCCCAGACTATCGCGAAACAGCTTTCTCCATTGATCATAAGCTTCCAGCGCATAGCCGCCATTCTCGACAAAGCGCAGCACGTCGTCGAACACTTCGCGTGTCAGGTCGGCATAAGGCGCCGAACGCCGCACCTCGGTATAAACGTCATCCGGGCGGAACGGTGCGGCACACGCGAGGCCAAGCAAATGTTGCGCCAACACATCCAATCCGCCAGGCCGCGGCGGATCGCCATCGAGTTCTTTCTCGGCGACACCCTCGATCGCTGCCTGACATTCCAGCACCTCGAACCGATTGGCTGGCACCAGGATGGCCTGGCTCGCTTCATCCATCCGGTGATTGGCGCGGCCCACGCGTTGCAACAGCCGGGACACGCCCTTCGGCGCACCGACCTGGATCACCTGATCGATACCTCCCCAATCGATGCCAAGATCCAACGACGACGTGGCCACCACCGCGCCTAGCTTGCCGGCGGCCATTGCCGCTTCGACCTTGCGCCGCTGCTCAATCTCCAGGCTGCCGTGGTGCAAACCGATCGGCACCATCGGATCGTTCAACTTCCACAGCGCCTGAAACATCAGTTCCGCCTGGGCGCGTGTGTTGACGAACACGATCGTCCTGTTAGCGTCACGAATGCGCGCCATCACCTGAGGCGCTGCCTCCAACCCCATGTGGCCGCCCCAGGACAGCCTTCCCTCGGGCAACATGATCGACAACGCCGGCGGCGCACCATCGGCCACCGCAATGATCCGCGATGCGCCGGTGAAGGCGCGGATCGCCTCGGGATGCGCAACCGTCGCCGACAACCCGATGCGGCGCACCGAGGGCGCCAGTTCAACCAACCGCTCCACACACAATGCCATCTGATCGCCACGTTTGGTGCCGGCCAGCGCGTGCACCTCGTCCATCACGATCACGGACAGCGACCCAAACAACTTCGTCGCATCGGGTGAAGCGATCAGTACGGCCAAACTCTCCGGCGTGGTCAGCAGCAAATGCGGTGGTGCCAGTTTCTGGCGGGTTCGGCGATTGGCGGGGGTGTCGCCGGTGCGGGTCTCAATGCGAATCGGCAAGGACATTTCCGTGACGGGAGCCATCAGGTTGCGCGCAATGTCTGTGGCCAGCGCCTTCAACGGGCTCACGTACAGCGTATGCAACCCCTCCCGCGGCGTTTCGAAGAGTTCCACCAGACTGGGCAGAAACCCTGCCAGCGTCTTGCCGCCGCCAGTGGGCGCGATCAGCAGCACGCTGTCTCCGGCACGCGCAGCGTCCAGCATCGCGAACTGGTGCGGACGAGGGCTCCAGCCTCGTGCGGCGAACCAGCCCAGAAAGGGTTCCGGTAATGTTCCTGCCATGGCGGCAGTTAAACCGGGGCGGGCGGGAGGCACAAGGGCTGGATTGTGAGACCGTATCCTGCTGTGTAGCGTCGTTCCGATCCGTTGGAGGGACCGTGATCCTGACCGACCGCTTCAGTCTCCCCGTTTCCACCAATTCGCACGCCGCGCGAGACGAATATGTGTTGGGCTGCGATCTGTTGCTCGCCCGCTATCCGGGCGCAACCGAGGCGTTCGACAGCGCCGTCGCCGCCGATCCCAACTTTGCCCTCGCCCATACCGCAAGGGCGCTGGTTCGGCAACTGAACAGCGACATGCCGGCCGCGCGGGGATCGATGGCGACTTCCACCGCCTTGGGAGAAAAACTGCTGGAACGCGAGGCCAGTCACATTGCCTGCCTTGGCCGGTTTCTTTCTGGCCCGCCCGATGTTGCGCTCGCCGTCATTCGCCCGCATCTGACCACGTGGCCGCGCGACGCGATGCTGCTGACCACCTGCGCTCACACCGGTGGGCTGATCGGTGCCACCGGCCGGCCCGGGCGAGAGCGCGATCTGTTGGCATTTCTGGACAGTATCGCACCGGAATACGGCGACGACTGGTGGTTCACCTCCCATCACGCCATGGCACTGAGCGAGAGCGGACAATTCGATGCGGCTCGTGCGAAAATCGAGCGTCCCTTGGCGCAGAACCCGAACAATGCCTGGGGTGCGCACACGTACGCCCATCTCGGCTACGAATCCGGGGAACGCGATGCGGCGCGTGCCTGGCTGTCCGCATGGCTCGCTACCTGTCCCCGCGACGGCCTGGGCTTTGGACATCTAAGCTGGCATCAGGCACTATTTGAACTTGCTGCCGACAACGTCGGCAAATCGTTCCGCCTATATCTCGAGCGTTTTGTACTCGGGGTCAATCGCGGGCCGGCGCTTAGCACTTTCATCGATACGGTATCGTTCCTCTGGCGTGCCGAACTGGCTGGCTGTCCGCGAGATACCGAGGCCTGGAGCGCGATGCACGAATTCGGCCACAAAATGTTTCCTAATCCGGGAAATGCGATGGCGGATTGGCATATGGCGCTGACCGATGCCGTCACCGGCGATACCGCGACGTTGGAGACGCGGGCACAACAGATCGACGATCTGGCGCAAGCCGGACGTTACGGTCCAGGAGACACGGTGCCGTCATTGTCACGCGGCTTCGCGGCGTTCCTGCGACAGGATTACGACGCCGCCGTCGCGGCAATTGAGCCGGTGGTGACCCAGATCGAACGCATCGGCGGCAGTCGCGCGCAGCGCGATCTGGTGGAGTTCACGTTGCTCAAAGCCTGCGCGAACGCCGGGCGGCCTGGCGACACGCGCCGGCTGATCGCCGCGCGACGGCCCGGCCCACCGGCGAGTCCGGTGGCCGGTTTGCCGGCGCTGCACTGACCGGACTGCAGCGCCTCGAAAGTTCTGACCTTTGCACAGATCGCAGCGTCAGCGGCAATTGCCGGCAGCGTGAAACGATCGTCCGTGGATGCCGCACTCGGTTTTCACGGTGTGGCGCCAACGTCCGGCACGCGGCGCTTCCCAGGCTTTCGCCTGGCCGGTGCAAGGCGCACAGCCGATCGAGGGGTAGCCATCGGCCTGCATCGCATGGCGCGGCAGATCATGCGCCACGAAGTAGGTCGAAATGTCCGCCGGCGTCCAGTTTGCCAGCGGATTGATTTTGACCTTCCCACCGTTGTCGGACTCGATCGTGGTAAGCCCGCCGCGCTCGCCGCCCTGGAAGCGCTTTCGGCCAGTGATCCACGCATCGAAACGTTGCAGACCACAAGTCAGCGGCAGCACCTTGCGCAAATAGCAACAGCGGCTCGCATCGACCCGCCATAATTCACCGTCGCGGTCCTCCGCGTCGAGCGACCATGCGTCAGGGCGCAGCACCCGGATATCGGTCAGGCCGAGCCTTGCCGCTAACGCATCGCGGTAGCGTAACGTTTCCGCGAACAGGTTGCCGGTATCCAGGAACAGCACCGGCGTCGCAGGATTCACCTTGGCCACGAGGTCAAGCAGCACAGCCGATCCCGTTCCAAAGGACGAGACCAATGCGATACGGTCGCGGAAAACCTGGCACAGCATCAATTGGATGAGAGCCGCGGCCGGTTGATCGCCGTACTGGGCGTTTAAATCGCACGCGCGCTGATCGGCGGACGCGGCCGGGCAGTCTGCCGCCGCCGCCGCCGCGCCTCCGATGCGACCTGCTGCTGGGTTCCCGTCGAACATACCTGCCCTCGCGCGCTCGCCATGATCCGCCGCGAACGTCGCCTGGAACGGTTAATGCTTCTACAACGCAAGCCTTGAAGGCCACGCTGCCGGTCCGAATGTCCGCTTTGCAGTCCCGGCCAAACAACCCAATCTGCATGCACCATGCCCACAAGACGGGCGGCCCGAACTCATGCTAGAAGCCTGGTGCGACATCGAACCGATGCAGATGCCCCAGATGCACGAGCCATGACCCATTGGCAGTGGAGGACACCATGAACGAGCCCGAAACTTTCCTGTTCGAAGACGACGGCGCCGTCCCCAATTCCACCTTACCGCTGCTGGTCTACCGAGCCGCGGTGCCCCCCGACCCGCGCGCAATCGAACAGACCTTCGCCGCCAACCGCTGGCCGCCCGCCTGGCGAGCCGGCGTGCACCCGTATCATCACTTCCACGCCAATACCCACGAAGCCCTCGGCGTCGCCCGAGGCACCGCCACCGTGCTGTTCGGTGGCCCCAACGGCCGCGCACTGCAGGTCAGCGCCGGCGACATTGTCATCGTTCCGGCTGGCGTCGGTCACTGCAACAAAACCCAATCGGCGGATTTATTGATCGTCGGCGCCTACCCCGACAATGCGCCGCGACCCGACCAGTATCGCGGCAAACCAGCCGAACACGATTCGGTCGTGCAGAAAATCGCCGTCGTCCCGTGGCCCGCTGCCGATCCTGTCACCGGCGGCGATGGTCCGTTGCGCCGCCTCTGGGGAACCGTCGCTGCGTGAACGATCCGACCCGCGAACACGTCATCGCACAATTTCTCCAGGCCAACGGCTTCGCCCTGCGCGACGCCCGGCCGCTGGCGCAGGACGCGAGCTTCCGCCGCTACCTGCGGCTGCCAGGCGCCGTGCTGATGGACGCGCCGCCGCCCGAGGACGTCCGTCCGTTCCTTCACATCGCCGCCCATCTGGCTGGTCTCGGCCTGTCAGTGCCGCGTATCCTCGCTGCCGACGCAACCGCCGGCCTGGTGCTCGAGGAAGACCTCGGCGACGCGTTGTTTTCAACCATCCTCACCGAGGCTACCGTCGCGCCCTTGTTCGACACTGCGATCGATGCGCTGATTGTTTTGCATCGCGCCGCCCCACCCGTGGGTCTGCCGGAATGGGGCAAGGATGCGATGCGGGAAACCGCCTGCGGGACGCTGTTCGATTGGTGGTGGCCGGCGATGTTCGGCGCCCCACCGCCGCCGGATGTCCGCGCCGAGATCGCCGCCGCGCTCGACACCATGCTGACCGCGGTCGAGAGCGACCCGCGTTGCCTCGTGCACCGCGACTTCTTCGCCGGCAATTTGCTGTGGCTGCCGCGCCGGAATGGCCCTTGCCGGACGGGGATCATCGACTTCCAGTCCGCCGCGATCGGACATCCGGCGTACGACCTTGTGTCGCTGTTGCAGGATGCGCGGCGCGATATTCCCGCCGCCCGGGAAGAACGCGCGGTCGCGCGCTACCTGATGGCGCGCCCGGAATTCGATCCCGTAACGTTTCGCGCCGCCTACACTGTTTGCGCCGCGCAACGGCACCTCCGGGTCGCCTGCCAATGGGTGCGACTGGCTCGACGCGACGGCCGACCGCAATACCTCGAACATGGCCCGCGCACCTGGCAGCTGCTGGCCCGTGCTTTGGCCGAACCCGCCGCCGCACCGCTCGCCGTTGCACTGGACCGCTTTGTGCCGCAAGAGCAACGCCGCAATCCGCCAGGACTGACAGCATGACCATCCGGCCGCACAGCGCCATGATCCTTGCCGCTGGGCTGGCGACCAGGATGCGGCCGTTGACCAACAACACCGCCAAGCCGTTGCTGAGGCTCGGCGGCAGGACGTTGCTGGATCATGCGCTGGATCATCTCGCCGATGTGGGCGTGGCGAAGGTGGTGGTGAACGCGTTCTGGCGCGCCGACAAGGTCGTCGCGCATCTGGCGCAGCGCCGCCCACCGCCACAAACCGTGGCAATCCGGGAGACCGCGTTGCTGGACACCGGGGGCGGCGTCCGCCACGCTCTGGCCCAGATCGGTCCAGAACCATTCTTTGTCATCAACGGCGATGCGTTCTGGCTGAATGGCCCGACCCCGGCGCTGCGCCGGCTCGCAACCGCACTCAAGGACGATGTCGACGTCGTTCTGCTGGTCCACCGCACCTTCCAGGTCCACGCCGAAACCGGACCGGGGGATTTCGCAGTGAGCCAGCTCGGGGTACCGCGGCGGCGGCGGGTGCGCGAGGTGGTGCCATATATCTTTGCCGGCGCCTCGCTGATGCGGCCGGGTTTGTTGGATAGCATGCCGCATGGCCCGTTCTCGCTGAATCGCACCTGGGACCGGGCGATCGAAACCGGCCGCATCCGGGCGGTGGTGCACGATGGGATTTGGTTCCATCTCTCCACCCCCGCCGATCTGGCCGAGGCCGAGCAGGTGCTGGAGGCGCGCATCACCGGCGATGTGCGTTGGCCATGGCGCTGAATCTGTTCGCCATTCCGCCTTGCGCGCCATTCCTGGAGGCGCTGGCGGAGGGCTGGTTGCACGCCCGCGGCGACGATCCGCTGGAGATCGCCAATGGCCTGATCCTGACGCCGACCAGGCGGGCGGCTCGCGCACTGGCCGAGGCGTTTCTGCGCGTGTCCCCGGCGCGTAGCCTGCTGTTGCCCAGAATTGTCGCGTTGGGCGCGCTGGATGAGGCGCCGTTGGCCTTGGCCGGCGCGCTGGAACTGCCGCCATCAGTCGACCCGCATCGTCGTTTGTCTGTGCTGGCGCATCTGATTCTGCGTTTGAATGGCGCCGGAGGCGCCCCGCGCACAGCAGACCGCGCCTGGATGCTGGCACGCGAACTGGCGACGCTGATGGACGAGGCGGACCGTGCGGAGATCGACCTTGCCGCCCGGCTGCCCGATGCCGCCGACCCGGCCTATGCCGCACATTGGGCTCGCACGCTGGAGTTCCTGCGGATTGTTACCCATGCCTGGCCCGCCTGGCTGGAGGAAAACGGCGTGATTAACCCGGCGGCCCGCCAGGTCTTGTTGCTGAATGCCCAGGCGAAGGCGTGGGAAGAGAGGGCGCCGGATTATCCGGTGGTAGTTGCCGGAACCACCGCGGGTATCCCGGCGGTCGCCCGCCTCGCCCGCGTGGTTGTCAGGCTGCCTCTGGGCTGCGTTGTGCTTCCGGTCCTCGATACCGTCATGAGCAATGAGGCCTGGGCGGCGATGGAGGACAGCCATCCGCAGGCCGGCCTCGCCAATTTGCTCGCCGTGCTGGATGCGACAAGGGACGACGTGTTGCTGTGGGGCGCGGGAACGCTGGCTGCTGGGAACGGTCCTGGCAAGGCTCGACCGGAGCCGACAGCGGGATGTGCGGCGACAGATCCCCGGGTCAAGCCCGGGGATGACGCGGGGCAGGCGCCGGATGACGCGGGGCGGGCACCGGATGACGTAGTGCGCACGCCGGGTGGGGGTGGGGCGCGATCCGATCGTTTCGCTCTGCTGTCACGCGCGCTGTTGCCCGCACCGGCGCTGTCCGCCTGGCAAGAGCCATTCGTCGCCGTACCGGATGGGCTGTGGCGCCTCAGTCCGCGCGACGCGCAGGAAGAAGCCGAGGCGATCGCGATGATCCTGCGCGAGGCAGTGGAAACCCAGGGCCGAACCGCGGCCCTGGTCACGCCGGACCGAGATCTTGCCGGTCGGGTGTCCGCCGCATTACCTCGCCACGGCATTATCGCCGATGACAGTGCGGGCGAGACCCTGTCGGAAACCCCGCCCGCCGTGTTCCTGCGACTGCTGGCGCGCGCAATGACCGATAACCTTGCCCCGGTGCCGTTGCTGGCGTTGCTGAAGCATCCGCTGGCCGCGGCCGGCCTGACCCCGGCCGCCTGCCGCCGGGGCGCCCGCGCATTGGAGCTCGCCGCATTGCGTGGTCCGCGCCCAGAGTCGGGCCTTGCCGGCCTGCGCCGCGCGATCGCAACCTCCGGCGAGGCGCTGAACGCTTTCCTGAGCCGTGTCGAAGCCTGTCTCGAGCCCGCGCTACGCGTGCAGGCCAGCGTTGTCATTGCGCCCGCCGACGCCATAGCGGTCCTGCTCGCCGCTGCTGAAAACCTCTCCGCCACCGATGAGACGCCAGGTGCCGTCCGGTTGTGGTCCGAGGAGGAAGGCGAGGCCCTCTCAACGCTGCTAACCGCCGCGTTGGCCGCGTTGCCCAATTTGCCGGACCAGAAGGGCAACGTGATCCCGGCCCTGCTCGACGCGCTGCTGCAAGGCGAAGTCGTGCGCAGCCGGCGGGCCCTGCGCGGCCGCGGCGGCACCGAACACCCGCGCGTATTCATCTGGGGGCCGCTCGAGGCGCGTCTGCAATCTGTCGACGTCATGGTGCTTGGCGGCCTTGTGGAGACCGTCTGGCCATTGGCGCCCGAGCCGGGCCCGTGGCTGTCACGCCCGATGCGCGCCACCGTCGGCCTTGCCTCGCCCGAGGTTACGATCGGCAGCGCCGGCCATGATTTCCTGTCCGCTGCGATGGCCGCGTCCAAGGTGATCCTCTCCGGTGCGCAACGACGGGATGGCGCACCTGCGGTGCCCGCTCGCTGGCTGACCCGGTTGGAGGCTTTGCTCGAAGGTGCCAAGGCCCGGTTGCCGGAACATCCAGCCGTGGCATGGGCGCGGTCGTTGGACCTGCTGCACGGCGGTCCGAAACCGGTTTCCCCACCGCGGCCTTGCCCGCCGGTTGCGGTGCGGCCCTCGCGATTGAGCGTCACCGAGATCGAGACCTGGTTGCGCGATCCATATGCGATTTACGCCAAACACATTCTCCGCCTGCCGGCGCTGAAGCCGTTGGACCAGGAGACCGATGCCGCGGATTACGGGTTGCTGGTGCATCGCGGGATCCATCTGTTTCTGCAGGAACATGGCGTCGCCTGGCCGCCGGACGCAGCCGACTCAATGCGTCGCGCGATGCGGCGGGCTTTGGCCGAGTCGTACGCGCGAGCAGCGCTGACGGCGTGGTGGGAGCCGCGGCTGGACCGGATCGCCGCCTGGATCGTGGAGACGGAACAGCAGCGACGCGCCGGCGTTACGCTGACCGACATCGCCACCGAGCATTCGGGCGTGTGCGACATCCAACGCCCCGGACGGCGCTTCCGACTGGTTGCGCGAGCGGATCGGATCGAACGGCGGCAGGATGGGACGCTGGCGATCCTGGACTACAAGACCGGTTTCGTTCCGTCACAAAAATCCGTTGCCGACGGAACAGCGCCGCAACTGCCGCTGGAGGCGGCGATGGCAGCCGCCGCCGGCTTCGGTGCAGAGTTGCAGGCGGCCACAGCAGAATTGACTTACTGGCAGCTGACCGGCGGTTTTGAACCGGGCAAGGCCACACGTTTGTTCAACGGCAAGGAGAGCGACCTGCAGGCGGCGATCGAGCGGGCTATTCGCGGGCTCGAAAGGTTGATCGATCAATATGATGAAGCGGATCGTTCCTACCTGGCACACCCCAATCCCGCATGGGCGCCGCGGTTCTCGGATTACGCGCAACTGGCGCGGGTCGCGGAATGGTCATTGGCTGCGGACGCGGAGGACGCGTGAGAACTGGCACGCCCGGGTTGGGGTTGGTTCGCAGGTGGTGCCCGCGCGGTGGCTGACCTGATCACCCCACAACAAGAGGCGGAAGCCAATCAGCTCGCTGCATCAAACCCGGGCGTGTCGGCGTTCGTCGCGGCCTCGGCGGGCTCCGGCAAGACGCGGCTGCTGACCGACCGGATTTTGCGGCTGATGGTCGGCGGCGCGAAGCCGGAGCGGATTCTTTGCCTCACTTTCACCAAGGCCGCCGCCGCTGAGATGGCCGTGCGACTGCAGCGGCGTCTGGGCTTGTGGGTTACCCTGAACCAGCCGGCGCTGTGTGAGGAACTACGCAAACTGGCCATCGAGCCGTCCGCGGCAACGCTGCACAGGGCGCGCTCGTTATTCGCCCATGTACTGGATTTGCCGGGCGGCATGCGGATCGGCACAATTCATGCGTTTTGCCAGTCGCTGCTGCGCCGGTTCCCTTTGGAAGCCGAGATATCTCCGCATTTCCAGTTGGCCGAAGACCGCGACGCCGACGAGGCCATGACCGAGGCGCGCGAGGATCTGTTGGCCTTGGTGCGCCCGCGTGGCCCATCGAACGCTCTGTCGGACCTGGAGGTCGCGTTGCGCACCCTGGCCGGCGTCGCCACGTTGGACCGGTTCAGCAAGCTCGTGACTGCACTGAAACAAAGCGGCGAGCGTTGGCGCCAGGCGCAGGCGGCCGGACCGGACATGGCGGCAGCCCGGCGGCGGTTTCTGGGCGTGACCGCGCCGGATCGCGATGCGGTCATCGCCGAGGCGGTACGTGGTGTCGATGAGGCAGCGTTACGCGCGGCAGCCGAGATGATCGCGGTGCACGGTGCGGCGACGGTCAAAGAGAAGGCCAGTGGAATTCTGCGATGGCTCAGTCTGACCCGATCGGAGCGAGCCGCCGATTGGGCGACCTGGCGCCGTTTCTTCCTGAAAGCAGATGGCGAACCTTATGCTCCGCAGTCGCTGGTGAACCTCGCTTTGAGCCGCACGCATCTCGATCTGTTGCCTCCGCTCCTGGCCGAACTGGAACGGGTTCTTGTCATCGACGACCAGATCAGTGCCGCTCACACCGCCGCGCTGTCGGACGCGTTGTGTTGGCTGGCCAAGCCGTTGTTGGACCGGTATGAACACCGCAAACAGGCAGCCGGCCTGTTGGAATTCGATGACCTGATCGGCCGCAGCGTCGCATTGCTCAGCGACCCTGGCGCCGATTGGGTGTTGTACAAACTCGACGGCGGGCTCGATCATCTGCTGCTGGATGAGGTGCAGGATACCGCGCCCGAACAATGGGCCATTGCGCACGGATTGACACGGGAGTTCTTCGCCGGCGAGGGGGCGCGCGAAGGCGTCACGCGGACCGTCTTCGCGGTCGGCGATCGCAAACAATCGATCTTCTCATTCCAGGGCGCAGATGTCGCGGGGTTTGAAGACGCCCGCGGTCGGCTCCGCAGACGCGTCAGACAGGCTGGCCTCAACTGGATAGAGAAGCCGCTGAATGTTTCGTTTCGTTCGACGATGCCGGTGCTGGCATTGGTCGACGCGGTGTTCGCCGATCCAGCCGCTGCGGCCGGCGTTGAACTGCCCGGCCAAATACTGTCCCACCGCGCGGTACGGGACGGCCACGCCGGATGCGTTGAACTCTGGCCCCTGGCGGAAGCACCCCCCGCCGAACCGCCAACCGCCTGGACTGCGCCCGATCGCTATCAGCGTGCCACCTCGGCGATCCAGGTGCTGGCGGATGGTCTCGCCGGCTGGATCAGCGATCAGATCGATGGATCGGTGCTGTTGCAAAGCAAAGGGCGACCGTTGCAGTCCGGCGACATCATGATTTTGGTCCGCCATCGTGACGCACTGCCGACGGCATTGGTGCGGTCGCTGAAATCGCGCGGTGTCCCGGTCGCCGGCCTGGACCGCATGGTGCTGACCGAGCAGCCTGCCGTGCAGGACCTCATGGTACTGGGCGACGCTTTGTTGTTGCCGCAGGATGATTTGAGTTTTGCCAGCGTACTGACCAGTCCGCTTGGCGGGTTGGACGACGATGATCTGATGGCGCTGGCAATCGGCCGGCAACAGCCACTCTGGGAAACACTGCGAGGCCGGCATGCCGAAGCCCCTCACTGGGCTTTGGCGTGGTCGTTCTTTGGTACGTTGTTGAACCGGGTCGATTTTGTTTCGCCGCACGCCCTGTTCGCAGAGGCTCTGGGTGCTTGCGGCGGACGGGCACGGTTGCTCGAACGTCTGGGCTCGGAGGCAGCCGAGCCGATCGATGAGCTGCTCAACGCCGCAATGCGTTACAGCAAGCTCCATCCGCCGTCATTGCAAGGTTTCCTGCAATGGTTGCGGCGCTCGGGGGCGGAAATCAAACGCGAGGCGGAGGCGGCCGGGGGTCAGGTGCGCATCCTGACGGTACATGGCGCCAAGGGCTTGCAGGCGCCGCTGGTCATCCTGCCCGACACGACGTCGATGCCCAGGGATGACGATGAATTGCTGTGGGCCGACGATCCGGCGAGCGGACAGCCCATGCCAATCTGGGTGCCGCGCGCCGAGTTTCACAGCAGTAGCACGCGAGGCTTGCGCGACGCGGCACGGCAACGCCGTCGCGAAGAATACAACCGGCTGCTTTATGTCGCGCTGACCCGCGCCGAGGACCGCCTGGTCGTTTGTGGTACGAAACTAAACCACGGTGCGCCGCACGAGCCCTGCTGGTACAACCTGATCGCGCGCGGTTTTGCCTGCCTGACCGAGGTGCCAGAAGGCGAAGTGGCGCGTTATGATTCGCCGCAATTCGCACCCTGCGAACGCGAGCAATCGGCACAAGCCCCGTCTGCTCCTGCGCAGCCGCCGGCGTTCATCGGCACCCCGCCGGCATCGGAACCTGCCCGTCCGCTGCCGCTGGCGCCAAGCCGGCCTGAGGGCGTTGAATTCGGTCCAATGCCGGCCAGCGCCTCGCCATTGGCACAAATGGAACATGGCATCGACCGGTTTCAGCGCGGGCAACTGATCCACAGCCTGTTGCAACATTTGCCGGATTTATCGGAGCCTGAGCGCGGTCCGGCCGCGCTGCGGTTTCTGCAGCGCTCCGGCAATGCTCTTCCGACCGCTGCCGTGACTGCCATCGCCGACGAGGTTATGGCGATTCTGCACCATCCAACTCTCGAGCCGCTGTTTGGCCCGGAGAGCCGCGCCGAGGTGCCGCTGACCGGCGTGGTCGGCGATGTCGTGGTAGGCGGGCTGATCGACCGGCTGGCGGTGCTGGCGGACCGCGTGCTGCTCGCTGATTTTAAGTCCAACCGCAGGCCGCCGGCCTCGGTCGACGTTACGCCGGTCGTCTATCTGCGCCAGATGGCCAGTTACCGTGCGGTGCTGCGGAACATTTTCCCGCAGCGTCCGGTGGAATGCGCTCTGATCTGGACCCACGAGGCGCGGGTCACCGTCCTGCCGGGCACGTTGCTCGATCCTCACGAACCTGGGCGGTGATTCCGAGCCCGCCGGCCGGCGCTTATGGTGGCCGGACCGTTGCACGTGTCTGACCCGCGTCGTCCCCCGCCACTCTGTTATACCAACCCGCTAAGCCGAGCTTCCCTCTTTCCTTTAGTAA
>Ga0187867_10001912_pt1 | contig 17705 bp, 12 predicted proteins | sample June2016WEW_13_1_FD_132976 | JGI IMG/M metagenome (GOLD analysis project Ga0187867, IMG submission 132976) | Peatland microbial communities from SPRUCE experiment site at the Marcell Experimental Forest, Minnesota, USA - June2016WEW_13_10 | ecosystem: Environmental > Terrestrial > Soil >...
ATCGCCATCGGCGCGCAGAACCTGACGAAGAAGTTCGGCGATTTCACGGCGGTGCATAACGTGAATCTGGATGTGCGCTACGGCGAAGTGTACGGCCTGTTGGGCGCCAATGGCGCGGGCAAGACGACCACCATCAAGATGCTGTGCGGGCTGTTGGAACCCACCAGCGGCACGCCGCAGCTTGCGGGCACTCAAGGCGGCATCCGATCCGCGGAGGTGCGCGCGATGGTCGGTTACATGTCGCAGAAGTTTTCGTTGTACAACGATTTGACCATCGACGAAAACCTGGAGTTCTTCGGCGGCGTGTATGGCGTGCCGGTGAGCGAGATCGCGGAGAAGAAACGGTGGGTGCTGGAGTTTTCCGGCCTGACCGGAAAAGAGCAGCAGATCACGGGAAGCCTGCCGGGCGGATGGAAGCAGCGTGTGGCTTTTGGCGCGGCCACCATGCACGAGCCCAGCGTCCTGTTCCTGGATGAGCCGACCTCGGGCGTGGACCCGCTGGCGCGGCGCGCGTTCTGGCGGATGATCAACCGGTTGGCGGATATGGGCACGGCGATCCTGGTGACCACGCATTATCTGGAAGAAGCGGAGCAGTGCAATCGCCTGGGCTTCATGGCGGGCGGAGAACTGGTATCCGAGGGCGCCCCGAGCGCCATCAAGGCCCGCCAGGGAGGGCATCTGCTGGAGTTGCGCGTGGACCAGCCGCAGCGCGCCGCAGACCGGCTGAAAGAGCAAATGGAGCGCTGGCGCGTGTCGCTGTTTGGCGACCGGCTGCACGTGATCGTGGACGATGGGGTAGCGGCCGCGGAAAAACAGCTTACCGAGAGGCTGCGGGATGCGGGTGTGGCCGTGCGCGAGATACACGAGGAAAGCTACTCGCTGGAAGACGTTTTCATCGCGGTGGTGGAGAAGGCCCGGCAAGAGGGCAAGTTCGCAGCAGAGGATTAGGAACGACAAAGACAGGCCAGGAGGCCTGTCCTACATGAGACGCATTTTCTCGCAAGCGCGCAAGGAACTGACGCAGTTGGTGCGCGACCGCCTGGCGCTGGCACTGGCGCTGGTGTTGCCGCTGATCCTGCTGTTTCTGTTGTCGACGGCCATTTCGCTGACCGTGCATAACCTGCCGCTGGTGATTCAGGATCTGGACGATTCTTCCGTTTCGCGGCGATTCGCGGACGCCTTTCGCTCCTCCATTTCCTTCCACGTGGTGGCCTGGCCCACGGATCGCAAGCCGGAGGACGCGTTGACGGCCAACGTAGCGCGCGGTGTGCTGATCGTGCCCAAGAACTTTGGCCACGATCTCGCCCGCGGCGCGAATCCGCAAGTACAGTTGCTGGTGGACGCGACCGACTCCAACACCGCGCGCATCGTGCAGGGCTATGTCAACCAGATTACGCGGGCTTTCAATCAGGACTCCGGCGCCATGGCGGGCGCCACGGCGGTGGGCGCGCAAGTGCGGCTTTGGTACAACCCCGGCCGCGATTCTCCGAAGTTCTACAGTCCGGGTATTTTCGTGATGGGCATCTCGATGTTTCCGGCGCTCCTGGCCGCTTTGACCATGGCCAAGGAAGGCGAGCAGAAGACCATTCTGCAGGTATACGTATCCAGTATTTCGGCGCACGAATTCCTGCTGGGCAAGATTCTGGCTTACATGGTGGTGGCGGCCTGCGAATGGCTGTTGGGGATGACTACCCTGCTGACAGTCTTCGGGCTGCATATCGCCGGAGATCCGACGCCGCTGATGGTGGGCAGCGTCCTTTATGCGTTTTGCGTGGTCAGTTTCGGGACCTTCGTGGGCGCCGGCATCCCGAACCAGGCGGCGGCGATTCAAGCGGTCGCGCTGGGCGGCTTTCTGCTGGTGTTCCTGCTCTCCGGGCTGATCTTCCCGGTAGAGAACATTCCGGCGGGCCTGCGCTGGCTTTCCAACATCGTGTGGGGCCGGTACTACATCGAAATCGTGCGCGACGCCTTGTTGCAAGGCGGCGGATGGCCGGCGATGTGGTTTCCGGTGCTGATGATCGCGGCGCTGGGCGCGCTGTTCTACACGCTGGCGTGGAAGACCATGCGCCGCATGCAGGTGAAAGCATGACGCGGTTACACGCCTTAATCCGCAAAGAGTTCAACCAAATCCGGCGGGACAAGCGCATGGCGATGTCGCTGATCATCCCGCCCACGCTGCAGCTTCTGCTTTTCGGTTTCGCGCTGGATTCCACGGTGTCGCACCTGCGGCTGGGAGTGATCGACTGGAGCCAGACGCCCGAGAGCCGGGAGATGGTCTCCACGCTGACCGAGAGCCGCAGCTTCCAATTGGGCGGCGATTATGCCTCGGTACACGATCTGGAAGCCGCCATCAGCCGCGGAAAGCTGGATGCGGGCATCGTGGTGCCATACGAGTTTGCGCGAGACATCCGCCGCGGCACGCCGGTGGATGTGCAGATCCTGTTGAACGCGGCCAACGCCAACACGGCCACTATCGCACAAGGATATGCCGAGGGCGTGATCATGTCTTACAACCAGACGCTGGCGGCGGAAGGCATCCGGCCCCGAACCCGCATCGCAGGCGGCGCGGGCGGCGCTCCGCCTGGCCCGCGCGGAGTGGTCCAAACGTTGACCGCGTTCTTATACAACCCCGGGTTGGTGAACGCCTGGTTTATCGTCACAGGGACATTCGGCGTGTTGCTGATATTGAACGGCTCGCTGGTATCCGCCACCGCCATGGTGAAAGAGCGCGAGCGCGGCACGGTGGAACAATTGCTGATGACGCCGGCCAGCACCACGGATATCGTGGTCGCCAAGATCGCGCCGTTGTTCGTGCTGTTGATGGTAATGGCTACGCTAGCCATCGGCATCATGCGGCTATTTTTCGCGGTGCCCGTGCGCGGCAGCCTGGTGCTGCTGGCGGCGAGCGCGGGCCTGTGCATCCTATCCGGTATTGGCATCGGCACGTTCGTGGCGACTTTCACCAAGTCCGCGCAGCAAGCCATGATGACGGCGTTCTTCATCAATCCGCCGCTATCCGTGCTTTCGGGATCGCTGACGCCGGTGGAGGCCATGCCGGCCTGGCTGCAGCCCATTACCTGGCTGAACCCCATCCGCCATTTCGGCATCATTTCGCGCGCCACGTTGATGAAAGGCAGCGGCATCGACGTGCTGTGGCCCAACTTCCTGGCGCTCATCGGATTCACGGTGGTGCTGGTATCGCTCAGCATCTGGCGTTTCCGCAAACAACTTGGATGACAAACAAGATGACCAAACGTTATTGCGCAATCTTCTGGCTCGCGCTGGGAGCTGGCCTTCCATCACTCGTGCAGGCGCAGGCGCCGCCGCCGCAAGGCACGCCGGCGGCGCAATTGCCGCTGTCGGGACGCGGCGGGCAGTCGGGCTCGGTGAATACGGTCGAGACACCGGTGCCGGGCGTGACGTCGAGCGTCAACACGCTGAACACATCGGTGCAGGTGCAGGGACCTTACGCCGGCAGCGTATCGGGAGCCGCCAAGCCCTTCTCCGGCAAGTTGTCGCTGCGGGGCGCGGTGGGGCGCGCGCTGGAATACAACCTGGGCACGGAGGGGCTGACGCAAGCCATGCGGCAGGCGCGCGGCCAGGCCCGCGTGGCGCGCAGTTCGCTGATGCCGAACGTGAACGGCTACCTGCGCGAATCGGTGCAGCAGACCAACCTGGAAGCACTGGGCCTGCGGTTCAACTTCCACTTTCCGGGGATCTCGATTCCCACCATCGTGGGACCGTTCAACTACTTCGATCTGCGCGCCACGCTGACGCAGACAGTGGCCGACCTGACGGCGTTGAACAACTATCGCTCGGCGCAGGAACTGGTGAAGGCCAACGAGGCGGCCCTGCGCGATGCGCGCGATCTGGTGGTGTTGGCGGCGGGCGGCGCGTATCTGCAAGTGCAGGCGGCGGAGGCGCGGGTGCGGTCGGCCCAGGCGCAGATCGATACGGCGCAGGCGCTTTTCAAGCAGACCAAGGAGCGGCGGGCGGTGGGGCTGAATCCGCAGATCGACGTGAATCGCAGCCAGGTCCAGTTGCAGACGGAGCAGCAGCGGCTGATGTCGCTCGAGAACGACGTGGCCAAGCAGAAGATCAACCTGGCGCGGATCGTGGGCCTGCCGGTCGACGACAGCTACGAAATCACGGACGACATCCCCTATTCGCCTGCGCCGGATCTGACGCTGGAGCAGGCGCTGAAGCAGGCGTTTGAAACCCGCGCCGATTTGCAGTCGGCCGCGGCACAGGTGCGCGCCGCCGAACGCGCCCGCAGCGCGGCGCACTGGGAGCACCTGCCCTCGCTGGCATTCTCGGCCGACTATGGCGCGATAGGCATCAACCCGGGGCAATCGCATGGGACCTTCACCGTGGTAGGCACGCTGCGCATCCCCATCTGGCAGGGAGGCCGGACCGAAGGCGAGACCCAGGAAGCGGACGCCGCTTTAGGGCAGCGTCGCGCGGAACTGGAAGATGTGCGCGGCCGGATCGAGGCCGACGTGCGGGATGCATTTCTGGATCTGAAGACCGCGGCCAGCCAGATTGACGTGGCGGGCAACAACCAGCAGATGGCGCGCGAGACGCTGGTGCTGACCCGGCAGCGCTTTGAGGCGGGCATTGCCGATTCGGTGGAAGTGACCCAGGCGCAGGAGTCGGTGGTATCGGCAGACTTCGATTACATTACCAGCGTGTTTGCGCACAATTTGAGCAAAGTGGCGCTGGCGCGCTCGATTGGGAAGGCGGAAGAACGGATCGGGCAGTTCCTGCGGATGCCGTGAGGCCATGCGTCCCCAAGAGTGGGGACGCGGCACGCACGAGTGCGTGCGCCACGAGGGCCGCTCGAAGATTACAATTCAGGGATGCCCAGATTTTTCCGAATATTCGCTTGGTCCGCTCTACTAGTTGCACCGGCGCTGTGCGCACAGCCCGAACATGTGCCCACCATCGAGGAGCGCACCGCCGCCATGCGCAAGCTGGACGGCTTTCTCCCGATGTATTGGGACGAGCGCACCGGCAATCTCTGGCTGGAGATCTCGCGTTTCGGCGACGATTTCCTGTTGGCCAGCGGCATAGCCGCGGGGCTGGGATCGAACGACATCGGTCTCGACCGCGGAACGGAAGATGGCGGCAAGGTTGTTTCGTTCCAACGCATCGGGCCGAAGGTGCTGTTGGTTCAAGGGAACGACTCGTTCCGGTCGTCCAGCGGCAATCAGGCCGAGCGGCGTTCGGTGGAGGATTCGTTTGCCAAGTCCGTCCTTTGGGGCTTCACGGTGGGGGCGGAGACCAATGGGCGCGTGCTGGTGGACGCCACGGATTTCTTCGTCCGCGACGGCGTGGGCGCCAATATGGCGCTCTCCAGCGGCGCCAGTTACAGGGTCGATCGCACGCGCAGCGCGGTCTACCAGCCGCGCACGAAAGCCTTTCCCAAGAACACCGAGATCGAGGTCATGCTGACGTTCACCTATGAAGCGTCCTCGTCCGGACGCGGCGGCGGCGGCTTCGCGCCCACGCAGGGTCCGCCGCCGATCCAGGTGCCGGCGCCAGGCGCAGCAGCGGCACGCGGCGGACGGGGCTTCGGCGGAGGACTATTCTCCGGCAGCCTGGCCAGCGTGACGCCCACCGCCGAGGCCGTCACCCTGCGCGAACATTATTCGCTGGTGGAATTGCCGGACAACAACTACCGGCCGCGCCTGGACGATCCGCGCGCCGGGTACGGCGGCCCGAACTTCGTGGACTACAGCACGCCCATCGGCGAACCCATGGTGCGGCGGTACATTCACCGGCATCGCCTGGAGAAGAAAGATCCCACCGCCGCGTTGAGCGATGCGGTGAAGCCCATCGAATACTGGGTGGATCCGGGCGCGCCGGAGGACGTGCGGAACGCGCTCATCGAAGGCGCGAGCTGGTGGGGCCAGGCATTTGAAGCCGCCGGTTTCCGCAACGCCTTCAAGGTGGCGGTGCTGCCCGATGGCGCCGATCCCATGGATATCCGCTACAACATGATCAACTGGGTACACCGTTCCACGCGCGGTTGGAGCTTTGGCGGCGCGGTCACCGATCCGCGCACGGGCGAGATCATCAAGGGCACGGTCACGCTCGGTTCGCTGCGCGACCGTCAGGACTACCTGATCTTCGAAGGCCTGCTTTCGCCCTACACGACAGGCAGCGAAAAGCCCGACATTCTCTATCGAACGGCCTTGGCGCGCATACGGCAGCTCGCCGCGCATGAAGTCGGCCACACGCTGGGCCTCGGGCATAACTACTACGACAGCGCGCAGGGATGGATCTCGGTGATGGATTACCCGCATCCGCAAGAGAAGCTTCTGGACGACGGGACGATCGATCTGTCGCAGGCGTATCCGGCGCGCATCGGCGAATGGGACAAGATCGCCATCGCATACGGCTACAGCGTGCTTCCGCCGGGCGACGAAGCCGCGGTGCTGGCGCACATTCTCGACGAGGCCTGGGCCAAAGACTTGCGCTACATGACGAACCAGGACCTGGGCATCCGTCCGGGCGTGGATCAATGGTCCAACGGCCTGAACCAGGCCGACGAACTGGATCGCATTATGAAGATCCGGCGCGCGGCGCTCGACCGGCTGGGCGAGCACACCATCCGCAACGGCGCGCCTATGGCGACAATCGAAGAGCCGCTGGTGCCCATCTTCATGTATCATCGCTACTCGGTGGAATCCGCGGCGTCCTCGATCGGCGGCCAGGAATACATCTACGGCATGCGCGGCGACGGCCGCACGCCGGTGAAGTGGGAATCGGCCGCCAATCAGCGCAAGGCGTTGGAGGCGCTGGTCCATACTCTGAAGCCCGCCGAGTTGGCGGTGCCCAAGCAGGTGCTGGACGCGATTCCGCCGCGGCCGCCGGGTTTTGGCCGCCACAGGGAGCTGTTTCCGCGCACCACGGGCGACGGTTTCGATCCACTCAGTCCGGCCACGGTGGCCTCGGATATGACCATCGGCTTTGTGCTGCAGTTGGATCGCGCGGCCCGCATGGTGGCGCAGCACGCCGTGGATCCGTCGCTGCCGGGGTTGGAAGAAGTCATCGACCGGTTGACGAAGGCCACGTTCGACGCGCCTGCAGCCTCGCCCTACGAGACTGAAATCCGGCGCGCCGAGGAGCGCGTGCTGGTGGATCGCGTGATGTGGCTGGCCACCGGCGCGTCCAATAGCGAGGTGCGCGCCATCGCGGCGTGGAAGCTGGGGAAGCTGGCGGGGCGGTTGAAGGCCGAGGCTGGCGCGAGCGAAGCGGAACAGGCGCAACGCGCTCTACTGGCCGCCGACATCAAGCGCTTCCTGGACCGGCCTGCGGACCCAGCGCAGATGATGCCCGCAGCCCCGGCGCCTCCAGGAGCTCCGATCGGCGGGGATCCTGGAATGGACTGGCTGGCCCCGGCGCCCGCCTGCAACTGGAGCGCGGATCATTCCGATTGGTGGTACACCGCCGAGGGTCCGCTGTAGTGGTGCACGTATTCCGGCGTGCGTTGATTTGCCTGCTTGTCTGGCAAGCCGGCCAAGCCGCCGCGCAGATCTCCGCGATCACCGCGGGCACGTTGATCGACCCGGAAACCGGCACGGAGCGAACCAATCAAATCGTGCTCATCGAAGCGGGCAAGATCAAGGCGATTGGCTCCAGCGTGCAGATTCCGAGCGATGCCGAACGCATAGACCTTTCGCAGGAAACAGTGCTGCCGGGTCTGTTCGATGCGCACACCCATCTGCTCGCGACCGTGGACGCAAGGTGGGACCTGGGCGACTTCTGGATCATGGCTCTACAACGCCGCGCCGGATGGAGGGCGATTCAAGGCGCCCGCCACGCGAAGGAGATGCTGGAGAGCGGCTTCACCACGGTTCGCGACTTGGGGAATTCGGGCGATCATCTGGATACGGATCTCGACAAGGCGATTCGTTTCGGGCTGGCCGCGGGCCCCACGATGATCTTCTCCGGACGGATCATCGCGCCTTTCGGCGGACAGTTTTGGGATACGCCCGCCGACCCTCGGCTGCTGGACAACGCCGAGTATCGCTTCGCCGATTCGCACGACGAAATGCAGAAAGCGGTGCGGGAAAACATCTACTGGGGGGCGCGCGTCATCAAGATTGTCGTGGACGGGCAGAAGTATGCATACTCGGCGGACGATATCGGGTTCATCGTGGCCGAGGCGGCCCGTGCCGGGGTAAAGGTCGCCGCGCACGTTCAGACCGAACGTGGAGCGCGGGCGGCCATCGAGGCGGGCGTTGCGTCCATTGAGCACGGATGGGTCTTGAGCGACGAAGACCTGGCACTGGCCAAAATCAAGGGGGTGGTCCTGGTGAGCACCGACTTTACCGTAAACGCATTGCTCGGGAGCGGCATGGAGCCGGACGCGGCCCGCCACACTCACGAAAGATATGTCGCCCGATTAAGACGCGCGTGGGCGGCGGGCGTGAACGTCGTGTTTGGCACGGACGTCATGTCGGACGTGAAGGGGCGAACGCGCGGGGAACTCGCCATTGAATATATCGACAGCTTCAAAGAGGCAGGCATCGACCCTTCGGACATTCTGCGCGCCATGACTACCCGCGCCGCGGCGTTGCTTGGCGTGGAGAAAGACCGCGGCGCAATTCGCATCGGGATGGCTGCCGACCTGGCCGCCACCCGCGTGGATCCTTTGCACGAGATCGACGGGTTGAAACGAATCGACTTCGTGATGAAGGACGGCCAGATCCGGCGCAGGCCGCTTCCGTAGAAGGACAGGCCGGTGGCCTGTCCTACTGGGCTTCCTGGCGCAGCCACTCCTTGAAGGCATCGCGGTACAGCACAATGCCCTTGCGGGAGTAGCGCAGGTAGCCCTGGCGGCGGAACTGGTTCATGTAGTGCGTGACGATCTCGCGCGAGGTGCCCACGTATTGGGAAAGCAGCTCGTGGGTGAACGGCGCCAGGCGCACCGAACCATCCTGCTCCGTGGTACCCAGCCGCTCGCTGAAGCGGATCAAGGAACGGGCCAGCCGGCGCGCGATATTATCCAAGGAGAAGCTTTCGATGCGGGTTCCGAACTCCATGGTCCGCTGCACCAGGATCTGCAAGAGCGCAACGGCCAGGCGGGGCCGCTTCGAAACGATGTCCTCGATCTCCGCGGCGGTCCAGGTCATCAACCGGGTGTTTTCCATGGCGGTGGCCTGTTCGGCGCGCTGCGGGAGATTAAGGAGCGCCGATTCGCCGAAGAACTCGTCGATCTGATAGATGTCCAGGATCACCTGATGGCCGTCATCGGCCATGCGGGAGACTTTGACCTTGCCCTCGATCACCAGGTAAATGCTGGTAGAGGGCTGCTCCTGACTGTAAATGCTCTGGCCCTTTTTGTATTCCAGGATGCTGGAACACGGCAAATGGGCCAAGGGATCTTCCAACGTTCGTTGCGGTGCAATCACTCTCGCGGTAGTTGCCATACTCATTCCTCCAAGCGCTTTTTGATTTGGTGTCATGGTTGTTGAGGCTCCGCAGAAGGAGCGCACGTCTCCGAAACAGTTTCGACGGCCTCCACGGTCATGATGGGGAGAGGAGTGTCCTTGGACAGCACACCCCGGAGTTTGACCTTATGCCCGACGTGCCTGGCGAAATTATCTTCCGGCGCCCCAGCCGCCGGTTTTAAGCGGGCAGTGGGCTGCAGGTCGGTATCGTTGGTCAGCACGTATTGGCCGTCGCGCTCATCCACGCAACCGGTTAGAGAAGCCTTAGCGGCAGGCCGATCCTTACCCTGCTGCGGCGCAGCGGCTGCCACGCAAACAGCAAGTATCAGGAGTCCCAGTAGTTTCCGCATCCGGTTCCTCACGGGCCGCCCTAATGCACTTGGCGTGCCAGATCCCACAATCGTTACGTACTGCTCGTAACGCACTATGGAATCTACTCTTTGTCCAGTTTCGCACGAAAGGCGGCGGATTGGGCGCGGTGCAAACCTTGCTCTAGTACTGTAATTTCTGCCTGGGGCCGGGGCGCTATATCATGTAAGAACAAATCAATGCGCTATATCCGGCTCTGCCTTCCCCTTTTGACGGTATTGCCCGTCTGCGCGGCGGAGTACGCGGCTCCGGCTGGAATCCGGCCCGCCTTGCGCCGTCCGGGAGCGGCCAGCATCCTGCCGGGCGGGCGCATCATTTCACCGCTGGGCCATCAGTACGTGACGGGCCCCGGACCTTTCGGCCTAGCCATCAGCGCCAGCGGCAAGACGCTGGCATCCGCCAACAGCGGCCCCGACCGCTTCTCGCTGACCGTGCTCGAGCAGGAAAAGGGCGGCGGGTGGCAAGTGCGTCAACTCCTGGCGCCGAAGAAGAAGAAACTGAAGGCCGGCGAGCGGGAGGGCGCCGAGAAGGCCGACGATCAGTGGCACAGCGTCTTCATGGGGCTGGCCTTCGCCACCGAGCGTGCCGTCTACGCGTCGGAGGGCAATACGGGACGGGTGCGGCTGGTGGATCTGGCTACCGGCGCGGCCCGCAAGACGTACGATCTAAACCGCGACGGCTTCGCGGACAGCTTCACGGGCGACCTGGCATTCGACGCCGATCGCGGAGTGCTCTACGTCCTGGACCAGGCCAACTTCCGCATGGTGGCGATCGACGTGCGCAAGCAGCGCGTCTTATCGTCGGTGCGGCTGGGGCGCCTGCCGTTTGCGTTGGCGCTTTCGCCGGACAAGCGCAAGGCTTACGTCACCAACGTGGGCATGTTCGAATACCAAGGCGTGCCGGGAGTGGATGCGCACAACCTCCGGGAGACCGGTCTGCCCTTCCCGGCGTTCGGGTTTCCTTCAGCGGAAGCGCGCGATGGCGTGCGCCGGGAAACAGGCAAAGGTCCGGTGGACGTGCCTGGTTTGGGAGATCCCAACGTGCGCGAAGCCAATTCGCTGGCGGTGGTGGATCTGGATGATCCGGCGGCGCCCAAAATCGAGACATTCATCCGTACGGGCCTGGCGTTCGGCGAGGGTGCGATGGGCGGCAGCAGCCCTTCGGGGGTGGTGGCGACCGCGGATCGCGTGTTCGTGTCAAACGCGCACAACGATTCCATTACATTGATCGATACCAAGACCAATAGCGTCGCGGGGCAGATCGACATTCGCATTCCGGGCCTGGAAACATTGCGCGGCGTGTTGCCGATCGGCATGGCGTACCACGAAGCGACGGGCTGGCTGCTGGTGGCGGAGGCGGGCATCAATGCGGTGGGCGTGATCGATACGCGGCAGATGAAAGTGCTCGGACATCTGCCGGCAGCCTGGTTTCCCAGCCGGTTGCTGATTGATCGCGACACGGTGTACGCGGCCAACGTGAACGGCCAGGGCACCGGTCCGAACGTCTGGCAATCCGCGTTCGATGCCGGCGAGGGTAGCGCCGCTTGGATGGGCACGTTCCGGCGCGGCAGCATTGCATCCTTCCCGCTGCCCGGTGCGGCGGAGGTGACCGCAGCCACCGGGACCGTGATGGACAACAACGGCCTGCGCCCGCACGACGATGCGCCGGGCCCAGGGGGCACTTCTTTACCCGGCGGCGTGAAGTACGTGGTGATGATCGTGAAGGAGAACCGCACTTTCGACGAAGTCTTCGGCGATATCCAGCGGCTGGCGAACGGGTCGACGGTGATGGGCGCGCCGGCGGTCGCGCGCTTCGGGCAGGTGGGCCATGCGGCGGGCAAGGGCAGCCGCCTGAGCGTACAGCGCGTAAACGTGACGCCGAACCATCATGCGCTGGCGTTAGCCTGGTCGTTCAGCGACAACTTTTATGCCGATTCGGAAGTCAGCGTAGACGGGCACCACTGGCTGGTGGGTGCGTATCCCGACGCGTGGACCGAAAGTTCGTTCCGGGCGTCTTACGCGGACGGCCGGGATTTCCGTTTTCCCACCACCGCGCCGGGACGGTTGAGCTTCGCGGAAGGGAACTCTTCGGTGCATCCGGAGGAGCAGCCCGAGGGTGGCACGATCTGGCATCACCTGGCGCGGCACGGGATTCCGTTTCGCAATTATGGTGAAGGCTTCGAACTCGCGGGCGTGGACGAAGGGCAAGGCTACAAGCCCACCGGCGGGCGCTTCGTAACCAATGTGCCCATGCCGGAGCCGCTTTTCAGCAACACCTCGCGGGACTATCCGGTATTCAACATGAACATTCCGGACCAGTTTCGCGCCACGCAATTCATCCACGAGATCGAGGAGAAATACGTGAAGGGCGGCGAGCCGTTTCCGCGATTCATATATATCCACCTGCCGAACGATCACATGACCGAGCCGCGCCCGCAGGATGGCTATCCGTACGAGGCATCCTACGTGGCGGACAACGACTACGCGTTGGGGCGGATCGTGGAGTTTCTATCGCGGACGCCATGGTGGAAGGAGATGGCCATTTTCGTTACGGAGGACGACGCGCAGGGCGGGCGCGACCATATCGACGCGCATCGCACGGTGTTCATGGGGATTGGGCCTTACTTCAAGCGGAACTACGTATCGCACGTAAACACCAGCTTTCCGGGGATGCTGAAGACCATATTCCGGCTGCTGGGATTGCCGCCGCTGAACCTGTTCGACGCGGTGGCCAGCGATTTGAGCGATTGCTTGACGAATGCGCCGGATTACGAGGGGTACCAGGTGCGGCGGGAAGATGCGCGGATATTCGATCCGGCGGCGGCGCGGGAACCGCTGGACCCGCGGCCGAGCGTGAAGATGGACGATCCGGCGGAGGTGGTGCGGTAGGGGGCGAGGGGGCGACACGGCGAGGGGGCGACACGGCGACTCCCATTGCTTCTTTTATTCCGTTACACTGTCATGTTAGAAGACCCGAATACTCGGCTGGCATCGAGCCGAATCGATGCACCAAGGGAGGGATGACCATGGCGTCTGCATTAGCGAATGTCGAAACCCCGGTCGCTATTAAAGCGACCAGACTATTGATCAACAACCGGTGGGTAAACAGCGAATCGGGCAAGACCTTTCCCACCATTAACCCCGCCACGGGGGAGGAGATCGCCCAAGTGGCGGAAGCCGATTCAGCCGACGTCGACAGAGCGGTGAGAGCCGCGCGCGCCGCCTTCGACGGCGTGTGGCGGAAGATTTCCGCCGCCGAACGCGGCCGCATGCTAAACCGGCTGGCCGACCTGATCGAGCAGCACGCGGATGAATTGGCGCTGCTGGAGTCGTTGGACAACGGCAAGCCGTACCAGGTAGCCAAGGCTGCCGACCTGCCGCTCACCATTGCATGCTATCGCTACTACGCGGGCTGGGCGGACAAGGTGCAGGGCAAAACCATACCGATCGCGGGCGATTACTTCTGCTACACGCGCCACGAACCGGTGGGCGTGGTGGGACAGATCATCCCCTGGAATTTTCCCTTGCTGATGCAGGCCTGGAAATTGGGTCCGGCGCTTGCGACGGGGAACACGGTGGTAATGAAACCGGCGGAGCAGACGCCGCTCACGGCGTTGCGCGTCGGCGAGTTGATTGTCGAGGCTGGGTTTCCGGAAGGAGTGGTAAACCTGCTGCCGGGTTATGGGCCCACGGCCGGCGCCGCTATCGCCAATCATATGGACGTGGACAAGGTGGCGTTCACGGGTTCGACGGAGGTCGGCCACCTGATCATGGAGGCTTCCGCAAAATCTAATTTAAAGCGGGTCACGCTGGAACTGGGCGGGAAGAGTCCCAACATCGTTTTCGCCGACGCCGACATGGACCAGGCCATCGAAGGAGCGCACTTTGCGCTGTTCTTCAACCAGGGACAGTGCTGCTGCGCCGGCTCACGGCTCTTCGTCGAAGACAAGTGCTATGACGAATTTGTGGAGAAGAGCGTGGCTCGGGCCAAGGCACGCAAAGTCGGCGATCCTTTCGACGCCTCGACGGAGCAGGGGCCTCAGGTGGATCAGGCGCAATTCGACAAGGTGCTGAGTTACATCGACGCCGGTAAGCGAGAGGGCGCGGAGTTGCTATGCGGGGGTGGGCGCTGGGGCGACCGGGGCTATTTCGTGGAGCCGACGGTATTCGGCGATGTGCAGGATCACATGAAGATCGCGGAAGAAGAGATCTTCGGACCGGTGATGAGCATCATCAGGTTCAAGGACATGTCCGATGTCATCGCCAGAGCCAACCGGACCATGTATGGCCTGGCGGCCGCGGTATGGACGCGTGACATCGGCAAAGCGCACGCGATCGCCAACAGCGTGCGCGCGGGCACGGTATGGGTGAACTGCTACGATGTCTTCGACGCAGCGGCGCCCTTCGGCGGGTTTAAGCAGTCGGGGATCGGCCGTGAGTTAGGCGAGTACGGCCTGCAGCAGTATACCGAGGTGAAGACGGTCACCGTCAAACTCTGAGCGATCCCTGGGGGTCGCTCTTCATGCTAAAGGCGGCAGACCACGAAAGACGATGGTCTGCCCCACAAAAATGGTCTGCCTCACAGAATATGAACACTTCACAGAATTTACGGCGGCTGGCCGGCTTGTTGCTTCTGTGCGTCCCTTTATCGATGGCCGTGCAATTCCCGGATCCGGCCGTGGACAACAAGCACCTGGGGAGCGGTCTGGGTAGGGGAAAACAGACCGCTGTGCTGGCCGGCGGGTGCTTCTGGTGCGTCGAAGCCGTATTCCAACAGATCGAGGGCGTGGAGAAGGTGGTCTCAGGCTACTCGGGCGGCGATGCGGCTTCGGCTCACTACGAGATTGTCAGCACTGGACAGACCGGACATGCCGAGTCGGTCCAGGTGACTTACGACCCGGCTAAGATCTCGTACGGGCAGTTGTTGAAAGTGTTTTTCAGTGTGGCTCACGACCCGACCCAACTCAATCGGCAGGGACATGATGTAGGCACGCAGTACCGGTCGGCTATATTCTATTCGAATCCGGAACAGAAGCGAATTGCCGAAGCCTATATCGGACAATTGGATCGGGCGGGTGTATTTCACTCGCCCATTGTGACTCAGGTGGTGGAGTTGAAAGCGTTCTATCCGGCTGAGGAGCACCATCAGAACTTCTGCAGGCGGAATCCCAGCAATCCGTATGTAGTGAATGTCGCGATGCCGAAGGTGGAGAAGGTGAGCAAAGAAGTTCCGGAGCTGGCTAAGCAGAAATAGGTCAACGCGGAACGGCGGGATCGCTGAGCAGCTTACTATTCCCGAGAACGGTACGAAGCCGGAGATTTATCGCGAGATCCTGCCTCGGATCGAGAACGACAGCGCCCAACCTTCTGACGCTCGGCCCTTTCCAGGGACCGCTCGCCTGCGTTTCCATTCCATTCGACAAAGGCATATGCGGGGCGGCGGCGACAATCCAAAAGACGGTTCTGGCGCCGAATGTCGCAACGTTTCCCGGGCACATTGCATGCAGCAGCCGATCCCGATCGGAGATTGTGGTGCCGCTGGTCGATCACGGAGCCACCCGCCTGGTACTGGATGTGGATAGCGATAAGCTGAATGATTTCGATGCTACCCACCAGCTTTACCTGGAACGGATTGCCGGCCTGATTTTACGGCGGCATTTCTGCGCCAGGACAGTGTTCACAAGAGTGTGAACACGGCACGCAGGAGTGCGTGCGCCACGGGGGAACAAAATCACTTGCGGCGCGGGATGCTTAGGGAACGCCACTGGCTGTGCCGGTAGTGCTTGGCCAGCAGCACGATCTGGCCCGCGTGACAGGCGTAGTGCGCGATCTGGCGGCTGATAGCCTGCATCACGGAGTGCTCTTCGCCGCGGATGGCGACCGTGCGGCCCAGGTCCGCCTCCGAAAGCGGCTCGACCGCGCGGAACACGCAATCCCAGCCCGCCTCCCAAAGCTCGATGAGCGCTGCGCGCGTGGCGGGCGGCTCCTCGAACTCGGTGTCGCGATGGCGGTCTGGTTTCTCGCCATCGGTGGTCAGGAAGTCCGTCCAGCGGGAGCGCATGTTGCCGGTCATGTGCTTGACCACTATGGCGATCGAATTCGCTTCGGGATCGAGCGTGGCGAAAAGCTGCTCGTCGGTGACCTGCGCCATGGCGCCCTCGGCCATCTTCTTACACTCGCGGAAGCGGCTTAGGGCTTCTTCCACGTATGAAGTTGTGAATTGCACGGGCATGGAATTAGTTTAACGCTCGGGTACGGCTATCGTGATGTTGCGGTATTTCATACCGCCGGTGTGATCGCCCTGGATATAGATCGGTCCGGGTTCGCCTTCGCGGCTATCGATAGCGCCGCCGGTGATGCCGGGAATTTCCTTGTGGTCGATGGTGGCTTGGCCGTCGCGCACGAGGGTAACGGTGCGTCCCACCAGGGTCACGTCGTAAGTCTCCCATTGGCCCGGCCGCTTGGCAATTTCCACGGCAGGCGCCAGGAATCCGTAGATCGAACCCATGGCGTGGAACTGATCGTTTTCGCCGGCCTTCTCATACTCGACCTGGACTTCGTAGCGCCCGCGCAGATAGACGCCGCTGTTGCCGTCGCCGGGGCAGTTGTACTCGATGTGCAGTTTGAAATCGCCGAATTTGCGGTTGGTGCGAATGTTAGCGCCGGCCGCCTGGTTCACCAACTCGCCGCTCTGCGCCACCCAGTTGTTGTGGGAGGGATCGTCGGGTTCCCAGCCGTTCAGGTCCAGGCCATCGAACAGGGATTCGGGTTTAGTCCATACGGCGGGCGGCTTGCGCCGCAAGGGCGGGGCAGGCACGCCGGCGATTTTTCCCTCGACCCCATCGGCGCGTTTCTCAACGCCGGTCAGTTTGCCGCCGGCGGCATGCAGATCCCACGTCACCTTGATCTGTCCATCGAACCATTCGGACGTCGTGAAGGAAAGGTGCGAGCCGTGCGAGCCCTCCAGCTTGACATCGGTGGCCGGGTGTACACTGGCCACGCGGCCCACGATGCGAACTTGCGGCTGGCCGCTGCTTTGGGTGACTTCCATCCAGGACGGGTAGGTATCTTTGGGGGTGGTGACGGTCAGGTCCCAGCGGCCGGCGAAGGGTGGCGCGGCATGGAGCGCCGCGGCCATAATCGATATCAAAAAGATTTGCTTCATTTCAGCACCAGTGTATCCGGTTTGAGGCATGATAGAAACGATGACCACAGCACGATCGTTTTTGCTTGCAGCCGCCATGGCCGTTTGCCTGCCCCTGGCCGGGCAGACTTACAAAGATCCGCATCAGCCGCTGGAAAAGCGCGTAGACGATTTGCTTACGCGGATGACGCTGGAGGAGAAAGCTTCGCAGTTGCTGAGCGCCTCGCCGGCTATCGAGCGGCTGGGCGTGCCGGCATACGATTGGTGGAACGAGTGTCTGCACGGCGTGGCGCGGGCGGGCCGCGCTACGGTGTTTCCGGAAACCATCGGGGTGGCCGCCACTTGGGATACCAACCTGGTGCTGCGCATGGCGACGGCGATATCCGACGAAGCGCGCGCCAAACATCACGAATTCGTGCGGCGGGGTAAGCGCGGCATCTATCAGGGGCTGACGTTCTGGACTCCCAACATCAACCTGTTCCGCGATCCGCGGTGGGGACGCGGGATGGAGACTTACGGCGAAGACCCGTACCTGACGGGGCGGATGGCAGTCCAATTCATCCATGGCCTGGAGGGCGACGATCCGCAGTATTTGAAGACGGTGGCGACGGCCAAACACTACGCGGTGCACAGCGGGCCGGAGTCGACGCGGCATGAATTCGACGCGCGCGTTTCCGAGACGGATTTGCGGGACAGCTACCTGCCGCATTTCGAAGCCGCGGTGAGGGAGGG
>Ga0187867_10001914_pt1 | contig 17695 bp, 16 predicted proteins | sample June2016WEW_13_1_FD_132976 | JGI IMG/M metagenome (GOLD analysis project Ga0187867, IMG submission 132976) | Peatland microbial communities from SPRUCE experiment site at the Marcell Experimental Forest, Minnesota, USA - June2016WEW_13_10 | ecosystem: Environmental > Terrestrial > Soil >...
CGATTCCGAAGACCTCGGAATCCTTCTCTCCGAAGCGCACCCCGAAATCGATCCGCTCGCCGTCCGCTTCACCGACCTACACGGGTACGTTCTCGCGCTGCCTGATTTCAAAGACGATCCCGCGAAATCGAACGAAGCCAAACTGGAAGCAATTCAGATGGCCTGGCATGCAGAAGCGCTCGACCGGACGCAGGGATAGCGCCACGATTCGGCCGATGCATTTCTGGCGCAAGGAATCCTTCAGTACATTAAAGGATGTCGCGGCGAAAGCGCGAGCGGTGCCACTCTGGTTCGACTATGCCGATTTCTGTGTCGAGTACGAGCGCGGGCTGAGAAGCGCGGCTTTCGAAATCCTTGAAGGTTTCATTGCTTCAATGGAACATGCTCCGTTTGCCGACAGGCGACAGTTTGTCAGCTGGTTATCGCGGCAGGCAGAAGGGCGGGAAGGACGGCACGTGCTCATTCCCCAGCCACTCCAGATCCGCGTAGTCGAGCCGACGCTCGTTGAGTGGACGATGATCGAACCTTCGTGTTCTGAACCACATTTGTGGCTCGGAGGATACGACCACGTAAAGCGTGCCTTTGAACTGGATCCCGACAACCAGCTAGCACGAAGAAAACTGATCATCCTTATCTGGGGGCAGGTGAACTTCAATGCGCATGAGTTACCCGCCGGTTATTTGGGTGAGATCGACAAGGACTTGGCTGCTCTGAGCGAGGTGGAGGAATTGTTGAAGGGCTTGTTGGACGAAAAGGATCGCCTACGCCTCGCGGCGGACCTTGCAGAGGACCGGAGACTGGTCGAAGAGTATTCGCGGAAGCAGTCAGGCCAGTAGTCGATGTTGGCAAACAGGTTTTAGTCGTCAACCTGAAGCCCTCTACTTCGCCCCCACCACCTGCGGCGTCACATCCTCCACGCTCGCTTCTCGCAAAAACCTCGCCGCCTCTTCCGGAGGTGTTGGATTGATATAAAATCCCGTCCCCCATTCGAATCCCGCCGTCTTGGTCAGCTTCGGCATGAATTCAATGTGCCAGTGATAGTACTCGTTGGTGGGATCCTGCGCCGGCGAACTGTGCACCACCAGGTTATATGGCGGATTATCAAGCACCCGGTCCGCTTTCATCAGCAGCAACTTCAGCGCCTTCGCCAGATTTTCAAACATGTGCGACGACGAATTCTCAAACGCCGACTCATGCCGCTTTGGCAGAATCCACGTCTCAAACGGAAACCGCGGAGCATACGGAGCCAGCGTGATGAAATCCTCGTTTTCGGCGACGATGCGAATCCCGCTGTCCATTTCCTGCCGGATCGCGTCGCAGAAGACGCACCGCTCTTTATAGATGTAATACTGCTTCGCGCCCTGCAGTTCTTCGACCACGTAAATCGGCAGAATCGGCAGCGCAATCAACTGCGAGTGCGAATGCTCCAGCGAAGCGCCGGCCGCTTCGCCGTGGTTCTTGAAAAGCAGAATGTACTTGAACCGCTTGTCTTTTTTCAGATCCAGAATGCGGTCCCGGAATGCCCACAGCACATCCTCGATCCGCTTCGGTGACAAACCCGCCAGGCTCATATTGTGGTCGGGAGTCTCGACGATCACCTCGTGCGCGCCCACCCCGTTCATCTTGTCGAACATGCCCTCGGCCTGTTTATTCAAATTGCCTTCAATGCCGAGCGCCGGAAATTTGTTCGGTACCACCCGCACCGTCCAGCCCGGGCTGTCTTTCTGCGGAGTGCTGCCGTTTGTGCTGGGGCGATAGGCCAGAATCTCCGGAGGTGTCTTGCTCTCATTGCCGTAACAGAAGGGGCAGAAACCACCCTTGATCCTCATGGTTTCGCGCACAAAGTCGGTTGGCCGCTTGGCGCGATCTGTCGAAATGATCACCCATCGGCCCACAATGGGGTCTTTTCTTAATTCGGGCACGTACGAAGAGTCCTTTCAATAGGAACGTGCAAGTCTTTTCGCGAAACCACGATTGTACGCCACAGAAAACGCATTTTGAAACAGCTCAAATGAGGGCCGGTTAAAACCGTGATCATAGTATATGGTCACAATGTCAAACCGCCACTGGCACGGACCGGCCATGTGCTGCATAAAGTCTCGCGCCATCAGCCGCAACTCGTTTTGCTTGTCGCGATCCACTGCAGCTTCCGCAGGCTTGACCGCCCGTGTCGTACGAGTTTTCACCTCGACAAAGCACAGCACGTCGCCGTCCCAACCGACCAAGTCCAGTTCGCCGCGATAATGCGGAGACCGGTAGTTACGGGAGATGATCGTGTAGCCGCACCGGCGAAGATAAAAGTACGCGTCTTCCTCCCCGCGCCGCCCCGTTCGCAGATGTTCTGGTGAATCGTCCGCGCTCTCACCTAACCCCCAGTCAAGAAGGCGCACGATCCCGTGAGTGAGGCGACCCTTCAACATGAGGAACTCCCAGTTTCACTCTATCGCCGTCCACAGTCGCTGGGTGTGATAGCAGTCACTCGCTAGTCGGTCGGTTTCGATGGATGCTGCGCGTGGGATCAAATCCTCGTCTGCTTTGTACAGCGCAATCTGTACCTGGAATATCGGTGGTACGTTGTTGCTCTCAGCTTTCCACTTCAGGAGCTAGCACCACGGCCACCGGAGCAGTCGGTACCTTACCCAGCGTGTTCACCAGTACGACCCCGGCAAGCGCAACGGCACCACCTACCAGTGTCATCAGTTTCGGAACCTCGCCTAGCCAAATCCACGCAATCCCGAGGCTCGCAACTGGCATTAAATACATAAAACTGCTCAGCCTCGAAGCGGGTGCATGCGTCATGGCATAGGCCCACGCAAAATTCGCCATCACCCCCGGAAAGATCCCCAGATAAACAACCGCGAGCGTAGCATTCATCGGCGCGGCCTTCACCGCATGCCCAAGTCCCCAGCCAAACGGCGCCATCAGCAATGTTCCGAACCAGAAGGAATAGCAAGTGAATTCAAGGGCGCGATACTGGCCAAGAAGTTTCTTCTGCAGAACCATGTAGAGCCCATACATGACCGCGGCTCCTACGATGATCAACGCTCCAAAAGAAAAATGCAGCCCTTGTCCACGTTCGTTGGCAATCACGCCGATGCCAAACAGACTGATGAAAATTCCAATCCATCCAGCAAAGGTGAGCCGCTCGCCCAGGGTGAACACCGCGAGCAGAGACGTCCAAACAGGCGTGGACGCCACCAGAAAGCTGGCCGTTCCTGCCGCCACCGTCAGTAGTCCGTAATTGAGGATGGTGTTGTAGAACGTGATCCCGACCGCCGCCGCGAAAATCATGATCGGCAGATCGCGCCGCTCGGGCATGCGGACTCCGCAGACCGCGGCATACGCAGCGAGCGCGAGCGAGCCAATCGCAAACCGTAGGAACGCCAGTTGGCCCGGCGCATATCCGGGCAGCGCCACGCGGATCGCAACCGGAGCTGATCCCCAAAGCACTACGGCCATGACAAGCGCCAACACACTTTTTCCCGAGAGTTCGCGTTTCACGCTGAAGCTTGAAGTCTATCAGGCTTGCAAGTGTCCGCATTCGCCGAAGCTTCCCGTGGTTTGCCCCAGACGTTGACGAGACAAACACCAGTCAGCGCCACCGCACCTCCCGCGAAAGTCAGCAGCCCCGGCACTTCTCCCAGCCAGAGCCAGCCAATTCCGATAGCAAACACCGGGATCACATAGAGCAGCGTGGATGTGCGTCCGGCCGCGCCATGCGACAGCACATAGGCCCAAGCTACATACGCAAGCGCCCCAGGAAAAATCCCGAGATACGCGACCGCCAGAGTTGCCGCGACCGGCGCGGACCGCACCGTATACAGCAAGCCGCTTCCAAATGGCAGCATCATCGCGGTCCCAAACCAGATCGAATACGCCGTAAACTCAAGCGCGCTGTAACGCGCCAGATAGCGCTTCTGCAGAATCATGTAGGTCGCGGAAGTGATCGCCGCAGCCAGAATAATCAGCGACTGCGAAGATAGATGCAGTCCTCCGCTTTCCCCGCGGGCAATCAGCGCGATTCCAGCGAAGCTGACGAAAATCCCGAACCAGCCGACGGCAGACAGCTTTTCGTGCAGAAACAAACGCGCGGCCAGCGCGGTCCAGATCGGCGTCGAAGCAATCAGCATGCTGGCCGCTCCGGCGGTCACGCGAGTTTCGCCGTAGTTGAGGGCAAGGTTGTAAAACGTAATCCCGATCGCCCCGCTCAGAATCAGTCCGGGAATGTCGCGCAATACCGGACGCCGGAGGTGCGCCACAGCCGCATAAATCGCCAGCACCGCCGACGCAATCAGGAATCGCAGAATCGCCAGGTTCGCCGGCGCATAGGCGCGCAGCCCCGCACGAATGCCAGCAAACGCCGAAGCCCAGATCACGAGAGCAAAAGCGAGGGCGAAGATAGTACGAGATGTAAAGCGGGGCATAATGCCTCCTTTCGTGAGAATTAAGTTTTCGGGAAATTAGCGGACGAGCATCCTGGGTGGCTTACCAGGTGTCGCCGCCACGTTCGGGAGGCCACGCGCCAGCCTGTCGCCGCAACAACGCGACCTGTCCGATGTGGTAGCTGTTGTGCGCCACGATCTCCCACAATGCTGTGTGCACCATACATTGCCGCTGCAAGTTTGACGGCTCTGCTTTGACGACGATGCGCATAAGCACCGCAGAATCAGATTCAGCAAGAACAGTGAGCCGCTTCAGGAGTTGACCGAACCGCTCCGTCACTGCCTGCCATCGCTCCGCGCGCGCAGAACCCGGAGGCTCGGGCCAGCTTTCACTTGCATGATTTGGGTACGTCGGATTCTCGCCTGCAATCATGCGCAGGTCATAATCCATCCAGTAGTTCATGTGCTCGACGAGTTGCCAGATCGAGTGCGGATAGCCCGCAACTGTGCGCACGGCCAGTTCGGCTGAAATGCCTTCCACGCAAGCGACCGGATTCACGTGCGCACCCTTGCCGTAAACGAGTTCGCGCAATGTCCGATCGCTCATGATGATCTTCCCGTTCCCCTTGGTTCTAAGTGAGCAAGAGCTCCCCTACAGGCTCTTCTCGACGGCCGCAATCGCCTCTTCCAGCGTATCGACCGCGACGTCCGCCTCATCCTTGGTCACGACCAACGGCGGCGCAATGCGCACCGTGCTCGGACCGCAGCCGAGGAACAGTACTCCGCGCTCGAACGCCAACTCCACCACGCGATCGCGCTCGGTGTTGCCGTATTCCTTCGTCTTCTGGTCCTTCACGATGTCGACGCCGATCATCAATCCGCGCCCGCGAACGTCGCCGACAATCCCGTGCTTCTTCGGCCAGTCCGCCATGCGCTTCATCATGTGATCTCCGACCTCCTGCGAATTCCGCAGCAGGCCTTCTTTTTCGATCACATCCAGTGTTGCCAGCGCAGCCGCAATCGCCACCGGATTCCCGCCAAACGTCGAAGCATGCGATCCCGGAACCCAGTCCATGATCTCGGCTTTCGTCATCGTGACGCCCAGCGGCATCCCTGACGCAATCCCCTTCGCCATGCAGACCATGTCCGGATGCACCCCCGTGTGCTCGACCGCAAACCATTTGCCCGTGCGCCCGATGCCGCTCTGCACTTCGTCCACCACCAGCATGATCCCGTGCTTGTCGCAAATCCGCCGCAGTTCCTGCATGAACACCGTCGGCGCAACCACATATCCGCCCTCGCCCTGGATCGGCTCGACAAAAATCGCTGCCACTTCTTCCGGAGCAAGAACGGTTTTGAATAATTTGTCCTCGATATAACGGGCACAGCCCAGCGCAAACGCCTCAGCATCCTGCGCCCCCGCCGAACATCCCCGATAAGTATCGGGATAGCGCACGTGCGTCACTCCCGGCACCAGCGGCGCAAACCGCCGCTTCTGCTGCGGCTTCGAAGCCGTCAGTGACAGTGCGCCCATGGTCCGTCCATGGAATGCACCCAGAAACGCAATGACCTGCTGCCGCTTGGTGTGATAGCGCGCCAGCTTCAACGCGCACTCGATCGCTTCCGCACCCGAGTTGCCGTAATAAATCTTGTGCGGTCCCGGCATCGGCGCAATCTTCGACAACCGCTCCGCCAGCGTCACCATGCTTTCGTAATAAAAATCCGTTCCCGACATGTGGATCAATTCAGCCGCCTGCTGCTGAATCGCGGCCACCACTTCAGGATGGCAATGTCCCGTCGACGTGACCGCAATGCCGGCCGAGAAATCGAAGAACTCGTTGCCGTCCACATCTTCAACGACAATTCCGCGGCCGCGTTTCGCAACCATCGGGTAAGAGCGCGTATAGGAAGGTGAAATGTATTTTTCATCGCCCGCAAGAATGCGGCGGGCATTGGGGCCGGGAAGAGCGGTCATGATCTTGGGCCCGATCGTGAGAGTTTTGGTCGTCATGGCAAGTTCTCCTAAGAACGATTTGGTTGGTGGTTCGCGGTGAGTGGTCCCGCTTGCTACGAGCTCGGAGCTGGTAGCTCTGCCGTAACTCGGCAATCACAATTTGTGATGCCGGGGATCACACTGACAAATTGAGGAGAACGAAAATTAGTCGCTGCCGAAGAGGTTGGCGCGCACATGCGACGGCAGAACGGACAGGTAACGCCGCGGACAGGCGCGTCCTTCGATCCAGCACATCGCGGGAATAGAGCTTTTCGAGCGCATAAACACTATCTAAATTATATCCCTGTTTGCTTCGCTGCGTAACCCCCAAAAAACATTACGAAGGGCACGAAGACGCCACGATGACAGACCAGTAATCAAGCTACTCCTGGTTACCAACGTGACCTTTAGCGCCCACCGTTCGTTTCTATACCCTTAGAGTTGGCCTCGGTCTTATGACGTGCGGCTGGCAGCCGGTCACGACCGCGCCCACCGGAACAGTTCCGGGCCTTCAAATCGAAAGTAAATTTCTTAGAAATGAGGCTGTGATGAATCCAATCACTCGTAGCCGAATCTTTGTACGGAAGTCAATCCTTCTCTTGGCCTCGATGGCGATTTCTGCGTTGGCGTGGGGAGAACACGCGGCGGGATCGAAGGGCACGACTGCACATCCGAGCAAGCCGGTCCAGCCGGTCCACTCTGCTAGCCCCAGTGCTCAGCGAACTCCTGTTCGCGCCCCGGCTCCCGTTCGCGTAAGCAAGCCCACCCAAGCGCAGCCGCGTCCGGCAGGCAACTCCAAAGGGAGCGCAAACACTTCCACGAACCCGCGCGCAAACGCCCCCGTCACTCGAGTTCCGGATCCTGTTGTTGATCATATTGGAGACATCTCGGAATATCGCAGCGGCACGAGCCACCCCGCTCCCACGACGCCTCCGGCATCTCTGAGAAATGCGTCGACGAGCCGGCGACAGACCATCAGGGTCCGCACCATCAACCGTGACGGTATGCACATCCAACACAGTCTTCACGGCGGACGCTTGATTGTGAGCGAACATAATGGGGCGCGGATCGTCACGACCGGCGCAGGTCGCGGCTACGTGCAGCGTGCTTACATGACGCAGGGCGGGCGCTCCTATTATTCGCGCACCTACTCTGACCATGGGGTCTACAGGGTTGGAATTTATCGCGAATACAACTATGGCGGCCATCAGTACTATGGCTACCATCCAGCCTCTTGGTACCATCCGGCCTTTTACGGTTGGGCCTCTCGTCCGTGGGGTGCACCCGTGTCCTGGGGTGTTGGGACGGCCGGCTGGGGCTGGTCCGGAACGCCATGGTTCCGCTTCTATGGCGGATATTTTGCGCCCTACCCGGTTTATTCGTCGGCGGCTTACTGGCTCACCGACTATCTGATTGCAGCCAATTTGCAAGACGCTTATGCAGCCGGAGCGGCAGCGAATGCCGCACGGGCTGGGTACGACCAGGGACAGGCAGACTACGATCCAGCGAACTCCGGCGGGCCAGCGCTGACGCCGGAGCTAAAGCAGGCGATCGCCGACGAAGTGAAGGCGCAAATCGCGGACGAGGAACAACAATCTCCTGGAGCGCAGAGCGGCGATTTATCGGATGGAGAGGCTCAGACTTCGGCACCCGCGAACGACGATGTGCTGCCCGCACTCAATCCCGCACGGCGCACCTTTGTCGTATTCAACGAGATTACCGTTACCTCCGATGGCCAGGAATGTGAACTGACCGCGGGCGATATCCTCACGCGACTCACGAACACTCCGGATGCCGATCAGAACGTCACGGCCATCGTTTCGGCCAGGAAAAAGAGAGACTGCGCCATTGACAAGCAGGTGAAAGTGTCGGTGGATGCGTTGCAGGAAATGCACAATCACTTCGATGAACAAGTGGATAGCGGCATAAAAATGCTGGCGCAAAAACAGGGAACCGGCGGGTTGCCGAAGGCTCCCGACACGGCTACGACGGCCTCCGATGTGCCGGTACCACAGCCGGATCCGACCGTTGCCAAGGATTTGACCGATCAAGAGGCGGCAGCGGACCGGACCGAGACTCAGGTGGAACAGGAAACAGCAGCAAGCCCGGGCGGAGGACAGGTCGGCACGCAAGCCCCGTCGGGAACTTCCCTGGGGGACATCGCCCGCCAAGTGCGCGCGAAAAAACAGCAGAATCAAGCCCAGCCCGATCCCGACCAGTAGTGGAATGTAGCTAACGAGAACGAAGATGAGTTTGCTGATCCTGGTCCTTGAGCGTCCAGCAGAGCACTGGTGCGCGCGCCAGGTGGTCAACGGGTGAATCGCACTAACTTTGAAAGAATTTCCTGATCTGCGGCCAGTATTTCCTGACGATCAAATCCGTGCTCAAGTGCCCGCCCCGGCGGAACAGCTTTAACGCGGCTCCCGTGCGCTTCGCAAATTTCTCGACCGTGCGGTATGGCACATAAGGATCGTCCTGCGCATGAAACATCATGATCTTCGACGCGTTGAATGCGTCCACATGATGCATCGGGTTGTAGAAGGTCCCGCTGGAGAGCTTTTTCCAATTTTTGTCCGACAGCCGGTATCCCCGCCCGAATGCCGCGCGAATGTAAGCCGCATAACTCGGGTTCGACGTCTCCTTCTTCTGTTCGCCGCCCAGAATTCCCCAATCCACCACTGGACAATTTGCGATCACCTTCTTCACCCGCTCATCCAGCGAGGCCAGAATCGCCGCCGCTCCGCCAAAGCTTCCGCCGATCACGAAGATTTCGTCCGCGCGCACTCGAAACTTCTGTCCGAACGCCAATTCGCGAATCTCCGTCCTCAGCCCGTCGATCACATCGAGGATGTCCAGGCGTGGCGACCGCTCCAGAAAAGCGCCGCCACTTTCCCACGCCCCTCGATAGCGCGGATAGAACACCCAGTATCCCTTCGCCGCCAGAAACCCCGCCAAAGGTTGCTTCCGAGGAATCGAAGGCATCCCATCGCACAAGATGATGACCTTTTGCCTTTTCCCCATCCGCACCGGCGGCAGAAACTCAGCAACAATCTCCCGCTTGAACCGCATTCGAAACATGTGCATCCTGCGTTCTCCCGTATTCCCGAATCACTCTTCTTGCTCTCCTCTGTACTCCTCCGTGCCCTCTGTAGTAAAGGGTCTTTTCCTTTGCTTTTACATTTCACCCCTGCAATCCGACCTCTGCAATATTGCGCGAGCCCAATGCTGGGGGGCGCATCCGCGGAGAAGCGGCGGTGACACGGTGCCATTGTTGGTCGTGCCATAGAGAGTGGCGCCCTTCAAAACCACCCCGGTTTCCGGGTGGATGCCGTCCGGACTACCGGGGAACTGGTGGAGCAGAGTCTCGGTGCGCCTCGTAATCGCCTTCGACGAGAGTCTTAAATCACATCAGCATGTGCGACGCTGCCTCGACGCCTTCGCACTGACTCCGATAAGCTATTGAGTCTTCCTGGGAGGTCCTCGAATGCGTGAGGCTGTGGAACGTCTGTGGCCTGAAATTCAGTGGATCGGTGACGCTAAGTTGCGCGAGCAGGTTACCGAGACATGGATCAAGGCACTTGAGCGCAGTCCGCTGAAGCCAGACGACCTGGATCAGATTCCGTTCACTCTGCTGGTTCCGAATTGTCCCATCACCTTCATGGAACACAAGCGCTGCGTGGTACACATCGCGCGCGACAGCGCGAAAGCGATGACGGCTTTCATGGGTCGGGCGCTGCCGATTAACGCCGACGTGGTGATTGCAGGCGCGATCCTGGCAGACGTGGGCAAGCTGCTTGAATACGAAATTGGTCCTGACGGAAAGAGCCGCCAGAGCGAGCGCGGCGAAGCGTTGCGGCATCCGTTTACCGGAGTAGCTCTGGCGATGGAGTGCGGCGTGCCCGATGAAGTTTGCCACATCATTGCCGCGCATGCGGCCGAAGGCGATCTCGTCAAGCGTACGACTGAGGCTTTCATCGTGCACCATGCGGATTTCATGGCGTTCCTGCCGTTCAAGAATCCGAAAAACATGAAGGCAAAGTAAGGAGAATCCTGTGTCAACGAACCAAGCAACCGCAACGAAAGAAACAATCACGGCGAAGATGGCGCGCTGGGCCGCGGGGTTGGAGTACAGCCACCTTTCTCAGGATGCGGTGTATCAGGCGAAACGCTTTCTGCTTGATTCCGTCGGCTGCGCTCTTGGCGGGTATCAGCAGCACGATGTGATCATCGCGCTCGACGTGCTCAAGGAGATCGCGGGCCGCGGCCCGGCGACAATCATTGGCGCGGGCGAAAAGGTTGACCCGGTCTCGGCGTCGCTCGCGAATGCGCTGATGATTCGCTGCATGGATTACAACGACATCTACTGGAAGCAGGATCCGTCGCATCCATCAGATATTTTTCCGGCGGCGATGGCTTGCTGCGAGCGGGCGAAAAGCGATGGCAAGGAATTGATTGTCGCATTCGTGCTTGGACATGAATTTGAAATGCGGTTGTGCGAAGCCGCTTTCCCCGGCATTCGCGAGCGCGGCTGGCACCACGCGACGCTTACGGCCTTTGCGTCGCCGATCGTGGCGGGGCGCGCCCTGCGGTTGAGCTGGCAACAGATTCAGCACGCGATCGGAATTTCGGCATCGCGGCACTGCACGATGGGCGCAGTGACGGCAGGCAAGCTGACGATGATGAAAAACACCGTTGATCCGATGGCCACTCAGAGTGGAGTGCTGGCTGCCCTGCTCGCGGAAAAGGGATACACGGGTCCGGAGCACGTCATCGACGGCAAGGAAGGGCTGGCGCATTGCTACGGTCCGGAATGGAAGCTGGAATTGTTGACGGACGGCCTTGGAGACTCGTGGCGAATCACGCAGTGCGGGATGAAATTCTTCCCGACCGAGGCGCTGACGCATGCTCCAATTTCGGCGGTGCTCGACTTGGTCAAGGGAAATGACCTGCATCCGGATCAGGTGGAGAAGATTCAGATTCGTTCGCTGGCACGAGCCGCGGATATTCTTTCCGATCCCAGCAAGTATGATCCGCACACCAAGGAAACCGCCGATCATTCTTTGCCCTACGTGATCGCGGCGGCGCTGGTTGACCGCCAGGTCACGCCCGCGCAGTTCGAGATGACAAAGATCATGGATCCGACGATTCGGGCGCAATTGAAGAAAGTGGAAGTGGTCGCGGATCCGGAGATTGAGAAGGTTTTCCCAGCATTGCAGCGTGTGATCGTAAACATCACGACCACAGACGGACGGACATTGACGAAGCAATTGGATTATCCAAAGGGTGATCCTCGAAACCCACTCAGCGATGCCGAAATTGAAGAGAAATTCCGCGCGCTGGCGGAGGGCGTACTCTCAGAAAATGCGCAGAAGAAGCTGATCCGTGCGATATGGAAGCTCGAGAAGATCGAATCGGTGTCGAAACTGATGCGGCTCATGAAATCGGATGTGAAGAAATCCGACGCACAGTCGGCGCCCGCGGAACTTCATCAGCAATGACCAGGGCACGGGAAAATACGAAGTACTTCGACTGACGGAAAGATATATGACTGATTTGAAGGGAACAATCGCATCAAGTCTTGCGACACGCTATTTGAAACTCGCGGGATGGGTCCGCGAACTGGCGCTGCCTTTGAGCGAGGAGCAGTTCTGGATCAAGCCATTTGCGTTTGGAAACAGCTACGGCAACCTCGTTCTGCATCTGACGGGCAATCTGAATTACTACATCGGCGCGCAGATCGCGGGTACGGGGTACGTGCGCGATCGTCCGCAGGAATTCACTGATATGACTCGTCCGGCAAAAGAAGCTGTGTTGAAGAAGTTTGAGGACGCGGCGGAGATGGTCGTGAAAACGATTAAGGCTCAATCGTCCGAGGACTGGTCGGCCTCTTACTCTGGAACAGGCGTTGACGCGCAGAACCGATTCGACGTCGTGCTGCAGTGCGCAACGCATTTGCACCATCACATTGGGCAATTGATGTATTTGGGATTTGAGTTGAAGCGAACGGGCTGAGGTTGTTTTGTGTGGTAGCGGGGCTTTGCCCCGCTGGACGGGGCAGAGCCCCGTCACCACATGAGGAGAGCCAGAAGAGGCAATATGGGTCAGACCATCGTTGAAAAAATCGCGCAGTCGCACATGGCGGAAGGGCCGAAGCGGGCGCTGCGGGCGGGGGATTTCTTGTCCATCCGTCCGCATCGCTGCATGACGCACGACAACACGTCGGCGGTCATGAGCAAGTTCAAGGGCATCGGCGCGAAAAAGTTGAGCGACCCTCGGCAGATGGTGTTCGCGCTCGATCACGACATTCAGAATCAGGACGAGTCGAACCAGAAAAAATATCGCGCCATCGAAGCCTTCGCCAAAGGACATGGAGTCGACTTCTATCCCGCGGGATCGGGCATCGGCCACCAGATCATGGTGGAACGCGGCTATGTTGTCCCCGGGTCATTCGTCGTTGCGTCCGATTCGCATTCGAATATGTACGGCGCTCTCGGAGCGATCGGAACGCCCATCGTTCGCACCGACGCGGCGGCGGTCTGGGCGACCGGCGAGTTCTGGTGGCAGATTCCGCGTTCGATCCAGGTGGTGCTCGAAGGTAAACTGCCGGTGGGCGCGACGGGCAAAGACGTCATCATTACGCTGTGCGGCCTTTATGGCCACGATGAATGCCTGAACGCGGCAGTGGAATTCACCGGCCCGGGAGTGGCATCACTTTCGATGGACGCGCGACTCTCGATTTCGAATATGACGACCGAATGGGGACCGCTGGTCGGATGGTTCCCGGTAGATGCGAAGACGGTTGCGTATATGCGCGGAGTGCGCGACCGCCTGAAAGCGCTGGGGATTGAGCGCTTCACCGAAAAGGACATTGAGAGCTGGGCCGTGAATCCTCCGGCGCCGGACCCGGATGCCAGCTATGCGGCGCGCATCGTGCTGGATCTGGCTGAAGTCACGCCTCATGTTTCCGGACCCGATACTGTGCAGACTATGCAGTCGCTGACCGAGATAGAGGCGAAGAAAGTTGCCATCCAGAAGGCGTATCTGGTGTCGTGCGCAAACTCGCGAGTCGAAGATCTTGAGGCAGCGGCTAACGTGCTAAAGGGCAAAAAGATCGCGACGGGCGTAAAGTTTTATCTCGGCGCCGCCAGCAAATGGGTGCAGGAAGAAGCGGAAAAGCGCGGCGCCTGGAAGATATTGATGGACGCGGGGGCAACCCCGCTGCCCCCGGGCTGCGGGCCATGCATCGGCCTCGGCATCGGTTTGCTGGAAGCAGGCGAGGTCGGAATCTCGGCTACAAATCGCAATTTCAAGGGCCGCATGGGATCGCGCGATGCGAAGTGTTACCTGGCGAGTCCCGAAGTCGTTGCGGCCTCCGCGGTCGCGGGATACATTCGCGGCCCACATGAATTCCGTACCGGCAGTCCGCAGCGGCACTTTAGCGAGATGGCGGTTACCACGGGTGTTGCCGAGAAGGTCGAAATCCTCGCAGGCTTTCCACAACGCGTAACCGGACGGCTCGTATTCCTGCCGCAGGACAACGTCAATACCGATGCGATTTACGGCAAGGACTATACCTATCGCGACGACATGACGCCGGAGATGATGGCGAAGGTTGTCATGGGGAATTACGATCCCCAGTTTGTCGGGCGAACGAAGGCGGGAGACGTTCTCGTCAGCCAATTTAATTTCGGAACCGGATCGAGCCGCGAGCAGGCCGTGACTTGCCTGAAGGCAAAAGGGATTCCGCTGGTAATTGCCGCGAGCTTTTCGCAGACTTATTTGCGCAACGCGTTTAACAATGGATTCCTGTGTATCGAAGTGCCCGGGTTTGTCGCGCGGCTACGGGAGCAGTTCGCCCGTGAAATCGCTGCGAAAGAGAAGACAGTGATTCCGGGTGATGAGATAGGCATCGAGTTCACTTCCAGCACCATTTCCTGGCGCGAGGAGAAGTTTGCGTTCCCGGCGCTGGGCAGCGTGCCGCAGTCGCTGGTGATTGCCGGTGGCGTGGAGAATCTCGTGGCGCAGCGGTTGGGAGCGCGATAGGAATTTTAAATCTAGAGATACAGAGTACGAGGAGAAATCACTTGGCAACGTTTACCGTAATTCTTGAGTTTGCTGGCCGCACATACATTCGGCAGGTAAAGGCCGCGTCACCTGCGAGTACGCTTAAAAAAATAGCCACCGGGAAGCACGGTAAGACCGCCATGTTTCGCGCGTTGGCCAAGGATACGCCTGCCGCGATCGAAGGCATCAAGAATTGCTGGTGCTGTTCTACGTTATATCGAGACCAGCTGGCCTTAGTAAATATTGTCAAGACGGCTGACTAGGTTTTCTCGGCGGCCTCTGCGTCTTTGCGGTCGAGCTTGCATTTAATTTTCAGGAGCATTCATGGCGAAATATACGGTTGTCACCATGCCGGGAGACGGCATTGGAAATCAAGTGTTGCCGGAATCATTGCGCGTTCTGAAAGCTGTCGGTTTTAACGCCGAGTACATCCATGCCGACATCGGCTGGGACTGCTGGTGCAACAATGGCAATGCGTTGCCCGATCGCACGATTGAATTGCTGACCAAGCATAAGCTCGGTCTTTTTGGCGCGATTACTTCGAAGCCGAACAAGGCTGCGCAGGCGGAAATGAAGCCGGAACTGCAGGGCAAAGGCTACGTTTACTACTCTCCAATCGTAACCATGCGGCAGAGATTCAATCTGGATCTCTGCATGCGGCCCTGTGTTGGATTTACCGGAAATCCGCTGAATTACATCCGCAAGAAAGTGAGCGGTGGATTCGATGAGCCGCTCATCGACACCACCGTCTTCCGCCAGGGAACAGAAGGTATGTACGCGGGCGTGGAGTGGACAAACCCTCCCGAAAACGTGCGGGCCGCGCTGAACAGCCACCCGCGATTCAAGGCCTTCGCCAATGTGCCCGGGCCGGATCTCGCCGTCAGTTGCCGCATCATCACTCGCAATGCTGCGAAGCGCATCTGCACCGCCGCTTTCGAATATGCGAAGAAGCGCGGTTTCAAAGGCGTCACCATTTGCGAGAAACCGAACGTAGTGCGCGAAACTTCGGGAATGATGGAAGAAGTCGCGAAAGAAGTCGCGAAGACTTATCCGGGCATCGCGCTCTGGTCCACGAACATTGATGCGCAGTTGATGTGGCTTAACAAGAATCCGGAAGAGTACAGCGTAATTGTCGCGTCGAATCTATTTGGCGACATACTTTCCGATGCATTCGCCGGTTTGATCGGAGGACTGGGCTTTGCGGCTTCGGGAAACATTGGTGACGATGTTGCCGTCTTCGAGCCAACACACGGGTCGGCGCCGAAATATGCGGAATTGAACCCGCCGATCGTCAATCCGATTGCGATGATTCTTTCGGCGGCCATGATGCTCGATCACGCGAATGAAGGCCAGAAGGCGGAGCGCATTCGCAAGGCAATCGCCGATGTCGTGCGCGAGGGGAAGGTTCGCACGTACGATATGATGCGAATTCCGGGCGGAGCGAAATCGATCACCCAGGGCGCGGCTTCAACGGTACAAATGACGGACGCAATTCTAGACAAACTGAAATAGCCGGGTTCGGGAAAGTCGTGAATAACCACAGAGACGCAGAAAATTACGAGAGAAAACAAGAAAGAGGTTCTCAGTGACTCTGTGTCCGGTGGCAACAAGTTCTGGCGGCGAAGGATTGCTAATGAACAGCCTAGAAGCGAAGCCTGTGCATTCTGCGGAAGCAGGTCATTGGGGCAAGGACGTGCGCTCGGACTTGCACGTTTCCTTTGAGGCGTGCGAGAGCGGCGGCATTGAGATCGCGCTGGAGTCACGGGTTGCTCCTTATTACGGTGACGCGATTCTGGAACAAGCGCGCGAGGTTTTGGCCGCCCTGGGAGTTGAGCACGCTCGCGTGGCGATTCACGACGAGGGCGCACTGCCTCCCACGATCGGGGCCCGGATCGAAGCAGCGGCGCGCCGCGCGGGAGTCGCCGCCGGAAAGCGATGGTTGCCGGAGCAGAGTTCACTGCCGGCTCCGTCCTCGAAAGAGCGGTTGCGGCGTTCGCGTTTGTATCTGCCCGGCTCGGAGCCGAAGTATTACATCAATGCGGCGCTGCATGCGCCCGATGCGGTGATTCTCGATCTGGAAGATTCCGTGCATCGCGACGAGAAAGATGCGGCTCGCATTCTGGTGCGAAACACCTTGCGTTCGGTGGACTTTGGATCGTGCGAGCGCATGGTGCGCATCAACCAGTTGCCGCTTGGGATCGAAGATCTTGTGGAGGTCGTCGGCGAGAGTCCGGATTTGATTTTGATTCCGAAAGTGGAGCACGCCGAGCAAGTGGCGGACGCGGACCGCGTGATTGGCGAGGTTAAAAGGCTTAACGGGACGACCAGGCCGGTGTGGATCATGCCGATCCTTGAATCGGCGCTGGGAATCGAGAATGCGTTGGCGATTGCGACCGCGAGTGAAAACGTTGCGGCGCTGACGATTGGCCTTGAGGATTACACCGCCGATCTTGGGGTGGTGAAGACGAAAGAAGGCCACGAATCTCAATATGCACGCTCGCGAGTCGTGAATGCGGCAAGAGCAGCGGGAGTGCAGGCGATTGATTCGGTATTCAGCGACGTAGGCGATATGGACGGCCTGCGACACTGGGGCGAGTCGTCGCGGGCGATGGGATTTGAAGGAATGGGATGTCTGCATCCGGGCCAGATTCGCGTGATCCACGAAGCATTCATGCCGACCGCCGCGGAAATCTCAAAGGCGCAGAGAATCGTCGCAGCATTCGAAGAGGCGCAAAGCAAGGGGCTTGCCGTGGTGAGCTTGGGTTCAAAGATGATTGATCCGCCAGTGGTGAATCGAGCGTTGAAGCTCGTGGAGCGCGCGAAGGCAATGGGGGCGATTTCGTGAGCGGCCAGGTAGAACTCGCGCAGAATGCGATTGGTCGACAGGTGCCGACCGTGGTGAATGGCAAGCCGCAGATTCCTTTTCTGGGCGTCGGCAAGTTTCAGCCGCACGGCCTCAAGGCGGCGCCGCCCATCTGCTCTAGCAAGGATTATCCCGGAAACGGCGACAAGCGCGTCTCCGATTTGGAGACAGCCCTGAGAAAGTGCGGCCTGCGCGATGGCATGGTGATTTCGAACCATCATCATCTGCGTGACGGTGACAAGGTCGCCCTCATGGCATTAGAAGCAGCTGCAAACATCGGCGTCAAAGATCTGATGTGGTTTCCGAGCGCGTCGTTCCCTTCGCAAAAAGGTGCGATCGAACTGATGGAGAGAGGCGTGATCCATCACATCGAAGGCTCGATGAACGGCCCCC
>Ga0187867_10001915_pt1 | contig 17683 bp, 10 predicted proteins | sample June2016WEW_13_1_FD_132976 | JGI IMG/M metagenome (GOLD analysis project Ga0187867, IMG submission 132976) | Peatland microbial communities from SPRUCE experiment site at the Marcell Experimental Forest, Minnesota, USA - June2016WEW_13_10 | ecosystem: Environmental > Terrestrial > Soil >...
GTCTACGTGCGCAAGCAGATCGTGCACAACTCCCACGTGGTGGCCGGGCTGGAGGAGCGCGGGGCGATCTTCGTGGACGAGCTCAGCGAGGTGCCGGACGGCGCCAGCGTGGTCTTCTCCGCGCACGGCGTGTCGCCGGCGGTCCGGGCCGAGGCCGACCGCCGGGGCCTGACCACGGTCGACGCCACCTGCCCGCTCGTGGCCAAGGTGCACGCCGAGGCGCGCAGGTTCGCCTCGGACGGCTACCTGGTCGCGCTGATCGGGCACGAGGGGCACGAAGAGGTCGAGGGCACCCTCGGCGAGGCCCCGGACTCCGTGGCCCTGGTCCAGACGGCTGACGACGTCAGCACGCTGCGGCCGCCGGACCCGGGCAAGGTGGCCTACCTCATGCAGACCACGCTGGCCGCGGACGAGGCCGCGGACATCGCCGAGGCGCTGCGCGAGCGGTTCCCGGCGGCACGGGCGCCGGGCAGCGACGACATCTGCTACGCCACCACGAACCGGCAGCGCGCGGCCCGCGCCGTGGCCGCCGAATCCGACCTGGTGCTGGTGGCCGGGTCGGCGAACTCATCGAACTCTGTGCGGCTGGTGGAGACCGCGCAGCGGGCGGGCACCACCGCCTACCTAATCGACGGCCCGTCCGACATCGAGCTGAGCTGGCTGGCCGGGGTGTCCACGATCGGCCTGACCGCGGGAGCGTCAGCACCCCCGGCGGTCGTCCAGGACATCATCACCGCTCTGGGGGGCCTCGGCACTGTCGAGGTCAGCGAGCGTGTGATCACTACTGAGAACATCCGATTCAGCCTGCCCAAGGAGGTTAGGCAGTCATGAGCGTGTCCCTACGCCAGAGCGTGCGCATCGGCTCATACCTGATGCGCCAGAAGCTGAGCGGAAACAAGAAGTTCCCGCTGCTCGTCGAGCTTGAGCCGCTGTTCGCGTGCAACCTGAAGTGCGCGGGCTGCGGGAAGATCCAGCAGCCGCACGACGTGCTCAAGCAGCGGATGCCGGTCGAGCAGGCCCTCGCGGCGATCGAGGAGTGCGGGGCCCCGATGGTGTCCCTGGCCGGCGGCGAGCCGCTGATGCACCCGCAGATCGACGTGCTGGTCAACGAGCTCGTCAAGCGGAAGAAGTTCGTCTTCCTGTGCACCAACGCGCTGCTCCTGCCCAGGAAGCTGGACAAGTTCACGCCGTCGCCCTACTTCGCCTTCGTGGTGCACATCGACGGGCTGCGCGACCGGCACGACGCGTCTGTCAACAAGGAGGGCGTGTTTGACGAGGCGGTCGCGGCGATCAAGGAGGCGAAGAAGCGGGGGTTCAAGGTCAACACGAACACCACCGTCTTCAACACCGACACCCCGCAGACCGTCATCGACGTGCTGAACTACCTCAACGACGACCTGGGCATCGACGAGATGCAGATCTCCCCCGCGTACGCCTACGAGAAGGCGCCGGACCAGGAGCACTTCCTCGGCGTCACCGAGACCAGGGAGCTGTTCCGCAAGGCCTTCGACAACGGGAACCGGAAGCGCTGGCGGCTCAACCACACGCCGCTGTTCCTGGACTTCCTCGAGGGCAAGGCCGACTTCGGCTGCACCGCCTGGGGGATCCCGTCCTACTCCCTGCTGGGCTGGCAGAAGCCCTGCTACCTGATGGCCGACGGTTACGTGAAGACGTACAAGGAGCTGATCGAGACCACCGACTGGGAGTCCTACGGCCGGGGCAAGGACCCGCGCTGCGCGAACTGCATGGCGCACTGCGGGTACGAGCCGTCGGCGGTGCTGGCCACCATGGGGTCGCTGCGGGAGACGCTGCGCGCCGCCCGGGGCAGCTAGCCGCAGGTAGAGTCGGCTGCGTTGAGGTCACGGCTCAGCCTAGTTTTTGCTGCGGTACCCCCAAAGGTGCAGGCGACCACGAAAACGGACGGCCGACCCGCGTAGTGTGCGGGGGGTATTCGGCGTAAGTGCGGCAGTCGGCAGGCTTGGGCGGGGTGGCCCGCCGCTTCGGTGAGGACGACGAATTGTCGGGTTCTGCACACCCGGCCGTCATCGACGGCCAGGGCGGCACGGGCAGCGCCGGAGCGGTCCGCCCGCCAGGCCGTCCCGCTCCCGGGCCGGCCTGGCTGCCCCTCATTCCCGCCGTCCTCACGCTGCTGGCCGGGCTGTACAAGATCTCGGGACCGTCGTTCACGCGGGATGAGACCGCCACGCTGGCCGCGGCGCACCGGAGCTTCCCCCAGCTCGTCCGCATGCTCGGCACCGTCGATGTGGTGCACGGCGCCTACTACGCGCTGATCTGGATGGTCGTGCGGGTCGGCGGCTCCGGCGAGTTCGCGGTGCGGCTGCCGTCCGCGGTGGCCCTGGCCGTCGCGGCGGCGTTCGTCACCGTGCTGGGCGGCCGGCTGGTGTCCGCCTGGGCCGGGCTGGCCTCGGGACTGGTCTTCGCGGTGCTGCCCTCGGTCAGCTGGTTCGCCGAGTCCGCCCGCGAGGGCGCGATCGTCGCGGCGCTGGCCACGGTAGCCAGCTACTGCCTGGTCGGGGCGCTCCAGGCGGAGGACGCCCGGCGGCGCTGGCTGATCGGCTACGGCGTGTCGCTGGCCGCCCTCGGCCTGGCCAACCTGTTCGGCCTGCTGCTCGTGGTCGCGCACGCGGTGACCCTGGCCTGCCTGCGCCGGCGTTACCGGGTCGACCGGGGGCTGGTCCTGGGCTGGCTGGTGGCGGCCGTCGTGGCCGTTATCGTGGCGAGCCCGGTGGCGGTGGTCGGCTACGGACAGCTGCACCAGATCCACTGGCTCAAGTCGCCCGGGCGCAACGATGTGCTGAGCGTCGAGCGGATCATTGGCCAGTCGTCGCTGCTGTTCCTGCTCACGGTGGTGATCTGCCTCGCCGGCGTCGCCGTCAGCGCGGCCGGGGGACGGTCGCGGCTGCCGCAGAACTGGCCCGCCGGGCTGGTTGCGCTGTGCCTGCCCTGGCTGATCCTGCCCCCGGTGATCCTGCTCACCGCCTCGCTGGCGCACCCGCTCTACACCTACCGCTACATCGTGTACTGCATCCCCGCCGCCGCGCTGCTGATCGGGGCGGCCGTGGCGGCGCTGGGCCGGTACGCGGGACCGGTAGCGCTCGTGCTCATCCTGGTGGCCGGGCTGCACATCCAGCTTGCCCAGCGCCGCCCGGCTGGGCACGGGCCCAACTTCCGCGCCGTGGACCACCTGGTGGCCCGGCAGTCGGAACCCGGGGACGCGCTGCTCAACTTCAGCGTGCGGGGCGGCCCGGTGAAGGCGTCCGGCCTGCGCCTCCTGGAGAGGGCCTATCCGTACGGGCTGGCCCGGCTGCGCGATGTCAGCGCCGGCGTCTCGCCGCAGCAGTCCGCCACCCTCGGCGGCACGTACGCGTCCGCCTCGCAGATCCGGCTGCGGCTGGCCGGGGTCAGGCGGCTGTGGGTCGTGGGGTGGGCGAAGCCCCGGCCGGTGCCGATCCTGCACGGCCTGGGCTTCACGCTGGTCCGCAGTTGGAACACGAAGGGCCTGAATCTGCGGCTGTTCGCCGCGCCCGGCCACCCTTAGCCCGTAAATCGGCCTGCCTTCTCCGATCACGGCCTTAGCCCGTAATCGGGCCGCCTTCGCCCGTCACGGCCGTGGCCCGTCACGAGACGGCCGTAGCCGTAACCAGATCGAGCCCGGGAATACGGCGATCCCGCAGAGGGCCTGCAGCGGCCTTTCAGGAATGACCGCCAGGATCTACCTCGCACGCAGAGCCGCGTCAGGTGCGCTGGTGCAGCTAACCACGGTGCGGCTAACCACGGTGCGGCTAACCACGGTGCGGCTAACCACGGTGCGGCGCATTTTCCAGGATCGGCATCGCCCGCTTGGTGATGCGGGCCTTCCCGGAGGAGTCTCCATGTTCTTCACCTACCTCCGGCGCGAGTTGCGCCGGCGGATACGTCAGGCGAGTTTCATCGCCCTCGGCCTGGCCCTGGGAATCGGCTTGGTGATCACCGTCATCGCGGCGTCCTCGGGCGTCAAGGACGCCCAGGCCACGGTGCTGCACTCGCTGTACGGGGTGGGGACCGACGTCACGGTCACCCAGACGCCCACGGCGGGCTCGGGCGGGCCGACCGGGTTCGGTTTCCGGGGCCGGGTGGGCAACGGGACGCGGCCCGCGTCGGGCACGAAGATCGATATTGACAACCTGACCAGCATCGGCCAGGGAACCCTGTCCGCATCGTCGGTCACCAGCATCGGGAAGCTGCACAACGTGGCCGGGTCGGCCGGGGCGCTCAGCCTCACCGACGCGGTCATCACGGGAAAGATCCCGGCCATCAACACTTCGGGCGGCGGCGGCACTGGCTCCGGTGGCGGCTTTGGTGGCGGTGGAGGTGGCGGGTTCTTCCGCGGCAACTTCAAGTCCAACTCCTTCACGGTCAGCGGGGTGGACCTGGGCACCGGGGCACTCGGGCCGCTCAGCTCGGCCAAGCTCAAGTCCGGCCGGACTTTCGCGTCCACCGACGCCACCTCCGACGTGGCCGTGATCAACTCCGACTACGCGACCCAGAAGAAGCTGAGCGTCGGCTCGGCTATCACCGTGGCCAAGACCAGCTTCAAGGTCGTGGGCATCGCCAGCGCGGGTGCCAACGCGTCCGACGTGTTCATCCCGCTGGCCCGGGCCCAGGCGCTGGCCAGCCTGAAGGGCAAGGTCAACACGATCTACGTGGCCGCCGACAGCGCCTCGAACATCAGCGGCGTGGCCAAAGAGATCTCCGTGATGCTGCCCAAGGCCACCGTGACCACCTCGAACAGCCTGGCCAGCGAGGTGACCGGGTCGCTGTCGAGCGCGGCCAGCCTGGCCAACAACCTCGGCAAGTGGCTGGCGATCGCGGTGCTGGTGGCCGCGTTCCTCCTGGCCAGCCTGCTGACCATGGCCGCCGTCACCCGGCGGGTCCGGGAGTTTGGCACGCTCAAGGCGCTCGGCTGGCGCAGCCGGCGGATCATCGGCCAGGTGATGGGCGAATCGATCGCCATCGGCCTCGTCGGCGGCGTGATCGGGGTCGCGCTCGGCTTCGCCGGGGCCGCCCTGGTCACCAAGCTGACGTCGCCGCTGACCGCGTCGCCGGGCCAGACGACCGGCTCAGCCACCCCGGGCGGGGCCCGGACCTTCGGCGGCGGCTTCGGCGGCGGGGGCGGGGCGGCCGGCGGGGGCGGCGGCTTCGGCGGCGCCAGGCCGGGCGGCTTCTTCGGCCGGGCGGCCGCCGACGCGCACGGCGTGGCGGTTCACCTGAGCGCGCCCGTGACCATCGGCGCGGTTGTCCTCGCCGTGCTGCTGGCCCTTGCCGGCGGCCTCATCGCCGGCTGCTTCGGCGGCTGGCGCGCCGCCCGGCTGCGCCCGGCTGCGGCGCTGTCCAGGGTCGAATGAGCGGGGCCGAGAGAGCCGAACGGAGAGGGAAGCCATGTACAAGCTGACGGGCGTGACCAAGAAATACGAGAAGGGCCGGGTGACGGTCGACGCGCTGGCCGGTGTGGACCTGGTCATCGAGGACGGCGAGTGGCTGGCAATCCAGGGGCCGACCGGTCACGGGAAGACCACGCTGCTGCAGATCCTCGGCGGGCTGGACCGGCCGACCTCGGGCATCGTGGACTTTGACGGCCAGGACCTCGCGGCCATGCGGGAAACCCAGGTCACGAAGGTCCGCGCGGTCTCGATGGGCTTCATCTTCCAGACCTTCAACCTGATCCCGACGCTCAACGCCCTGGAGAACGTGGAGGTCGCCCTGGTGCCGCTGGGCACCGGGGCCGCCGAGCGGCAGGCCCGGGCCACGGCGGCCCTGGAGAACGTGGGTCTGGGCGACCGGGCCCGGCACCTGCCCTCAGAGATGTCCGGCGGGCAGCAGCAGCGGGTGGCGATCGCCCGGGCACTGGTCAAGGAGCCCAAGGTGGTGCTGGCCGACGAGCCGACCGGCAACCTGGACGAGGGAACCCGGGACGACATCATGGGGCTGCTGGAGAAGCTGTGGCGAGACACCGGGCTCACCCTTGTCCTGGTCACCCACGACAGCTCGCTCGCCCGCCGCGCCCAGCGCATCGGGATCATGCAGAACGGCAAGCTGTCCATCAGGCAGGACACCCGGGGTGCCGCGACCTGAGCCGGGAGCCGCCCAGGCCGCCGGTCAGCTGGCCCGGCGGGCCGGGCCAGCCCGTCTGGCCCGGCCCGCCGGGAGCGCCTGCTCGCACCAGACGATCTTGCCCCGGGGCGTCCGCCGCGCGCCCCAGCGCTGCGCGAACTGGCTGACCACCTCCAGTCCGCGGCCGGACTCCTCGTCCCGTCCGGCGTGGCGCAGCCGGGGGAGTGCGGCGGAGGCGTCGAGCACCTCGCAGACCAGCGAACCCTCCAGCACCATCCGCAGCGTCACCTCGCCGGTGGCGTGCCGGATGGCGTTCGTGACCAGTTCGGAGACCAGCAGTTCGGTGGTGGGCACGAGCTCACCCAGACTCCACCGCTCCAGCGGCTCGCGGATCAGGCTGCGCGCCTTCGCAGCGGAGGTGAGCTCAGGCGGCAGGGTCCAGGTGACGTGATGATCAGCGGGGATCCGGCCCAGCCGGGCGATCAGGATCGCGATGTCGTCGCGCTGCTGATGGGCGTACACGCCGGCCAGCGCGGCGCGGCACAGATCATCCAGCGAGGACTGGGCGGCCTCCCCGTCGAAGACGTCGCGCAGGAAGTTCAGCCCGTCGTCGATGTCCCGCTGCCGGTCTTCGACCAGGCCGTCGGTGTAGAGGACGAGCAGGCTGCCATCCTCGATCTGGAACGTGCGGCTCTCGATCGGGACTTCGCTCACGCCGAGCGGCGGAGCCGGGCTGGTATCGAGAAACTCGCCGGTACCGTCCGGCCGGACCAGCAACGGCGGCAGGTGCCCCGCGGACGCGATCTCGCAGCTCCCGGTCACCGCGTCGTACAGGGCGTAGGCGCAGGTGGCGAAGTGGGGTTCCCGTTCGCCGAGCGACGTCATCAGCTCGTTGAGCTGCTGCAGCGAGTCGGCAGGCGCCAGTTCGAGAGTGGCCAGGGTGTGGATCGCGGTGCGCAGGCGGCCCATGGTCACGGCCGCGCGGACCCCGTGCCCGGCCACGTCGCCGACTACCAGCGCGACCCGCGCGCCCGGCAGCGCGATCGACTCGTACCAGTCCCCGCCGACCTCGATCAGCTTGCTGCCCGGCAGGTAGCGGTGCTTGACGTCGACCGACGAGGGCGCGGACAGCCCCGTCGGCAGCAGGCTCCGCTGCAGGGTCAGCGCCGTGGTGCGTTCCCGGTTGTACTGACGGGCGTTGTCGATGAAGATCGCGGCCCGGGAGGCGAACTCCATCCCGATCTCGGAGTCGTAGTCATCGAACGGCCGGTAGCCGGACTTGCGGGTGCAGACGAGGAAGCCGAGGGAGATGTCCTTGGTGGCTAGCGGCAACAGCAGCATGGAGCTTTCGGCCAGCAGGCCGACGACGGGACGGCGCAGCCACGACTCCGCGATGCGGACGGCGGCCTCGGTGTCCAGCCTGGGCACCCGGACGGGCTTGCCGGTCTCCATGCACTCCACGTACGGGGTAGCCGGCGGGTACAGCAGCACTTCCCCGGTGGGGAACGCGGCGTCCCAGTCGGGCGAGCCGTCGTCGGTGGCCACCGCGAGCCGGCGGAGCAGCTGAGAGCCATCCGGCGGATGAACGGGGAACTCATCCCCGGCGGCCACGTTCTCCAGCACGAGCAGGCCCGCTGCAGTGCAGAAGTGCGGCACCAGGATGTTGATCAGGCCGCGCGCCACCTGATCGAGGTCGAGCGTAGCCCCGATCTGCCGGAACGTATCGTCCAGCAGCGAGTGCCGCATGAGCGCCGGATCCACGAACCGCTCCTGCTGGGTGGGCGGCATCTTCAGGACGGCCAGGGCCGCGAGGCCCGGCGTCTCCCCATGCATGGGCTGCACGCTGGCGACCGTCTCGACCCGGCGGCCTTCCCTGGTGCCGATCGGGAGTACCGCAGTGGCCTCCCGGCCGGCCCGGACGGCATCCAGCAAGGTGGCGAGGGCCGACCCGGCCGTAGCGGGGGTGGCGATCAGATCGCTCAGGTTCGCACCGACCAGTGACCCGGAATCCAGGGGCAGGATCTCCGGGGCATTCCGGTCATGCTGGATCACCCGTCCGGTCTCATCAATGCCCAGGATGAGCGTCCGCACGGAGATACTGGACAGAAGCGCTGTGATCTTCCCCACCGTACCCGATGTCGCGTTTTGTGTTCCTGGCTGGCGTACTCGTTCACTTCGATGCACTAATCGCCTAAGTTATGCCCCATTGAAGGCATGCGGACCACCTAATTGCCCGCAGTCGTGCCGGGAGGCCCGTGGAACCCGTGATTGGTATGGGAGGACATGTGCGGGGTACGCGGCCCGGCAGGGTAATCGTGGTCGGGGCGGGACCCACCGGGCTGATGCTGGCGGCCGAGCTGGCTCTGGCCGGGGTGCCCTGCCTGGTGCTCGAGCGGCGCGGCGGGCCACGCGCCGAATCACGGGCCATCTGCCTGCACGCGCGGAGCATGGAGGTGCTCGACCTGCGCGGCCAGGCGGGCAGGTTCACTCAGGCCGGGCTGGCCGTTTCGTCCTTCCCGCTCGGGCCCAAAGGCGCCGTGATCAGCTTCGGCAGGCTCGATTCCGACTTTCCCTACCTGCTGGACATGCCGCAGAGCCAGATCGAGACGCTGCTCGCCGCCCGGGCTACTGAACTCGGCGCCGAGATCCGGTGGTCAGCCCGGGTCACCGGCATCGAGCAGGACGCCGATGAGGTGCGGGTGACGACGGACGGCGGGGTCGATCGGGCCACCTACCTGGTCGGCTGCGACGGGATCCGCAGCTTCACCCGGCAGGCCGCGGGCCTGCCTTTCCCAGGCTCCCCCAACCCGGGCTCGGTGCTCCTGGCCGATCTGTTCCTCGACGGCCTGCCGATGACGGACGCCTACGGCGACCTGTCCGATCGGGGCATGCTGCTGGTCTTCCCGTTCCGGGACGGCTCGTGCCGGGTGGTGCTGTACGACTACGCGCGTGCGGGGGTGCCGGTGACCGAGCCGGTCACCCTCGAGGAGGTGCGGAGCAGCCTGCTCGCCGTCACCGGCCAGGACTTCGGTCCCCGCGATGTGGGCTGGGCCGGGCGGTACCGCAGCGAGAGCCGCCAGGCCCCGGCGTACCGTAACGGGCGGATCTTCCTGGCCGGGGACGCCGCGCACACGCACTCGCCCGCGGGCGCACAGGGGATGAACGCGGGCCTCCAGGACGCGGTCAACCTGGGCTGGAAACTGGCCGGGGCAGTGGGTGGCTGGGCACCGGACTGGCTGCTCGACTCCTACCACGCTGAGCGCCATCCGGTGGGTGCCGCGGTCCTGACTCTGGCCGGCCGGCAGTTCTGGCTGAACACGGTCCATACCACGCCCCGGCGCGCGTTGCGCTGGACGGTGCACCGGCTGGTCGCCCCGCTGCCCCCGGTCCAGGCCCGGCTCGCCCGCGGTTATTCGGGGCTGGCGATCCGGTACCCGGCGGCCGCCGCGGACAGCCAGCCGGCCGGCGTGGGCACTCCCCACCGGCTGGCCGGGGCCCGGCTGCCGCGCGGCCGGCTGACCGCGACGGACGGCAGCACGGTCCGGCTGTACGAGTTGTTCCACGAGGGGCAGTTTGTGCTTCTTGAGGCGGGTGGTCCGCAGGGGAATGGTGCGGCGGGAGAGGTCCCGGCGGAGAATGATACGCGGTTGAAGGCGCCGGCCGGGAATGAGGCGGCCGGACAGCGTCCGGCGGGGAATGAGGCAGCCAGACAGCGTCCGGCGGGGAATGGCGCGACGGTAAAGAGTCCAGGGGGAAATGGTGCGCGGGGCAACAGTGCCGCCGTGGACGGGGCCCCGGGCGATGGCCCGGCGGGGGGCGGCCTGCCGGGCCAGATCCGCCGGGTCCGGTACGCCCACTGCGCCGGGACACGCCTGCCGGCCGCCGCTTTAGTCAGGCCGGACGGCTACGTGGCCTGGGCCTCCGACGAGCGTGACACCCAGTCCCGGGCCCGGGCCGCCCAGGCCGCGGTCCGGTGGTGGTGCGGTTCTCCCTGAGCGGTCCCGCGCCGTATCATCGCGCCCGGGCGGTCACCGCGCTGGCCGGGAGGAGAACCCATGCCGCAGCCTCCGAAGATCACCGTGCTGGGCAGCCTGAACATGGATATCTCGGTCACCGTGCCCCGGCTGGCCGGGCCGGGGGAAACCGTGCTCGGCTCCGCCGCGAGGCTGCAGCCGGGCGGCAAGGGCGCTAACCAGGCCGTCGCCGCGGCACGGCTGGGTGCCTCGGTCCGGATGGCCGGGTGCTGCGGCGGCGACGACTTCGGCCGGGCGCTCCGGTCGGCGCTGGAGGCCGCCGGGGTGGACGTCGCGGCGGTCCGCATCCTGGCCGGCGTCCCTTCCGGGCTCGCCCTGATCACGGTGGACACGGACGGCGAGAACTCGATCACGGTCGCGCCGGGGGCTAACGGCCTAGCCGGCCAGCAGGAGGTGGCCGCATCGGCCGCGGCGGGGTGTGACGTGCTCATCCTGTCGGCGGAGATCCCGGTTCCGGTCCTGGCCGGCGCGCTCGACCGGGCGCGCGCCAGTGGCGTGATGACGGTGCTGAACCTCGCGCCGGCCCCGCCGGACGCGTCCGGTCTGCTGGCGGCAGGGGCGGACTGGCTGATCGTCAACGCCCCCGAAGCGGGTGCGGTCCTGGGCCGGCCGGTGGCTGACCCGAATGAGGCGCAGACCGCCGCGGCCGATCTGGCCGGGTCGGGCGCCGGCCATGTGGTAATCACCCTGGGGCGGGACGGGGCGGTACTGGCCGGCCCGGACGGTGCGCTCGCCGTGCCCGGGTTCAGCGTGCCCAGCGTGGACAGCGTCGGCGCGGGTGACGCCTTCGTGGCCGCACTCGGCGTGGCTGTGGCGTCCGGAGCAACGCCACCCGAGGCGGTGCGGCTCGCCTGCGCGGCCGCCGCCACGGCCGTGACCAGGCCGGGAGCCCAGGAAGGGCTGCCCACCGGCGCCGACGTGCTGGCCGCCACAGGCGTGCGCTGGCCCCTCGGTTAGCCACCAGGGGTTGGCCACCGCGGGTTGGCCACCGCGGTTAGCCATCATAGGTTAGCCACCGCGCATTAGCCATCATGGGTTAGCCACCGCGGATTAGCCACCTGCGGGCCGGAGACAGAGAACCCCGGGTTCACAGACGTGGCCCGGAGACAGCGCTGAGGCCCGCGGAGTTGGTACTCCGCGGGCCTCAACGCTAAGCGCTGGTGTGCGGTCGCCTCTCGGCGAGTGGCACAACGCGGCTCCAGCCGGACGGTATTCCGCGAAGGCAGATGAGTTGCGGCCCGGGGGACACGAACACACCAGCGATGGTTAAGAACGCGGGCCCCCCGCCGGGTATTCCACAGCGTCCGAGATCTTCCCCGGACCGATTTTCCCTCCGGGGAGGCCGGTCCCGGACGGCCGGGATCGTGCCTTCCGGCCCGGGAGGGCATGGCGCTGGCAGGATGGAGCGGTGACCGACCTTGATCATGCCGCCGCGCTGGACGCTCTGGATGCGGGATACCAGAAGGTCACCGACGCCGTGACCGCTCCGCCCCGGGGGCTGGACGCGCCCGGGGCCGCAGATGATCGAGGCGGTTCTGGCCACCCAGAATGCCCGGTGAGGCCGCCCACAGGTCTAGTGTGTGGAGTCATCAACCGGGGTGACTTGAGGAGTTGCGGGTGCCTGGGGACGCCTCCCTGATCGGCAGTATCGGCGTCCTGGTGATCGCGACGCGCGGGCAGGCGGGGCCGGGTGACGTACTGCTCAAGATCCGGGGCGGCACGGAAGCCTACATCGCCTGGTCGCCCGAGCCGATCGCCAGGGGCCGCACCGTCCTGGTCATCGAGTCGCGCGGCCACCGCACGGTCGACGTCAGCGAGTGGGCCGACCCGTTTGACCTTGAAATGGACAAGCTGAGGTAATTATCCCGGTTTCAATGCCTGATGCCCTGGACCGATTTCGCCCGGGTGGCGCCGCTGCGTCAGTGTGCAGGCAGGTGGCCGCGCAGCGTAAGCGCCCGGCGGCTGAAATTGTCGGTGAGCCCGATAGCCGTGATCCGGGTTATCGGCGTGCCGAGGGGCGAATCTGGGCAATACTCGCCATACTTCCACCGTGAATCGTGGTAGGCAGGCTGGGGCGGAGCCCTACTGGCGGCGACGGGTGCTCGTGCTCGCGGGTGTTATTGGCGTTATCGGGCTATTCGTATGGAGTTGCTCACCGCAAGATCCCGCCCAGAAGCCGCCCCGGCAGGTGCCGGCCGCAGCGACGTCGAGCGCGGCTCAGCCGACTGCGTCCGGGGCCGCGCCGGCGCGGGTGCGCGCAGCGGCTTCGCCACAGCAGACGTCTAAGGCACCGCAGACGGCTAGGGCACAGCAGACGTCTAAGGCACGGCAGACCGGGAGAAAGCGCGCGGGCGTGCGCGCACATTCGCATGGCAGCGGCTGCGCGCCCGGCGACGTGGTCATCACCCTCCTTGAGAGCCAGCAGTCCTACCAGCAGCCGGCGGAGCCACGGTTCACGATCTATGTGGTTAACACGGGAGGGCCGACATGCACCTTTGATGCTGGCCCTCGATCCCTCAGGATGGTAGTCGAGTCCGGCCCGGTGCACGAATGGAGCCCGGCGGACTGCGTGCACCGCCCCAATTCGGACATTATCCGGCTGGCGCATGGCGTGCCGTTCACGAAGCATATTTCATGGAATCGCATACGTTCCGCTCCGGGCTGCCCATCTCCAGGGCAGGCCGCGCTGCCAGGGACTTACACGGCCACCGTCACCTATGGTGGCGTCCGCAGCCAGACAGATGTGTTCTTGCTGCGTTAGCGGGGCTATCAGGTCCGTGGCCCGGCCGGCCTCGCCACAAAGCCAGCCCGGCAACAGCGCGTGACGCGGTATTAGAGCGCCGCGGACACGCGTGATGTTCGCCGCGCTGAGTGCGCTGGCCGCGATAATTATGCGGCGGGCTGGAGCCGGACCGAACGTGCGATATCGGCGGTCGTCCTGCGCGTACACTGTCGGGTCAATTCCTCAGCAGCGTGGTGCGGGCCCGCTATAAGTAGTCTTGCTCGGGGTGGTCAGGTAATAGTCAGTCACCCAGTGATTGTCCGCGAGTTTGTCCCATACCCGGGTCTTCTCGACCGCCGATCCCGCCTTTTGGCAAACCACCCAGGCGAGGGCGCCGTCCGGCAGTTGGCCTGCGACCGGGTACGACTGGCCTGCCCCGTCTCGCTCATTGACGCTGGGGGAGGCCGTCACCTGGTACGGATAACCGCAGCGCGGGAGGGGCGCGCTATAGCCAATCTTGGACGGGGTGCTGACGTAGGCGTTGGTGACGTAGGTCCCGTCCGTGAGCTTGTCCCACACGCTGGTACCGGCGACCGCCGAGCCGGGCGCCTGGCAGACGACCTGCAGCGTGGAACCGGGGGCGTGGGTCCTGGCGATCGCGTCCGACGTGGATGGGCCGGTGCGCGCGTTGAGCGCGGCCCGGCTGGTTACCTTGTAGCCATAGGCAACGGTGGCAGCGGGCGCGTTGAGGTTGTCGCTGTCAATGTTGAACGTGGCACCGCCGTAGGTCTCGTTGTGCGGGCCGAGGTACTGGGTGGCCCGCTGGCGAACCGCCCACTTGCTGTCGGAAACGCCCGCCCATCCCGTCAGCGACGGGTTCTTGCCCGGGCTGACCACCCATACCGCGTCCGGGCGGGCAACGGACGTCCAGGTGTAGGCACGCGACAGATCCTGGGCGCCAGAGCTGAGATTCACGTAAACCCCGGCCAGGAACCCGAGCCGGTGCAGCTCCATGGTCCACGCGGACACAAACGCAAGGACGGCTTTAGTGCAGCCCGCATTGGTTGTCGAGTAGTTCCCGATGTAGTCGTAGAAGGCGCTGCCCTGACGCATGCCGAGGGCCTCGCCCTTCGCGGCCGCGTTGTCTGCGGCAGCCGCGCCCTCGCTCGCCGCCGCGGAACGCTTGATCTCTTCAGGAGCGGTCTTGACCGCCCCGGCCTGCCCGTTCTCTTCGAGGCACCGAGGCTGCAAGCCCACATAGATCGGGAGCAGCCGCCATTTCTGCGCTGACACTGCGGTGACCCAGTTCGCGGTCAGACGGGGCTGGCCGCATGCGAGATTGGCCCCGCCGATGTACACGCCGATGGCGCGGTACGGCGATTTGTCCCACGTCGTGATGGCTTTCAGCGACGGTGCGGAACAGGTGTCGAACGCCTGCCCCTCGTACCAGGTCGCCGTCGCCCCGGCCGGGTAGGTGACCGTGCCCGGCGATGGCGGCGGGCTCACAGACTGCACGACATCCAGGTAATCCTGATCAATCTGGAGTGTGGTACCGCCGTAGGTCTGCGTGACATTGCCGTTGTATTGACGTATCCGATGGTGATGGGACCATTTGCCATGGAGCACAGGATCGTACGTGCTGGCCTCGCCGTTCCACAGCGCATCGAAGATGATGTCAGGCATCGCGTACTTGCCGCCCCCGTACTGATGAGCCAGGTCGGCGACTCCGGATGACGAACTGCTGTAGACCCCGGACGAGTACCCCTGCGCATGCAGCGTGGTGGTCCAGGCCGAAAGGAATTGCAGGACACGCCCGGTCTGCCTGGGTTTATATGCCTCCATGTCGTAGTAGAGCGGCGTTCCGGGCCCGAAGCCAAGCTGCTTGGCCTGCAGTACCGCATCTGCTGCCGCCTTGGCCCCCTGGCGAGCAGCCGACGCACTCACTTCACCGAAGGCAGCCTGCGGTCCGACGTACATCGGAATGAAATGCCAGCCCGCCGCAGCCTCGTCGCTGAGCCAGGACGGGGTCAGGTTGGGCTGCGCGCACGCTAGATCCGAGCCGCCGATGTAGACCCCGACTGCCCGGTAGGGCGACTGGCGCCAGGCCTGCATCGCGGCTTCGCTGGGCGCAGCGCAGGTGTCGAAGCCGCGCCCCTGGTAGTTAGTGACGCTCGCTGGTAGTTGCGCCTTGGCAGCCCGCTGAACCTCGAGGGGTTCCTGCCCCGACGCTGAGGTCTGCGCGGGGGCCGCCGGGTTGACCGGGTCGGCTGCTGCCGCGCCGGCCGCGATCGTCACCGGAGGCGGCAGCCCTGCGCTCGCCAGGATCCGGTCGATCGCGGCAGGGTGGGTGTCGAAGGTGGCCGTAACGTCAACCCCCGCCGCGATGACTGTGATCCGCCTAGTCACTGCGTTCTTGACGGAGACAGGCTCCGCATGGCGCGAGGCAGGCTGGATGAGCATTGCTTCGGTGGTCCCGACAATCAGACTGGGGCACCCCTGATTACGTGGGGCGGTGCCTAGGTAGACCGCGTGGCGGTCGAAACGAACGCAGGTCCCCCGGTGATGAGTGAGGTTGATCACCGCCCAGCCGTGGGGAACCTCGAACGAATGCCCGAGATACGTCACCAGCTGGTGCCCGCGATGGGCCACAGCCGCAGCTGCCACCCCAGAGGCAATTGTCGGCAGTAGCCCTGCAATAACTATCCCGACAGAACCGGTAATCGCCATCCCCACAGAGACGGCGTGCCTCGCTCTGGGGAGGCTATGCCGCACCGGGGTGGCCCCGGCTGGACGCCGGTCCGTCGCCTCCGCCAGCCTGCCAGCTGGGCCCCTAGCTGAGTACGTCGGGTCGCTCCCGCGGCTCGAAAGCACGATTACTTCTCCGCGTCCGTGATGAGTGGCTTTCCCGCCTGCGGATCAGCGCCCTGGCCGTTACCCGGTGAGGACGCGCCGAACGGGACCGGCGCTATCCGGAGTGCGCAGCATGAGTGACTCTGGTCAATACCTGATGCGGCTGTCATGATCACGAGGGTGAGCGTAGTTGTCCTGATACATCCGACACATCACGACACGCGCAGGGCTCTGGGACTCCTTAAATCCGACCAATTGTCAGCTCAACCGCGCTCTCGGCTGGTCGTGGGCGCCCGGCTGGCCGGCTGCCCGAGGCTGAATTCAGACGCCCGTTGGTCAATTCAGGTAATCCAGCACCGCTCGGTACTGATAGTGCTCGACCTGGTGCGCTCAGCGATCACGAGTCGGATTGCCCGGCGGGCGAGGTCTGTGCCTCGGCGGGTACCCCGAACCCTTCGAGGCCAGTGGCTTCACTGGCATCAGGCGGCTCGGAAGTACGGCATGGTGGCGGACAAACGCCCGTGCTGGACTGGTCCGGCAGGCGTAAGTTGGTCAGTGTGGAGCGGGGACGGGATCAGCTGATCCTGAGCTGCGAAGACCTTTGTCAAACGGGAAGGTCCGACCCGCTCAACCCCTTCCCTGAACCCTTACCGCACAGTGCTGTCTGAAGGAGTTCGATCATGCTTGGCTACCGCGTCCCTGCACCCGACGAGGCCATGCTCATTTCCGGGGGGAGGCGTGGCCGCAACGGTGCCCCGTTCCGGGTGGTGACCGGGCACGGCGCGTTCATCGCCCCCTTCTTCCGGAAGGCCCGCTACCTGACCCTCGCCATGAACGAGGCCGAGGTGGCTGAGCAATGCGTCACCAAGCAGGGCATCACGCTCAACGTGCGCTCGGTGATCGCGTTCAAGGTCGGCAACGACGAGGAGAGCATCATCAACGCCGGCCAGCGCTTCCTGTCCGACCAGGACCAGATGTCCACCCTGACCGGGCGGATCTTCGCCGGCCACCTCCGGTCCATCATCGGCTCGATGACCGTCGAGGAGATCGTCACCGAGCGCCAGAAGCTGGCCAGTGAGGTCCTCGACGGCTCGAAGGCGGAGATGGTCAAGATCGGCCTGACCGTGGACTCGCTGCAGATCCAGTCGATCGACGACATGAACTCGGGCTACATCGACGCCATGGCCGCCCCGCACAACGCGGCGATCCAGCGCCAGGCCCAGATTGCCCACTCCCAGGCCAACCAGGCCGCCGCACAGGCCGAGCAGGAGTCCCAGCGTAAGCAGGCGGAGTACGCGCGGCAGACCGCCGTGGTGCAGGCCCAGTACAAGGCCGAGATCGACAAGGCCCAGGCCGAGGCGGCGCAGGCCGGGCCGCTCATGCAGGCCCAGACCCAGATCGGGGTCATCAACGCCCAGGCGGAACTGGCGCAGCGCCGCGCGGAGCTGCGGCAGCGCGAGCTGGTGGCGGAGGTGGTCAGGCCAGCCGAGGCGGAGGCCGAGAAGACGCGGATCCTGGCCAAGGCTGACGCCGAGCGGATGCGGATCCTGGCCGAGGCCGCCGCGTCCAACAACCGGGTGGCCCTCGACCGGATGCTCATCGACCAGCTGCCCCAGATCGTCAAGGAAGCGGCGGGCGGACTGGCCGGCGCCAACGTCAACGTGCTCAACGGGGCGGACGGGCTCAGCGAGATCGCGGCCGGCCTGGTCGGCCAGGGGCTGACCATCCTGGACTCGATCAAGAAGAATCTCGCCACCGGCTCGGAGGCCTCCGCGGAGGCCACCGCCGAAGTGGTGCGCGTGCCCGACAACCAGCAGGACGGCCGCGCCCGGGGCTGACCTGCCCTAGGCCGGAGCGGCCAGGCCGGAGCGGCCAGGCCGGAGCGGCCAGGCCGGAGCGGCCAGGCCGGAGCGGCCAGGCCGGAGCGGCCAGGCCGGAGCGGCCAGGCCGGAGCGGCCAGGCCGGA
>Ga0187867_10001916_pt1 | contig 17678 bp, 11 predicted proteins | sample June2016WEW_13_1_FD_132976 | JGI IMG/M metagenome (GOLD analysis project Ga0187867, IMG submission 132976) | Peatland microbial communities from SPRUCE experiment site at the Marcell Experimental Forest, Minnesota, USA - June2016WEW_13_10 | ecosystem: Environmental > Terrestrial > Soil >...
GGCCGTCGTAGTTGAAGTCGCCCTGGTCCCAGCCGGTGATGCTCTGGTTGAAGTTCGCTGCAATGATGTTGAAGTCCGAGCCGTTCACCAGACCGTCCAGGTTGGCGTCACCCAGCAGGGTGTACATGATTTCGATCTGGCCTGAGGTCAGGCCGGCGACGACGTTGTCTTTTCCATCGGCATAGCCCACGCCGTAATTGAGGCCATTGGTAGGCGTGAGTGCCGCCGAGGAAATGATGCCTGGGCCGTTCCACGCTCCGCCGTTGTAGCCGGACTTGATGTAGCCGGCGATGGTCGTGATCGGATCGGTTCCGGTTCCGTAGTTGATGAGTAACTTCGTGCTGGTCAGGTTAAACACGCCGCCACTGTTGATGACCAAGGAGTTGACCGCATTGGTGGCGCCGCCGGCGGTCAGCGTGAGTTGGCCGGTTGAAGTGAGGGTGACGGAGGACTGCTGCAAGCCCGAAGCGGTGACGCTGGCGGAGGCGTCGCCGACATTGAGCGTGCCCGTGCCGGTCACCGCGCCGAGGTTGGCGGAGCCGCCGGTGACATTGATGGTGGCCAGATTGACGGTATTTGCGGCGGAGACCGTGCCGCCGCTGATCGTGACCTGCGTTCCGGATGTGTTCCAAACTTCCAGCGTTCCGCTAACGGTCAGTTTGCCGCCGCTGACGGAGAGCGACGCGGAATCGCCGGCGCCCGAGGAACTTCCACCAACATAGGCTCCGCCGGTGGCGCTGAGGCTGCCGGTGGCGCTAAGGGAATATGTGCCCGTGCTTATGACACCGATATCGAGGGACTGCCCTCCGGTGATGGTGTTGGTGCCGCCGGACTGCATGAACGTGCCGGAGCCGTAACGGCCGATCGTTTCCTCGCCGCTGGTCATGACTCCCGCGCTGAGACTGTAGAGGCCGGAGGAGCCTATGGCGTCACCGAGATACAAAGGGCCACTATTGACGTTGCTGCCGCCGCTTTGCGTGAACGAGCCCTGGCCGCCCCAGCCGATGACCTCATAGCCGGTAACGCTGAGCGTGCCCAGGCTCAAAACATACTTGCCACCGCCGCTGCTGGTCGATGGTCCGCCGACATAGAGGGCTTGGCCAGCGCTGTTGTCGCCGCCGCTTTGGGTGAATGATCCGGTGCCGTTGTTGCCGACCTGTTCGTCGGAGCTGACATTGAGGTTTCCGGCACTAAGCACATAAGCGCCGTTGCTGCCGGTTTGATCGCCGATGCTCAGACCGTTGCCATTGCTATCCGCTCCGGTGAACGAGGCTGTTCCCCCATTTTGCGTAAAGGTTCCCGGACTGGAGTAGCCGACGTAAGCAGGGCCACTGGACGAAAGGGTGCCGCCGGATTGGTTGAAGGTTCCGCTTCCGTCGCCGCCATTTCCGATGTAAAGGCCGACCACAACCGAAAGGCTGCCCGTGCCGCTCAAGGAGTACAAACCATTTGCGTTATTTGCGATGGTCAGCGAGCCGGTGACGGTGTTCGAGCCGCCGGTCTGGGTGAAGGTTCCCGAGCCGCCGATGGCGACGGATTCGTTGCCGGCGACCGAAAGTGAGCCGCCGTTAAGCGTGTATTGACCGACGCTGCCTGAACCGTAGCCGAGGTAGAGATTGTCATTCGCTACGTTCGTGCCGGCGGTTTGGTGGAAACTTCCGGTGGCGGGGGTAAGATTTGAACTTGAGGTGTTGCCGAGGATTTCATTGCCGGTGACCGAAAGTGATCCGCCGCCGAGCGTATAGGCGCCAGAAGTGCTGGTCGTGTAGCCGAGGACGAGGCCGCCGCTGCCGGCCGTGTTCGTTCCGCCGGTCTGAGCGAAACTGCCTGTGCCATTGTAGCCGACGTATGCAGTGGCGGTCGTGAGAGCACCGGTGCTACTGAGGGTGTAAAACCCCACATCCTGGGCGCCGTAGCCGAGATATAGGATATCCGACACGGCGTTGGAGCCGGCAGATTGAATCAGTACACCGTACCCTGGAAGATTGGAAGTATTAGAATCGCCGAGAAATTCATTCCCTGCGGCGAGGGCCGTGCCGCTGCTGGTCATCGAGAGGGTGTTCGTGCCGGGGCCGTCGTTATCAAGCGTCAGGGAACTCAGGGTTACCGAGCCGGTGTAATTATAGGTGACGGTCCGACTGATGCTGTCGTCGTCGGTGATGTAAACGTAGTCTCCCGCTCCGGGCACGGGGCCGGCGCCGCTGTTCCAATTGGCGGCGGTGGCCCAGTTCCCGTTGCCGGCGGTCCAGGAATCCGTTGCCCCCAGCGCGCGATGGCTCATTTGCAGACAAACCGCTGATGCCGCCGACACTGCCAGCAAGCCGATGCGTCGTCGTGTTTTTGCATTTTCTGTCACGATGTCCTCACTTTAGAGATGCGATTTCCGCGCGCGGCCCATAATGCTGTCAAATACTCCGGCTGGAAAGGAACGCCGAAACCCAGACCACAAGGAAGGATGGAGTGCAGGCGATATGGTAACGACCCCGGCCGGGAAATTCAACAGAATTATTAAGAATGACGACGGGAAGCTCGACGATTGCGGAGAGTGACCACGCCGAAAAGAAACGCTGCACCCACTGTAAAGGATGCCGGCTCCGGTACGCTGGACGTTGGCAAGGTCAACCCGTTGGCCACGGCGAAGGCGTCCAGCGCCGCAATGTCGCCGGACGACGTTCCGCCGCTGACGCCCTGGTTGAAGTTCGCGGCCAACGCGTTGAAATCGGCCGCATTGACCAAGCCGTCATAGTTGAAATCGCCCTGGTCCCAGCCGGTGATGCTCTGGTTGAAGTTTGCCGCCAGGATGTTGAAGTCCGAGCCGTTCACCAGGCCGTCCAGGTTGGCGTCACCCAGCAGCGTATACATGATTTCGATCTGGCCGGAGGTCAGGCCGGCGACGACCTTGTCTTCGCCGTCGGCATAGCCGATGCCGTAATAAAGCCCGTTGGTTGGCGTTTGCGCCGTTGTGGACATGATGCCGGGGCCGTTCCAGTGCCCTCCGTTGTAGCCGGATTTGATGTAGCCGGCGATGGTCGTGATCGGATCGGACCCGCCTCCGTAGTTGATGATTAACTTCGTGGTGGTCAGGTTAAGCACGCCGCCACTGTTGATGACCAAGGAGTTGACCGCGTTGGTGGCGCCGCCGGCGGTCAGCGTCAATTTGCCCGTTGAGTTGATCGTGACGGAGGAGGTATTCAATCCTGCCATGGTTACTGTGGACAGACTGCCAGAGGAAGTTCCAACGGAGAGCGACCCGGTTCCTGTGACACTACCGGCCACAGCCACGTTGCCGTCGCCGCTAAACGTGCCATTGTTGACGAGATTCCCGGAGACAGTGATGGTGTCGCCCGCGGTGGTCTGGAAAGATCCGCCCGATTCGATGGTAAGGTTTTGGAATGACACGTTGGACGGGTCTGTGTTCACGATTCCGTGTACAACGAAGGTTCCTTGGAAGAGGCCATAGGCGCCGTTAGTGAAATCCATCGTTCCATAATTAAAGACGCCACCATTGACGGTGAGGGCCGTATCGTTGATCGTGAAAGTGTTGCTAGAGTCATTGGTCAGTGGGCCTGTAACGTTTAGGACTTCGCCGTTATACAGAGTGAGATTCGAGCCAAGCGGTTGGCCAGAGCCGATGGTTAGGCCAGCGGTGCCAGTGATCGACAAGGTTCCGCTCGTCCAGCCCGTCGAGAGCTGGTTACCGAGGAACAGCGAGGGATTACCGCTGGTGTTGAGCGAGCCAACGGAAAGCGTAGCGCTATCGGCGAGATTCACTTGGGTGCTGGTAGTGTTGTAAATCGTCAGCGTCCCCGTCGTTGCCACGGTCGCCGTCGCGCCGCCATAGAGGTCGAAGACGCCGGCGCCGCCGGCGCCTGAAGAGTTCCCGCCGACATAGGCATCATTGCTAACGGTAAGTGCGCCAGTTCCTTCCAAAACATATTGCCCGGTGCTGCCGGAGCCGCCCGCAACGTACAGATTGTTCGTAACGGCAGCGGAACCGCCGGTTTGAACGAAGCTTCCTACGCTATCGGTGCCGACGCCCACCGCCAAAAAGGGCGTGGACAGCGATCCATTATTGGACAGAGTGTAGTATCCCTTGCTGAAGGACTGATCGGCCACATTGATGAAACTGGAGGCGGTCAGCGATCCCCCGGACTGGTTGAAAGTTCCCGTGCAGTCAAATCCATATCCAACCGACATGGCCGAAGTGAGAACCTTACCGCCGCTCAAGGAATAGTTGCCACTACACCCTGAGGTGTATCCCAGGTAGAGCCATGCGCTGCCGGCGGTGTTGGTATTGGTCCCACCGGATTGGACGAACGTGCCATTAGCGGAATAGCCCACGTATTCATTGTTGCCTGATGTGAGAGTGCCGGCACTGGTGAGGGAATAAAATCCGGTACCGCTAAAACTCGCGATATAAAGGGAATCGCCGGCGGCGAGGGTATTGACGCTGCTGCCGCTCTGGTTGAACGTCGCGGTGCCGCCGTTGCCGATGTTTTCGGCGCCGGAGGAACCGGTGATTGCGAGCGTTCCACCCAAGAGGTTATAGGTGCCATGGTCGTAGGTATACGATCCCAAGTAAAGATTTCCCGTCACATCGTTGGTTGTTCCGCTCGACTGGGTGAACGTGCCGGTGGAGCCATCCGGTTGGGTGGAATCGGAATCGCCGATGTTTTCGGTGCCGGACACGCTAAGCAATCCGGTTCCGCTCAACGAGTATATGCCGCTGGCGCCGGTGTTGGCTCCGAGATACAACGAGCCGCCGACCGTATGGGTTCCACCGGTTTGAATGAACGTGCCGGTGCCGGCGTATCCGACGTATTCGCTGTTGCCGACCGTAAGCGTGCTGGCGCTGCTGGTGCTGCTGAGCGAATAGTAGCCGGAAATGCCGGTGTTGACGCCAAGATAGAGCGAAGAATAGGAGTCGAGGGAATTGGTGCCGCCGGTTTGAATAAAAGTACCCGGGCCGTAGTCGCCGATGAGCTCTTCGCCGGCGGCGGGTCCACTGGAAGCTGGATGAATTCCCAAATTAGGACCTTCAAAAACAACACTCCAGATGGAAAGGGTTCCTGTGCCCGATAGGCTGTACGTGCCATTGCCGGACGTCTCGCTGTCAACTCCGCCGCCAACTGACAACGTCCCGGCATTGACTGTTCCGCCGCTTTGTGAAAACAGGCCAGTCCCACTTTGGATGCCAATGTTGATGATAGTAGGATTCTCAACTTCATTCACTGACCCATTGGAGATCGTATAGGTGCCGCTGGAACCCGTGCCTACGCCAACGTTAAGTTCGCCCTGGGCATTCAACCCGCCGCTCTGAGTAAAGGTGCCGAGGCCGCCAGTACCAATAGTCTCGACGCTCGCCCCGCTGAGTGTACCGGTTCCACTTAGAGAATAACTGCCCCCGCTATCGAGCACAATATTTGCGCCATCCAGTACATTCCAACCGGCCCCCTGATTCATGGTGCCACCGTAACCAATAAACTCCTCCCCGCTTGAGGATGTAATATCGAGGGTGCCTCCCTGAAGCGAATAAAATCCCGAGTCACCTTGGTAGATGCCGACATTAAGCGAGCCGCTGATGTCGTTCGTGCCTGCGGATTGGTAGATTACGCCATTGCTGCCGTTATGCGAATCGGCGCTGGCGACGTTCTCATTTTGGCAAGACAGAGTCAATCCGCTGATTGTGAACCATAATGCGTTCGTGCCGACCCCGAAATTTGCAACGGTGACCGTGGACAGCATCGGGGCCGATCCGGTGTAACCGTAAATGACAATTCGGCTGGTGCCATCGGTGTCTTCGATGTGGGCGTTGTCACCTGCTGCTGGTGGATGGCCAAGGCTCCAATCTGCGTTATCGGTGCTCGTCCAGGTGCCGGAACCCGAAGTCCACGTATCGTCCGCCCCGAACGCGCCACAGGTGAATTTAAGGCACACCACCGATGCCGCGAGGAATAACCTCGATGAGCGACGCAGGCGATGCGACCGATTCAATTTTGTCGAGTGAGCGCAAAGTGAACGCCGGTACATTCCTTCCCACATACCCATATCCTCCCTTTTCTTTTTGGAAGCAGGCGGTTGTTCGTAGGCGCTATGCTGAAACTAACCAAAACGTTGCGATAAAAGCAAATTCTTTCTATACACGTGACATATAGTGGTCCAGAGAATCCATGAATCTCACTATGACCCCCCAGGAAGCGCGCGCCCGATGAAACTCCAGGATGAAATAGACCGAGCCTTGACCGAGCACTCCGCCGGCCGTCTGGCGGAAGCCGAAGCCATTTATCGCAAGATCCTCTCGGAAAATCCGAAACACCCGCCGGCGCTGCACCTTCTGGGGGTGGCCCTCAGCCAGCAGGGAAATAAACGGGGTGCCGCAGAATACATCAACCGCGCAATCGCGCTGAATCCCAACGTCCCGGATTTTCATGCGAATCTGGCCCTGGCATATTGCGAAGGCGGCGAGCCGGAAAAGGCGATTGCCTCCTGCGAACGCGCCCTGGCTCTCCAGCCCAATCATTCCGGCGCACTCAATCAGTTGGGGACCGCTCTTAAGCAACTTGGCCGCATTGAAGAATCTGCCGGTTGCTACCAGCGTGCGATTGCGGCGAAGCCCGACTTCGCTATTGCCCTGGGCAACCTTGCTGACAGCTACCGCCGGCTTGGCCGCAATGCCGATGCCGACGCCTGCTACGAAAAGGTTCTGTCGATGCAGCCGGACGATCCGGCCGCTCTTTGCGCCCGCGCGGAGGGGCTTTTGAGAAAGAGCGATCTGGACGGCGCCATCGCGCTCTTCCGCAGAGTCGTGGAAAAATTCCCCAACGACTGGATCGGTCACAACGGACTGGGCGTCGCCCTCGCCCGCCAGGGAAAGATTGATGAGGCCCTCGCTCTTTACGAAAAGGCCATTTCCCTTGCCCCCGATCAGGCCGGGCCGTGGAACAATCTCGGCTATGCGCGGGTTGGACTGGGCAATATCGACCAGGGCATCGCCGCCTACCATAAAGCCCTGGCCATCCGACCGGAATACGCCGATGCCTACAACAATCTCGGCAACGGATATCTCGAAAAGCTGGCCCTCGACGAGGCCTTGCAATCATACGAAGCCGCGCTTTTCTTCGAGCCGGACCACGCCGACGCGCATTGGAATCGGGCGCTGTTGCATCTTTTGAAGGGCGACTTCGCGCGAGGTTGGCTTGAGTATGAATGGCGATGGCTGAAGTTCCCGCAATTTCGGCGTCATTTCCGCCAACCCAAATGGGACGGCTTCGATATCGCGGGAAAGACCATCCTCGTGCATGCCGAGCAAGGGTTTGGGGATACCATCCAGTTCTCGCGGCTCGCGCCGCTGGTTTCGGCGCGCGGCGCAACCGTGAATTTGGAATGCCCACGCGAACTGTCCGGACTGATGCAGCATCTTCCCGGCGTTGCCAGGACCATCACGCGCGGCGACCCCATTCCCCCGTTCGACGTTCACTGCCCGCTGATGAGCCTTCCAAGGGCGTTGGCTCTTTCGGCCGATTCAATTCCCAGCCAAACTCCTTACCTTCTGGTGGATGAGAATCTGCGCCAGCGATGGGCAAAGCGGCTGCACGTTTACCAGCACTCGTTCAACGTCGGGATTGTTTGGGCCGGGTCGCGAATTCATCCGAGGGACGCCCATCGATCGATTAAGTTGAGCGAGTTTGCGCCGCTCGGCCAACTTGAAGGCGTGAAACTCTTCAGCCTCCAGAAGAGCGATGTTTCCATCGCTCGCCCGGCTGCCGCATCCCGCTTTGAACTGGTCGATTTCACCGACGATCTGCACGACTTTTCCGACACGGCGGCATTGTTGATGAATCTGGACCTTGTGATCGGCGCCGATACCGCCGTCGTCCATCTGGCCGGCGCACTCGGCAGACCCGTATGGACGCTGCTTCCGTACTCGCCCGATTGGCGCTGGCAACTTACCCGCACGGATTCTCCCTGGTATCCCACGATGCGGTTGTTTCGCCAGCCAAAGCCGGGAGATTGGCCCGCCTTGTTCGAGCGGGTCGCGTCCCAACTGAGGAATGAACGGCGCGGCCGTTCATCGGCCAATCCGTCGTCTCCGCCGGCTGATCAGCCCCAGGCCCGTTAGCAACGTCACGCTCCCCGTCGCAGGTTCCGGCACACTGGACGTTGGCAAGGACAATCCATTGGCCACGGCAAAGGTGTCCAGCGCCGCGACGTCGCCGGCCGACACGTCGGCGCCGCTGACGCCCTGGTTGAAGTTCGCCGCCAGTTCGTTGAAGTCGGTCGCGTTGACCAGGCCGTCGTAATTGAAGTCGCCCTGGTCCCAGCCGGTGATGCTCTGGTTGAAGTTCGCCGCCAGGATGTTGAAGTCCACACCGTTCACCAGCCCGTCCAGATTGGCGTCGCCGAGCAAAGTGTACTTCACTTCGATCTGGCCCGATGTCAGGCCGGCAACGACGTCGTCCTTTCCGTCGGCGTAGCCGACGCCGTAATAAAGGCCATTGGTAGGCGTCAGTGCCACCGAGGAAATGATCCCGGGGCCGTTCCACGCGCCGCCGTTGTAGCCGGTGGCGATGTAGCCGGCGATGGTCGTGATCGGATCGGACCCGCTGCCGTAGGTGATGAACAGACTATTGTTGGCGATGTCCAGGGTGCCAGAGCCACTGATGGTCAAGCTGCCAACTTGACTGACACCCCCATTGGAAGCCAACGCGGTTTGTCCGCCATTGATGGTGAGATTGCCGATTCCGGTGATTTGTCCAATGGTGGCGGTCCCGCCGTTTTGGGTGAAATTCCCGCTGAGCGTCGTCGCCGACAGGCTTCCGCCGCTTTCGGTGAACTCGCCGCCGGAACTGATGGTTATTGTGGGACAGCTAAGAGTTCCCCCCGTCAAGTCATAAGTCGTGCCGTTTCCGCCGGCGCCGAGGCTGAGCGAGGTTAACGTGACCGAACCGCCGGACTGGGAGAAGGTGGGGAAGGTAAGCACTCCGCCCGTTTGCAAAAAAGTCGACGTGTTTGAAACTGTGGCGCCGCCGGATCCAACTGCCAGCGTTCCGGCCTGGAGATAATAGGCGCATGGGCCGGGCTGAGGCAATCCTAGTATAGAAGCCCCGACGAAAAGGTACGTTGCGTTGTTTACTCCCCCAGTTTGGTTAAACGTGCCATTACCACCCTTACCGACGTATTCCGTTGCAGTGAGTACGCCGGTGCCGGTGAGCGTGTAGGTGCCAGTGTCTCCCGACGTCATGCCCACGTCGAGTTCCTGGCCGGGAGCGTTCGTGCCATACGTTTGGGTGTAGCTGGAATTGCTGCCGTTGCCCAACTCTTCAAAATTGACCGTAAAGGCGCCGCTGGTGTAATTATAATTGGGTATTCCCGTCAGCTCATAAAACGGGACATCAGTGCCGGAAAGCACCTCTGCATTCCAGATAACCGAGCCTCCGTTCTGGTTAATCGTTGTGCCGGTGAACGAGGCATTACCATTATCATAATAGAATGTTCCGCCCGCATTGACGTCAATAGTGGGGCAGACGAGAGTACCGCCCCCTAAATTATAAGTATTTCCAAATCCTCCGGCGCCCAAGATCAAGATGCCCTGTTGCAGGATGTTGGTGGCGGAATTGGTCCCGACAGTTGTTCCGTAGTACTGAGTAAACGTACCGTATGCCAAGGTGCCGCCGGCCAGGCTGAGGGTGCCGGTATAGAAGTTGATCGTTGTAGCCTCCAACGTGCCGCCTTGGAGATTGTACAAGTCTGGTTGGGGCCCGAAGGTCCCCCTCCCGCCCAGGTACAAAGCACCCGTGGTGTTAAGGCCGCCGGTTTGATTGAACGTTCCTACCCCGAGAGATCCGACCCACTCGAGACCACTATTTATCGCAAGGGTGCCGCCCGACATCGTTACCGAGCCACTATCGCTCGGCATGTAACCTATCATAAGGTATTGGGCGATAGCTTTTCCGGATGAAATCTGCGCCGTGCCACCATTATCGATGTAAGCTGCCCTTGAAGCGCTGGGCACGGCCCCGAAGGTCCAATTGCCGGGAGTAAACCAATTGCCCGTCCCTGCCACCCAAGTGCTCTGGCCAAGACAGCGCCCCGAACCGAAAAGCACAGCCCCGGTCAACATTGCCAGCACCCTCGCTCGACGGCGGCCAGCGGCCTTGGACTTTTCGACGATCAAGATTCCTCCTCGTGGCCGGCTCCTCTTTAACGAGCGTGATGCAGAATGGGTTTGCGATTCATGGTTCTCCGCTCGTTCGATTGTCTTTGCGGATTTCCCTTCGATGCAAATGAAATTTGGACGTGCTTGCCCTCATCCGCCGACCACAATTATTCTACCTGTGTAACCGCCAAATCCCGCACGGAAAATCGTGTTTTTTTGCCCGGGCATTTTGTACCACCAAAGCAGACTCCAGTCGCTCAACAATTTGCGCCCTATCCCTGTGGTGAGGATGGAGCCTCGGCGTAAGGAGCTACTCGTTGGCGTGGGACGGAATCGTCCGGCATCAAAAGGCGTCCATGGCCGGCCCGGCAAGCTGACGACACGAGTAGCGCCATCGCCATTATTGAGATCACGCGCGACCGCGGAAATCGTGTCCGCCAACGCTTGATGATCGTCCGCCGCTATCGGATTATCTGCGTCGGCATCGGTGGAGAATCCCCAATCCGGCCATCACCATCATCACGGCACTCGCCGGTTCCGGCACACTGGACGTCGGCAAGGGCAATCCATTGGCCGCGGCAAAGGCGTCCAAGGCCGCAACGTCGCCGGGCGACACGTCCGCTCCGCTGACGCCCTGGTTGAAGTTCGCCGACAGGATGGCGCGCGCTTAAACAGGTGTTACCTTACGTTAATGGGCGATACAGGGCTCGAACCTGTGACCCCCAGCGTGTCATGCTGGTGCGCTAGCCAACTGCGCCAATCGCCCGTGTTTCTGGCATCGTATCTCCACTTGCCGAAACGAGCAAGTCAGGCGTTGTCACGGGTTGCCCGACATTGCCAAAACCACTGTTTTTACGGGGAGAAATGCACGTCGATGTTCCCTCACCATCGGGGCTTTTCGTGTCGTCATCAGCGACAGGCGTTGTCAGGTTTTGCGTATTAGAGCCGCACAACTGCTGTCGTTTCTGCTGTCGTGCTGTCAGCGTGAGTTTTGCAGCCGTCGAATTCTCCGGCGACTTCCCATCCGTCCCCGTAGCTCGCAACGCTTTTACGTCGCTGTCAGTGGCCTTGCTCGCCTCGATAGACGGCAGGGTTTGCACTGCCTTGGCTGTATCCTCAATCCTCAACGCCGTGTAATGCTTCATGGTGATTCGCACGTCTGAATGCCCCAGTACCCGCATTGCCGATTGCGGCAAGACGCCCGCCTGTGCCAAATGAGTGCCGAGCGTGGTTCTCAACGCATGACGATCAAGTTGACGGCGTTCGGCGTCATATCGGTCAATCTTCGCCCGTTCACAATCCCGGTGGAATGTACGGACGGTCGGCACAGTCCGGAAGATTCGAGCGGTGGGGGGCGCAAACGTCGGTTTGATGCGTTGAAGCTCACTCAATAGAGCCGGATGCAGCGGTAGGTAGATTTCATCGCGCTTGCCTTTGGCATTACCGGCTTTGACTCGGATCATCGCCGATTGAAAATCAACGTCGCCCCATGCAGCGGCCTTCACGGCTTTAACCCGCAATCCGGTGTAATACGCAAACAGGTAATAAGGCTTGCGTTCATCAGACACGCCCAACAAACGCGATAGCTCATCGTCCGTCATTGCCTTCCGTACACGTCGCCGATCCGTTGCTTCGTTGAGCGTGGGGACTATCCTGAGCGGGTTTGAGGCAATCCGGCCTTGTTCAAACAGCCATTCCGCGAACGCTACGGCGGTTGCACGATGTTGATTGGCCGTTCGGTGAGATTTTCCCGCTTTGACCAGCCCGGCCAAATACCGCTCGACCTTGTTCGGCTCAATATCCGATAGCCGGGAAATCCCGATTTTCTCGACGAGCTTTTCCAATTGCGTTTCTTTATTGGCGACGTGTACACGATCCTGTCCAACATGCTGGCAATGAGCGATGTAGTCGGCGACGTGCTGAGCAATCGGTGTTTGGTTGTGGTCCGCAACGCGGGCTTGCGATGAATTGATAATGCCCGATTTGCGAAGGGCGGTATCTGTTTCCCATTTGCCGGCGATTTGACAGGCAACGTCATAGTCCGCCGTTCCGGTCGAATGATTGACCCGCTTGCCATGCTCATCGAACCATGAGGCGGTGTAATGGCCTTGCCTGTTAGCTTTCCCGCCACGTTTGAAAACTGAAGCCATAACATTTTCTCCTGTTGCAATATACCATGCAATCAGCATCCGAGCCGAAAAACACCACGCGATTCTTTTCGGTGATTCGCTGCGCATCCGTCAATTGAATGCGCCATGCCGTTTTGCCTTCCGTGCATTCGTGCCACCTTGGCCATTCGTTTGCACCACGCCGGTACAACCCTTCGGTTGACGACCGGGCGCATAGGGGAGGTATGCTTAGGGTAATAACTACACAGAAATTTTGGACACTTTGTTTTCACACGTCACCGCTTGTCCCTTTATGCGCCATCAAACGGCCTTCCATTCCGCATTCAATCCACCAGCCCATTCCCGTGGTCCGTATTCATCTTCCAGCATTGACCGAAGTTCCTTTAGCGGGACAAATGTGTATCCCCAATGGTCGTGAACGTGATACGTCTTGGCGTACCCACAATTCTTGATCGCCTGACTCAACATCTTGTCACTCTCGAATTTCAGACTCGGATAATGTCGCTTGGCATGGTCAAGTAACCCGGTTGCCCCGTCGCGGTGTGAATACGTCCGATTTGGCATTCGTGGACCCAAATTGCCCGGAATCACGCCAGCGGTTGCAATGTCGAGTGCCATTGCTTTCACGGCATTTGCCGGGCCAAGCTGTTCGATTGTGTATTTGCGATTCGTCTGTAATAGGATTTCACTTTCATCCATTGGCAACCGCGCCCAAAGATCGGGGTCCGGGTTCCTGACTCCCATTTCGTGTGCGAGAGAAAAACGCATCCGCTCGAAATTGGCGGGTGAAAGTTGCTTGGCCGGAACAACCCCGCGCTCATTTCCCGCAAGGTCAAAGTAGACCGCAAAATGATCGTGGTGATTTATGGTCAGACTCGGCACAAGCCGAAACGACTCGACTGTGGTAGGTAGGTTTTCGCCCGGTGTCCCTTTCGGGATTTTAATCACAATGGTTCGGTACGCTTCTATCCCGCCCGATGAAAATAGGGACAAATCCACCTTGTCTTTGGTGATGAATGGAAGGTACTCGATTGTCTTAGCGCCGTCCGCCCATTCAATCGCAAGGTCGTGTACATGGGATACAAAGCCCTGAAATGTCCTCCCACGAAACTGCCCGTCAGACGGGGGCGGCGTGCGTTTCAACCTCCATATCCATTGCGGATAACGGCGTCCCAAGAATTCGTGCCAGTAGGGGGTTGTTGCCATAATTACAATTCCTTCTTTTTTGGCTGTCAGGCCGTGTCGCTAAAACTCATTCCGGACAAACTCCCGCAGTACCTTGTAACGTCGGTTTGAAATCAGACCTTTGTTGCGCAGGGTGCGAAGAGCAACCAGAGAATCAACCTTTGTGGCAACCTGCGGTTCCGTTACGCCTTCCCGTACTTCCCAAGGTTGTAATTTGACGCTTGCGCCGGGCAGCGGGATGAACAAAAGATTGCCGATAATGCGGGGGTTAATCATGGTTGTTGCCCCCGTCATTGAGAGTAACATTGGTCGGTTTGGTTGGCGGTTTACGACGTGGCGGCGGACCCCACTGGGGGTGACGACTGACGACAGACCGGCTTGGCGGTATCGCGGATGGGGGGTTTGTCTTCAGTAATTTTGGGTTGTGCCCGATAGCGCCCCCGGATACCGCATCCAATGGAGTAACATCCGCGTGAGTTTTGCCGAGTACGAACGTTGGCGAGGGTGCGCCGCCCCGTGGGTTTTGAATCGGGTATTCCCACCGGCCCAGACCATCATCAACCAGCGATTGAAGGGCCGCTGTAGCCGCTGCCGGATTTGAGCGATACTGCCGAAAATTCCGCACTAGATCGCGGGCTTTAATCCGCCCCCCGTGGCTGTATATCCAACCGATCAACGAATTTTGCTCATCCTCCTGTTGATCGCCGTGAAGGATTGAATAGACGCGGCGAGTTTCGTATTTGAACCATTCCGTCAACTCAATGGCATTCTGCATAACGCTGGCAGATACGTTGCAATTGATCCGACCATCAACAGTATCAGCGACAACCTGTAGGACAAGTGCAAATCGTGCGCAGTATCCCTCCAACTTGCTCCACGCTGCCCGAAGTCTCTCGTTGTACATCGCCGCCGTTTCGCGGCTATGCCCATTAACAAATGTCTTGAACAATTCTAAGGCATCGGCTGTTTGGATCATCGTTTGCGGATTGCGTGTCCCGGCGCGGGCGTAGAGCGATTCAAACAATTGGTCAACGGCGCGTTGAATGGCAAAATCCATTTCGGTATCAGTCCATCCACCAATTGGTTCGGGGGGTATCGCAAAGAGGAATCTTGCCGCGAGGCCATTCTCGAAAAACTCTTGAGTAAAAACACGTTTTAGGATTTCTGGTTGAATCGTTCCAGTGATACTGACGTTCGGGCGTTCGATGAAAATTGTGGTTTGATCGCCGGTTTTTCTGTCAACTTTCAACGGTGCGGCACTGAACATCGACAAATACCCCTGAACATCCGAGCCTTTCCCGCCCTTATACTCGCCAAAACTTTTCACCCACCCCGACAATTCATCGCGTCCAAGCAGCAGCCCGCATGAATTTTGTAATCTGTCCGCGAGCGCTTCCAGGGTAATGTCCGACACAAGAACGTGCCGTAGCGTTGGTGGTTGCGGTTTGGCAACAGGGCGTGCGGATTTTTCCATTGCGTTGTATTCCGCAAATTCATTTTCGTAGATTTTACGTTTCTCGGCATATTCGTTGCTAAGCCGCTTTTGTTCCGCCGCGATACCCCGCAACGCCGCCCGCATCGCGGGGGATTTCTTGCAGCCGGAACGTGCGATGATCGCTGACCAAATTATTGCAACCTCAATCCATGATTCTCTCAGCTCGATTTGCGCACTGCCGCCGATAGCGCTCGCCAGCGACGAAAGAAGCGGCAATGCAATCATCGCCGGATCGCATCCGATGGCATCCGCAAGCTGGCGTACAAATTCGCGTACCGACAAAGGCAGCAAGTAAATAGGGAACGGCTTCCACGGATATTTCGATTCAGTCGTGTCCGCCGGTGCGTAGCGCCCAATACTGTTGGCGATTGCTATAACCTCGGCATCGGGTAAGGGCGGAACGCACATAATTTTGTTCTGTTCCCGCAATGCAGCCGAAATCGCCTCCACGTTTGCGCCCCTACGTCTCATTGTTCCGGCGAGAGAAGTGAGCGTGTTATTTCGTCCCTCGCCTTCCAGCATTTGGTCGGGCAGCGGTGCTGCAATTGCTGGTGATTCCCGTCGCAACTTGTTCGCAATCCATGATGGAGCGTGTTCGATGATTTTCATCAGTCCCCCCATTGATATTTGCGACCGCTCTTGTGGGTGCTAGGGGGTGCAACGACGTATCCACCATCGCCGCGAGTGTCGATTCCCGGCGCAATCGTGCCAACTGAATTTCCGATGGCCGGATCGTAGGTGACAAAGAAATGCTTGCCGCCCCCGCCAGTGTTGGAAATCAAAGTGGCGGGCAGTGGGCCGTGAATCTCTTCCAACTTGCGGAGTGATTCCATTCCGACTTCCCCGTCAACGTCCAGTACAACGCAACCGCTTTTCGTTCCCGTAGCAATTCCAATATTGGCATCGGGCCAAAGCGTCCACCATCGCTTTATTTGCTTCTCATCGTGCGTTGCCTCATCGACACCGTGAGTCGTTTTCGGGTGTTTGCCGATTGAACCGCAATCTTGCTTCCCACAAGTGCATCCGCCGTCCTTCCGAATCGAATGAACGGGAAAAACCGCGAACCCCCTGCGAACAAGGTCAAGTGCCGCCAGACACATTGAACTCGGCTTTACTTGCGACGGGGAAGGCGGAAATTGTTGGGACGTGGGATTCATGCTGGCGTCCCTTCACGCTGACTTGAAACGAGTGCGGAAATCTCGTCTGTGCGGAAACGGACCAAGCGCTTGCTGAATTTGACGCGATGCACGCGGCCTTGGCTGACTAAACGCCATAGTGAGCGTTTGCTGATTGACAACAGCCGTGCGGCATCTTCGGCGCTGACAAGCAAGGGTTGAATGGTTGTTTCAGACATTCTGCACCGCCTTAGATTCGATTGTGGGCAAACAGCCCGCCCGGCGAAGCTCACGGCAAATATCGGGGATGTACTCTGGCGGGATTTGCCTACGGCCATTGATGATCGGGCAGCGATCCGTATCGAGCTTGCCGTGGTAAAACATTCTGCTAATCCGTTCTGCCGCGACCTTTGTACCCGTCAGTCTGCGGACTTCATCAGCGGCCTGTGAAACATTAAGTGGAACACTCATAAGGATTGCTCCTAAAAACAATCGTCGTGACGACACCATGCCGACACGAATAAAGATGCTGTTGAATGCTAGAACAGGTTAAACAGATAGTCAGTTGCGAACTGGTGGCGAAGCGGGAGTTGGATGCAGTTGGCGGGAGTTGGGAGCAGTTACCCCTTTTGGGCCGTGAACATTTGTCGCATTTCCGATGGCATTTTATCGAAACAGACTATCCACTGTTGTCGATTGCCATTGTGGTTTTTCAGCCCGTGTGGTTTGAGTTGGGACTTGGCCGCTTTTCCCCCTACACCAAGCCGTCCCGCCATTTCCTTCAACGTCGTCGGGCTTGACCATTCCTCATCCCCGCTCGTCCGTGACGACGGTGCGTTGTGGCCAAGCTCACGTTCGAGTGCTGCGAAGTAATCTTCCCAACGATCCGGGTTGCGACGGGCAGACCCCGCGAATTCAGCGTCGTAGTATCGGCTCGGCGGGTGAACCTTTGGCTTATCCGTCCAGCCGGGGTGGAAATCCCGCAAGGCAATCGCAGCAACAGCTTTTCCCAACTCATCATCAATGGGCCGGTCCCCTGATAGTTTGACGCCAATGTTTGTCACCCGCGCTCCCGGCCTTCCACGAATCTCACCGGCGTCCTGACGGCGCTGCATTTCCGCAATATCCCGCTGGCGCTGGGAAGCGTTCCAGTCCTCGATGATCGCCGTGGATACTGTTAGGGCAGGCGTCACCAGTGCATCAACACGGGCGGCAAACTCCGCATGGCGACGTGCGATTGTTGGCTCCGGTGCTTTGACCATACGGGGATTCCCTTGACGAATTATAGCGTGCAACTGGGACTCTGGGGCAGAACGTAAAAAAGGTGACGACAAAACCCCGACGGACGCTATCGCTACAGGGGGGTTTGTCGGTTGTCGTCAGTCGTCAGGGGTAATAAGTGGCGGGATCGCACCGCACATAGGGGAGACGAATGGTCAGTCTGAAATCCCTTCGTCTCTGATTTTAAGACACAGAAACGGCCATCATAAACGTCAGAAATGTCACCCATGGACGCTATCACAATTGGCAGCGTGTGCGGGTTGTAGGGATTGTGCCAGCCTGTCTGATAACCATTTTGGTTCCATTGCATTGGAGCA
>Ga0187867_10001918_pt1 | contig 17669 bp, 13 predicted proteins | sample June2016WEW_13_1_FD_132976 | JGI IMG/M metagenome (GOLD analysis project Ga0187867, IMG submission 132976) | Peatland microbial communities from SPRUCE experiment site at the Marcell Experimental Forest, Minnesota, USA - June2016WEW_13_10 | ecosystem: Environmental > Terrestrial > Soil >...
AAGGCTGGCTCTCGGCGTTGCGGTTCCGGCGCAGGACCTGCCCAGAGGCATCGGCGACCTGGTGGAAGCGCTGCAAGATCGTATCGATGACCTGCTGTCTCGTCTGGACAAGGCCGAGGCGGAACGGCGGGACGATAAGGCGAAGGCAGCGTCCGAGCGGGATCGACTGCTGACCCTGATCGAGGCCCTGGCCCAACCACGGATCCCGGCATAGCCCACGCGCCTGCGTCAGGGGCGAGAATCTTTCCGCGGCCGAACGACCGTCGCGACGCGAACAGCATGCCTGCAAGTATGATGTAATACCGGTCGTTCTTAGATTTGCCCGTCGCCGACATCGTGATGGTCCGGTCATGTCGGAGAATGATGCGATGCGATCGACGGCCAGTAAGGAACTTCGCCGCCAGACCTGAGCCTTGTCTGCGCCTCACGCGAAACTGTGTGTCACTTGTCACGAAGGCGGCCGATCCGAAGATTCGATGGCTTCCGGGGGTCGTACAGGATAGAAGCCCGCAGACGGCATGGGCTGTTCAGGCGGGATGTTCACGATGCACGGTCCCGAACTCCACTGGCTGCCTCGGCCGTCCACCTGGTCGCAGGACCTCGCGTTGGCTGAGCCCGGCCCGACAGCCTGGCCCATGCTCTGTGCTCTGGCGCGGGCACGCATCGATGCGCTGGAAACCCGCTCGCTCGACCGCAAACGGCAGCGCCTGATGATGGACCCGCCAGAGAACATGGTTGCGGCATCGATCCGCCTGGCCGTGCTCGCGTCCTCCACCGTGGACCACCTGCTGCCGGGCATTCGCGTGGCCGGGATGCGCCGCGATCTGTGGATCGAGACGTTTACGCCGGATTATGGCCAACATACTCAGGCGCTGATGGATCCGGCGTCGCCGTTGTTTGCGTTTCGTCCGACCGCCGTGTTGTTTGCCTTCGACTCACATCATTTGCTGGCCGGCATTGAGCCGGGCGGCGATGCAGCGGAGACCGAGGCCCGTATCACCCGGATCGGCGAAAACCTCACGACACAGTGGGCACGGGCGCGCCAGGCGTTTCGTTGCCAGGTCATCCAGCAAACCCTGCTGCCGGTGTTCGATCCATTGTTTGGCAGCAACGAACACCGTCTGCCGGGTTCGCCGTACTGGGCTGTGCAGCAACTCAATGCCACGCTGCGCAAGTTGGCCGACGCGGAAGCGGTCGATATCCTGGCGCTGGATGCGGTCGCGGCGACCGACGGGCTGGCCGCCTGGCACGACCCGGCACTGTGGCATCGCGCCAAACAGGAGGTGCATCCGTCCGCCGCTCCTTGCTACGGCGATCGCGTCGCTCGGCTGCTGGCAGCGGGATTGGGGCGGTCGTCGAAGGCGCTGGTGCTGGATCTCGACAACACGTTGTGGGGCGGCGTCATCGGCGACGACGGCCTCGAGGGCATCAAGCTCGGCCAGGGCAGTGCACTGGGCGAAGCGTTCGTCGCATTCCAGCGTTACGCGCGCGATTTAAGCCTGCGTGGCATTATCCTCGCCATCTGCTCCAAGAACGATTTGGCAAACGCGGTCGAGCCGTTCGACAAACATCCCGAGATGGTACTGAAACGCTCGGATATTGCTTGTTTCACCGCCAACTGGACCGACAAGGCAGCCAATATCCGCGACATTGCCACGCAGTTGAACATTGGTCTGGACAGCCTGGTATTCGCCGACGACAACCCGGCGGAACGGGCGATCGTGCGGCGCGAATTGCCAATGGTTGCGGTACCGGAATTGCCGGCGGACCCGACGCTATGGCCCGCGACCTTGGCAGCCGCTGGATATTTCGAATCATTGCGGCTAACCAAGGAAGACCTGGAACGGTCCGAGCAATATCAGGCGAACCTGCAGCGCAGCAGCCTGATGGCATCGGCGACCGACCTCGAGGGCTATCTCCGCAGTCTTGAGATGCGGGCGATCTGGAGTCGCTTCGATCGCGTTGGCCAGGCCCGCATTGTGCAACTCATCAACAAGACCAACCAGTTCAATTTAACCACCCGCCGGGTCACCGACGAAGACGTCGCGGCGCTGATCGAGGACGAACGCGCACTGACCTTGCAAATTCGCCTGATCGACGCTTTTGGCGACAACGGCATCATCGCCATCGTCATTGGCTTGTTCCAGTCGGGCACACGCGATATTCGTATCGACACATGGCTGATGAGTTGCCGCGTACTGGGCCGGCGGATGGAGGAAACGACGCTGAACCTGATCGTCCGACAGGCCCGCGCTCTGGGTTGCGAGCGATTGATCGGCGTATATCGTCCGACCGCAAAGAACGCCATGGTTCGCGATCACTATCCTCGATTGGGCTTCTCGCCGATTGCCACGCCGGAGCGTGACGGTGTTGCCGAATACGTGCTGGTGCTCGATGGTTGGACGGAACTGCCCACCACCATTGTCAGCGACGCGACCCCACAATGAGCATTTCCACCCGGGCGCGAAGCATGCGCCGTGCTCCGACCATATCCCAGAGGATGCCATGACAGACGCGGAACTTTACGCTGGCTTGAACGAAATCTTCCGCCAGGTTCTGGATGACGATACGATCGCGTTGAAGCCGGAAATGACCGCTGAGGACGTCGAAGGCTGGGATTCGATGAACCACATCTTCATCGTCGTCGAGATCGAGAAACGCTTCGGCATAAAGTTTCAGGCCGCCGAAATGGAAGAGTTGAAGAATGTGGGGGAACTCGCTGCTTTGGTTCGTGAGAAGGCCGGCGCAGTGCGGTGATCAGTGGTTTGCCGATCGATTTGGTCGCTGCCCGAGGACAAAGCAAATCTGCGACTGATTGAGGCCCCCAGGCGGGCAATCGTCATGACTGAGCACCTACAGGCCATATGGTCATTGCGAACGCAACGAAGCAATCAGTAAACCCCACTGACGGAGTTTGCTTCGCTACGCTCGCAATGACATTGGGAGCAGAGGTAGTGCGCCTGAACGATTCTCGAGACTACCGTGACGCCTCCGCCGCGATTGCGGCTGGCGGCTTACAGCGTTCCTGACGGTTATCCTCGCAAGCCAGCCGCCAGCCGGAATACGCACGTTGCTGATCCAGCACGAACTGATTGCGGGCATCGACCGTGGCAAGCGTCAACGGTGCACCAAAATCGGCGGGCGTGCCAAGAAACACCCGCTGCAACATGATCTCGCCAAGCGCACGCTGGAAATGCACCGGCTCCCAGAACCAGCGCAGCCTGGTGACCCGATCGCCCTGGGGCGGCACCGTTTCGGTTGTGTACGGAGCGTATTCGACGAAGTCCCACGCCGTGATGCTGTCGCTGTGTGCATCGGCCACGAGTTGCGCAAGATCCACCTTCAGTTTTTCGATGTATGGCCAAAGCCCGGCCTGACGATAAATCTCCATCTGGTCGGCATGCGAAGCGCCCAGCATCAAGGTCAACGAAATGTTGCGCTGCAAACAAAACTGGATCATGCCCCGCAGAATGCCGATGTTCGGCATCGGGCCATGCCAGTCTGCGAGCACGCGCCTAAATCCGGCAACCCGGGACAGATCGTATTGGTCCTTTTGGGTGAACAGAGCATTCATGCCCTCGGCGCGGGCCACGTCGATAAAATCGGCCGCGGTGGCGGTCCCGTCAGGCCGCAGGTCCAGCACCGTGTCACCACCATGCCTGGCGAGCACCGTATGCACGCTGTCCACCAGCGCCCCCATGGTCAGCACCGAAAGAAACGCGTCGCTTAGGTACTGAGCGTGGCGATCCGGATTGGGCGTGCCGTCATCCAGCAACCTCAGCCGCTTTTCATCCGGTCCGCGGCTGAGTGGCGGATCCGGTGTGAGAAAAGCGGGAACATCCAGGATTGCCACCGCATGACGCAGCCGACCGGTTGCCCAGGCCTGTTGCAATTCGCGAAACAACACCTCGGACATATTCGATCCGGGTGTGCCGTAATTGTAAACCGGGCGATCCGCCTCCGGCCAAACCGGGCTGGCGGCATCCATTGCGAGATAGGCGCGCGATGTCCCCAGGATCACCGTGACCGGCCGCGCGCGTTCAACCTGGTAGGCCTTGGCGAGTGCGACATGGTTACGGGTTCCGGGCTTGTATTCATTGATCCCGGGGAAACGTTGCCACGCGAACAACTCATACGGATTGATGGCGGCATTGAAGCCTGCAACCAGTGCCAACATCGCGACCAAGGCAGCAGCCCAGAGCAACAGGAAACGTGGCATCAAAATTGCCAATACAGAAATTCGCTCAACTGGCCCAATGACAGGATGCCTGCCGCCGAAACTGCCGCGAGACCAACCGCCCATGAGCCAGATGGGCTCCATTGCGCGGCGCGCACCAACCAGGGTTCCTGTTTCGCCGGCCGGACACCCAGTGCTGGTTCATAACGCGCCAGAATTTGCAGTGTGTTGGGCAAGCCCAGAGCGATCGCCAACAGCACGCCGACGCGCAGCAAACCTTCCAGCATTTGCGATCCGCTGGAGGCGTCGGGCTGCACCCCGATCGCATGCAACCAGTGCGCGGCAACACCCAGGCGGGCGAGCAAACCCTCGGGCAAGGTCACGCCATGGGCTCCGACAAGATCGCCCCAGATCGACGCGGCCGCTCGGATCGTCGGGGCGCGGAACATCACCATCGCAACCGCGACGGAAACAAACGTCAGTGCGAAGCCGGTGCCCGCAAGCAGGCGAGGATGGTCCTTGGCACCCGGCCAGATACGCGCCCGGATCAGCCGCCAGCCGTGATTGACGCTGATCATGGCGCCGTGCATCAGGCCCCAGACAATGTAGGTATAGCCGGCGCCATGCCACAGCCCGGAAATGAACATGGTCAGCATTGTCGGCAGCAGCAGCAATGTCGAGAACGATGCGACCGTGGTGTCGCGTCCACCGAAACCCGCTTTGCCTGCCGCCATCCGCTTGCGGGCCAGATGCAGGCTGAGCGGATTATAAATATACGCGGTCAGAAACCGCGTCAGGCTGACATGCCAGCGCTGCCAGAATTCGATAATGCTCGCGGCCTTCAGCGGCGAATTGAAATTGACCGGCAGTTTGATCCCGAAAAATCGCGCCAGACCCAACGCCATATCGGTGTAGCCGGAAAAATCGAAATAGATCTGCAACGTAAACCCCAGTGTCGCGATCCAACCATCGGCCAAACCCAGCGCCTCGCCATGGGCGGCTCGCGCGTAGAGCGGCGCCACGACCAACGCCATTGGATCGGCGAGCACCAACTTCTTGGCCAGCCCCATGAAGAACAGCGTCACACCGACCGCCGCATCCTCGGCGTTGAACCGCGTCGAGATGGCGCGGAACTGCGGCATCATCTCGCGGTAATGCACGATCGGGCCCGCAATCAGTTGCGGAAAGAACAGCACGAACAGCGCGTAATCGCGGAACGTGAACGCCGTCACGCGGCCCGCGTGCACATCGGCAAGAAAGGCGATCTTCTGGAACGTGATGAACGAGATACCCAATGGCAGGATGATGTGCGTCAGCACCAGGTCGGTGCCGAACACATCGTTAACCGCGCCGCGCAGGAACATGGTGTATTTGAAATACCCGAGGAAACACAAATTGAACGCAATGCCGCAAATCAGCAGCAGGCGCGCCGGCCCGGGTCGGGTTTCGCGGTAGCGTTCGATCAGGCGGGCGAGGCCGAGGTTGATCAGAATCGATGGCGCGATCAGCAAAACGTTGATCGGCCGCCACCAGGCGTAAAAGAACAGCGACGCGAGGGTGAGCCAGAGCAACGCCCACTCCCGCCGGCGCGCGCCAAGACCGTAAAATCCGATCAGCACGACCGGCAACAAGCCGAAGATGAATTCGTAAGAGTTAAACAGCATGAGGGACGCTCACAAGCGTGGTCGCATGGTCGTGGTGGCGCGAACGGTCACGCCCCAAATGGAGCCCGCGGCACGGCGGGGATGCTGAAGCCAACCCCGATCGCCCGTTCCGCCGCCACGATGCAATCCCCCTGATCGCAGGTACCCGTTCTGACATGGCGCCGCGCGCTCTGTCCATCAAACATTGCTTTGGCAAACCTTGCTTTGGCAAACATTGCTTCGGCAAACATTGCTTCGGCAAACATTGCTTTAGCAAACATTGCTTCGGCCGGCGGGCGATCCGCGATTCCCTCGTCTCGATGTTGATCCGGAGCGCCGCTGGCGGATTGCCCGCCATCGCGAGGCCCGCGGGAATTCTGCTAACCAGATCAATGGTAACAACGCGGTAGCCCGGACAGCGGCGAAGCATCAGAACTGCCAATAGAGGAATTCCGAGACACGATTCACACCCAGCACGCCGAGAGTCAGGATCACTGCCGTCGCGACAGCCCAAAGCGGGGTCAGCGCAAACTGCAACCGTGACGCCAGGCCTCGCCAAAGATCGAGGCGGCCCAACGGCGTAACGGCCGGCATGGTGACCGCAGGCTGCCAGGCGCGAAGCATTTCCAGCGTGTTTGGCGGTAGCAGCGCGATTGCCAGCAGCACCGCGATCCAGCCGTAAAGCATCCCCAGCCCTGCCATGGCGTCCGTAGTGAAACGGATCCCCAGCCGGCTCAGGGCAGCCGCAAGACCGGGGACACTGGTGGCGACCCTGTCCGGCAGGACCAGGCCATGCAGCCCGGCCAGACCGAGAACGACATTGCCTCCGGCCGCGACCGAGGCGGCGTGGAACCATGTCAGCGCCACCGTGACCAGCAGGAAGGTCAAGAGCCAGGCGATTGGCCGCGTCCGACGCTGGTAATGCGCGGTGTCCGGCCAGAACCGCGGCCGTGCCAGCCGCCAGGAATGGTTGATGACCAGAGCGACGCCATGCAGCAGGCCGAACAGCAGGAACTGATTGCCCGCGCCGTGCCACAGGCCGGACAGCAACATCGTCACCAGGGTGGGCCATGCAATGACCCTGCAAAACGCGCCCCAGGTGTTACCGGGTTTTCCGGCCGCGGCCCGTCGCCGGGCCAAACGAATGGCAATCGGATTGTAGATCCCGGCAGTCAGAAACCGGGTCAGCGTGATATGCCAGCGCGCCCAATAATCGACGACGCTCAGTGCTTTCAGGGGCGAATTGAAATTCATCGGCAATTTAATGCCGACCATGCGGGCAAGGCCGAGTGCCATTTCCGAATAGCCGGAGAAATCGAAATACATCTGCAAGGTGAAGCCGACGGCACCCGCCCATGCGACAAGGAAGGAAATGGGGGTGCCCGAGGCGGCGTCGGCGAATATGGGGGTGACGAAGTTGGCAATGCCATCGGCGAGAATTACCTTTTTGCACAGACCAACCGATAGCAACACGCCACCGATCGCGAGGTTCTCCCAGTTCAGCCGGTAGTCGGCCCGTTGGAACTGCGGCATCATTTCCCGATGGTGGACAATCGGCCCGGCGATCAGATGCGGAAAGAATGTGACGAACAGCAGGAAGTCGCGGAACCGGAAATCCTTGATCCGTCCGGAACTGATGTCGGCCAGCAATGTCAATTGCTGAAACGTATAGAACGAAATGCCCAGAGGCAGGATCAGTGACCGCCACGTGTAGTCGGTGCCGGCTGCCGCATTCAGCGTCTCCAGAAAATATCCGGTGTATTTGTAGTAGCCAAGCAATCCAAGGTTGACCGCGACGGCGCAACCCAGCAGCCATGCGCGCGCTGTCGGGCTGGCAACTTTGGCCATGCCGACGACGATGCCGTAGTTGAACACGATCGAGCCCAGCAGCAACGGCAAATAGGCAGCGTTCCACGCGGCATAGAACGCCAGCGAGGCGGCAATCAACCAGCACTGCGCCGCTCCGGCACCGATCCGCGCCAGCAGGAAGGTGCCAGCCAGCACTACCGGCAGGAAGCCGAACAGGAACTGGTAGGAATTGAAGACCACCGTGACTTTGTCGCGGCAAATCCTCTCGATCCGGTTAATGCGGCGGTGGACCCGGGTCTGATCAGCCAGTCGGCTTGCGGCCGACGACGCGATGTAGCGGGTTGGCCATGAACAGCAATCCCGCTTTGCGCGCGGCCTCGGTCGCGGTGTGCCAAATCGAGGTCTCGGGTTCGCTCAGTTGCGCCAGGACGTGATCCTCGCGATAGCGCCAGATCGGGCCCTCGGGACGGTCGAAGGTGACCAGAGTGGGGAAGCAGGTCAGCTGCTCGAACCCGGCCTCGCGCATGCGGCGATACAGGCTGGCATCTGCCACGCCACGCGGACCGCACGATTGCGGCGGCACATTCGCCTTGCGCCGCACCTCCCCCGGCAAATCGAGGTGCCACCATTGCGGCATGTCGATCGCCCGCACGATGACGCCGACCCGGCCGCCCGGACGCACAACCCGAAACAGCTCTCGTAAGGCGAGATCAGCGTCGCATTCCTCGAACACGGTCACGGTGAAGGCATGGTTGAAGCTGGCGTCCGGGAACGGCAGGCGTTCGGCGTTGCCTTGCCGGAATGTGATGTGGTCAACGAGTTGATCCTCGGCGGCGAGCGCGGCGGCTTCACGCAGGAGGAACGGATTGACATCGGTGGCGGTGATTGGGTTGGCACCGCCAAATCGCCGCGCCAGCAGACGGTCGAGTGCACCTGACCCGCAGCCGACATCGAGGATTGTATCGCCCGCCGACGGCGCCATCTCGTCGAACAATGCATTGATCATCCCGGCATAACTGGGTCCACGAGCGCGGTCCTCCAGAGCCGCGACGCCACCCAGATGGCGGCCGCCGAGTACGATGACGGTGAAATATTGGGTCAGTGCCGGGATCGCCGGCTCCCACTGTGATGGCGCCAGGAAGAACGGCAGCAAGACCAACGCGGGCCCGTTGCCGTGCACCTGATACGTGATGCCGGCGTGGCTGCCGGAGCCGGCGGCGAGGTTGGGAGCACTCGCCGTCCCGGCCAGACTGCGCAACGTCCTGACGATGGCATCGGTATGGTCGGCAACGACGTCGGCCCAACCGGGCGCGTCGTAGTCCGGCAGGACGACGCGGCGCGATCCGGGCAGACGGGGTTCGGCGCGCGCGGTGACCTCGGCCGTCATGCCCCGCTCCCCGGCGACCATCACGGTTCGCGCGGCGACGGCGGCAAACGGCGCCGGATCGAGGCGGGACGGCGTGCACAGCAACAACCCGGCAATCCGCTCCGGCCACCGACGCGCCAGATCTGCGACGTCGCCCGACATTTGGGTCGCCACAAACGCTGTCGTCAGGCCGAAATGGTCGAACAGCGAGATCAGGCGCTCGGTCAGGCTTGGTTGCTGGCTCATTCTGTGGCTCCCCGGTATTCGGTGCAGGATGCGGGATTGCGGCAGCGAGGAGAAGCGCACTCCGGCGCGCGACACCACAACCAACGATTGATCCTGTTTGGCAACACTGGTATCATTTCGCGAATGTCAGAAAGTTGTTACCGGAACAATTCCCGGCAACAACGTTCAGTCGTGGGAGGAGACGGACATGGGTTTCGGCGATGCAATCAGTACCGGCTTTGGAAAATACGCCACGTTCAACGGCAGAGCGGTTCGATCCGAGTACTGGTTCTGGGTTCTGTTCACCGTTATCGTCCTGATCATCCTGAACATCATTCGATTTACGGTTTCCGCAGTTGGTGGATCGGCGTTGCAGCTGCTGTTCGAGCTGGCGACTCTGCTTCCGTCAATCGCGGTGGCCGCCCGGCGCCTGCATGATACTGATCGCAGCGGCTGGTGGCAGTTGCTGGCGTTTGTTCCAATCGTCGGTTTCATCATCCTGCTGGTGTGGTACTGTCAGCCCGGCACGCCGGGCGCCAACCGCTTCAGCTAGGTTTTGGCGCTGTGACCACGTAACGCGTCCCGGCGCGGACGGCAGAACGGAGATCGCTGATGGCGGACCCGGACGAGTTGCAGGAGTCGCTGGTTGCTTTGATCCCGCTGGTACTTGGCGCGCTCGATCGTCTGGAAAATATCACCCGGCACATGCATCCACTTCGGCTGGCCGAACTCGCTGCGTCGTTGGGTCCCGACGATAACGGGTTGCTTGCTGCGCTGGCCCGCGTGCGGGATGCGGCGTGGCCGGAGGAATTCGGCCCGTTGCGTGATCAGATCGTATTGGCGGGGGAAAGTGTGTTGCGTGCCCATGCCGGATTGCGCGAAGCCAGCAGTTCGCCGGACGGCCGCATCGGTGCCATCCGCGCGTCGCGTCAGCAATACCGGGCGATCGAGGCGCTGTATCCGTTGGCCTCCGCGTTGCCCTCGATCAGCCGATTCTTCATCGAGCCGGCGCGCCGGGACGATGCAGCGCTGTTGGCCCGGATCGACGCGGCACGGCCGCCGCACCGCGATACCGGCGTGTATCACTTCGACAACGACACCGGCTCCCGCGGTGGGTTTTCGGTATATGTGCCGGAGTATCTGCCCGGCGATAGTCCGGTGCCGGTGGTGTTTGCGCTGCACGGCGGCTCCGGACACGGGCGCATTTTCCTGTGGAGCTGGCTGCGCGAGGCGCGGTCGCGCGGGGTTATCGTGGTGGCACCGACGGCGACCGGCAATACCTGGTCGCTGATGGAACCGGATGTCGACAGTGCGCATTTGTCACGCATTCTGGACTACGTCAGAGAGCATTGGACGGTCGATGCAACGAAGCTGCTGCTGAGCGGCATGAGCGATGGCGGCACCTTCACATTATTGAGTGGGCTCGATAGTGAGTCGCCGTTTACCCATCTGGCGCCGGTGGCGGCGTCGTTCCATCCGCTGCTGGTAACCATGACCGAACCGAAACGTATCCTGGGCTTGCCGGTCTATCTCGTACATGGCGCGCTGGACTGGATGTTTCCGATCCAGACCGGACGCACGGCAAATCAGGCGCTTACCATGGCGGGGGCGAACGTCGTATTTCGGGAAATTGCCGACCTGGCGCACACTTATCCGCGTGACGAAAACGGTGCAATTTTGGATTGGTTGATGCAATCCTGACACCCACGCGCCCAACCTGCTGGCGTTCGATCTCGCGGCGTCGGTCGCCGACGGCGGATCGCGGTGACAAACGTCGAAAACCTTCGCGTGATGCGGTTCCCAGCGTTACCGTCGCCCTCCACCACGCGAACCACCACCGCCGCCACGCGCGCCGCCACCGCCGCCACGAGCGCCCGGAATGGACGGTGCCGCATGGGATGCAGGAGCGGCTCTGAAGGCATGCTGGCCACCGCCGAAGCCACCTCGGCCGCCGCCGCGATAACCTCCGCCGCCGACCGGCCCGACGAGATAACCGGGCCCCCAGCCTCCATAGACGACACCGGCAGGTTCGTAATAACCCGGCCAGCCGCCTCCACCGTCCGGGACGACACATCCGGCCAACAGGATCGCACACAGCCCAACCGTGAGGCCAACGGCTCGCCGGCGTAACAGTAAGATATTCACCGCGGCACCTCTTTGCTCTCGGTGGACGGCCATTCCAGCAGTCCGAACGGCGCCCCCAGAGGGTCGGCGACGACTGCAACCCTGCCGCCATGCCGGTCGACCCGAGGCTCCACCAGCACGCGGCCACCCAGTGCCACGGCCTTCGCAGTCATTTTCACGGTATCTTCAACGCGTACGAAATTGAGCCAGTACGGATGCCGATCGGGCCCTTTCACGGGCAGCGAATTCACGCTCGCACGCGCATAGCTGTCGGATGCGAGCAGCAGATGTTCGGCACCTTCCGCAGCCGGCAGGTCGTAGACGTCGTAGCCGAACACCGCCTGGTAGAAAGCCGCGTCGGTATCCGGGTCGCTGGTGATGAGCGAACTCCAGATCCATTGTCCGGGTACGGCCATGACGTCAGGTGGATCGCCGCTACTGGACGCAAGAACTGCAAAAACTGCGCCCTGCGGATCGGCGATCACCGCCTCCCGGCCGCGGTCAGGAAAATCGCGCGGCCCGAACAGCAGCTTCGCGCCGTGCTGCGATGCATTCGTGGTCGCCGCATCGACATCGCGTACCGAGAGGAAACCCAGCCAGGCGGGCTGCCGATGCTCGCCTGCCGGGATTTCCCGCTGGATCAGTCCGGCGACCGGGCGGCCGTCCAACGATGCCGCAGCGTACTTGATCACGCCATCCTGCGAGTCGCGAAATTGCCAACCGAACAATCCCGCATAGAACTGCTTGGCGGCGGCGATATCCGGCGTCACCAGTTCCAGGAATATCACTTTGCCGACGTGATGATCCTGGCTGGCTGGCTCGACGAGTGCTGGCAGTTGAAGCTGCGCAGCCATGCCTGGCGTCACACAGGCCGCGACAAGACCGGCGGCGAGTGCGGCCCGCCCTAAATCTCGCGCTAAACCCGGCCCTAAACCCTGCCCTGAACCGCGCGCTAAACAACGACGGGCCCGGTCGGTAGCCATCTTCCATGCTCCGGCCGGCGCCCATGGTTTCGCATTTATCAGGTGTGATCTGCGTCGCGAATGCATCGCTTTCCCCACGTCCTTTATCGACCAAATCGGGACGGGCCCGTTCAGGCCTCGTACAGGTTACCACGGGGCCGTTTCGGCCCTGCGGGGATCGTGACGCGATCCTGCCCCGCCCGCGATGGCGCAGCCTCCGTTGTCGCCGCAATGGACAAATAGCATCCGGGATTGGCGCGATGGCGTCACCCCCCGGAAAATACCTACATCAGATACGGTAGTTATTGCGATACCGCAGCCATCTCCAGCCGCGGAATATGCAAGCTGTCGCAATGTCCGTGCGTTGGGAAGCGGAAATTGCGGAACCTGGCATCGGGCCTGATCCTATTGTCGCCGCGCTCCTCGCAGTGACGCACGCAGCAGCTTCAATGCGGCTTCAACTCCTCCCCAACCAACTTCTCCACCCATTTCGCCATCTCGGTATGGTCCGCGGCCGAACCAAACATCGCCTCTGCAGAAACGATCATCTCCCTGACCAGGGCGCTCAATGGCGCTGCGGTGCCGGTCTCCCGGCCGACCTGTAACGCAATGGACAAATCCTTCGCCAACAGCCCCATCGTGAAGCCCGCATTGAACCCACGCGACAACACAAATTGCCGGAATTTCTTCTGCGTCGAGTTGTTCATCCCGGTCGCGGCGTTCAGCACATCGGTCATCACCGCCGGATCGAGGCCAAACCGTTGCCCGATCAGCAACGCCTCGATCCCGATCAGAAATCCGCCGGTGCTGACCAGATTGTTCAACGCCTTCATCGCCTGGCCCGATCCCACGCCGCCGGTCCGCAACACCGTGCCCATCGCCGACAACACCGGCATCGCACGGTCGATGATCGCCGCGTCGCCGCCCACCATGATCGCCAACTCGCCGGTCTTCGCCCGCGGCACGCCGCCCGAAACCGGCCCATCGATCAGATGCCCGCCAAGCGCCCCCACTTCCTGAGCCAACCGTTGCGTGACCGAGGGCACCCCGGAACTCATTTCGATCACGATGGTGCCGGGTTTCATGCCGGCAAACACGTTGTCGTCGCCGCCGGTCAACACGTGGTCCACGATCACGCTGGTCGGCAGCATGGTGACGACGATATCCGACCCGGCGGCGAGTTGTTGCAACGTATCCGGCGCAACCCCGCCATGCTGCTGCACGAAATTATTGGCAACCTCGCGCCGCGAGTCATTGATCAGCACAGGAAAGCCGGCCTTCACGAGGCAGGCGGCCATCGGCCACCCCATGTTGCCGACGCCGATGAAGCCGACGGTCGGTTTACTTGCGGGCCCAGAGGGATCACCCATGGTCGACTTCCTTGAACACTTCGGTAGCAATCTTGAACGCTTCCAGACACGCCGGGATGCCGCAATAGGCGCCAACCTGCATCAGGATTTCCTTGATCTCATCGCGCGTCACGCCATTGGTCAGTGCCGCGCGCAAATGCAGCCGCAACTCCGAGCCGCGGTTCAGCGCCGACAGCATCGTCAGATTGATCATGCTGCGCGTCTTGCGGTCGATCCCGGGGCGGGTCCAGCACATGCCCCAGGCGATCTCGGTGGTCATTTGCTGGAATGCGGCGTTGAAGTCATCGGCGCGCGCCAGCGAAGCATCGACGTAATCAGCACCGAGCACCTCGCGCCGCACCGCCAGACCCTTTTTGAAAAGTTCGCTTTGATATTCGGGGCGATTGGGTACATCCACCATGACAGGTCTCCTCTGCAACGGGAATCGGCGGGACCGTAGAGATTGCGCAACCGGGGGACAAGCCGCTCGGTCCAGGTGAGCCAATTGGCGCCCGCGGCCGCCGGACCATCGATTGCCACGGAATGTTACGGCAGATCGCCGGAGCAAATCTGGCGGTGACGGAAAAATCACGTGACGACTGGGACGCGCCAGGTAATGACGGGCTAATATCCACCATCGCAACCGCGCGAGCCAGGCTGGCCCTGTCACTGCGAGCGTAGTAGCGACGCAATCTCACCGCCCGTGCGGACCTTTCGCGAGATTGCGCGTCGCTTCGCTCCTCGCAATGACAGGGGGGACATGACGCGCTCCTGGGATTCTGGGTACTAACGCGTGCCGGTTATCCATGGCGCCGCGCGGCAACCAACCAAAAAGGATCCATGACATGGCGATCAATTACGAAATTCTGGCGCTCCGCTACGGGATCCTGGATGGCGGCCGGTTACAGTATCAGAACTACATCATCCCGGACGATCACCTGGCACCTGACCCACTCGATTTCCTGGTGTTCGCGATCCGCGGTCCAATCGGGACGGCCAATCCGCGCACCATTGTCATGGACACCGGCTTCAACCCGGTCTCGGCCGCTCGGCGCGGCCGCGAGCTGCTGCGCACGCCGGCCCAGTCACTGTTGGATGCGGGGATCGACCCGGCCGAGACGAAGGATGTGATCCTCACCCACATGCATTGGGATCACGCCGGCGGCATGGAATATTTCCCGAAGGCGATGTTCCACCTGCAGGCGGCAGAAATGGCCTACTGCACCGGTCCCTGCATGTGCGAGCCGTTCCTGAAGCGCCCGTTCGACGTCGACGATGTGAAGAGCGCGGTCACCGCCCTCTACAGCGAGCGGCTGAAACTGCACGAGGGCACGGTGGAGATTGCGCCCGGCATTACCGTGCATCTGATCGGTGGCCACTCCGGCGGCATTCAGTCGATCCGCGTGCCGACCGCACGAGGCACCGTCGTGCTGGCCGGCGATGCCACGCACATGTGGGGCAATATCCGCCAGCGCAATCCATTCCCGGTGGTGGTCGATGTCGCTCGCATGCTGAAAGGCTTCGACATCATCAACAGCCTCGCCGACGGGCCGGACCATGTCATTCCCGGCCACGATCCGCTGATCCTGAAGCGCTTCCCAAAATTGAACGGGAACCCGGAGATCGTTCGCGTCGATCTGCCGCCGATCGCCTGACCTGATGCCTCGCCGTTTGCCGACCGCTCGGCGCTGAATCTTGGCCCGCCGCCGCCGTTTCGCCCGTAGACGAGCCTTCGCCGCCGCGCCACGCGTGCGGTGGCGTTGGCTCCGCGGCACGCTCTACGGCATGCTGGCCCTGGTCGGGTTGTTGGTAGTCGGTACGGCCGGCGTGTTGTGGGCAACTCTGCCGGCGGACAATCAAACGCTACGCATTCCCGGCCTGTCGGCCGCTGTCACAGTCACCCTTGACAGCAATGGCGTGCCGTGGATCCGCGCCACTAACGAGTTGGATGCTGCGACCGCGCTTGGCTACGTCCACGCCCGTGACCGCATGTTCCAGATGGATCTGATGCGCCGGGCCTCTTCTGGCCGGCTGGCGGAACTGGTGGGACCGGCGGCACTGCCGCTCGACAAACAGATGCGGGTGCTTGGTCTGGGGCGGCTCGCCGAGGGCGACGTTGCGGCCCAATCGCCGGAAGCCCGCGCGCTGCTGGAGGCGTACGCGGCCGGCGTGAACGCCTGGATCGCCCGCCGCGGCCGGTTCGCCGCGCTGGAGTATCTGTATTTCGGCACGCCGGAACCCTGGCGCCCGTCCGACAGCCTGCTTTGGGGCCGCACCATGAGTCTTTGGCTGTCGACGAATTACCGCACCGAACTCACGCGTCAGGCGCTGCGTGACAAAGTGCCGATCCGCCTGCTGGAGCAGCTGTGGCCGCCGCATCCGGCACCCAGGCCGCCACAAGCCAGCCTGCCGGACACGCAGCCCGGCTATGCCGCACAACCGGCCGCGGCGCCTGAGGGCGTGCAGCAGCCGGCGGTGCGCCTCTCCGCCGCCACGGCGGCCGCGGTGCTTGCCGCCCTGCCCGCGTTTCCAGCCCCATTCACCCTCCCCTCCTCTGCCTCCGACGCCTGGGCGGTGGACGGACGCTGGACCGATACCGGCGCTCCGATGCTCGCCGGCGACCCGCATCTGAGTTTCGAGTTTCCCAGCCTGTGGTACCTCGTGCGGATCGAAACGCCCGGGCATCTACTGGTCGGCGCGACCGCGCCTGGCACACCATTTCTGGTCCTGGGGCATAACGGTTCGATCGCCTGGACCTTCACCACCACCGGCGCCGACACCCAGGACGTCTATCTGGAGCCAAAGGATGTCACGTTCACCTCGCATCAGGAGCGGATCAAGGTTCGCGGCCAGCCCGACACGATCGTTACCGTGCGGGATACCCGGCACGGCCCGGTGATCAGCGACCTGATGCCGGGAAACCATCCGATCATGGCGGTCGCCATGGAAAATCTGACACCGGACGATACCGGAGCTACTGGTTTGCTGGCACTGGACCACGCGCACACAATTGAGGAAGCCGGCAAGGCGGCGCCGCTGATCATGTCACCGGTGCAAAACCTGATGGTGGCCGACCGCGCGAAAATCGGCCTCTTCGTCACCGGCCGGGTGCCGATCCGCCGAGCCGGCGACGGGTGGGCGCCGGTTCCTGGAAGCTCCGGCATGGCCATGACAGCGCCCGAGTCAACCCACGAGCCAACCCACGAGCCAACGCACAAGCCATCGGCGCAAGCCGCGGTCGGACCGCCTCCACCAGCCGCCCCGACACCGGCGGCAATCCCGTCGGCGCAAGCCTCATCTGCACCTGACGCAGTGGAGCCGGGCTTCGAGGCCGGCACGCCGCTGACGGCTCCGTCCACCGGGCCGGCGCAAACGAATGACGACCCGTATGGTTGGATCGGCTTTGCCTCAGGCGAGGCGTTGCCGCACATCGTCGCCCCGGCCAGCGGCCGGCTGGTCAACGCCAATGAGCCGGTCTGGCCGCCAAACTTCCCCGTATTCATGGGCCGCGACACATTCAGCGACTGGCGGGCCCGACGCATCCGGACATTGCTCGCCAGTACACCGCGACATTCCACCGGCGATTTCGCAGCAATGCAGGTCGATACCGTCAGCGCCTATGCCGCCGCGTTGTTGCCGACGTTGCGCGTGGTGCCCGGCGCGCCGCAGGTGTTGCGCGACTGGGACGGTGCAATGACCGAGAACGCCCCGCAACCACTGATCTTTTCCGCCTGGATGCAAGCGTTCCAGAACGCCCTCCTCGCCAAGGCCGGCATCCCGCTCTGGGCTGCCTCACCGGTGTTCGAATTCGTGCCTTTCGTGCTGTCGCCCGAGGGTAGGTCGTGGTGTGGCGGCGACTGCGCGCCGCTGTTGAAATCCACGCTTGACAGTACGATGGCCGCGCTGGCGTCCCGGTTCGGACCCGATCCGGCCGCGTGGCGCTGGGGCGCGGTGCATCGGGCGGTGTTCGCCCACCCCGTGCTGCGCTCGATCCCGATCCTGGGGGCACTGACC
>Ga0187867_10001919_pt1 | contig 17667 bp, 15 predicted proteins | sample June2016WEW_13_1_FD_132976 | JGI IMG/M metagenome (GOLD analysis project Ga0187867, IMG submission 132976) | Peatland microbial communities from SPRUCE experiment site at the Marcell Experimental Forest, Minnesota, USA - June2016WEW_13_10 | ecosystem: Environmental > Terrestrial > Soil >...
AAATCTTCTCGCGTAACTTTCTTCATTTGTTGCTTGGCCTGCTTCTTGGTGTGGGAGGCCTGTGATTGGCGGTCTGAGTACGTCTTTTTGCGATCTTTGGGCATGGCGACAGTTTCCCACAGACCGGACTATGGCGCTACCCTTGCCGATTTCAAACCGCATCACTACCAGAGCATGCGGGTAGATTGTCTTGAAAACGCCGGGGTGGTAGTCTAACCAATCGAGCATGAAACTTGCAGCCGGAAGCTGCTGTTTCTGAGATTTGTTCCGCAGCTCAATCAGAGCGGCCCTGGTATATGGGTTGTGCCCCGGCTTCCCAAGCCGGCGAAATGGGTTCGAGTCCCATGGGCCGCTCCACTTTCAGTCACCGGAAAATCCCGTAGACGCCCTACGCCCGAGGAGGGCGTATCTGTCGCAGTTTAGCGAGCAGCAGGGGCTTACTTACCTGCTGTTGACGACGAGGCCGCTTGCGCCATCGAGTGCAATTGGATCAGGCCGATTCCCAAGCCCCCCACGGCTCCAGCAAGCAATCCGAGCAGCAACAGCACGGGCAGGCTTTCAATAAGCGACTTCTTCTTCACGGTTTTCCCCTTTGATCTTCGCGACGCGGAGGTGCTTTCTGCCTTATTTTAGCATTCCGGCTTCCATTTCCAAATGGAGAAATATGCTGCAAGTTACTGAAGTAGCACGAAATATTGCAGAATTGCTAAATCCACTCTTCCTCGTGTGAAGAGTTTTTCATCTTTGGGGAGAGGGTAGTCGATGGGGATTCCTACACCCGGGAAGGCGCTCCTCAATTGAACTTGGGATCGACGGGCATCGTAAACTTGAAGCGATTCGGGAGACCCAATGAAATCTCGCAGGCTCGTCTTTTTTGCGGTGCTTTTATCATTCATTACGGGGTCGAATCTCAGTGCCCAGGCTGGCGCGGGCGGCAGCCCGGAACAGACCCCGGCGAATATTCAGCGGCGCCCCCGCATCGCGCTGGTACTTGAGGGTGGCGGAGCGCTCGGGTTAGCGCATTTGGGAGTCATCCGATGGCTGGAGGAAAACCGCATCCCCGTGGACATGATCGCCGGCACCAGCATGGGCGGATTGGTAGGAGGGATCTATGCATCGGGCGAATCGCCCGAGCAGATCAGCAAGCTGATCCGGGATATAAGGTGGAACGAAGTGCTGCGTGGCGCAACGCCCTATACCGACCTCTCGTTTCGCCGGAAAGAGGACCGGCGCGAATATCAGAATGCATTTGAATTTGGATTGAAGGCCGGGGCGCAATTCCCCAGCGGATTCAATTCGGGGCAGCAGGTGGGATTGATTCTGGATCGGGTGGGCCTGCCGTATTCGGAAATGAAGACCTTCGACGATCTGCCGATTCCTTTTCGCTGCGTGGCTACCGACCTGGTGTCAGGAAAATCGTACGTGTTTGACCAGGGATCGCTGGCCGAGGCCATGCGGGCGACGATGGCGATCCCGGCATTTTTTGTTCCCGTGCGCGATGGAAGCCGCGTGATGGTGGATGGAGGACTGCTCGACAACCTGCCCGTCGACGTTGCTCGCCAAATGGGCGCCGATATCGTGATCGCGGTTCACTTGAAGGCGGAGCCGCTCGACCCGAAAAAGGCGTTGTCGTCGATTGATGTTCTGGAGCGGTCCGCAAGCGTGGCGATTGACGCCAACGAACTGGCCAGCATGGAAAAAGCCGATATCGTTCTGACGGCTGAGACGCAGAAGTTCTCGACCACCGATTACAAACTCTTTGAACAGATCGAGGCCGAAGGATACAAGGCCGCGCGGAATAAAAGCGCATTGCTCGCTCGTCTGCAGGTTGATCAGGGGGAGTGGCAGCAGATTCTGTCGGATCGGGCAGGCAGACGCAGACAAGCGCCGGTGCCGCAATTTGTAGAGATCACGGGCGCGACCGGGGATATAGAAGATGGCTTGCGGCACGAGCTGGTAGGCCTGGCGGGTGCTCCGGTTGATCCGAAGGAAATTAACGCGAAGATGATGGAGATCACCGGTCTGGGACGGTTCGCCCGAGCCGGATACCAGGAAGTCGTGCGAGACGGACAGACGGGATTGTTGATCGAAGCCGCGGAGAAAGAATACGCGCCTCCGACGGTGCATCCTTTGCTGATGATTGACGGGGCCGATTACAAGAATGTGCTCTTCACGGTAGGCGGGCGCGTCACGTTCATGGATGTGGGTGGTTTCGGCTCCGAGTGGCGCAACGATCTGGTGGCGGGTTCGGAGTATGGATGGAAAACGGAATTTTTCCACCCGTTCAACGCGCATACGGGTTGGTTTGTGGCCACGCATGGAACGGCGGACAGCAGCCCATTTTATGTTTACCAGCGGGACAAAATCCTGGGCGAGTATCGCAACCGTTTGATGGGCGGCGGGGCTGACCTGGGCTATACATTCGGACGCAGCGCGGAACTTCGCGCCGGATACGAGGCGGGTTACCAGAAGATCAGCGAGGATATCGGAGAGCCGGTTGCGCCCGCGGTTCGCGGAAGGTACGGAGTCACCTCGCTGCAACTTCGGGTTGATCGTTTTGACGATCCGGTGATCCCACGGAGCGGGATGCGTGTGGAATCGACTTTCCACTTTTATGACACGAAGCCCGGAACCTCGAGCACGGTGCCGACCGAGGAACTGCGCTTAGGCTTTGCCGAGCGGACGAGTCAGAAATCCTCAGTTCTGCTGTTTGCATCCGGAGGGACGTCGTTCTCAACCAAGGACACAGGATTCCCCATCTTCAGTTTAGGTGGGCCACTGCGTCTTGGCGCGTATGGAACGAACGAGCTGCTGACGAATCAGTACTTTCTATTGCAGCCAGGCTTCCTCTATCGAGTGCGTCAACTTTCTCCATTGCTGAAGCAGAACGTCTACCTGCTTGCGATGTACGAGGCCGGCAAGGCGTACGGCCAGCCAGCCAAGACAACTGAGGTGGCGCAGGACGCGACAATTGGCCTTTTGTTTCAGACCGTGTTTGGTCCGATGTTTTTCGGAGGCAGCATCGGTGACAGCGACCACCGCAAGTTCTTTTTCAAAGTGGGAAGGTTCTTTTGAGCTTTCTGACCTGAAACGGCTGATCTTCTCGACGAAAAGGCTGCGAGCACCCTATGATGAAAAGAAATCCATACCAGGAGCAGTTATGACCGAACCAAGCTATGAAGAACTCAAGGCGAAGCTGCAGGAGTTGGAAAAGCAGGTTGAGACCAAGAAACGCAGCGGTGCCATGGAATTTCGGGTCAGCGAAAAAGGCGGCGTCAGCGTCTACGGATTGGGGCGCTTTCCCGTCACACTCTATTACGAGCAGTGGACTCGGCTACTGGGGGCGGCGGACGAACTTAAAGCGTTTATTGAGGAAAACAAGTCTAAGCTCAAGTTAAAAGATGCGTAACTCCAGCGCAACGGGATCCTAACCAGTTTAGAACGTGCCAGGCGGAAACCGGGGGAAGTCATAAGGCGAGGGGCGATATGAAAAAGCGATTCGTAGCGATGATTGTGCTAGCAGCAAGCGTGGCCTTATACGCGCAAGTTTCGCTCGATGAGTCGAAAGCGGAGAGAAGTAAGTTGATCGCCCTCGAAAATGCCTGGAATCAGGCCCAGATTCATCGCGATGGCAAGGCCTTGGGCCGATTGGTTGCTGACACGTTTGTATACACCGACACGGACGGCACGGTGATGAACAAGGCAAAATTTATCGCTGACGCTAAGGATCCGTCTGTGCAGACGAGCATAGTTGCCAACGACGATGTGAATGTGTACCTCTATCCCAGTGTCGCCATCGTTATCGGAACCTATCACACGAAAGGTTCGGAGCGGGGCAAGCCCTTCGACCACTATGGCCGCTTTACCGACACATGGATACTTTCAGCGGGACAGTGGGGATGTGTCGCAAGTCACACGAGCCTGGTGAAAAAGCCACTTCGATAGCGGTGACCAATCACGGCGAGCAGGATCGTTGGCTTGCTACAATGCACGCTGATCGGGATGTCCGCCGTTGACATATCCGATTTGAATGCCAGCCTGACTATGGCCGCTCCCGGCGAACTCGAGTCTCTCTTCGACGCCGAGGATGCGTTTGAGGGCTTCGAACGGCTGATGCCGTTTCGCGTGCAGGATATCCTGCTGGTCAGCAACCTGTACGATTCCTTCATTCTGCGGGAAGACGGCCGACTCAACGAGTTGCTGATCGGTGAATCGCGCGAACTCAATCTGCAACAGATTCCCGGCATCACGCATGTATCCAGCTGCTCGCAGGCGCTCGATCTGGTGCGCTCGCAATCGCGCTTTAATCTGATCGTGACCAATCTAGCGGTCGGCGAAATGAACGCTGCCCAGTTGGCGCGCGAAGTCCGGGAGCTGGGGCGCGATATTCCGATCGTCGTGCTGGCCTACGATTATCGCGAGGTCAAGAGCTTCATTGCCCGAAATCCCTCCACCGAGATCGACAGAATTTTCTTGTGGCAGGGAAATGCGCGCATCCTGATCGCGATCGTCAAGTACGTCGAAGACAAGCGGAATGTCCGCCACGATGCCAAATTGCTCGGAGTGCCGGTGCTGCTGGTGGTCGAAGACAATATCCGGTACTACTCTTCGATTCTGCCGGTGATCTATACGGAACTGATCAGCCAGTCGAGCCGCGTGATCCGCGAGGGGATCAACGTAGCGCACAAGTTGGTGCGGCAGCAGGCGCGGCCGAAAATCCTATTGTGCTCGGATTATGAAGAGGCCGCACAGGTGGCCATGGATTATCGCGACAACCTGCTGGCAGTCGTCTCCGATGTGCAATTTCCGCGTGGGGGCGCGGCGAACGCGCAGGCGGGATTCGAACTGGCGCACATGATCCGGGATTCCGTTCCCGATGTGCCCGTCGTTCTGCACTCCAGCCACACCGAATACCGGACGCGCGCGCATGCAGAAGGATTCGCTTTTCTGCAGAAGCGCTCGCCGACTTTCCTGCGAGACTTTCGCAAGCTGTTGACGCAGCAGTGCGCCTTTGGTGACTTCATCTTCCGCATGCCCGATGGCGTCGAGGTGGCGCGGGCCAGTGACATGAACTCCCTGGAAGCACTGCTGCACACCGTGCCCGCCGAGAGCCTGGGCTACCACAGCCAGCGGAATCATTTCTCGCGCTGGCTGACGGCTCGTACCGAATTTGCCGTCGCGCAGAAGCTGCGTCCGCGCAAGGTTTCGGATTTCGCGGACCTCGAAGCGCTGCGCCAGGATCTGATTCAGTCCATCAACGACTACCGGCGCGAGCAGAGCGAGTTTCTGATCGGCGATTTCAATGCGGCGACCTTCAAAGCCGGGGATGCCTTCTTTCTTCGGATTGGCTCGGGCTCGCTGGGAGGGAAAGCTCGAGGCTTGGCGTTTGTACGGCATCTGCTATACAAACGGCGTTTTTCGCGGCGTTTTCCTGGAGTCAAAATAAGCGTTCCTCCCGCGCTTGTTTTGAGCACAGATGTATTCGATCGCTTTCTCGCCGAAAATAACCTGCTCGAGTTCGCGATCAACTGCAACGACGATACGGAGATCCAGAGACGGTTTCTGGCATCGCCGCTGCCGGCCTCTCTGCGCAGCGACTTGCTCGCATTCCTGCTCGAGGTGACATGGCCGCTGGCGGTGCGTTCTTCCAGCCTGCTGGAAGATTCGCAATACCAGCCCTTCACGGGCGTCTATGAAACGTTCATGCTCGCCAATCACCAGCCAGATGTTCAGGTGCGTCTAGAGCGGCTGACGGAAGCGATACAGCGCACCTACGCGTCAACTTTCAGCCAGCATGCGAAAGCTTACGTGCGCGCGACACCCTACCGGACGGAAGAGGAGAAGATGGCGGTGATCCTGCAGCAGGTGGTCGGCGGGACGCACGGCGACCGCTTCTATCCGGATTTTTCGGGCGTTGTGCGGTCGCGCAATTTCTATCCCGTGCCGCCGATGGCCCCAGAGGACGGCATCGCGGCGGTTGCGCTTGGGATGGGAAGGGAAGTGGTCGAAGGCGGGAAGTCGATGACGTTTTGCCCGCGCTATCCGCAGAACCTGGTTCAGTTCTCGTCCGTGAAAGACATTCTTTCTAATTCCCAGTCGGAATTCTGGGCGCTCGAAATGAATCGTAGGCACCGCGAAGAAGGCGCAGAAAATGCACAGGGCGATGGTTCCGGGATCAACTCTTCGCTCAGCGAATTACGCGAGGCGCGCTTTGGCCTGCGCGACGCCGAAATCGACGGCACATTGCGAGCCGTCGCTTCCACCTACAGCCGCGACAACGATGCGGTTTACGACGGGACGAGTCGTCCCGGCACGCGCATCGTGAGCTTCGCGCCCGTGCTGAAACATGAAGTCTTTCCGCTGGCTCCGATCTTGCAACAGCTTGCGAAAGTCGGCGAAGGCGCTCTGGGACAGCCGGTAGAGATCGAGTTTGCGGTTCGCTTGCCGGAGCGGGCGCAAGATGCAGCAGAATTTGGATTCCTGCAGATTCGTCCGCTGGTGTTGTCGCGTGAAGAAGAAGAGCTTCGGATGGGCGACGTCAAGGCTGCGGATCTGGTCTGCCGGAGCGCAATGGTGCTGGGCAATGGGCGCGTGCAGAATCTGTGCGACGTGGTGGTGGTGGATTTCCAGCGCTTTGAGCGCGGACGCAGTCAGGAGGTTGCCGAGGCCGTCGCCCATTTCAACACGAAGCTCACATTGGAGAACCGTTCCTATCTCCTGATCGGCGTCGGCCGTTTGGGCTCGAATGATCCCTGGCTCGGAATTCCAGTGGAGTGGGACGAAATTTCAGGAGCGCGCGTAATCGTTGAGGCAGGCTTCCGGGATTTCCGCGTCATGCCATCGCAAGGCAGCCACTTTTTCCAGAATCTCATGGCCTTCCAGGTCGGATATTTCACGGTGAATCCAGATGCCGGCGAGGGCTCCGTGGATTGGGAGTGGCTCACGGCGCAAACAGCAGTCGAAGAGTTGGATTGCGTCCGTCACCTGCGCTTCAAAGAGCCATTGCTGGTCATTATGAATGGCAAAGCGCGGGAGGGGATGATCTTTAAACCGGGATGCGGCCCGGGAGCGTCAGCATCCTGAAAAGCCCCGTGGCGCGTGCTCGTCTTGACTGCTTACTCCGGTACAGACGTATCAGCGATGAGACTGTCGTCGAAGTCTCGCGCCGTCTCAGCGTTTTGTTCGCGTCCTGACCGCCTTCGGTTTTATGGTGACGCCCGCGCGCGTCTTGCTGGGATGAGGGGCGCCTTTAGCGCTCACAGCATTCTTTGGCAGGTCCACAACAAACGAATCGAGCTGGGATGTCTTTCCGGTAGTCTCATCCACGCCGAGCGATTCGCAGAGGATCGAGTTCTGATCAACCGTCAGCCGCAGAAATCCATAAAGAGTGTTGTTGTAAACATCGAGCGTAAGCTGATTCCCTTGTCCGTCGGTGCCCGGAATGCCAGGCTGAGGATTGAGCCCGTTCTTTCCAGTTACCGGTTTGCTGAGATTGAAATATCCTCCGTTGCCCGCCACCACATAGGCAATTTGCCGGCCATCGGTTTTCATCGTGCGCGTGTACCGTTCGTAGAGATGGGCATGGCCGGAGAGTACAAGGTCCGGCGAGATGTTCGCCTGGGCGCACGCGCTATCAATCTGGGCGAGCATGGCGGGACTCGGAAAGTGTGAACTGCTGATGGTGAATGGCGGATGGTGCACGGCTATGATCAAGGCAAATGAATCGGCGCCCTTCTGCGCCCGCTGTGCGGCTGCGGCCTGTAATTGGCTCTGCAGGAATGCAAGCTGCGCAGATCCCGCGGCCCCGCCACTGATCACGCCGGTGGTCTCACTGGTATTGGAATAAAGCCCGATGATCTTCACGAAGGGCGCGTTGAGCGTGAAATAAACTCCGGGCTGCGTCATGGTCGTGCGCGCAAATCCCTGCGCCGCCGGATCGTTCGCCGGAGCCTTCGCGCAGAAGTTTTCGACGAAAGGCGCTAATGAGTAGGGCACCGGCTCGGCCGAGAATAAAACGCCGTCGTGGTTTCCGGGAATCGCAAAGATCGGCCCCGCATAGTCGCGATAAGGATCGTAGAACTGGTCGTAGTAATAGCGCTCCTGCCCGAAGAAGTAGACTACGTCGCCGAGATGGTAGAAAAAAGCGGGACGTCCGTCGGCATAGGTGTGGGAACCAATGTCGGCAGCCATTGCGTCAGCAACCGCAAACTGATGCGACGGTTCCTTCACGCCTCCCGTATCGCCTACGGAATGAAAGACGATCTGGCCGGCGCTTTGAATTTGCTGTACGACGCTTGCCCCGAGAACGTCGGCGAGCGAGAGCACCGGCGGCGTTTTCCACGGCGCCGGGACAGGCTCCGTCACTGGCTTGGTCGCGACGGCCGAGTCGGCATAGACATCCTGCGGGTTGAACTCGTCAAAGTTGTCAGGCGAAGCCTTCGGATTCGCGAACGCAAACTTGGCCATGCGATTTACCTTCCCGCCCAGGAGTACCAGCGAGACTTCTATCCGGTGCGATAATCTAGCACGAGTTACTCATCATGTTATCCACAGTGCGAATCGACAAGTGGCTTTGGGCCGCCAGGTTCTTCAAGACGCGGTCTTTAGCCGCAAAAGCCTGCGAATTGGGCAGGATCCAATTCAATGGCCAGGCGGCCAAAGCGGCGCGAGAGATACGGGTCGGAGATAGGTTGCGAGTGACCAACGAGGGCGGGGATTTTCAGGTGGAAGTCCTGCTCCTCAGCGAGGTTCGCGGACCGGCCTCCGTTGCACAAACGCTTTATCGTGAAACGGACGAAAGCCGCGAACTCCGCCAGAAAGTGGCCGCCGAGCGGAAGGCGATGCGTCAGTTTGAAGAATTGCCAGCCAGTCGCCCATCCAAGCGAGACCGCCGGAGAATCATTCAGTTCCGCGGGAGAGGCTGACCCCTTCTAAGAACGTGGGCAAAAATTCACTCGTCCGTAACAGAGTGATGGCCCCGGCACTTTCGCTGACGCCTATGCCAGCGACATGATGGAGTTTTCCCGCTGGCTTCGCCCAGAGGGTTCACTCCCATTGCTTCGCAGTATGACGCGGATCATTTCATCAACAGCACCGAACCGCCCACAGATCCGGATGATGATTAGAAGGCAGTTCGGATGGGCGGGGTCGGATGACTGTTGTGGGACAGAGATTCGGTTTAGAACGGATCGAGGCTTCTATTGGGTCTTTGCGGCCTGTTCTGCCACGGATTCGAGGAAGGCGCGCAATTCATTGAGATCCTCGGGGAGGATCCTGGCGAATTCAATACCGTTTCCAACCTGGGGGTAGCAGGTGACGACCCTTCCGAGGATGAGAAGTGTGCATTCTCCCACCTGCAATTTGAGGTCGAGGGAGGTGCCGATCGGGAACGGGTACATGGTTTCTATGTAACAGCCGTCGACGCTGAGGTCAGAGGTGGCACAACGATACGGAGTCGCGCTGCCTTCAGGATGAACTTCGACGGGCACGCTTACGTTGAATCGCGGGTGCCTGCGGTGGTGAGGATAATCCATGGCCCGGCCTCGACGAGAACCCTGAGCCCAAAGAACTTACACCACAAGTATAAACCTGGGATGCAAGGCGGAAGTGTGGATGACACACCAAAAACTAAGGGGAGGATAAGGGGTACGGAATAAGGAAAAAGATGGTGCGCCCGGAGAGAATCGAACTCCCAACCTCATGGTTCGTAGCCATGCACTCTATCCAATTGAGCTACGGGCGCTTGAATGGCGTTGCGTTCTAGAATTATAACGGAAACGAAATCTCCTCGGCCACTGCGCTTCGTTCATAACAGCAAATCAGGAGCGATCGTGCGAAACCCTGCTGGGTCGAAAGAGTAAACTTTTCCGACGATGCGCAAAAGCTACCTGCTCCATCGTTCTACCAATGCGCGCAGGCAACAGCTTACGAATGGCAGTTGACCTGCTTCTCCTCAGGGCAGACGAAGTGGCGCGCAACGGGGCATTTCGGAAAATACTTCGGCCAGAGGTCTTTCCGGATGCCCCTTTGCATTTTGTAGTATGCTGCACACTCCGTTCTGCTTTCTGGCAGCCTTCCCCCAAGTAGTTTCAAGAGCAACTGACAGAGAGCAGAGCGGAGTGGTTCGGCAGCCCTATCCTTCAGTGAACGGTCCTCAAGTGCGGAATGGCCCGGTAGACGGGTTCAATCAGGCAAGAACCAACTGCTCCTGGACATCAATCCCTGCCTGGCGAAGCAATTTGGCAACTGCCTCGGCCTTCAGGCGCGACGCGTCGTAGGTGACGCGCACGGTGCGCTCCTTCTCGTTAAACTGCACGCGTTGGATGCCGTAAACCTCGCGAACACTGTCGATGGCCCGCAACTCATTCTCGCCGGGCGCGGTTTTATAGGGGTAGACAGCTTCAAGGTAGGTCATTCGGCTTCTCCAATTTCGTTCTCAAAAATACTGCTTTTTAACTTCGCACGCGAAACTTGAAGGTTCGAGGGTTACCCTTAGAGTATCCAATAAGGGCGGCATTCCGCCAAGGGCGATCTGGCCGAAACGTCTGGCCGAAAGTATGGACCAAGCAGAGACAGGACACGCGAACCCAACCCCAGCTCTCGACCCCGTATGTGGGATGAAGGTCGATCCGGCGACGGCAGGCTTAAAGGCTTTTCATGCCGGCAAGGAATATTTTTTCTGCTGCGCCGGTTGTAGGACGAAGTTCCAAGCGAATCCCGACGGGATACTCGCTGCGAAGCCCAAGCCAATGGGGTCTGGGCTGGTGTCGATCGGGATACCCATGGCCACGGGCGTGCCCGCTGCGATTGGGAAGAAAACCGAGAGCGCGGATGGGACGGGCGAGGGCGTCCGTCGTTCCATTTCCTTCGTGGGCGATACAGCTGGCCGGGACACGCGGTTCTATATCTGCCCGATGTGCCCTGAGGTGCGGCAGAGCGGGCCGGGGCCTTGCCCAAAGTGCGGCATGGCTCTGGACCCGGAGTTGCTCGCGCTCGTCTCCACCGAAACCGAATACACCTGCCCTATGCACCCGGACGTCGCCAGGTCCGAGCCAGGAAGCTGCCCGATTTGCGGAATGGCTCTGGAGCCGCGCACGGTAACCGTCGAAGAAGACAATCCCGAGCTACGCGACATGACGCGACGGTTCTGGATCGGTGTGGCGCTGACGGTTCCGCTGCTGGCGATTGCTATGGGAAGCATGATCTGGCCCGATTTGTTCATGAGCAACAGTTATTTCTCACCGATCTCCTATGTGTGGGTATGGCGAGGACGCGGGCATTTCATCGGTGCGAGAACGATTCTGCCATGGCTTGAGCTGGTTTTGGGCACGCCTGTCGTTCTCTGGTGCGGATGGCCGTTCTTTCAGCGCGGATGGGCTTCGATCGTCAACCGCAGTACGAACATGTTCACGCTGATCGCGATGGGCACGGGTGTGGCTTACTTGTACAGCTTGATCGCGACCGTGTTTCCGCAGATTTTTCCGGCATCGTTCAGAACAATGAGCGATCGCCCGGACGTCTACTTCGAAGCTGCCGCCGCTATCGTCACGCTGGTATTGCTCGGCCAGGTGCTGGAGTTGCGGGCCCGCAGCCAGACTTCGAGCGCAATTCGGGCGCTGCTCGATATGAGTCCGAAGATGGCCCGCATCATCGCCGCGGACGGTTCGGAACGCGACATCCCGCTCGGACAAGTGAAACCGGGAGATCGGCTGCGTGTGCGTCCCGGTGAAAAGATTCCCGTGGATGGCGTTGTCCTGGACGGAGCAAGTGCGGTGGATGAATCCATGATCACGGGAGAGTCGGTCCCGGTCGAGAAGGAAGGCGGCGCCCGGCTGATCGGCGCGACGGTGAATGGAACGGGTGCGCTGGTCATGCGCGCTGAGCGCGTGGGCAGCGAAACCATGCTGGCGCAGATTGTGCAGCTCGTGAGCCAGGCGCAGCGGACGCGGGCTCCCATTCAGCGGCTGGCCGACAAAGTGGCTGGGTGGTTTGTGCCGACAGTACTCGCGGCGTCGGTGATCACGTTCGTTGCATGGGGAATCCTCGGCCCGGAGCCGCGTTTCGCCCACGCCATCGTAAACGCCGTCGCCGTCCTGATCATTGCCTGTCCGTGCGCGCTTGGGCTGGCAACTCCGATGGCAATCATGGTTGGCACGGGTCGCGGTGCGCATGCCGGCGTTCTGATCAAGAATGCCGAGGCGCTCGAAACGATGGAGAAGGTCGACACCGTCGTCTTCGATAAGACCGGAACGCTGACCGAAGGGAAGTTGCGAGTCATGCGCGTTTCTGCGGTTGACGCGTTTGGCAAGGAAGAGGCCTTGCCTGCGCCTGCCAGACAAGCGCGTCAGGACGAGCTCTTGCGGCTGGCGGCCAGCCTCGAACGAGCGAGTGAGCATCCGCTCGCGGCGGCGATTGTGGCCAATGCCGAAGAGAGACAATTGAAGTTGAGTGAACCTTCCGAGTTCCAATCGATCGCTAGCGAGGGTGTTCGAGGAGTTGTGGACGGGAAGCAGATCGCGGTTGGGAATTATGCTTTCATGCGCTCCGTTGGAGCCTTCAAGGGCAAGATGCCCTTCATGATGGGCTATCCCGGCGGTTCGACGGCCTTGTATGTAGCTGTGGACGGCCAGTTTGCGGGCTACATCGCCCTTGGAAGCTCGGTGAAATCCTCAGCGGCCAGTGCGATTTCCGCGCTGAAATTGCAGCGGGTTCGCATCCTGATGCTTACAGGCGACACCAGGGCGTCGGCAGAAAAGATCGCGCAGGAACTCGGCTTCCAGGAATTTCACGCCGAGGTCTTGCCCGGGCAAAAAGTGCAGATCATACGTGATCTACAGAAAGAAGGCCGCGTCGTTGCTATGGCCGGAGACGGCATCAACGACGCTCCGGCGCTCGCGCAAGCGGACGTCGGCATCGCCATGGGCACCGGCACCGATATCGCGATGGAGAGCGGCGGCATCACCCTCCTTAAAGGAGACCTTGAAGGCATTGTGCGCGCGCGCAAACTGAGCCAGGCGACCATGCGAAACATCCGCCAGAATTTGTTCTTCGCCTTTTTCTACAACTCAATCGGGGTGCCGATTGCGGCGGGAGTGCTCTATCCCGTATTCGGCCTGTTGTTGAGCCCGATTCTGGCGGCGGCAGCGATGAGTTTCAGTTCGGTGTCGGTGATCACGAACTCGCTGCGATTGAGGAAGGTGAAGCTCTAATCGTCTGCCAAGCTGTAATTCTTGCATTGATTTTTCTCGCAAAGCGAGGAATCTGCAGTTCGCAGCGCCCGGCATGAAAAGGAAATCAACCTATAGTTTGCTCAGGTAGTCCGTAATCTCCGGGCTAGTCCAATCCACGGGCCCAATGAATTTGCGGCGAATGACGCCGTTTTTATCAATGATGTAGGTCTCGGGCCATCCGAATGTGCCGTACAGAGTGCTGGCTTTCTTGGCTTCATCGCGCACGGTGATCATGCTGACGTTGTAGTCTTTGAGAAACTTGTGGTACGCGGCATCGTCGGCATCAATGCTGACGGCCAGTACGACCACGCCTTTGTCTTTCGTTGAGTTCGTCATGCGGACGAGAGCAGGAGTCTCTTCTACGCATGGCGGACACCACGTAGCCCAGAAATTCAGCACTACGACGTGGCCGCGATACTGGCTGAGCGTGATGGAATGGTCGGAATCCTGCACGGTGAAATCAGGCGCGGCGGAGCCGATCCGCGTAGGATGATTGCTGTAGCATCCGATAAGGGTGGCCAGGAGTCCAATGGTAAGGAGCGTTCGTCTCACACCGCTATAATAGCGAAAAACCGATGGATGTTTCAGTAACGCCCGCCCAACCCGGCCTGCCGACTGCCGAAGTCTCAATCATCGTGCCCGCGCGGAACGAAGAGTTGAGCCTTGGGGATTGCCTTCAGTCGCTGGTGGCGCAAACCGGCGTGACTTACGAAATCATCGTGGTCGACGACGGCTCGACTGACCGGACACGGGAGATCGCCGAGAGCTTCTCGAATGTAAAGGTGGTTTCTGCTGGCCCTGTCCCGACAGGCTGGACGGGCAAGAACAATGCGGTCGTTGCAGGGGTGAAACAAGCGGCAGGGAATTGGCTGCTCTTCACGGACGCTGATACTGTGCACCTCACGGGATCACTGGCACGAGCGTTGGCCGAGGCCAAGAAAAATGATGTCGGGATGTTGTCATACTCACCCGAACAGATCACGGTCACATTTTGGGAGATGGCGACGCTGCCGGTTGTTTTCGCGGAGTTGGCGAGGCAATACCCTCCTTCGAAGGTCAGCGATCCGGACTCTGCGATTGCCGCGGCCAATGGGCAGTACATATTGATTCAACGCGCGGCTTACGAGGCTTTGGGTGGACATGCGGCGATTGCGAGCAACTTGCTTGAAGATGCGGCGCTGGCGCGGGCAGTGAAACAATCGGGCCGAAAGATTCGCTTTCGCTATGGCGCCGATGTGGTCCGTACGCGCATGTATCGTAGTTTTCGCCAATTGCGCGAAGGCTGGATCAAGAATCTTGCGCTGTTGTTTCCGCACACCGGCGGGCTCGCGCTGAGAACGCTGGTCTGGTGGGTAATCGGCTGGGGCATCTTCTTCTTCCCGATGCTGATGCCGATTGGTGTTGGCCTCACAAATCGGGTTGCGTCATTGACCCAGTTTCACGGAGCATTCCTCGTGCTCGCCCGCATTGCGGATCATTGGTGGTGGCACGGGCCGACAATCTTGGGACCGCTTTTTCTAGTGCAGCGGCTCAGGCGGGCCAACTTTACTTCGGACATGGAAATTCTCGGCTCCCTCTTTGGTTATCCAATGTTCGCTTATTTGCTGCTACGGTCGAAGAGAGCGCACGAGCAGGGAAGCGTACCGTGGAAAGGACGGTCCTACTCGTCCCAGTCCCTGGGCCCGAGTCATGCTGGGCTTCCAGATGCCAAACACGCCTTGAAATCCGGTTGCTGACATTATGGTTTATCTGACTCGCAAAGCGGAGTTTTCCGCATCGCACTACTACCACAACCCGGCATTGACGCCGGAAGAGAACGCGCGGCTGTTTGGCAAATGCAATAACCCGAACGGACACGGGCACAACTACACTCTCGAAGTCACCGTAAAAGGAGCGGTCGATCCGAAGTCGGGCTTCGTGGTTGACCTCAAGCAATTAAAAGAGGTGATGAACAGGGAAGTGCTCGATGCTCTCGATCATCGCTTCCTGAATAAAGAAGTGCCTGAATTCATTACTCAAATTCCGACGACGGAGAACATCGCTATTGCAATCTGGCGCCGTTTGTCTCCTAAACTCAATTTTGCGCAGTTGCATCGGGTGCGCGTGTACGAAACTCCCGACCTCTTTGTCGATGTCTACGGAGAAGCATGAAGGCGCACCTGACCCGGCGGCACATGTTTTCTGCTTCTCACCGTCTGCATAGCGACCACATGTCAGACGCTGAAAATCGCGCGACCTATGGCAAGTGCAATAATCCCTACGGGCACGGCCACAATTACATGGTCGAAGTCACGGTCAGCGGGCCCGTGGATGAGCGGACGGGAATGGTGTGCAGCCTGGTCGATCTCGACGACTTCGTGCGCGACCAGATTCTTGAACGCTACGACCATCAGAATCTGAATCTGCTTCCTGAGTTTGCAACCGATGTGCCGACGACTGAGAATCTATGCATCTCGATCTACGATATTGTGAAGCGCGGGTTCAAAGCCGCGCATCTAGAGAAGGTGCGAATCGAAGAGACGATGATGAACTCGTTTGAATATGCGGGGGAAGAAGGCCGTTAGCCGCCGGTCGTTCGCGCTTCGCTTCTTTCCGACGACCAACGACCAGCTACCGACGACCGGGGACGATAACAGACAATGAAAACCACTACCGAGCCACCCACGCTTACCAGCGCCACCTACGAAGAGCTTGTCCGAGAAATGATTGTCCGTCTCGGCGAAGACCCCGAGCGCGAGGGCCTAACGCGCACGCCGGAACGGGTTGCGAAGGCCATGCAGTTTCTCGTCAAGGGCTACAAGGAAGATCCCGAGGCGCTCTTGCGCAAGGCACTCTTCACAGTCACCTATGACGAGATGGTGATCGTGAAAGACATCGAGATGTTCAGCCTCTGCGAACACCACATGCTGCCGTTCTTTGGCAAGGTGCACGTAGCGTACATTCCGAAGGGGAAAGTGATCGGGCTCAGCAAAATCCCGCGGCTGATCGAAGTGTTTTCGCGCCGCCTCCAGATCCAGGAACGCCTGACAACGCAGATCGCCGAGACCATCCAGAAGACGATCGAACCGCAGGGCGTCGGCGTGGTCATCGAGGCGCGCCATCTCTGCATGATGATGCGCGGCATCGAGAAACAGCATTCCTCGGCGGTGACCTCGTCCATGCTGGGCTGCTTCCGCGAGGAAGAGGAAACAAGGAGCGAATTTCTGTCGCTGATCCGGCAACGGACGAACGGCGTATAGGAAGCTGCCAAACCGATAGGCTGAAAAGAAATGAAACCCAAGAAACCATCCAGACTGTCTGGCCGTCTCGCCCTCGTAACCGGCGCGAATCGCGGCATCGGCCTTGAAATCGCCCTGGCATTGGCCGAAGAAGGCTGTGATCTGGTAATCACCGGGCGCGACGAAAGAGCACTGGCGCAAGCGCACAAGAAAGTCGAGAAGCTTGGTGTCAGAGTCCTGGCACAGACTTGCGATGTCCGCAATCCCGACTCGGTTGATTACCTCTTCGTGTTGATCCGCGCCCTGCGTCGGCCGCTCGATTTCCTCGTCAATAATGCCGGCGTCGCGCATCCCAGTCGCAACGTCCGGGACCTGCCTTATCCCATGTGGATGAATGTCATCGACACCAATCTCACCGGCATGTTTCTCGTGACTCAGGCCGGTCTTGCGGTGATGAAGCGGGGAAGTACGATCGTGAACAATCTCTCCGTTGCCGCCGAGCAGGTCTTCGTGGGATCGGGCGCTTACAATGCATCCAAGCATGGAGCCCTGGGGCTTACCGATACCCTGCGCGAGGAATTGCGGCCCAAAGGCATCCGCGTGATTGCTCTGATGCCCGGGGCGGCCGACACCGAGATTTGGAATACTCTTTGGCCGAAAGCGCCGCGGCACAAGATGATGTCGGCTGCGACGGTAGCGCGATCCGTGGTGGACGCCCTGTTGTTGCCGGCGAACACGACCGTGGAAAAGCTGGTGATTCGGCCGACGCTCGGCTCGCTCTAGGTGGGCGGCGACATGGAACCGGGAGGATGTCCCGAGCATCTAAAAAGAGTGTGTTTTATCGGTAAGCGGATAAAGCCGTGCGCTTTTAAAGCTGATTGATGAAACAAGGTGGAGACAGAGATCGAGCCATGTCTTTGCTGGAATATTTCAAATCGCTGAAGCCGGAGCACCGGATGGCATGGGCTGTGGCCCTCGGCGCCGACGCGCTCCAGATTATGGCCTTCCCGTTCTTCGTGGAAGGCGGCGTGTCTCCCGCCGATTCAGCGCTCGACCTGATCGTCGCTTTCATCCTGATTCGCCTACTTGGCTGGCATTGGGCATTTCTGCCGACCCTCGCAGCCGAATTGATTCCTGGCGCGGACCTGTTTCCGACCTGGACCGCAGCCGTATGGTTCGTCACCCGTCAGCAGCTTCGTGTCGGCGAGCAGGAAGTCTTA
>Ga0187867_10001929_pt1 | contig 17601 bp, 10 predicted proteins | sample June2016WEW_13_1_FD_132976 | JGI IMG/M metagenome (GOLD analysis project Ga0187867, IMG submission 132976) | Peatland microbial communities from SPRUCE experiment site at the Marcell Experimental Forest, Minnesota, USA - June2016WEW_13_10 | ecosystem: Environmental > Terrestrial > Soil >...
ACGATACGGGACCGGCGCCTGGAAGCAGCAGCGATCCCATCGGCCCCAGCACCACCGGACCCGGGGCCAATGCTTGTCCCGCGGCCCCAGCAGGTGCGGTCATCAAAAACGGAATAGCTTGGCCGTCGCTCGCAAGACCGGCCACGTAGGTTGGGCCCAGGACCGGTGTATTGCCGTTGGCGGGCGGAGGCAAGCGACTGGGATCGGAAGTACCTGTCAGCCACACCCCGCTCTGCCCATCCAGCGCAAGAGCGTTTACCGAGCCGCTGCCGAAGTATGTAGAGAAAAGGAACTGGCTGGCCGCTGGATCGAGCTTCGCCACGAAACCCGCCTGGCCGCCGGTGTCGAGAGCTCCCAGCGGATCGGCCGGCTGTACCGCGCCCGGTGTGGTGGGCAATCCGTTAGCGGCGTTGCCGGCGACGATGACATCTCCCGAAGCATCGAGCGCCACCGCACGGACCACGAGATTGAAGACCGTCTCGATCGGGCTGTTGAGGTAAGTGGACCAAATGAGAGACCCGCCGCCTGCCGCCAACTTGGCGGCGAACCCGACGGTGGTAGAGACCGCGCAGCCGCACTGTTGGGACAAAGTGCCCGCGGTTACGGGCAAGTCTGTGGCCGAAGTCCCCCCGGCGATCACGATGTTGCCCTGCGCATCCAGCGCGAGGGCGGTCGCATTCGTGATGCCGAACGTGCCGCGACAACCGCTGCCGCCCGTACAGGTTGCCGTATTCCCGCCGAAATAAGTCGAGAAGATCAATCGGCTCCCATCCGGCGGCAGCTCCGCGACGTACGCATATGTGGCTGCGCCGAAGGCATCGCTAGCCGGCGGCCCGATCTGGAAAGCGCCCGGCGTAACCGGGAAATCCGTACTGCTGGTTCCGCCGGCGATGTAGATGTTTCCCGTGCCGTCCAGCGCCACGGCGCCCGCGCTAGTGAAGGTGTCGAATCCCGGAGAGATGCCGCCCAGCCTGGTGGAAAAGAGGATGTGCTGCAATGGCGCATCGAACTTCGCGAGGAAGGCGGCCTGCGCCGTGGTATTGGAGAACAGGGCGGAAACGAGAGGCAAACCGGCGCCATTCACGTTGCCGGTCAGGATCAGATTGCCCTGGGCATCCGCGGCGGCGGCCACCGGCTGGAGATAGGTGTTGCCCAGGTTCTCGCCAAAATCGAATTGAGCCAGAACATCCCCGGCCGCGTCTGTTTTGACGATCCGGATGACCCGGCGTCCGGATGGCTCATAAGCCGTGGAAGCCGCAAACACGTTGCCGGCGCCATCCACCGCAAGCGCGTAGGATTGGCCGCCGGCTCCGATGTCGAGGTAATGGGCCGTCAGGCTGAGAGGCGGAGCGGAATAAAGGGTTGGCGCAAGGACGCAAAGAGCTAAAACATATTTCATGTCCCAAACTTCTCCGGCAGCGGGACAGAATGACCCAACGGCGGGGGTTACTGGGCCCGCAAAATGATTGCATCGGATGGCATGCGGGTAAGTCAGGGCACGCCATTTGCCAGCTCCAGCAATTCTGCCCGCAGCTCTGGCCGCCTAAAAGGCTCGATGCTTGTCTAGTGCGCCACCCAGTATTTGGCGATTTCGGCCTGGTACGCGGATCCCGTGCTGGAGATCTGCCCTTTTCCCAGCGCCGACTGCACGTTGTTGGCGACGGCATTCAGGATGGAAATGTCGCAGGTCTGGTTCTGCGAAGTCGTGACGGCGGGGTACACCGGCACGCAAGGCAATACACCATACGGCTCGTAGGTATAGAATTCGCCATCGTTGAAAGCCGATAGGTATTCGAGCGATCCCTGGTTCGCCACCTCGAAGATGGTGGAGATATACTGCTGGTCAAGCGGCGCCCAAAAGGCGAAGTTGTCGCGCGTATCCACATCCAAGTCGCTTTCTCCGACGATCAGCGACTTGTGCGGCCAGAATTCGGCGATGCTGGGGAACTTCCCGGCGGAGCGCGCCATGCCGATCATCTGGATGGACACGCTCAGCTCACTGGCCAGGCCGGATGAGCTTTGCGCGGCCAGGAAGTAGACGTGGTTATCGATGCCGTCCAGGCCGCTGATTCCCAGCAAGCCCGTGCCGGCGCCCGGTGTGCCCAGATACTCCTGCCAGTTGGTTTGCCAAGCTCCCATGCCGGAGCCCAGCATGATGGAGGTGTGCAGGCCTGGCACATTCGCGGCATTCAGGTTGTTTACGATGAGCTGCACCATGGCTACATCCGTGGCGGGAGTGTTCAGTTCCGAACGGTAGTCGTCGCGCGCGTCCGTGTCGGGCTCCGACTGCACGATCAGGTAGTCCGGCCGCACGTTTTCGGCAGTGGTCACAGTGTTGGCGCTGCGGCGCTGCTCGTAAGTCGCGAAGCTGAGCGACTGATAGTAAGCGGCGGGGTTCAGGCCGCTGCCAGGATTGTCTACCGTAAGCAAGGGATTGGCCTCTACGATCATCTTCATGGGTGTGCCGTTGACGTCCTTGCGGGCGTGGATGTCCTGCGCCACCAATTCGTAGAAGCTAAGATAATTCTGAACGGTTTGCTGTGCTTCCGAAGACGTCTGCCCAATGAACTCCCAGAAGTACTGGTCGAAGATCGGGAAGCCCAGCGACACCATTACCGTGTTCATTCCCAGGGACTGCACCGCGTCAAGCTCCTGGTCCACTGCCGTCAGGCTGGTGAAGTTGGTGCGCAGTCCCCCATTGTCGTTGGCGCTGTAGAGGCTGACCGAGTAGTTCACCGGGTACTTGGCCCCCGTCGACGTCGCGTTCACCAGGGCGTAGTCCGTAGCGACGTTGCTCTGCAGCCCTTGATAGAGCGAGTAGTAGGCGGCGGGCACATTCGACGGAGCCGTCGCGAAGGTGGTGACCGCGATGACCGGAGCCTGAGCGGATGTGTTCCGGCTGCTGTCGAAGGCTGCCACCGTGTAGGTGTGGTACGAGGCCGTGGCCAAGCCGCTGTCCTGATAGGAAGTCAGGCCTGTCAGAGCGATCTGCTGATTGTCGCGATAAACATAGTAACCGGCCGAATAGCCGGCCGGATCTCCGCCGCTGTACCAAGTGAGGCTGACCGTGCCCAGTCCGGTGGCCACCACGCCAAGATCCTGCGGGGCATTCGGCGGCGTGGTGTTCGGCGGCGGCAGAGTACTGCCCTTGGCATAGACGCCATAACTGACGGCCACGGCGGCACTATTGGTGGCCGGAGGGGACGAGCCATTATCGCCAAAAGTGATCGTACACTTGTAAGCTCCCCCCGCGGACGGCACCTTTGCGGACACGCTCACCAGTACCGCGCGTTGGCCCACGATGGTGCCTTGGGTGGGGCCGGCGACACAATAGGCCGCCCCGCTTCCGGAAATAGTGGCGCGCCATGCGAGGGTGCTGTTGGCGACAGTGTTCGTCAAGACAATGACTTGCGAAGTAGGGGCAGTCCCACCCACGTCCGCATTCATATAGATATTGCTCGGAGCGGCGTTGAAGGCAGGCGCGGAGGCTGCGCGCATGCTCTGCAGGATTAATGCAGCGATGAAGAGGGCTCGGGCTAACATTGCGTATACAACTATAAACCCGGGAATCTTGGTAATGTCGTATTGCTTTAGTTAGGTTAGGTAAAGTTAAGTACTGGTAGCGGTTAGGGTTAGGGTGGGGCTTATTCCCATACTACGCGAGTCACCGAGAAGGGTGCGACGTCAATCGCGCTGCCGGCGTTTCCGGTGTTTATTCTGGCGGGGAGGGTGGCCGTATTGGAGAGGTCGGGCATGGAGATGAATTCAACCTTCGATGGCCGCCTGTTGGACATCAATCCGGCGGGATCGAGCGAGAACGTCTCGGCGGACGCGTTTTCCAGGATTAGCGTGGCACGCGTACCGGATTGGAAAAGTCCACCTTCGACGGGCAGGTACGATTCATTCTGCGCGCCCTGGCCCGCCATCGGCCGGGCGCCCGCCTGGACAACCCGCTGAAAGGACCCGCCGGCGTTGGCCGCTTCGTTAAGCCAGCGCAGCGCGGCGGCAGTAGGTATGGGGACGTAGCCGCCCCGCCCTTCGGGAACAAACATGGCGTGCTGCCGTCCGGCGAAGTTCAGGCTAAAAAAGAGCGAGACGGTAACCGAGGGATGGCGTAATTGAACCAGCGCCATGCGCGTGGAGGCCAGCATTTCCATGGCGGGAGACATGGGTTCGTCGGCGCCCCGTTGGACCACCGGGTTGACGCCGCGCGCATTCCATTCGGTGACCCAGATTTCCTTGCCGGGCAGGCGCCGTTCCGTGCTTTGCAGGATGCGCTCCATCCCGTCATCCGCGCGGGCCAGCATGGCCTTTAGGCGCGGCAGCGCGTTTTGCGGCGTGGGCGGCGTGGCTCCCGCCTCAGGATCGCCCATCACGTCGCGCAAGCGTGGATAAATATGCAGGGTAACCGCATCAAACCAAGGCTCCGGGCGCAGATCTTCATCCCACTTCTTAAGCCGCTGCCCGAGACGGCCGGTGCGAATATCGATGGCCCCCGACGCGGCTTGTACGGCGATCTTTGCACCGGGCGGGAAATAAGCCTTCAGGGCGTCCACGTACTGCTTCATGCTCCGCATGGTGGAAGGCTCGTCCGGCCAGCGCGCCAGGCTGGTCGGATCGTTTCCCATGGCCACCCAATATTCGTTGCCCAGTTCAATCCGCGCGGGCACGATACCGGCGTGCGCCAGGCGTTTGAACCATTCCACTTGATCCGAGACACTCGCCGATTCGAGATTGGGCACCAGAACGACTTGCGCTCCAATCTGGCGGGAGAAGCTATCGTACTGTTCCAGCGTGACGCCATTGGGCATGCCCTGCGCGATCCTGGCGGCCGCCTTCGCCCAGAATTGGATGTAGCTGGAACTGTCGGGATGTGCCTGAACTTCAATCAATCCGTTGCGCCAGTTATAGAAATTGGCATCGGATCCCCCGGGGAAACGATCCAGCCCCAGGAACATTGTTTTCAATGCCGCTATTTTGGCGGGGTTGTTCAGCAGATGCTCATAAAACGCCGCGGTGGAAGCGCCGAAAATCGGGGCATGCAATTGCCGCTGGGTTCCCGCGGGTTGGAGCGTAAGCGTAAGAGACTCCGCGCTGGCGGGAAAAACGGCCATCGTCAGAACGGAAGAAACCGCCAGCAGCCGCAACGTAAGAGAGATTCTGCGCATCCGGATCCCATTCGAAGCGGAGCTCATCCGCTTCTCTTCCCCATAGTCGCACATATCTGGAAGTTTGCGTCCCGCGCCCGCATTCAGCCACTCTCGGTCATTCGCGTTCCGATTCCTCGCGCAACTTCCGCACGGCATCCGCACAGGCGGCGCACAAGCTGTCAGGTCCATGCCGGCAACGTACCGTTGAATAGCTTGCGCGTTCTCGAGTCTTCCAGGCGGCGGACAGGTTTGTTAGAAGGCAAGGGCGCGGTCCCGGTCGATCTCTCTCTGGAAACGTCTCGTGCGCACCGGTTCCTCGATGATATCCACCTTGCAGCCCAGTATGTCGGACAGGCGTCCTTCGAGCTCGCTCAGACGGCTTATATAGTCGAGGCCCGCCGCCGAGAAGCCTTCGCCAAGGCGCACCGCCAAATCGACGTCCCCTGCCGAATCCTCCCCGCGTGCGACCGATCCGAACCGGGATACACCGTCAACGCCAGCCATGCGAAGCTCCCGTTCATGTGCCTTCAAGGCTGCTATGACCTGATCGCGTTCCATGTAACCAATTTTGCACAACTCCAACATCAGGCAACCACCGGTTGAACCCACGCAAGCAAGGCGGAGGCCAGACCAAGCGCACCCCGGAATTGAAAGGTGTTTTTGATTTACGATAATAAGGATGGAGGCACTCAAGGACGCTTCCACAGTGCAACCGGCGCAGACCAGCGGCAAAAATCTGTTGCTCTTCGTGATTTCCACGTTTTGGCTAGCCAAACCGATCTGCAAGCCCGGCTCGGCCACTGCCAAAAGCGCGACCTCGACATCGCGGCGCGTGGTTTCGGATTGAGATTCCCCTCACGCAAGCGCACTTGCCGCTGTCGCCGCTCTGAGGATGGTTATACTCCCACTAAATAAAATAATCCCGCTAGAGCCCTTCCGATGGGCTCAGATACCCCGGCTCGGCCGCAATTACCCCGAGGAGCGACGAAATCCAGGCAATGCTGGGAGGGCGGGCATTTCTGCCAGCAGCCGGCTAAGCGATAGACAGGCCGGAGCCCGGCCTACTGCACCGCGATTGTTACCTGATTGGACACCGCACCGCCCACGCTAAGCGTCACCGGAACCGCGTCGCCCGTGGGGGCATTCGCCGGCACCTGCACGTTCACCTGATACAGACCCACCCAACCCGGCGCTAGACCGGCGAACGAAGGCGTGGCCGGCACGCCACCGATAGTCACACTGACAGGGTAGGTGGTCTCCGCCAAGGACCCCGACGGCGCGGGCGCTCCGGTCGCAGGCCGATTCGTGACTGGCCCGAGCCCCGTGGCGAAGATATCGATGTAGTCCGTGCCGCGCCTGGCTGCCTGGCCCGGCGCCACCAGCGTGGAAGTGCCGTTGATGATAATCGCACCCTGGCCGGAGCCGCTGCCACTCGCCGTATAAATACCGGGCGAAAACTGTGCGAGCGGCACGCTGACGGTGTTGCCGCTGAGATCGTCGGTGACGATAGCGAGTTGCGCCTGGGATTGCCCTGCCAGTTCCCAGGGAACCTGCGCATCCACCTGCAAGGGCAATGCATGGATCAGCGGCAAGGGCACACTGCCGAGGGTGAGCGACGTGGTGCCCAGCGCCACGGGCAGCGGCAAGCCGGACGCCGCTTGGTTCGAATCCGACAAACCGGTGCCGAAAATCGACACCAAACTCCCCGGAGCCACCGGAGTGTTGGCGGCGAAGCTGGCATTATTCACCGTGCCGCCAGTGTTGAGGCTGGGTGGCCCAAATGCCAGACGGCGCTGCCCCATGGCCAGGTTGGTGGTGCGCACCAGGTTTACCAGGTCGTATTTGGGGCTGTCCGAGACATCCACCATCCCGAAGGCGTAGTCCTCGCCTTCCACCAGGTTCAGATCCGTCTCGCCCAGGAAGCCGCGGCCCGACACCGGCTCGTCGCGATATTCAAACCAGGCGACGCCTACGCACCAGGGATTGCGGGCGGCCGATTGCAGGTTGGTCTGATACTGCGCGCCAGCATCGGCGTCGTCGGTGGCGCTCGCCGAGGGGTAGGCCTCGTAGCCGCGCAACAGGCTGTAAGTGGGCGGAAACGAGTATTCGCCCAGGAACATCGGCTTGGCGGTGGAGCTCGCCAGGCTTTGCAACGGGCTGTCTTCGAACACTGGCGAGTATCGATCGTAGCCGATCACATCCACGTGCGCGGCCTGGAGCTGCCAGTCGGTGGCATTCACCCACCATCCGGGAACTATCCAGAAGCCGAAAAAGAGGTGATTCGGGTCGATGGTCTTTATCGTCTGATAGATGAATCCGTAATATTGATCGGCGTAATACTCGCGCACCGTTTCGATGTCCGCGGCGGGAGGGTTGGGTGAAGCGTTATAGAGATCGTTGACGCTGGCGGCGGTCACTCCCCACGCCGCGGCCATGGCGGACACGCTGCCGGCGTAGATCGCACTGAGCGCATCGTTCACCAGCGCTTGTTTCGCGGGCACCGCGCCGCCCATGGCGAGGATACTCGAGACCTCCGCGGGTGTAACGATCTCGTCGTATTCGTTGCCAAACGACCAGCCCAGGATCGTTGAATTGTTTACGCTGGGCTGAATCTGCTGTTGCAACGACCCTTGGAACGCCGCCTGCACATTCGGATCGAAGACGTCCGCATGCAGCACCAGGATCGGAACATTGTAGGGCTCCAGGACCGGCAGGATCGGCAGGTTGCCGGTGGCGCTGGCCCATTTGCCGAAGCCCGTGAATCCCCACGCCTGCATGCGCTCGACGGCCAGGTTCGTGGCGGTGGTCTGCCATGCGTCGCTGCCATACTTGCGGATCATGTTCCAGGTATCGAAGGAGACGCTGGCGATCCCGGTGTTGCCCCAATCGCCGCTGCTCCACGCGGAATCGTACGGCGCTGTCGCGGGAGGCAGCGCGGCGAACTCCCATTCGCGGCCGGTGGTGGGAGTGTTGTTTCCGGTGACGAGCGGGCCGGTATCCAGACCAATGTAGAAGCACGGATTCCCGGCCGGCGAGATCAGCCACCACACGCCATTACGCTGGACGACATAGAAGAAGCCCGTCGCCGCATCCTGCCAGCCGGCGTTGAGCACGCCACCCCAGGCGTCGTAGCCGGTGGGCACTCCCCAGCCGGCCAGCGCCGTCTGCTCCTGGGCGGCGGCGGTTTGCAGATCGGCATCCGTCTGGATTTTCCCCGCGAAGCTGGAGTAAACACTCTGGCCGTAAGTATCCACATAAGGAGCGTAAGTTTGAGGATTGGCCGATACGGAGGTCAGGCTGAATACGGCGGTGACAGTCAACGAGTCGCCGGTAGCGTATTGGAACGGCACGCTCTCGGAAAGGGCTCCTGGCGCGAGCAACATCAGCGGAACGGGCCGGGTGTCCGCCGGAAACGTCTCAGAAACCGAGGCCCCGCTGGTGGACGACGCCGCGAGAGAGCTTTGCCCGACCAGGTAATTGCCGGTGTTGTCCGCCCAGGAAGGCACTGAATTCGACAGCAGGTCCTGATTCGGCAGACCGGAGAATCCGCTGGCGATGTGACCCAGAAGCTGGCCGTCGAGGTACAGTTCGAAGTAAGTGGGCGTGATCACGGCCTGGGCCGTGTAGTTGTGGTTCAACACCCAGGCGGGGTTGGAGACGATGAACTGCCACTGGGATCCGTCGGCGACTCCCACTGCCACGATCATGTTTGTCAACTGGCAATACGTGGACGATCCGGTTGGGCTATCCTCCAGGTCCAAGTAAAAGCCGGTGTTGGCGCTGTAGTTGGACTGGTCCGCGAGCGTAAATCGGCAGTCCTGGGCGAGCGCCGCGAGGGGGAACAGAAGTGCGGCTGCCAAGGGTAACGCCCGCGTGTGGACCATACTCATACGGTAATACGATACAATCGCACCTGAAAGCCCCACCTAAGGGCAAGAAGGCGAATGTATGGAAAACGGTTCTAACGAGATTTCCAGAAGGTCCTTTCTGACGAAGTCCACCGCGGCGGGAGCTGCCGCTACCGCGTTTACGATTCTCCGGCCGGAGTTGGTGCGCGGCGCTGGCGATGAAAAGCTGAAAGCCGGGCTGATCGGCTGTGGTGGACGGGGCACGGAGGCCGCCCAGCAGTTTCTGCATGGCAACGACAACGTGGAATTGGTGGCCATGGGCGACATCTTCGAAGACCGCCTGGAGAAGTCGCTGGGCGAGATTCGCGACTCCAAATACACGGGTGTGGCTGAGAAGGTGAAGATCGATCCGGACCATCACTTCATCGGATTCGACGCTTACAAAAAGGTGCTGGCTTCGGATATCGACGTAGTGCTGCTGGCGACGCCGCCGGGCTACCGGCCGGAGCATTTCGTGGCGGCAGTGGAAGCCAGGAAACACATCTTCGCGGAGAAGCCGTTCGGTACCGATCCGGTGGGCGTGCGCAAGGTGATGGCGGCGTCGAAGAAAGCCGAAGAGCTGAAGCTCACGGTGATGTCGGGCGCGCAACGCCGCCATCATGACGGTTATGTGGAGACCTGGAAGAAGGTGCGCGACGGCGCGGTGGGCGACATCGTGGCCACTTATGGGTATTGGATAGGCACGCCGGTGATCCAGCAGAAGGAACGCGACGCGAAGTGGTCGGACATGGTGTTCCAGCATCGGGCCTGGTACTCGTTCGTGTGGCTGTGCGGCGACCAGGTGGTGGAACAGCACCTGCACAATATCGACGTGATCAACTGGTTCATGGGGACGCACCCGGTGAAGGTGTTCGCGTCGGGCGGCGCCGCGTGGCGGCCGCGCACGGAGCTCTACGGCAACATCTTCGATCATCTCGACGCGGATTTCACTTATGCGAACGGCGTACACATGTCGAGTCACTGCCGCCAGTTCCGCAGGCCCACCTATCAAGATGTGTCAGAGTTGATTATTGGCACGCGCGGCCGCACGAACTGCAAGGATATGGGCCCGAAGGGCGAGGATCCCTATGTGCAGGAGCACATCGCGCTGGTGAAGAGCATCCGCGGCCAAGGTCCATATATCAACGACGGCATGGCGGTGGCGGAGAGTACCATGACTTGTATCATGGCGCGGGAATCGGCCTACTCCGGGCAGGAGATTACCTGGGAGCAGATGATGGCTTCTACTCTGGACCTGCAGCCGAAGGCGTTCGATTATGACATGAAGCTGGATGTGCCGCCGCTGCCCGTGCCGGGGGAATATAAGTTCGTATAGGAGCCAGCGTCCGGGACAGGCCGGGAGGCAGCCGGGAGGCCTGTCCTACAGCAATCCGGCGGCGCGCAGGACGCGGCGCACCTTTTTGGGCGAAACGGATAGGCGTGCGGCCACCCGGGAGACTTTGCGCTCTTCCCGCTCCCAGACCTTGGGAATGATGATGTGCGCGAAATCCTCGGTGATCTGCTGGAACGTCTTGTCGCCGACCAGGCCCTGCGACCACTCGCGCAGCACGGTTTCGACCGGGCCCCGCCGCAGGATGCGGGCCTTCAGCTCTTGCAGGTCGTCCCAGATATAATCCGGTCCCTGGGGCTTCAGCAGCCCGGCCGCCGCGTCGCAACACTGGCGGGCGGCTTCCACGTTGTCGAAGAAATCGTTGGCAAAGGTCATGCCCTGGCACACGTGGGCGCGCGCCAGCAGGCGGCGGTTCTGCGTGTGTTTGGCGAAGTCCACGGCATCGCGGGCGAAATCTCCCGCGAGCTGCGCATGCTGGTTGGCGCCGGAAGCCTCTTCGATCTGCTCGTCGAATTTGGCGTTCTCCACGATGGATTGGAGAATGCGCGCCCGGGCCGTAAGGATGTAATCGGCCTTGGGCTCGCCCAGCCGGAACGCTTCCGCGGCTTCCGATCCGGCGCTGTCCAACTCGCCCGAATCCAGGCACAAAAAGCCGCGCAGGATGTGGACCGCACCCATGCCGCGGTGATTGCCCTGTCCCTGGTAGATGGCGCCGGCCGCTTCGAGTTGCTCCAGCGCCTTCTCGCGCAACTGCACGAATTGCTTGCGGGCCTCGGCCATGGCATGCGCCGTATCGGCTACGCCGGCCGCATCCCGGCCTCCCGAGGCTTTGCGGCGGGCCGCGGCGGCGTCCATTTTCTTGCGCAGTTGCAGGCGCATCAGCCGCTCGGCGGAAGCCATGTTCACCAGCGACCGCGCCAGATTGGGATGCCGCGGATTGCGCTTGGCATACTCTTCCATGGCCTTCTCGAAGTACTCGAGCGCGCGCTCGTAACGTCCCTCGCGGCGCGCGATTCTGCCATAGGCGGACTGGATGTTGCCGCGGTTGACGTAATCGTCCGTGGTGCTGAGAGCGGCCTCGGCCTCCTGCAACGTGCGCGCCGCCTCTTGCAGCTTTCCCTTTTGGAAAGCCAGCCAGCTTTCCAGCACTTGCATGACGGCGGCCATATTGTCATAGCCCAGCTCCTGCGCCAGTTCGCGCGCCTTCACGGTGTAGCTGAGGGCATCGTCGTAGCGGCCCTGACTGCGCAGGCAGCGGCCGATCCAGAAATTCGAGATGGCCAGCATCTCGCGATCGCGCACTTCCTCCTCGACCGACTCGACAAAGGCGAAATGCCGGATGGCCTGGTCGAATTCTTCTTCGGCCATGGCGACCAAGCCTTCGGCCATGCGCACGTGCAGGTAGTCGAGCAAGGGCAGGGCGGCGCGTGAATCCTTGGGGAAGCGCGGTATCAGGCACTTGATGAGTTGTGGGCCTTCAAACCCGATATCGACCCACTGCGCCAGGTATCCCAACAGGACGCCGGCGCTTTTCTGCGTAGGGGCGAGCGAACCGATCAGCCTCCGGTTGGCTTCCAGGCATCGCATGCCGCTATCGAGGCGGCGGTAGGCGATGTCTTCCCGAAGCTGACGCAGCAGCTCGCCATAGTCGGCGGCAACTGCCATCGATTAAAGTATGCGCGGCAGAATCGCGGATGTCTAGGGGGGGCGGCGGTGGATTCTTCGTATGCAACAATCGAGCTAATGGTGCAACCTCCGATACAGGCGCTGGCCGTTCTGCTATTGACAGGCGCCGCACTCTCCGCGCAATTCGAATACGACACCAAACAGCCATTCGATACGACTTGCGATCCGATTGCCACGCGGACCGACGCCGAGGTTCGGGGATGCGGATTCACGGGTCCTCGCGGTGGGCGCGTCAACTTCATTCTGGTCAAGCCCGGCAGCGCAAAGCCAGCGAAGGCGCCGCATCCAGGCGTGATCTTCCAGCACGGCGGGGGACAGTCGATGACCAATTATCTGTCGGAAGCCCTGATTCTGGCGCGCGCGGGCGTCATCTCGGTCATCCCCGACGCGCCCGCCCGGGGCGAGGGGAAGAACTCCGAGATCAACGCCATGAAGCCGGAGTCGGCCAGAGATTCTCAGGCCGAAATCGTGATCACGGAACGGCGCGTATTGGACTGGCTTCTGCAGCAACCCGGTATCGACTCGAAGCGGATCGCCTATGTGGGTCACAGCTATGGCGCCATCGCAGGCGGTGTGCTGGCCGGCATCGAGCCGCGTATAGCGGCTTTCGTGCTCAGCGGAGGGGTGACGTCGAAGACCCTGGACATGCTGCGCGAGACAGATCCCGATCGCTATTTGCCAAAGGCGCGCGCGCCGGTGCTGGTCCAGTGCGCGCGATTAGACACTGACGACAATGTGCGCGGATGCCCGCTGGTCTATCAAATCACCGGAGGTCCCAAGCAACTCAATTGGTACGACGACGATCACCACTTCACTTCGCTCGAAGCGCTTCGGGACCGGCTTGCCTGGCTGGAGAAATACCTGGCGCTGGAGGCGCTTGGGCCGTACATCGCGGAGTTCCTGAAGCGTTAAATGCTCGTCACGGCAGCCGCAGGATCGCCGGGCAACTCCATGGCGTCGCCGTCATGGTCACCACATGGGTATCCCAGGGCGACCGCAGCGCGTCGGCTGGGCGTCGGCAAACGCCGTCATAGCTAGCTGTACCGTCAATGCGCCAACCGGGAAGCGACCCATCCGGCAGGTCACTTCACCGCGACGGTCACGCCGGTTTGGCTGGTGACGCCGCCGATCGTAATACTGATGGGCACGGCGGCGCCAGGCGTCACCCCCGAGGCCGGGATCTGCACATTGACCTGTACCAGACCGGCGGTGGCTCCGGGCGCTTCGCCGCAGTAATTGTTCGTCGCGGTTATCCCGCCGACGGTGGCCGAACAGTTCATTAAGCCCGGCAGCGGCGTTCCCGAGATCCGGCCGTCCACACCCGGCGGCGTGGTCACACCCTCGCCAGTGCCGTAGACGGATACATAACTCCCTCGCGGCGCAGGGTTGGACGGGCCGTTGAGGCTGTAATCCCCATTCAAAATTGCGCCTTGGCCGGTGCCCGACGAATTGTCGGTGAAAATGGCGGTTTTGGCGGCGGTCACCGGCATCGGAAATGGCGCGGATGCATTCCCCTGATACACGACCACCACGTTGGCCGTCGTCTGCCCCGCCACCTCATAGGGAACGATGGCGTTCATTTGCGTCCCGGACACGAAATAAATCGGTGCGGGATAGCCATTGAAGAACACTTGTACGCCGCTAAAGGAGCTGCCCCACAAGCCGTTGGCGGGTTGCGGCTGCGGGCCGGACGCCGGTCCCAGCGCTTGTCCCCAGACAGTCACAATCTCTCCGGGGGAGATGCCACTGGCATCGTACGACGCGGCGTTGGTAACCGCGGTCACCACCGGCTGCGGCACGCGCATGGCGCTCTGCGCCTGCGGAATGACAAGCAGGGTCATGGAGTAGGCCGGAAACGCGGCGGTCAGGTTGTTGCCACTGACATTGATATCCGCTGCCTGCACGATGCTCGACAGGTTCGCCTGGCTGTACTGCCACACTTGCGCGGTACCCGCCGGCGTGAAATGGGCGAGGCTGACGCTATCGGTAACGGCCGATGCGGTCTTATTCAGCACCAGCACGGTCAGGGCGGAATCGTGCCGCAACGCGGCGAAAATATCCAACGAATCGAGATCGCCGCTGGTGGCCGAGACGCTGGTTTCTCCAAACCCGTCGCCCAGCCCGTCGTAGTTGAGGAAGATCTGAAAGGCGAACGCGCCCGGAACCCCGAGCGCGAAGCTGCCATCGGGCCACATGGTCGCCATGTCGAGCTGCTCGCGGCCGAATATGCCCAGAATGTCCGCCTGGGCCACTGCCCCGGTGATATCTTCGAGCGCGCCCCAGTTGTATTCGGTGATGGCCAGCTTGGTGCCCGGGTAGTTTTGATTCACCCATCCGTGCATGGTCGGAATCAAAGATGTCGCGACCTGCGTGCCGGCCGCGTAACAATAACCACCGCAGTTGGTGTAGCCGGGCACGATGTAGTTGGGGTCCCAAAGCGCGCGGGTCGACGCCATCCGCAGTTGAGTGTTGGCGGCACTGGTGTCGGTGTCGAAGCCGATGCTGGGCGGGGTGATGTAGCCGTGCACGTCGAGATAGTCCAGCAGCCGGTACCCATTTTTTTGATCGAATTGCTGCATCTGCTGCAAATAGTAAACCAGCCAGGGCAGGCCGCCGTGCGCGTTCTGATCGACCGGGTTGTCCCAGTAACAATACGGAAACGTGCCCCAACCGGTCTCCATATCCTTCTTGGAAAAGATCATGCCCCACCATCCGGAAGGCACCGGCCCGGTAATCAGCGCGGTGGGGTCGGCGGCCTTCACGGCCTGCGCGGTGGCCAGGTCGCGCGCCAGCACATCGTCATACGTGGCCGGTTGCGCGGCTTCCCCGGGCTGGTGGTACATATCGAGATGGACGCTATCCCACCACTCCGGCTCGTTGTCGAGGCTCCACATTTGCACGCCGCCCAGGTTGGCCGGTCCGTACATTTTCTTGATGGCCTGGACCCACGCGCCGGCGAAGGCGGGGGTAATGGGCTGATACACATCGTTCGGATCGTTGACGATGTTCTGGCCAGTGGCGGCCGAAACACCGCTTCCGCATGCGGAGTCGTACGGGTCGGTTGCACAGGCGTTGCCGAGCGGATTGGACGCGCAGTTTGCCGCATTGCTGGGAATTTGCACGCCGTATTTCGCCACGGCGAAGGCGCAACTCAACACGCCACCCGCCGACACCGTACCCGGGGGCGCTGCCGGCGTCCAATCGAGTATGGGCACGGTGCCCAGACTCGTGGCGCCGGTTTGCAAATTGCGCTCGTGGAAAAGATTGAAAGTGGAAGTGACACCGTTCCCGACCAGGTAGGTCGTGTAATACCAGTCGGAATCGTTGTTCTTCATATCGATTTGCCAGTTGTAGCTGGTGGCGTTGTCGCCGCCCCAGCGCCGTGTGCCGATCCGCATGATGCCGGACAAGCCGCTGTCCGTCCATTCGTTGATGCCGTATATCAGCGGGCTGATGGGATGCTGCGCAGCGCTGGCGTCTACGGTCAGGGTGGGCGCCTGGGCGTAAAGACCCAGTACGGAAAAGGACGCTGTGAGAATATTTAGGCGAAGCATCACGAGAACACCTCTTGATCTATTCTATAGCGCGCCGCCGGGTTACGCGTGTGGGTCCCGGACCGCACGAAATATTTCGCAGCCTTCGGTGGATACTTAGCAAGGGGCAGGCATGAAATCTAGGAAGACTTCCGTCGCCCAGGGGGCTGAGCGGCTCGCTGCGATTGTTGAAGCGCATCTCGACCAACTGTCGCCCTCCGACCGGGCTGAGAAGATGCATGCCTTCCATGACGTCGTCTCCAAGATCGGTACTCGCGCCAAATCCCGCTAACAAGGCAATGCTGCGAGCCGCCTAAAAGGCGGCTGCGGCCAGAATTGGCCGCACTCCAAGCAAGCTGACCGGTACCCTGGTACTTCCAGTCTTGCCGTGGCAAACCGGCCACGCTAGAATCGGAAGATCGCTAACCTGATAAAGAACAATCTGGTGACCGCATACCTGCTAATGGTGGGTGTGCCGGTACTGGGTCTGCTCGGCATTCTGCAGGCCGGGCGGGACATCTCCGCGCCGCTTTCGATTGGCGGCGATTGGACCCTCGAGTTGGACCCAGCACCGCACTGCGCAAAGGCGCTGGCGCGACCACTGGCTTTCAATATCTCCCAATCCGGTACACAGGCCCTGGTCACCTTGAATGACAGCCACGCCACCACGCTGGACGCCGCCCTCAAGGGCGCCACCCTGACCGCCAAATCGCTGACCGCCAAAATCGCGGGCAAAGCGGATGCTCGCACCATGGAAGGCACGGTCAGCTTGGAAGGCTGTGCTCCGCTGGCCTTCAAGGCGGTTCGCCAGGCTTCCAAAAAGCGAGGCGCTTGATGGTCGACATCTTCCATCTGGTGCTGCAGATCGCCGTGATCCTGGTGGCGGCGCGCATTGTGGGGTTCCTTTTCCAGAAGATCCACCAGCCGCAGGTGATGGGCGAAATGGTGGCAGGAATTCTGCTGGGACCATCGCTGCTCGGCTGGCTCGCGCCGGGCGTTTCCGCCGCGCTGTTTCCGGCTGCCAGCATGGGTTACCTCAACGCCCTAAGCCAGGTGGGGCTGGTGGTTTTCATGTTCGTGGTGGGCCTGGCGCTGAATCCCGCGGAACTGCACGGCTATGGCCATGCGGCGGTCCTTACCAGCCATGTGAGCATAGTGGCGCCTTTCTGCCTGGGTGGGCTGACCGCGCTGTATCTCTATCCCCGGCTCTCCGACGACGGGGTGGCATTCACCGGTTTTGCGCTGTTCATGGGCGCAGCCATGAGCATCACGGCGTTCCCTGTACTGGCGCGGATTTTGTCGGAGCGCGGCCTGGTGCGCAGCAGGATGGGCACCATGGCGATTGCCTGCGCGGCGGTCGACGACGTCACCGGATGGTGCATTCTGGCTTACATCGTGGTGCTGGTGCGGGTGACGCACGCCGCCAGACCGGCTTGGGTGACGATTGCCGGCTCCCTCGCTTATGTGCTGATCATGCTGCTCGTGGTGCGCCGCATCCTGCCGGCGTTCGAGCGCGAGTTTCGAAAGCGGGACCGCCTCAGCGATAATCTGCTGGCCGTAATCGTGGTGCTGGTACTGGCCTCCGCGCTGGCTACAGAGTGGCTGGGCATCCACCTGCTGTTTGGGGCCTTCCTGATGGGCGCGATCATGCCCAAGGCGCCCGAATTCACACGCTACCTGCTGCACAAGTTCGAATCCGTGACCGTGGTGCTGCTGCTGCCGCTGTTCTTTGCCTTCACGGGACTGCGCACCCGCATCGGGGTGGGCGGCGGCGGGGCGATCTGGTTCTACAGCGCCATCGTGATCGTGGTGGCCATCACTGGAAAGCTGGGCGGGTCTATGTTCGCGGCGCGTCTGGCCGGCATGCCCTGGCGCGAGGCGGCCTCGCTGGGCATTCTGATGAACACCCGCGGTTGGATGGAACTGGTGATCTTGAACATCGGCCTGGATATCGGCGTGATTTCCCCGGCGATGTTCTCCATCATGGTGCTGAT
>Ga0187867_10001934_pt1 | contig 17589 bp, 17 predicted proteins | sample June2016WEW_13_1_FD_132976 | JGI IMG/M metagenome (GOLD analysis project Ga0187867, IMG submission 132976) | Peatland microbial communities from SPRUCE experiment site at the Marcell Experimental Forest, Minnesota, USA - June2016WEW_13_10 | ecosystem: Environmental > Terrestrial > Soil >...
GTTCCTGAGCGCCCGGTAAAGGGCAAATATTGAGGACCCACTGCTGCAAGGGCAGCAATCCACCACAACCTGTCATTCCCGCGAAAGCGGGAATCCAGCCATCATACTCTCCCGTTATCTTTCCGGATTATCGGGTCAAGCCCGATAATGACAAAATGGGAAGGGTTCTAATCAAAGCGGCTGCAAACGCCGTTTCGCCTCACGTCATTTCAGAAACGCAGAGTGCTTCCGCATACCCGAAAACCCGAAAATATTCGTTTCCTTTGCTATAGGAAATGCGATTTTTACAAAACGAATCAGAAAATAGCGATAAGAGCACGGCATGAACATTAACAATAGAATAATTGCGAGACACTCACTTCCTTTGCGAGGAGATATAGCGACGAAGCAATCCAAAGTGGTTTAATGTGGGTAGCAGGGTGAATAAATAAACGTGACTTTATAAGGCCTGGTTGTCGCAAAGACAGGGGGCGATTGGCATGATTTTAGATTGCCACGTCTGTTTAGGGCAGGCTAGCAATGGAAGTAGAAGAGGAATGACAAACAGCCCCTCTCTCCAATCTCTATCCCACATTGGGGCGAGAGAGCTGACCTTAATAATTGAAAATTAGGTTTTGGATTGTTGAATTTCGTTACTTTGATATTGTTTAGAGTTTAGACATTCGGATTTAGAATTTGTTTGGATTTTGGTAGTTGGAACTTGGGAATTTTGGTCTGTCAGCTCCCTCATTAATGTTATAATTGACATTACTTATGGATATACTTGCAGGCCTCAACTCGAAACAGCAGGAAGCCGTTCAGGCAATCAAAGGTCCCGTGCTCATTCTGGCCGGCCCCGGCAGCGGCAAAACCCGCGTTATCACCCAGCGGGTAGCCTATCTCATCAAAGTCGTGGGCGTCAACCCGCACCGCATTCTGGCCGTGACGTTTACCAACAAGGCTGCCAAAGAAATGGTGGAGCGCCTCGACAAGCTGGTGCCGGGTTCGGTCAAACAACTGACCGTCGGCACTTTTCACTCGATTTGCGCTAAAATACTGCGCATTGACGGCCAGGCCATCGGCATCAAACCGGAGTTCGTGATTTACGACGGCGACGACCAGATGGCGGTCATCAAACGCTGTTTCACGGAATTGAACCTCGACCCCAAACAGCATGCCCCGCAGGCGATTGCCTCGGCTATTTCCAACGCCAAAAGCAAAATGCTGACCCCGGCGGAATTCGCCCGGCACAACCGCAGCTACTTCGAGGAAGTCATCGCCCGCGTCTATGAACGTTACGAAAAAAACCTGGCCGAAAGCCACGCCCTGGATTTTGACGATTTGCTGGTCAAGACTGTTCTGCTCTTCCGCAAAAACCCGGAACTGCTGGCCCGTTACCAGGAACGTTACATCCACGTGATGGTGGACGAATTTCAGGACACCAACATGGTGCAGTACGAGTTGGTCAAACAAATCGGGGCCAAATACCGCAACATCTGCGTGGTGGGCGACCCCGACCAGTCGATTTATTCCTGGCGCGCCGCCGATTTACGCAATATCCTCAGCTTCGAGCACGATTATCCGGACGCCAAGGTGGTGCTGCTGGAACAGAACTACCGTTCGACGAAGAATATCCTGGAGACCGCTTCCAACGTGATTTCGGTCAATCAGAAACGCAAAGCCAAGAAACTCTGGACGGAGAACGACCAGGGCGAACGGGCGGTTTTATTTGAAGCCTACACCGAACAGGAAGAGGCCCAGTTTGTCGTCCGCGAGATTGAACAGCAGGTGGCAAACGGCCGGTTCCGCCTCGGCGATTTCGCGGTGATGTACCGCACCAACGCCCAGTCCCGGGTGCTGGAAGAAGCGTTTATCCGCTACGGCGTTGCTTACCGCCTGGTGGCCGGCACGCGTTTTTACGAACGGCGCGAGGTTAAGGACGTGATTGCCTACTTCCGCCTCATCCAGAATCCCCAGGACAGCGTCAGCCTGCAGCGGATTATCAACGTCCCCGGCCGCGGCATCGGCCCGACCACGGTGTCGAAACTGGCGGCCTGGGCGCAGTCGCTGGGGGCTTCGGCCTACGATGCGCTCCGGTTGCTGGTGGATTTAAAACAGAAAAACGAAACGGCGGAGGTGCCGTTTGACAACCGGGCCGGCGACGCCCTGGCGCGCTTCAGCGAAATGCTGGCCGGATTTGTGGAAAAAAGTCAGAATACCAATCTGGTCGAGCTTTTCGACCTGGTGGTGGAAAGCAGCAATTACAAACAGTTTACTTTGAACGACCCCGACGGCGCGGAAAGATGGGAGAACATCCTGGAATTGCGCACCGTGGCCCAGCAATACAAAGACCTGACGCCGCGGGAGAGCCTGGCCGCGTTCCTGGAGAGCGTGGCGCTGGTCTCTGACGTGGACGGCTACGACGCGGCGCTTGACCGGGTCACACTGATTACTTTACATCAGGCCAAGGGACTGGAATTCCCGGTTGTTTTCATCGTCGGGGTGGAGGAAAAATTACTGCCGCACATGCGCTCGATGGACGACCCCGACCAGCTGGAAGAGGAACGCCGGCTTTTTTACGTCGGGATAACCCGCGCCAAACAGCGGCTGTATATCCTGCATGCCTTCCGCCGCACCTTCATGGGGCAGAACACGGTCAACCCGCCCTCGCGTTTTCTGGAGGATATCCCCAAACACCTCGTCACCACCCCGGGCTGGCAGGCAGGACAGCAGATGAAAGTGGCCGACGCGGTTTATGCCTGGAACCGGGTGCGCGTGGACGAAGCCCCGCCGGCAGCGGAGAAGGAAAAGAATGTCAGCCTCCCGACCTGCGACCTGAAAGCCGGCGACCGGGTGCGGCACAGCATCTTCGGCGAAGGCGTGGTGGTCAGCAATAAAAAAGTGAAAGCCGATAACGAAGTTACGGTCGCTTTCAGCGGCCAGGGGATTAAGAAGCTGCTGTTAAGCCTGGCCCATCTTGAAAAAATATAATCACATGTGCTATTGACAAATTACACGGAAACGTGTAGGATAAGATAACATGACGATTAAAGTGCTCAGTCCGCAGGTTGCCGCCAAGATTGCCGCCGGGGAAGTAGTGGAAAGACCCGCCTCGGTGGTGAAAGAACTGGTGGAAAACGCGCTGGATGCCGGCGCCGGGCAGATTGCTGTCGAGACCAAAGGCGGCGGGCTGGAATCCATCCGCATCACCGACGACGGCAGCGGGATTGCTGCCGACGAAGTCGAAACGGCTTTCGGGCGGTACGCCACCAGTAAAATCACCCGCGTTGAAGACCTGGACAATATCGCCACGCTCGGCTTCCGCGGCGAGGCGTTGGCCAGCATCGCGGCCGTGGCGCAGATCGACCTGACCACCGGCACCAAAGAAAGTACCGCCGGAGACGCGCTGACGCTGAAAGACGGCATCGTGATAAGACACGTCCAGCATGCAAGGCCGCACGGCACCACGATTACGGTGCGTGATTTGTTCCGCAACGTCCCGGCAAGGCTTAAATTCCTCAAATCCGCAGCCACGGAGAACAGCCATATCGCCGGCGTGGTCAGCCAGTACGCGCTGGCTTATCCCGAAATCCGGTTTTTCCTGAACATTGACGGGCGCACCGCGCTGCAGACCTCCGGCAGCGGCAAGCTGGCGGACGCGGTTATCGAAGTTTACGGCATCGAGACGGCGCAGCGCATGCTGGAAATCAGCGGCGGCGAAGTCGGCTGGCAGGACGGGCGAGCGGTGCCGATTACCGTCACCGGAATGGTCGGGGCGCCGGCGGTGAATAAAGCCGGGCGGGACGCCTTGAGCTTCTTCGTCAACCGGCGTGTCATCGGGAGCCGGCTGCTGACCCGGGCGGTGGAAGAAGCCTATCAGGGGATGCTGATGCAGGGCCGCCACCCCATCGCGATTGTTAACATTGTTTTACCGCCGTCCGAAGTGGACGTCAACATTCACCCCACCAAGGCCGAGGTAAAATTTCAGAACGAGCGGGCGGTCTTTACCGCCGTGCAGCGGGCGGTGCGCAGCGCCCTGGTCGCCGGTGCGCCGGTGACTAAAATCGAGGAAGCGCAAAAATCGTACACCGGACAATCGTCCGGCATGGCGCAGTCGTTGTGGTCGGTCCCCGCCGGAAAGAACGATTCTACGTCTGTGCCGCCATCCGGCACGCAAAGCCCGCGCCAGACCCTGCCGCTGCTGCGGGTGCTGGGGCAGGCCGCCGGCAACTACATTGTGGCCGAAGGGCCGGACGGGTTGTACGTCATCGACCAGCATGCCGCCCACGAGCGGATTATGTACGAGCAGCTGCTGGCGCAGAAAGCCGGGCGCGGTATCCAGCTGCAGGGGATGCTGGAGCCCTACAGTTTCGAGGTCACGCCGCCGCAGGACGAGATGCTGAAATCCGGGGCCGCGGCGCTGCAGGATTTCGGGTTTACCATCGAGCCGTTCGGGGAACGGACGTACCTGGTGCGGGCGGTGCCGGCGGTGCTGAAAGACGGCAGCTGGCTGGAAGCGCTGAAAGAAATCCTGGGCAGTCCCTGCGATAAAACTACTAACGTCGAAGACGATATCATCAAATCATTGGCCTGTCACAGCGCGGTGCGGGCGGGCAAGACATTGACCGACGACGAGATGCGGGAGTTAATCCGGCTCCTGGAGCAGACGAACCTGCCGAATACCTGTCCGCACGGGCGTCCCACGATTCTCCATCTCAGCACCGGGCAGCTGGAGAAAGAGTTCGGCCGGACTTAAAATATGCCGTCCGCCGGGCCGACTCATTGCCGCTATGACGCTGACTTGCCGGATTTTACCCTCAGTGGATTTTACCCTGCTGCGCGACCTTACCGGTGGCGGCGGCGACCGCCGCGGCGTCGCCGAGATAGTAATGCTTGAGGGGCTGCAGCCGGGCATCGAGTTCGTAAATCAGCGGGATGCCGGTGGGAATATTCAGGTCCGGAATGTCTTTGTCGCTGACGTTATCCAGGTATTTCACCAGGGCGCGCAGACTGTTGCCGTGAGCGGCCACGATGACGCGCTGTCCGGAAGTCAAGGCCGGGGCAATGGTATCTTTCCAATAAGGCACGCAGCGGGCGACGGTATCTTTCAGACTTTCGGTGAGCGGTAATTCGGCGGCGCTCAAACCGCGGTACCGGGCATCGTTGCCGGGATACCTTTTATCGGTTTTGGTCAGGGCCGGGGGCGGCACGTCGTAACTGCGGCGCCAGATGTGCACCTGTGCTTCCCCTACCTGGGCGGCCATTTCTGCCTTGTTCAGCCCCTGCAGCGCCCCGTAATGCCTTTCGTTGAGGCGCCAGGATTTAATCACCGGTATCCACAACAGGTCCATCTCATCCTGGACCAGCCAGAGCGTGCGGATGGCCCTTTTCAATACCGAGGTGTAAGCCACGTCAAAAACATAGCCGTTTTCTTTTAAAATTTTCCCGGCAGATTTGGCTTCGGCGATGCCGTTTTCCGAAAGGTCGACATCGGTCCAGCCGGTGAACCGGTCTTCTTTATTCCAAACACTTTCCCCATGCCGGAGGAGCACCAATTTGATTGTCATTTACCCGTCCTTTAAAAATATGCGCTAATAGTATTTTAATACGATTCCCCACCGGCCTGCATCCTGTGTCTCATTCCAGGCGTGACGGCGGCATTACATAACCGTCGACGGACGCGTGATGGCGGCGGATTCGGCAGACCCCGGCAGTTACGGTGTTTTCTTCAGGAAGATTTTCAGCGTGCCGATTTTGCCCACGCCTTTGAGGTTATTAGCCATCGCCAGCGTGACATTTTCCACGAATTCCCCGGTGAAAGCGTTGAGCACGATGGGCACGTCGTTAACCAGCAGGGTGAAGCGTTCCTGATTCGGCTTGATGAAACCGGTTTCGATGAGGTCGGCGATCGGTTTGACGTCATCAAGACCAAACTGGCGGACCTTGGTATCCAGCGGCTCGTCGGTGGCGATGGCGAATAATTTTTTAATATCGGTCAGCAGCGGCGCATTGTCCTTGCGGTGCACCTCGATTTTGGGGGCATCGTCTGCTTTGTAGCCTTCGGTCAGGATGAGGTCGTAATCTTCGCCGATGATTTGCGCGATCTGCGCCAGGGTTAATTCCTGCTGCAGCGGTTTAATCATCATCAGGCCGTGAGGGTCGATAATCAGCGAGGCTTCGCTGCCGGCCCGGAGGTGGCGGTCGCTGTCTTTGTCCGACTGCGGTGCGGTCATATCGCGGTGGGTGTGTTTGGCGGTGGCGACATGGTAACCGCGTGATTTGAGCTCGACGATGAGCTTTTCGATGAGGGTGGTTTTACCTGATTTGGACCGGCCGACGATGGAGATAATTGGGGGCATAAGGCACCTCCTTTATTTTTCATGATTAGGTAATTTCGGCTTTTGGCCGATAGAAATATTCACTCTCCCTCAATCCCTCTACATTCGCTTCCCTCAGTACCTTCGGCCTGAAAGGGAGGGAGATTTTTCTGTCATTTATTTCCTAATATGGTTGATAGGGATTTACCGAGGAGGCCGAGGGATTCGCCGGAATAGTGCTCGATAGCGCCGTTATCGCAGAGGCGGGCAAATTCCGGGTCGATGGGGAGTTGCCCGAGCAGCGGCGCCTGGGCGGACTCGGCCAGCGATTCGCCTTTGCTGGCCCCGAAAATTTCGTACTTTTTATTGGTTTCGGGGTCGTAAAAATAACTCATGTTTTCGACGATGCCAAGGATCGGTTTATCCATCTTACGAGCCATATCCACGGCTTTTTTAACAATCATTTCCACCAGCCCCTGGGGCGTGGAGACGATAATCACACCGGTAATCGGGATGGACTGCATCACGGTCAGCGGGGCGTCGGCGGTCCCGGGCGGCAGGTCGATGAGCAGGCAGTCCAGTTTGCCCCAGACGACGTCGGTCCAGAACTGGCTAATGGCTTTGGAGAGCAGCGGCGCGCGCCAGATGACGGCGCTGTCTTCCTGCGGCAGCAGCAGGTTCATGGACATCACTTCGATGCCGGACTGGGAAACAACGGGCAGCAGGCCAGTTTCGCTGCCGAACGGACGTGTGGTGATGCCGAACATTCGCGGGATGCTGGCGCCGGTGATGTCCGCATCGAGGATACCGACGTTTTTACCCTGACGCTTCATAGCAATCGCCAGCAGAGCGGTGACCAGCGATTTACCGACCCCGCCTTTGCCGCTCATCACGGCGACGATGTTTTTAATATCGTTGAGTTCTTCCGGTTTAGCCTCGACAAAATCCACCTGCACTGCGTTATTCTTGAACTGCTGCAGGGCGGTTTTGACGCCGGCGGCGACAAAATCCTGTACTTCTGCAGCGAGTGCGGTCGAGGCCAGCGTGACGGTAATTATTTTATCGGCGACGGTGACTTTGCGCACCAGGTTGAGGTCGATGATACTCTGTTCGGCAGTGGGGACGAAGACCTGGCGGAGGGCGGTTGTAACCTGTTCTGTAGTGACCATTTAATTTCCTTTTTCCTTTACCTTCAAATTATTTCTTGCCGCTCTCTCCGTCATTTACACACTGACACTAGCGGGCTGAATTAAAATCAGCGTTGGCCGAAGATGAGGGTGCCGAGACGGACCATGTTGGCGCCTTCCTCGAGGGCAACGCGGTAAGAGTTGGTCATGCCCATCGAGAGGTGGCGCATGGCAATGTTTGGAAGGCTGTAGGCTTGGAGGTCCTCAAAAACCTGCCGTGTCGTGACGAAGTAAGGACGGGCGGCCGCGGGGTCGCCAAGCGCCGGGCCCATCGTCATCAGTCCGGTCAATCGGACATTAGGTAACGTTGAAATGGTTTGTGCGATGGTGATAACATCTTCGGGCAGCACGCCGGATTTCTGAGGTTCGCGTCCGCTGTTGACCTCGATGAGCACGGGCATGATTTTACCGATTGCGCGGCAGCGCTTGTCGATTTCCCGCGCCAGGTCCGGCGAGTCCACGGTCTGAATCATGTCGAAGATTTCGACGGCTTTTTTAATTTTGTTTTGCTGGAGGTGGCCGATGCAGTGCCATTGCGCGATGCGGCCGACGGCATTGATGTGTGTCTGGCCTTCCTGCACGTAGTTTTCCCCGAGGGCGGTGACGCCGGCCTGCACGGCCTCCGTGATTTCGGCGGGAGTGCGGGTTTTAACCGCCGCCACCAGCTGCACGCCGGGGGGCAATTCCCGGAGGAGCTTCTGAACGTTTTGCGAAATATCAGTCATAGTTAAATATATTTTACTCCCTGAGGAGAATTTTCGATACAAGGGGCCCTTTTTTTAAAATTCGAACGTATTTGAAATGACAAGTTGAATACTATTTTAAACTGCGCCAATTATTACCCAACTACCCTCACCTTGCTCCTCTCCCTAAAATGGAGAGGAAATTAAACGGGAAGGAAGGCGATCGCCCTCCCTCTTCTGGAGTTTGTACTTAGTCCCGTCCTTATTCATTTTTTAATTGTGGAAAGTCACCCAAAGACGAACCGAAACATGATGGCACTTGACTATCAGACTGTAATGTAGCAAAATTAATCGTTGGGAATCAACGGGGTGTAGCGCAGCCTGGTAGCGCACCTGCATGGGGTGCAGGGGGTCAGAGGTTCAAATCCTCCCACCCCGACCACTAAAGCAAAGTTAAAAAGGCCCTTATGTTATTTATAACATGGGGCTTTTTATGTTTCTGCCAACGGAAGAAGCACAATTGTTACCAATCAACCTGGACGTCAGTAATCGTGCCTAAATCCGCATATGTTACCGTCTGCCCGTTGACCGGGAATAACCCGACCGGCTGATAATCAATGCCTATTTTGACGGTGACGATTTTGTCGTTATTAACCGGCTCGGTTTGAGGTTCTTCCAGGCCGGTGCAATCAATGAAAATCAGACCTTTGTCGGTGGTCATGAATGCATTGAGGGCATGGCCCGGGCTGTTGCCCGTAAATTCAATTCCGACGAAAGCCGCCCGGATGCCGGCTTTCTCCGCATTATTGTAGACATCCCGGGCAAAGTCGGCGCAGACATAGGCACCGGGGACATAAGTATTTTGATCTGTTTTGTCTGATAAGAGAAAACTTTCCAGCTGCGCAAATGTCGGGTCCGTTGCCGCAGGATTACCGACCAAAGTAATGGGCTGACCGTCCGGGCCGATCGTGGGATGAACGTCGCCGGATTCAACCTGACCGTAGGTGGTTTGATAAAGTTTGATTTCGGATTGTGCCGATACCAGTTGCGCCTGGACCGAATCCAACTGCGTTTGCAGGGACGACGATTGACTGCTGGCGGCGGTAAACCGGGTCAGCTCACTGCTAAAACGGTTATTGGCCCAGGTTTCATAGTCAAAAATAGTGGACATCGCGCCGGAATTGCTCCGTAACGCGTAAACCGCAAAAACGTCAACAAACAATAAACTCAACGACAAAATAGAAAGGATGACGAATGGCAGAAGCAGCCGGTTATTACTGAATAGCCGGCGATTTTTTTTAAATGGATTGTGTGTCATAGATTACCCCTTAGACGTAAAACAATTTATTCCCACAATTCTGCAAAACAATTATCTTTATCAAAGTGCTTAAATTTTAGTCTTCACTGATTATTGTGTCAAGCGGGATTAGTGAATACCCCGTTGAAGAAGTATTGTATTCCCGCCTTCACCGGTATGGATATAATTAATGGGCGCTGCCCATCCTGCGATACCCGATTTCTTGTTCGCGGTAATGACCGAAGAGGCGATTTTTATCCCCACTACCCTGGGATTGTTTCGCTCGCCTGAGGCGGAATCGCAATGACGATGAGGAGACGGTGATTGGATCCCGGTTTTCGCAGGAACGGATGGGAAGCGACATCCTGTTCATATAGCAACTGCGCTTCGGCTTACCTGTTACCCCGCAACCACGGTTTACACCCGGATAATTGCAGGATTGTGAAATTGTCCCGGCAGGTGTTACAATGAAGCTAATATCCGCGTAAGAGGGATAAAGAAGATGGAAAACCAAAAATTATTAGACTCAAATTTTGAGATTTGGTTATACATTGCGGATTTACACCATAAAATTGTGCTGGTGCGTCAAAGGGAACTGAACCAGTATAATATCTCCACCCGAAAATTGCACATTTTGCGACTGATAAACTCTTTGGGACCGGAAGCCAGGATATCCGCGATATCGAAAGCGTTAGAACGGAAACTTGACGTTGTCTCACGGCAGGTAGCCGCGATGGAATCCGAGGGGTTGCTTAAAAGGATCAAAGCCAAACCGAAGTCCAGACTGTTAACATTGGAATTGACGGAAAAGGGCCGCGAGATGCTGAAGATTAATAAATATTCGGCGGGTATGAACGCCGTATTGTCAGTGCTGAGCGAAAAAGAACGCGAGCAGGTCCATTCCGCTTTACACCGGATGCTGGGCAAATTGAACGAAATTTCTGCAGAGTAGCGCCAGTTTATTTTTTTAATTCCGAATACAAATCTTGAAGATTTCAACAACAATAATGCATTTGAATATTGACATGAACGTTGATTTTTGCTATTGTTTTTAGTAACGATGCCCACCACATCGTAAGTATTTCTTTCAGAGAAGATGGCCTGAGTGCACCCCAGGCCGTCTTCGTTTTTAGAGGGTCTTGTACGGGTGGTCGACAGGACAAAATTCCAAATACCAAAATCCAAAACCGAATCTTTAAATCCTAAATCCGAAACAAATTCAAATTATCTGATCCAATTTGACAAGCAACCGTTTTGATTATAACATCGGGTTGATAAATGGGGATGAGATGATAATCGGGCTGCTGGTGTTTTTGATTTTCCTGGCGTTCATCCTGGCGCTGTGGGAGATACAGATTGAGGGGAAGGACGGTTGGGCGGCGAAATCCCCAGGATGGCGTATCGAAAAGGGCTGGGTGATGAAATTGACCGGCGGCAGACCGCTGACCGGCTATCACTTCTTCATGACGGTATTCCTGATTGCCATTGTCCACCTGCCGCTGTTCTTCGTGCCGTGGACGTGGCGTTTGGAATCCCTGTTGTTGGGATTTTACGTAGGGATGATTTTTGTGGAGGACTTTTTGTGGTTTGTTTTGAACCCGTACTACGGGATCAAGAATTTCCGCAAAGGGAAAATCTGGTGGCATAAAGAATGGTGGGGACCGGTACCGGCGTTATATTGGATATTGCTGGCTATTACGGTGGTGTTGATTTATCTGGGAAAGAACGTGATAAAATAACAGAAATTGTAATGGACAAGTGCACGCTAAAGATTTGTGAAAATCCAAGTTCCCATGTGCCGCATCAAACAAAATTTTCACCTGCAGAACCTCGAATTATTGACAGTTGCCGGGTGTTGTTGATATTATTTGTCTAAGTTTGCACCGGATAATTTACCTCGGGGGATGATGTATGCGGATTTCAAGGTTGCCGTTGGCGATTTCGCTGATGGCGTTCGGATTGGCGCTGGTAATTGTGGCGATAATCTTCCTGATTATCGGGTTCTCGCCGTTTACCAAAGTCCCGATTGTTTCGCTGGTACTGCTGGTGGTCGGTGTGGTTTCACTGATTGCCGGCCTGCTGACGATGCCCCGGGACTAAACGCGGACACAATTGCCCGGCTCGAAATAAAACATAAGCCCCGTGCTGAATTTAAAGCCGGGGCTTTTTATTACCGGCGGATGTCCAAGCCGGAGCTTTATTTGGTGATGCCGCTGATAATCATCTCGCCGTTAACAATCTGCACGTTTTGGGTAATGAATGATGCTGTCGACTCTTGAAACAGACTGGCGCTGGAGATTAAGCCGGTAAGTTTGTCTTGTACTGACTGCGGGATCGGCAGCGCACCCATATCCACGTTCGTTACAACGACTGTAGGCTGGCCGCTGACTATCTGCACCGTTGCCGTCATGCCGGCGCGACCCGAGAAAACCGAGTATTTAATATCGGCAGATAAGATAATCTGACCGTCCTGAAGATTTACATTCACGTTACTGACCGTCAGTCCATCCGGTAAGCTGACAGAGCCAATTTCCGCGTTTACTTTTGAGTTTACTTCTTCCTGTGTCAGCGTTACGGTGACCGGGGTCCCGGCAGAAGATTGGGCGATGGTGCTGTTAAAGCTATTCCACTTAGTGTCCAGTGATTGGGCGGCCTGCTCATTTGATGGCACCGGCGTAACTCCGGCCGCAATTTTTGAGGGACGGCTTAAAAGAATCCAGGCAATGGCAACCACGATTAGGACCAGCACGAGGACGGAGCCAATTACAATCCCGGTAATCTTCAATGCTTTCAATGATTGCCTCCTTGCTACTAAACGGAGTTTCTCATGATGCGGGCAGATATACCAGGTGCATACCGGCTATAGGAAAATGCTAAAACAAACATTATATAATGTCAATATTGATATAGTAATATACGAAATTATTAAACGTGTAAAAAAACTGTTTATTGATTATTCAGAAAATGTTAAGCGTTAATCTGCGGTGAGGACCGGGGTTGATGTATTGGACAGATTTAGGAGGAAATTACGGACATTCGCCCATGATTTTTAGTTCCGCCAGCATCCGGACCAAATGGCCCTCGGAGAAAGGCCGTCGGACGAGCTCGAAACACTTGCCCAGGATGCCGAAAGGCAATTTGACTTTCTCAAAACAGGTGACGCGAATGCCGCGCGGGGTTTTTTCGAGGGTGTATCTTTGCTCGTAGCCTTTGACCAGGTTGCCGGAGGTCATTTTGAACGCCACGCTGCGATTTTCCACCCATTCGGTAACCACGAAATTCAGTTTCATTAGCCGCCCGACGGCGCGCTCTTCAAAATAAAATGTCGAGCCCAGCCCGCTGTTTTGGTTATTGGTGCGGCGCATGTTTTTAGCGGGGCTGCACCATTTGGCAATGTTGGCCGGTTCGGCGATGAGCGGCCAGATTTTAGTCGCAACGGCCTTGATTTCTATCGATTTTTTAATGCGCATCAACCACCACCCTGCCCCTTTTTGTTTCTCTACTCTAATACTACAGGAAACGGGGATAAAAAGCTTGCAGCTATTAGAGCTTAGCGGTCAGCTTTGTTTGACCTGCCGGTAGATACCGTACATTTGCTTTGCATGCTAGGCAAAGTATCTACGAGCCTATACCGGTATGGAAAGAGCGGGCAGATTAAACCTCTGCCCTTGCAGACACAGGATGAAAATGAAGTCAATCGGTATGGAAAACTTCTTCAAGGGGGCTCGTTGTTGGGGAATGGTCCGGGTTGGTTTCCATGATATCAGCCATATAGGCCCACCATTTTTGCATCACGGGATGATTGGGAAGGTCGGCGTTGGTATTATTCTCCGTCAGCTTCTGGAACGCAAACAAAGTTCCGGTATTTTTATCCAGATATATGGAATAATCGCGGATGCCGGCATCATGCAGCAGGCGCGATAACTCCGCCCAGATGGCATCGTGCCGTTTCCTGTACTCCAGTTCGCAGTCGGGTTTGATGCGCATTGTAAAAGCGCAGCGGCGCATCATCAAACCTCCCAATCAGAATGGCGCTTGAGTGACAGATTGCTGAAAAAGGTTATTGTCAAACCAGCGTCGCGGAATTTATCCCGGCGACAACAAAACGGTTGACCGTTATTTCTGCTCGACGTAATGGACGTTCCAGCGGAAGCAGAGCTGCATTACGGTGTTTTTCAGTTCCGGATTAGACGATTTATAAAGCTCGGCGAGAAAACCATGAAGTAATTCACCGCCGCTCATCCCCGGTTCCGGTTCGGCCGGCCCCGGCAAATTGATGTAAACGACTTCCGACATCTGTTTTTGATACTCGATTGACTGTCCCATTACCTACCTCCGAATATTTTGTGCGTAATAATACGCAATAAAATTATTGATTAACTCATTCTATGCCATAGCTGTATGATTAGCAATAGGCAACAAATAAGTTTGGCTCTATTGTTAATTATATTTGAGAATTTGCGGAATGCAATAGCCTTGTTTGGTTTTGAGAAAATAAAAAGGCCGGACGGAACTTTCCTTGCGTTGAACTCCATCCGGCCCTCTATTACCCGCTAAAGATTAGTATCTTTTGGTGGGGTTGGTCTTGCGATAACAATCCGAACAGTAGACCGGTCTGTCACCACGGGGTTCGAAGGGTACCTGGGTATCCTTCCCGCAGGTGGCACATTTCACCGGGTACATTTGCCGCGGTGCTGCTGACCCGGTACGGCTGCCGTAGCTGCTGCCACCGGATGTGTTCTGCTTTCTGGCGGCGCGGCAAGTTGCGCACCGTTTGGGTTCGTTAGTATACCCGCGGGATGCGAATTGTTCTTGCTCTGCAGCGCTGAACGTGAAAACAGTACCGCAATCGGAACAGGTGATTTGTTTGTCAGTGTAACTCATCGGGATGACCTCCTTTTTATTACTCGGTTAAAATCTTGGTCATCCAATAGTTGAAGGAGGAATTGCGATGCTCCACCAATGGAAAACCTTGCTAAACCTAGTGAGAGCATACACCCATTTAAGAAATATTACAATAGGGGGAGAAAAAAGTTGCTCAAATTCAGAGGGCTTTTTATTTTCAGGACTTAGACTTGCGTTTGATTGAATCGTGAGGTCAAATGCATTAAAATGACTGGAACGTCAGGTAAAGGGCATGATTTGTTATCATACGCTTTATGGCGCACCACGGCAGTAGATAATTATGAATGAAACTCCCCAACCGAAAAATCAAACCCCGCCGGAAAAAATTCACTGGGTAAAACTGGTTGCTGCAATCCTTTTGGTGTTTGCCCTGAGCGTGCTGTTGTACTGGCTGATTAAAGAATTCGTCAGTCCCCATGTTTCGCTTTCGTCTATCGCCTGGATCGCTTATTTAACACTTTTCGGGCTTACTCTGCTGATTAATTTGTCTTTCATCCCGCTGCCTTTTGCGGTGTCTTTGATGATTGCGGCAGCAGCTAAATATAACCCCGTGCTGATTGCGCTGGTGTGCAGTCTGGGCGCCTGCATCGGGGAAATGAGCGGTTATTATGCCGGCATGCTGGGGAAAAAGGTGGCAATAAAAAATGAAAACAGGGGTTATCAGTTGATGAAGAAGTGGATTGATAAATACGGCTTCTGGGCGATTGCCTTTCTGTCTTTTCAACCGGTGCTGCCTATCGAAGTGGGGGGGATTATTGCCGGGGCGGCGAAAATGCCCGTGGTTAAATTCTTCCCGGCCTTGTGGCTGGGGAAGATTCCGAAATATATCATCCTGATTTACGCGGGTTTGGGGTTAATCCATTTCCTGCCGTTTTTAAAAACATAAAGGCGATTTGTAGAGCCTACGAATAGATACCGGCTGTCGCCGGTAAGGAAAAACCGGTGGACTTCGCCCACCCTAAAGTACTAAATTCCGAGTTCCAAAATCCAAAAGCCAAACAAAAACGAAAATCAGAATAGCTTCCATGTTTCCCCTTAGATAGTATTTTTGGGGATTTACTGCGGTAAAGAACTAAGATGGATTCCCGCTTTTGCGGGAACGACAGTGGGAGTTATGGAAAACGGGGCGGGCGTACATTGTTGCTACGTCCCTCAAGTATTTGGCTTTAAGACTCAAGATCAACAGTAGGCGAGCAAATTTTCTTTAATGAATAATTCTAACCGGTAAAATGTATTTTTTATTGTAACTGCCTAATTAAGTGCTATGATAAAGAAGATGAGATACTGTTCCATCTGGTTATTCCTACTTATAACAAGAGACGACAGCGATAAACACGAAAATCATGAACCATTAATTTGATTTGAGGAGTACAGTCATCAGGAAGCTATTGGAATTATTTTCTCATGTTAACCGTTTGAAGACTGTACCGCCGCGTAAAGCCGCCCTGGTGACATCGGCGTCATTTGCGGCCATCGGCCCGATTTATTTTCTGGCATCCAATGCCGTCGCTCAATTATTACACCCCAATGTCAATCCCATCGCGATAACCGTCAGTTTTCTGGTTTTCGGACATTACGGCTGGATTCAAACATCCGCTTTTTATATTTTGGGGGTCTCGTTTATTGCCCTGGCAGCGGCGTTGATAATCAAAATCAATTCAAAACTGAATTTTGGCGCGATTGTGGTGTTTCTCATCGGGGTTTGTTTTATTTTAGTCGCCGGCAACCACGTTCAAAGTCCCGGCACTATCATCACGTTGTCCGAAAAAATACATCGCGATTCGGCGATTGCCATCGTGGTGATGTCGCCCATCGCCTGCTTTTTACTGGCGCCCAGCCTAAAAGCCAGCGGGCACCGCGGTCTCTGGATTTATTCAATCATCACGGGCGCGATTGCCGTGCTAACGGTGGTTGTCGGTTTTCTGATACCGACGGCGCACGCCGATTTTCTGGGTATTTTTGAACGTATTTTGCTGTTAAACGGCCAAGTCTGGGGCGAAATCATCTGCCTCCGTCTCATCTGGACCGCTTTTAAATCGAAACCGGCGCAAACCGGGCCGAACAGCAGTTTACTGCGGCTTTTACAAATCTGGGTTAATTCCCAACCTGCAGAGGAGCAATAATGGATTGGCAATTCCCGCGCGATTCTTTTTGTCCGCCAGATGACGACGAAGAAGAATAAATAAGTGTCATAATCCTCCTTTCTCTACTTGAAAATTAAATTTCAGGCGAGTAGCATTGGAAGTTAGGCATATACATCTTACATAATAATAATGTGGATGTATAAAGGAGGAAATCATGTCAGCAGCTGTCATTATTATCATCATCGTGGCCGTTGTCCTGGTCATCTGGTTATTGGGGCAATCCATCCGTACCGTCCGTCCCACCAGCCGTGGATTAGTCGAACGCTTCGGGAAGTACAACCGGTTTGCCAACCCCGGTATTATCTTTCTGATTCCTTTCATCGAGCGCCTGGTGCGCATCAACATCACGGAAAATATGATTGACGCCGGTTTGCAGGAAATCATCACCAGCGACAGCCTGAACGCGCAGGTGGACGCACAGGTCTATTTCAAGGTCCGCTCCGACGAAGAGAGCGTCAAAGCCTCGCAATACAATGTCTACAACTACATGGTGCAGATTGTGGCATTAGCCCGGACCACCTTAAGGAATATCATCGGCACGATGACATTGAAAGACGCCAACAGCGAGCGCGGCAAAATCAACAGCGCATTATATAATAACCTGGCTTCGGAAACGAAGAACTGGGGACTGGAGATTGTCCGTACCGAACTGAAAGAAATCAACCCGCCGACCGATGTCCAGGAGACAATGAATAAAGTCGTTAAAGCCAGTAACGAAAAAATCGCTGCGATTGACTTTGCCACTGCCCGGGAAACGCAGGCCGACGGCGAAAGACGCGCCGCGATTAAAGTGGCTGAGGGACAAAGACAGGCGGCCATTCTGCAGGCGGAAGGTCAAATGCAGGCCAAGGTACTGATTGCCGACGGTGAGGCCCAGGCCATCAAACTGGTGAACGAAGCCGCGGATTTGTATTTCAAAGGCAACGCGCAGCTGCTGCGCCAACTGCAGGCAGTGGAAACATCGCTCAGTATGAATTCGAAGATTGTGGTCCCGACCGATTCCTCGCTGGTGAACGTCATCGGCGGGCTGGCCGGCATTGACGGCACCCCGAATCAACCCAAACCGCCGGCAATGAA
>Ga0187867_10001936_pt1 | contig 17587 bp, 19 predicted proteins | sample June2016WEW_13_1_FD_132976 | JGI IMG/M metagenome (GOLD analysis project Ga0187867, IMG submission 132976) | Peatland microbial communities from SPRUCE experiment site at the Marcell Experimental Forest, Minnesota, USA - June2016WEW_13_10 | ecosystem: Environmental > Terrestrial > Soil >...
CAGCGGCTACCCGCCGGAAACACCCGATGCGCTCACCCAGCTCAGCCGTACTGGCGCCGCGCACAACCTGGCGGCGATCCCCGTGTTCGCCGGCCTGCCCGCCGCCGCTCTGGTCTGCGGCCGGCGGTCCTGGCGGACCGGCCAGCGCGGGTTCGGGCTCTACAGCGCGGCCACCGCCGTCACCATGCCGGCCACCATGGCGCTGGCCGCTGCCGGCTTCGGCCAGTCACCCCGGCTGGTCCATCTCGGCGGGCTGTTCCAGCGCGCCAGCATCATCAACGGCTTCGGCTGGCTCACAGCCCTGTCCGCACGAGCACTCCACCGCGTGCCCGCCACCTGCAGCGCCAGGCCACCAACGGCCTGAACCCGCACCCACCTTCCCCCGGCCGCCACATGCACGCAGCGTGGCAGTAGGGGGCATTCGCGCTAACCGCGACGCTGCATAAATATACGGCCGAGCTACTCGTCTGAACGGCCGCAGCCGAGATCGTCGACGGTGCGAGGAACTCTTGATAAACGCACGCGTACCCGCCGATCTGGACTTACGATGCTTGTTGACACTGCCTGACGGCAACGTGCAGAACGAGAATTTCTGGTCGCCAGGTCAGTCCCTGGGCTGGCGCCGTCGCTTGGCATGAAACTTGGCTGATCTTCGCACGCGGGACAGGTTATCCCGTGCGGTCTTCGTGTATGGATGATCAATCCCCAGAATACGCTCGTAGTCTGCTAGGACGGATGTGAGCAGATCTTCTGCCTTGCGCACCCTGCTCGCCACATAGTATGCGTTGGCCAAATTGCGCCGCGAATTCAATGTCGCAGGATAATCTGACCCGAGAAGGCGTCGTCGGTCGGTCGTCACCTTTTCAAAAAGCTCAATAGATTTGTGATATTTCCCCGCAGTCTGGAGTGTGCGCGCCAAGAATATTTGACAGCGAATTGTCTCGGGGTGATCAGCGCCAAGGGCGTCCTTACTTTGGGCAGATGTCTCGGCAAGCAGCCTGGCCGCCTGCTCTAGATGCCCGCCTCCCTGATAAGCAAGCGCAAGGTATCGCTTCCACCAGATAAGAATCTCAATACTAGAGCCAGGTTGCCCTTCCAGGTACGCGATGTTGCGCTCGTGAATGGCGATAGCATCTTGGTAGCGCCCGACGCGCTCATACATTCGAGCAAGTTCACCGCGCGAATTCAGGGTTGAACTGTGCTCGTCGCCGAATGCCCTCTTGTTGTCTTCCGCATTCTTTCTGAAGAGAATCAGGGCTTCCGTGCTCATGCCGACGGATCGATAGGCGCTTGCTAGATTGATTTGAGCATACAAAGTGATCTGATGATCGGGTCCGAGGGTTCGCAGGCAGCTTTCCAGATTTGTGGTGTGCAACTCAATTGCCTTATCGAGTCGTCCGGCAATCTCGTAGCAGAATCCGAGAGAGTTCATCGCGCTGAGCGTTTCTGGATTTTCCCTGCCCTTAATTCTCGTGTAATTGGATGCTATAGCAACACGCAATGGAATGGCGAGATCGGCCCGCCCTGCGTTTAGATAAGCCTGAGCCAGCCAAGAACGGGCGCTGTCAGTAAATGGATGATCTGTTCCAAGAAGGCACAGGTGATCTTCAAGTACAGTGACCCCAAGCGCACATGAACGCTTCAATTCATAATCCAAGAAAAGAGCGCGTACCGCTGACCGACGTAGGTCCAGCAGATCGAAACCGATCTCGCATATTTCGCCCGCGGCATTTCGTATGCAGCCATAATCAAACGCTGTTTCCCACAAGGCATTAACGTGATCGACATTACCGGTTCCGGCATCATGGGATTTTCGGAAGCCGTCACCATCTGGCAGCAGCAGCTTTAGCACGCTTGCCGCCCGGACGATTGCCGATGAAAGGCTGCCGTCGCGTTGTTCACGATCTCGGAGGATGCGCTGCACCAGTCTGTGCATGATCAGGATTCCGCCGTCAAGGTCGGCGGTTAGCACGGAGGAATCCAAGAGAGCTCCCAATGCGTTATCAACATTCTCCGTCGAGCGGTTCGAAGAAAAGGCAGCATAGAGCAGCTTGCGATGGACTCCCCCTGGAGACAAAACTGCTATCAGACCTACAAGCTCTCGAGCCGATCCAGTACTTTCTGCAGTACTGGCGTCAGAAACCGCAAGCACAGCGGCTTCGGCAGCGCCGCGGGGATAAGGCTCACCAGGAACTCTGGGCATAAGGTCGCTAATCGGGAGTTCGCGTAGCCGCTGCAGATAATCGGTGAACGTAATTCGCCGAGAGCGAATCAACCAAGCGGCCTGAGCGAGAGCCAATGGCAAGAAGCCAAGCTCGTAGGCAAGATCGTCCACGCCATTCAAAGAGTCACAAGCTGACCGGACGGTAAGAAAATCTTTCGCTTCACCGGCATTGAAGACACCAACGTCGATTGATACTCCGACCATCGAAAACGACGTCAAGGTAGTCGTAATCACAGTTTGACAGCAGCCAGCCCGGGGCAACCAGCGCCGGACAGTGTCCGGATCAACCGCATTATCCAACACCAAGAGCGATGGCACCGATGCACGCTCCAGCCACTGTCGTGCCGACAGGGCTGCTAGTTCTGCGTCCTGCGTAGGGCCCCGAAGGCCAATGACATCGGCAACCTCGGCTAGCCCGGCAGTAATCTGGCCCGGATGTTCAGCGGTTATCCACGCCACAACTTGCCAACCATCTCTGATGCACTGCCTGGCATATGCGGCGGCTAGTTGGGTCTTGCCTACACCGCGCCCTCCCACAAGCGAACACACGGGTCCGGCTGACTGTTCGCGCATGCCCTGGGTCAGCAACACCAGGATGTCCGGCCTGGGCTGAAAGGCCACCGGCTCCCGCGGGATATCCCCAGCCACCTTGATATTGGCACTGGCAGCATCTCTCAGCTCTGCATGATTATCGTCCTCCACGTGGTCACTTAGCTTTCGCGCCACGGTCTCCCGCCGCCCCCGCCGCCAAATATATAGAGGAACCAAACCCGCTATGACTGTCAGAAACGTTGCCCAGGCGGTAAGGGCAGGCGCGTTCAGCCAGTGCGCATGAATCCAACTCAACATGCGCGCGACTATATGCCAGGTCAGGATGTGGGCAGAACCTGGGCCCCATACAGCCGAGGCCATTAACAATGCACCGAGAGTCACTATCACTATCAGGAATACCGATACGCGATTCTTTTCCTATAAATACCAAGACGCCGCATATTTCCCTCATCAGGCGAGATCTGCCTGGGTCCAGCCCAGAACGCACGCAGCCATCAGGCGCAACGAGCGGATCTGCTCCTGACAGGATGATCTGCAAGCGTGAGACGGCGCAATCGTCTGCCTCCGTAACAGTTCAGATTCGGCAGGGAGAGTGTGGCCTCTTGAGCAGCTCGACAACGATATGGCGGAGCGCGCCAGGGAACAGTCAGGCGAATTTAAACCACGAATGACTATGCCAAATGCTGCATAAGTATCCGAATGGCCAATGCCCGCTATTCGGCAGGGCCGGCCTTGTTATGGCATGCGTGGCGGGAGGCGGCGGGGTTAGCTACAGGCGGGTCCACCAGGCGTCGATGATCACGTCGTGGGCGATGCCGGTGTCAATGGTGTGATGCAGGCCGAGGCTGACGATACGGTCATCGTGCGGGTGGAACGGCCGGGTGGGGTCGTCGCCCAGCACGGGGCCGAAGGCATCGATGAGCGGCTTCCAGAGGCTGGCCCAGTTGCGGCCCGGCCCGGTCGTCAGCGCGATTTTCAGCCCGACCGGGCCCGGATCGATGGTGGCCGCCTGCACCGCAAGCCGATCGTGGAGCTTTTGTTTCCACTCCCGGCGCTCATAGGACCCGGCCATCCGGGTCGAGAACTGCGGGGTGGCCCCGGCCGTGGCCGGCTGGGCGGGTCCCACCGCCAGTGACGACGGCCCGCAGATCTTGCGGCCGAAGACGGCCGCCACCCGCTCCGGGCCCAGCCGCTGAGCGACCGGGAACAGGTAGTTGTCCAGGTCATGGCCGCCATCAACCAGTGAAACGCCATCGCTGAACCCGACGATCAGCTCGGCAGCAACCCGACCGTTCACAGTCGCCAGCACCGGCCCGGCTATGGCGTCCACGTGCGCCAGGAAACGAGCCAGCTTCACCTGGCTGGGATGCCCGGCTCGATCCTGGCTGGCCAGCTGTGGCTTGACACTCTGCCGCATAACGCCTACCGGGCGGCGGTACACCATTGCCATGTGAGTCATCGTCGTGCGCGCCCGCATCTGGTGGCAACCAGCCGATACCCCCAGCAAGTTGCGCGCTCACAGCGGCAGAAGATTGCGGTTGCAGGGTGTCGTCCAGCGCGGCGCGCATACTGACCGCATGCCCCTTCGACTCCATCACATTGTCATTGACACGCATGACCTGCCTCGGCTGGCCCGGTTCTGGGCACAGGCACTTGGCTGGAAGGTCCTGTCTGAGCGTGAGCGCGAGATCGTCATCGGAGCCGACGAGAACGCGCCAGTCGGCCTATGCTTCATGCCGGTCACTGATCCAAAGACCATAAAGAACCGAGTGCACCTCGATCTCACCAGCAGCGCCGAGGACCGCGACCAAGAGATTGAGCGCCTGCTCGCGCTTGGGGCGCGCCGGGTCGACATCGGGCAGACCGGCGAAGAGTCCTGGACTGTTCTGGCCGACCCCGAGGGCAACGAGTTCTGCGTGATCCGCCCGAAGGAGACGCTCACCCGGTAGGGCCCGCGTTAGCAGGCGCAGACCGCCCGGTCCGCGGCAGATGCGGATGCGGAGCGGCCCTCGCCGGCAACGCCTGACAAGCCTGAGCTGAGAGCAGGAAGAGGAGCTCGCCTGGAAACATTTACGGCCGTCCCTGGATTGGGTGCCGGCGTCACCTCATAATGGAGCCGGAGGCGGATACTGGCTCCGTTCGGCTGGGGCCAAGGCCGATAATCCGGCGTAATCTGGGAACCCAGCGCAAGCTTCTGCTTCGGCCCCTCGCCGGATCACCTGCGAGAGAAGGAAACGCCAATGGGTACAGAGCGACAGGTGATGCAGGAGTACCTTGACGCGCTCGTCAAGCGTGCCGACTTCCCGGGCTACTTCACCGAGGACGTCGTCGCCACGTTCGAGGGGACCGACCAGCGGGCCGAGGGCCGGGAGGCCGCCGGGCAGCTGATCCGGTACGTGCATGAGGACGCGTTCGACGCGCGGATGGAGTTGAAGAACCTGCTGGCCGACGACGGCAAGGCGGCAATCGAGGCGGACTTCGCCGGCACCCACACTGCCGAGTTCGCCGGAATCCAGCCCACGGGCCGGGCAGTCCGGGTCCCCTACTCGGTGATCTACGACCTGCGCGGTGATCAGATCAGCGCGCTGCGCATCTACTTCCCGATGAGCCTGCTCATCGGGCAGCTCACGAACTGAGCCTGCCCGGCTGGCCCGCCGGGGCACGCTCCGAGCTCGGCGTAGAACCACCCTAATTCAGCCGCGCCCGCAGCGGCAGATCAGGATGTTCGCCGTGTTCTGCGGCGTGCATGGTTATGCGGCAACGCAGGCTCACGCGGGGGACGGAACCTTGATCAGCGGATTCCCGGCGTACCTCTGACTGCGGAAGCGCAGCCGCCGATCTGGACCTCTGGTATCAAGATCGACTAACTTAGCGGTCAAACGCACGCATAGCAGGGTGCTCTGTGCGTTGCTGGACGGACTGGGCCATCGCTTCGTCGTGCCGATTTGAGCTCAGCGTATGTAATCGGTGACCTAAGAGCGGCGCGCTTCGTACGGCGGGAAGAGCAAACCAAAGACCCACGCAGAACTGGCTGTCGCCAGTCATCAGGCCGTCAAGTTGATCTATGGGATTTAATGGGCGCCCTTGACGCCGACCGCTACGATGCCTACCTTCGTACAAGATCACTAGAATGATTCGAGAGCCCATCCCCAGATCGCCTGACATCCGTTACACCGTTATGAAGCGACGGAGAGGTATCACATGGCGGAACTGTTTGACCTCGTCGTCACGGCAGGAACAGATGGGTATCTCTACATGTTCACTCATCAGGGTGGGTCGCCCGTCTCCGGTGGCACAACTTCCGCGGCCAAGGTAAACGGTATGAGCGAGTTTCTTAAGGGCGTCTACTATAGGGAGCTCCGCGAAGCGACCCTAGGAACCTTTAACGATAGCGCTGTTCCGACCCGCCTCCGAAGCCTTCGTGGGTTTGGCCGTCGACTGTACCGTGAAGTTATCCCATCCGAACTCCGAAAAGCTGTTGCAGGCATGAAGAAAGGAGATCTGCTACACGTATTCGCGGATAACTGCAGCATTCCATGGGAGCTAGTCAAGAACGGTGAAGACGACTTCTGGGGTCAGTTTTTTGTAATAAGCAATAGTAGATGGACGGGAGGGTCACGGGTGGAACCCGTGACACACACATTACACGTTAAAAAGATACTCAACGTTGTCGGCCATGGAATTTCTACCGAAGCAGCTGAACACGCAAGACAACTTTTTCAAGGTCACCGAGAAGAAGGAGCTGATATTCAGCTCATTGATGGCCAGGATGATCCGGACGCAACGGAACAGTTCTATCAAGAGCTGCCCAACGCCGACCTGATTCACTTCACTGGCCATGGAAAATTGGATGAGGCTGGCGTCGTTTATTTGCAAATCGTAAATGAAGAACAAAGCTCAGCAAATTTCACGGTTACCTCTATCGAGTCCAGGCTTCGCCCCGGCTGTGTCGTCTTCGCTAATTCATGTATATCGCAAAAGACCACGACGCTCATTAGTGAATCTCTCGGATTTGGTCCTGGCTTCTGCGAGAGTGGTGCGAGCGCGTTCATTGGTACGCTAGATCTCGTGCCAGAACTCGAGGCTGTGCTGTTTGCGGAAGCTTTTTATAATCAGCTGTTCTCAGGCCTCGAGGTGGGAATTGCGCTTAGAGCTGCCAAGCAAACGCCGTTGAAGCTCGGGGGAACAACAAGTCTGGCACATCTTCTGTATTCGCTGTATGGAAATCCGCGTGAGAGGGTAGGCTTTGGCAATACTGTGTAGATACAGTCATTCGTGCGGTAACTGTTCTCGCTAACGACATTACCCCTGCACTCTTTACTTGCAAAAATGTGCACGGCCGGGAAGCAGTTACGGAACCGTGCTGTTACTGTAAGTTGTCCGACCGACGGCATGAGAGTAGGCTTTGGGCCGTGAATGTGACAGTTAGCCGGATGTCACTCGCTGGCGTAGCGGTAATCTTCGTAGTTGTCACCATCTTTGCAGTCATTGGGACATGGGTGTGGGACTGGAATCTCTTCCTACCTACTACGACTGACAAGGCCACGCGAATTAATACTGTCGTGGCTGTCTCCGCCTACACGGCAGCATTGGTGGGCGTGGTAATCGCGCTAATAGCATACTGGCAAGCATCTGGCCGTCCTTCCCTCGAGCCAGAAATAACCTTTCCTCCCTCAAAGTCAAACGAACCTATGTTCGATACTTATAGGCCTATGAAAATTCCCGACTGGATAGACTCGGACAAGAAGGCTGATGTTCGAATGCTACAAACTCAAGATGGAAATCTGCTTGGCTCTATAGTAATAAGAAATTCGACCAAGTACGCGGCGCAAAATCCTGGCCTGAGAATAGCCTTCGAGGGTCTCTTTTTTAATGCTCTCAGTCTGGGCTGGACCGTCGCAGACTCGTGGGGAGATATGCGCGGTAGCAAGGCCATTCAGTGGGATGGCGGAGGTGAAAGCATAATTCACGGAAAATGGTCGCGAAGGCTACCGGACCTCGACTTCAGCTCAGTAGTAATATATCGCCTTGACCCTCCTCCCGAACTCGTCGTGACAGTTGTTTCTGATGGCTGCAAGCCCAAAGTGAAGAATATTACCCTGAAATGCACGTTTAGTTAATCCTAAATAGCTATTGGATCCCATAGTCGCGAAACCTGCCATCTAGCTGAGAGCTCAGCCTGACGACCTCCGACAGTCCGTCGCCCTCGCAAAGCGAAACGTGACGACTGCTCCAGATTGACAGCGGCGCTGGCTGACTCGGCAGACCCGGTAAAGGCGCTCGGAGGCGGTGGGTTGTTGACGTTGTCAGGCGGCGTGGGGCGCGAGTTGGACGATGAGGTCGGCGTCGAGGGCTGCGCTGATTCGTTCCAGGAGCGGTATCGTGGGTACGACGCCGCCGGCTTCCAGGCGCGAGAGCGCAGGCTGGGTCATGTCAGCGCGGACTGCGAGTTCGACCTGGGACAGTCCCAGGGCCAGGCGGCGTTCGCGGACTGCCTGGCCGATGAGGAACGCCCGGCGGGCTTCGGCGTACCCTTCGCGGTACTCGTCGCTGTCACGGCGCCTGGCGGCGAGTTCCTCGTAAGAGGAGTGCGGTGCGGTCATGTCAGTTCACCTCCCGGTCGAACACCTGGTGGGCGGTGCCGTGTTCGGCTTCGCAGATTTTCTGGGCATGCAAGGCGCGGGCTACCTCAGCCGTCTCGGCGCTGCGGGTTTTGGGGAACATCGTCAGTAAGATCACCCGCCGGCCCGGTGCCAGCCAGTAGGTGACCCTCGTCTGCTGGCGTAACAGGTGGAACCTCAGTTCCCTGACCTTCCCTCCCAGGTGGCGGGCGTAAGGCTCGCCGAGATCCTCGGCGTGCTCAGCAAGCAGGCCGACGAGGAAGTCGACGCGGCCGAAGTCGCGGTGGCTCAGCCCGGCCAGCCAGGACCGTACTTCCGGTTCGATCTCAACCTCGTACAACCCTGCCATGCATTCAATGCTATATGCATCGGATGCTATAGCCAAGCAGGCAGTCAGGTTCCGGAGGCCATATAGGCGGCGAGGATGTAGTTCGGGTGACGGGTCGAGGTTCTTCCGGGCCCGGTCGTACCGCATCGTGGCTCGCGGATCAGCATGCCGGGCGGCGATCTGGACATCGCGGAGGTCCACGCCAGCATCCAGCATGGTCGTTACGAAGGTGTGGCGGAGCATGTGAGGGTGCGGCCTGGCGATCCGCACGCCAGCGGTCTCAGCGAGACGCTGCAGGCGGCGGGTGGCGGCGTGGCGGTCCATCCGGGCACCGCGGCTGTTGAGCAGGATCGGCCCGCGGGCGCGGGTGCCGATCGCGCGGTCGATGGCCCGCCCGACGGCTGGCGGGAGCGGGACCAGGACGACCTTGGTGCCTTTGCCGCACACGCGCAGCACCCGGTAGCCGTGTTCTTCGCCGAGGTCGGCGATGTCGGCGCCAGTGGCTTCGAAGATCCGCAAGCCGAGCAGGCCGAGCATGGCCACCAGCGCTCAGTCAGCGCCGCCAGGGCGGCCCGCTGTCCCGACCGCCGTTGCAGCCACACCGCGGTCATGTCGGCAAAATCGATCCGGTCAATAACCTGCGGCAGCCCGACCAGTAGCCGCGACTGCTTATCTCTTCGGACGTCCGGCGTAGTCCGGTGCGCTTCCGCTGGACCAGCTGAGAGGTGCGAAGGCCGCGTTCATCTGCTTCCACCAGCCATGGTCACGGCCTTGGCGTTCGTGCAGGACGAGCGTGATCGGTCGATGTTGTTCATGACTGAAGGTTTCTCGTCGTGGCTGATGATTCCTGCGGCGCCGACGACGTGAAAAATCGGGGAGGGCGATTCATCTCGCGATCACTGCGCGGTGGTATTTGGAACTGTGAGCCGCTGGGTTCCGATCACCGATAGTAGTTGAAGTTTTTCGTAGCTTTCGGTGCCGGGTGTGGCGGTGAAAACCAGCAGGGATTGCACCTGGTCGGGGTCGAGGAGCGTCTGGCAGTGCAGGTCCATGAACCCGACTTCTGGATTCCTGAGACGTTTCTGGGAGGTGTATTCGACGCCGATTTCGTGGTCGCTCCAAAGCGCGGCGAACTCCGTGCTTCGCCCGCGGAGGGTGTCCGCGAGGGCCGCTGCCGCAGACTTGGGACCTTGCTGGGTGACGACGCTTCTTAGCTGCGCGGTGTAGATGCGGCCATGAGCCGGGTGGTCCTCCTCGGGGTAGATCAGCCGCGACGCGGGGTCGGTAAACCACCTGTAGACGGCGCTGCGGGCCAGCCCGGTGAACTGAGTCTGGTCGCCAAGCAGGGCACGGGCGAGGCGGGTCTGGACGAGGGTCTCGCCGAGACCGCTCATGATCTGGGCGGGGGTGTCCTCGAGCCGGTCAAGCACCCGCATGAGGCCCGGGCTCACATGGTCGCTGCGCAGGGCCCGTTGCGGCGCGTTGTGGCCGGTCAGCAAGAACAGGTGATCACGTTCGGCGAGCGACAGGCGCAGCCCGCGAGCGAGGGCTGCGGCCATCTGCTCCGACGGCTGCGGCCCGGTTCCCCGTTCGAGCCGGGCGTAGTAGTCAGTGGACATGACGCAGAGCTCTGCGACCTCTTCACGGCGCAGGCCGCTGGTGCGGCGCCGGGGCCCGCGGAACAGCCCAACGTCCTCGGGCTGCAGCGCCTGGCGGCGTCTGCGCAGAAAGTCTGCGAGTTCCGGCCGATCCACAATCCTCATCTCCCCTGACATAACGATACGTGCATCCCACTCACGGTTGCACGGTTGCGCGGCGTTATCCACGGCCTGCTGATCCACCCATAACGGTAACGAGGCGTCTTGCGCCCAACGCCCCCAGCCGCGGATCGCCGATCAGTGGGTAAGCGGGTCCTTGTTAACTCCAGCCCCGTCAAGTGAAGTGAAGAAAACCGCACCGAGACGAAAACCTAGGGCGGTCCACTGAATCGAATGAGACCCAGAGGAACTAGCCATGACGAAATGGACTGCAGCCGATCTGCCCGACCTGACAGGACGCACGGCCGTGATCACCGGCGCATCCGGCGGGCTCGGCCTGATCACCTCCCGTGAGATCGCCCGGGCCGGGGCCCGTGTCGTCCTCGCCGTCCGTACCGTGAGCAGAGGCGAACGGGCCGCCCGGACCATGCCCGGCCGCACCGAGGTGCGGCAACTTGACGTGGCGAGCCTGGAGTCTGTCCGCCGGTTCGCCGGGGAGTGGACGGGTGATATCGACATTCTCATGAATAACGCGGGAATCATGCAGGTTCCCCTGGCCTATACCGCTGACGGCCTCGAGTCGCAGGCGGCGACCAACTACTTCGGGCCGTTCACGTTGACGAACCTGCTTCTGCCGCACGTCACCGGCCGCGTGATCACGGTCTCCTCCCAGCTGCACCGCCGCGGGCATGTGCGCCCCGGCGACCTGAACTGGAAGGCGCGGCGCTACAACGCCACCGCCGCCTACTGCGACTCCAAGCTCGACGTGACCGTGTTCGCCCTGGAGCTGAACCGCCAGCTGGCCGCCTCCGCCAGCCCGGTCCGCTCGATCGTCGCCCATCCCGGCATCGCGGCCACCAACCTGGTCGCCCACGTCGGCGGGGTTCCCGGGCTGGTGAACCGGGCGATGCGGTTCATGGTCAACGACGCCGAGCACGGCGCGCTGCCGATCTTGTACGCGGCAAGCCAGGACATCCCCGGCGGCAGCTAGGTCGGCCCCGACGGCCCCGGCAGCATCAAAGGATACCCCGCGGTCCGCAAGCCCTCCCGGGCGGCATCGGACCCGGGCAACGCCCGCGCCTTGTGGGACGCCACGGCCGCGATCACCGGCATCGGCGCTCAGCTCCCCGCAGCCGCCTGAGCCACGTTCGCCGGCCCGCGCGCCACCCACCACCCAGCAGCGCACGACACGCCGGGCGCCGGCGCGCCCGCAGAAATTGGGAAACACCGATGAAGATGACGGGAAACACGATTCTGGTCACGGGCGGCACGTCGGGCATCGGGCTCGGCCTGGCGCTGCGCTTCTGCCAGGCTGGCAACAAGGTGATCGTCGCCGGCCGCCGCAAGGAACTGCTCGAGCAGATCGCCGCCGGGCACGAGGGCATCGAAACCCTCGTCCTCGACGTCGCGGACCCGGCGTCGATCGCACGTGCCTACGAGACGGTGTCCAGCAGGTACCCCGAAGTCAACGTGGTGATCAACGTGGCCGGCATCATGCTGCCTGAGGATCTGCACGACTCCGGCTTCCTCCCGGCCGCCGAGTCGACCGTCACTACGAACCTGCTCGGGCCGATCCGGATGCTGGCCGCGTTCATCCCGTTCCTGGCGGAGCAGAAGGACGCAGCTGTCATCAACGTCTCCTCCGGCCTGGCGTTCGTGCCGCTGCCGATCACGCCGACCTACAACGCGACGAAAGCCGCGATCCACTCCTTCACCGAGAGCCTGCGCGTCCAGCTCGCCGACACGCCGGTTCAGGTCCTCGAGCTGATCCCGCCGGCGGTCCGGACTGCCCTCATGGGACAGCAGGACAGCGAGCAGGCGATGCCTCTGGACGACTTCCTCTCCGAGGTCATGACCATCCTGCAGACCCAGCCCGACCCCGGGCAGATCATCGTGGACAACGTCAGATTCCTGCGCTTCGCGGAAGCCGGCGGCACGTACGGCAAGGTCCTTTCGCTGCTCAGCGGCACTGATCACGCATCAGAGGGGAAACTACCGTGTCCGTCGTCCTGATTAACGGTGCCTCCACCGGCATCGGCAACCTCACCGCCAAGGCTCTCGCCGCCGACGGTCATACCGTCTACGCCAGCATGCGCAGTGTCAGCGACCGCAACGCCGCGCGCGCCCGGGAGCTCCTCGACACCGCGCAACGTAGCGGCTTCGACCTGCGGATCGTCGAGCTTGACGTGCAGTCTCAGGACTCCGCCGACCAGGCGGTGAAGACGGTTCTCGGCGACGCCGGCCAGCTGGACGTCGTCATCCAGAACGCCGGCCACCTAGCCCTCGGCTACACCGAAGCCACGCCGGTGACCAGACGGTCTCGGCCGCGTACGCGGTGCTGGATCCCATGGTCGCCCGCTACGGGGAAGCAACCGAAGGGCTGTTCGAACCGGGCACCGAGGCGGACCCGGGGACCGTCGCCGAGGAGATCACCCGCATCCTGCGGCTTCCGGCCGGGCAAAAGCCGTTCCGGAGCGTAGTCGACTTCACCGGCTCCAATGTCGATGAAGTGAATGCGGTCAACCGCTCATCCTCGGCTGACTTCCTCAGCCGGATGGGCTATCGCGAGCTCCTCCAGATCAAGAAGTAATCGCACCTGCCAGCACGGCGGGGCGCAGGGACCGAAAGGAATCGTACCCAGTGAAATATCTTGAAGCAGGAGACCACGCGGACATTTTCGTGCCGCACGCTTATCCGGAGCACGTCGCCGATCTTGGCGAGGTCCGGCTCAACTACGCCGTTTCCGGCGTGCCGGGCCAGCCCGCGCTCCTGCTGATCCCGGCCCAGACCGAGTCGTGGTGGGGCTATGAGCAAGCCATCGGGCTTCTGGCCGGGCATTGGTCGGCGGCTCCGAGTGCTATTTGGACTTCACCCGGCCCGCCTGCCAGGCGATCAAGAGCCAGAGCGTCCGGCGGGTGGTGGGCGTCTCCACCCTGGCCACGGGTACCAGGGGAAGCCGGGCTTCTGTCGGCCGCGCTGGCCATGGACGAACTGATCGAGAGTACCGGCGTGGACTACCGGGCACTGGCCTTGCCGTTCTTCATGGAGAACCTGCTCCGCCAGGCGCAGACGATCAGGGACCAGGGAACGTTCCTCCTGGCGAACGCCGCAGACCGGCCCCTGGCAACCGTCGCCACCCGGGACATCGCCGCCGTCGCTGGCACGCTACTGCTCGACGGCTCCTGGAGCGGGCAGGCCAGCGTCCCGGTGGCCGGCCCCGACGACCTGACCCCGGTCGGCATGGCCCAGGTCATGTCCGACGCACTGGGCCGCACGGTCCGCTTTCAGCGGGTCCCCGTCGCGGACTACAAGGCGATGATGCTGCAGCACGGAGCTAGCAAGGCAATGGCGCAAGACATGGCGGACATGACCGAAGCGCAGAACCACGGAATCTACGACGCCGAACCCCGCGGCTCGCACTCCGCTACTCCCACCAGCTTCCATCAATGGTGCCAGGACACCCTCAAGCCAGCCGTCCAGGCTTGACGCGCCATCCGTGGAAACCAAACCGCCCGCGTACCGTGACCGTGCAGTTCCGCGTCCTTCGAACGCCGACGATCGGCCGAGCAAGACCAGCCAACTGCAAAGCCGGACGATGAGGGAGAGCAGGCGAAGAGACATGCATGATCATCGTGCCCCGACCATGCGGCGGAGTCATGACTGTGAAGCTGCAGGTCAGGCTCCTTGTACGGACGCTGTCCGTGCCTGTCCGTAGTGTCAGCCGTTTCGCGTCACCGCCAGCACGGACATATAGCGGACAGGGCAGGTTATTCACATGATCCATCTGGGAGTTTGAGCAGGCCAGCGGCTATTCGGATGGGTTTGGAGAAACGGTCTGACTCGAAAATCGTGAGGAGCGAGGCGCGGCAGCGAACAGGACTGGCGGTGGCCGGTCCCGTTGGCGGCTGAGATCGGCCGTCGCGGGCTGGCCGGTGATGTGATCTTGGAACTCCCTGTGGATCTGGTTCGTGATGTACAGGTCGCCGGGAAGTTCGGGGGCCAGTGTGACCACTACCCAGGGCAGACCTGCGGGATCGAGCCGGTCCAGGGCCTGCGGTTCGACCTCGCCGATGCGCGCGGATTGGCGCTGCGCGCCAGGTGCCGCGGCCAGGCTCAGCCAGAGCCGGTTCGCAGTCACACGGGCTCCAACTTACGATCACCCGCCCCGGACCCCGCGGGTGCCCGTGATGGCAGGCTCCCGGGTACTCCCACCACGCAGGTCGTCGCACTTCCATCGGCCGATTAGAACGCGCGTACTAGGCCTATCGCCATGTATCAGGCGAGCATGGCCGCGCCGGTCAGCAGCGAGAGGCTCATCTAACGTCTTGACCATGATGGCTAATCAGATTAGCTTTACGACTAAATTAGCTAGCTCAACTAAATATGGCGAGGGGAACCAGGATGACTGAGTTCGCGGATATCGAGGGCGGCCGGATCGCCTACGACGTGACCGGGCAGGGTCCGCTGGTCGTGTTGTCTCACGGCATCGGCGACCGCAGGCAGTCCTTCCGGTTCCTGGCGCTCCGGCTGGCGCAGGCCGGCTACCGGGTCGCCGCCGCGGACCTGCGCGGGCACGGCGAGTCCAGCATGGGCTGGACGTCGGTCACCGGCAAGGACGCCATCTCCCGCACCGACATCGCCGGCGACCTGCTCGCGCTGATCCGCCACCTGGGCGGCCCCGCCGTGATCGTGGGGCATTCCATCTCGGGCGGGGCGGCCACCATCGCGGCTGCCATGGAGCCGGAACTGGTCAGCGGCATCGTGGAGATCAACCCGTTCACCAGGGTCACGAAGACCGACCTGGGCGCGCTGCTGAGAAACCGGCTCTACCGCCGGGGGACTGTCCGGATGGGGGGCGTGGTGATCTTCCACAGCCTGCGGCTGTGGATGAGCTACCTGAATGTGGCTTACCCGACCAAGCCCGCCGACTACGCCGACTACATGGCGGCGCTGCGGGCCAAGCTGACCGAGTCGGGCCGGATGGCCGAGTTCCTCAAGACCCTCAAGACCACGCCCGCCGACGCAGAAGCGAAACTGCCCGCCATCCGGTGCCCGGCCCTGATCATCATGGGCACCGAGGACTGCGACTTCGCCGACCCCCGGGCCGAGGGCGAGGCGATCGCCGCGGCCATGCCAGCCGGGCTCGGCACCGTCGCGATGATCGAGGGTGCCGGGCACTACCCGCACGCGCAGTACCCGGATCAGACCGCCGCGCTGGTGAGCCCATTTGTGGCAAAGTACGCGCATGCCTGACCCCAGCATCGCCAGCGCCGCGGTCGGCCGGGAGCACTCTGGTGCCTAGAGCGGGGCTGAGCAGCCAGGACGTGGTCGCCGCGGCGGCTGAGCTGGCTGATGAGGCCGGCTACCGGGAACTGACCATGGGGCGGGTCGCCCAGCGGCTCGGCATCCGCACGCCGTCGCTGTACAAGCACGTCGACGACCTGGCCGACCTGCGGCGCCGCGTCGCCACCCAGGCTGTGACCGAACTGGGCGAGGCGGTCCGCGACGCGCTGCAGGGCCGGTCCGGGCTCGATGCGCTCACCGCGATGCTGACCACCATCCGGGCCTATGTCACCGGCCACCCGGGCCGCTACGCCGCCACCACTGGCCAGCAGCTCACCGACCCGGCCGACCCGCTGGTGATGGCCACCAGCCGCCTCCTCGGCTCCATCGCCGCGATGCTGCGCGGGTACGGCATCGGCGACACCGAGATGAACCACGCCATCCGCACCCTGCGCTGCACCATCCACGGATACGCCGCCCTGCAGGCCGCCGACGGCTTCCAGTGGAGCGCAGACGCCGATGAGAGCTTCGGCTGGATGATCCGCTTCCTCGACCGTGGCCTGCAACCATGTGCACGCCCGCCGGAAACGCCGCCGGCTAGAGCCCGCAATGCCAGTGAAGCAATGCCAGGGCAGGAGCATCGGATGTTCCCGCTCTCCGTCACGCTGACCGTCTTGCTGCTGCTGGAGACGCTGCCGTCAGCTCACAGCCGGGATGACTCATGACCGCCGGCCGCTTCCAGGCCGACGGCCCGGCTGGCCACGCCGCCGGCCAGCCTGCGGCCGATGGCACCGTGTCCGGCGCCCCCCGGGTATGGCTGCGAGCCGAGGCCGCGGTCCTGCTGGCCGGCGCCCTCGCCGCCTACTCCGTCACCGGGCAGCCCTGGTGGCTGGTACCCGCCCTCATCCTGTTGCCGGACCTGGCGTGGGCGGGATACCTCGGCGGGACCCGCATCGGGGCCGTCAGCTACAACGCGGCGCACGCCACGCCCCTGCCGGCCATGATGACCGGCCTGGGCTGGTGGCAGCACCGGCCGCTGGTGCTGGCCCTGGGCCTGGTATGGCTGGCCCACATCGGCCTCGACCAGGTTCTCGGCTACGGGCTCAAGTACGACGACAGCTTCCAGCACACTCACCTCGGGATGCTGGGCAGAAAAAAGGAAGCCTCATGAAAGGACGTGTTCGCGTGAGCGTAAAAGGACAAGCTAGCCGTCGCCGAGTGCGTGTATCGGTACGCCACCGGAGTCGACACTCGTGACTGGGCGATGTACCGCTCGGTGTTCGCCGACGAGGTCGAAATCGACTTCTCGAGCTTTGGACCGGGGATGGCGCCCATGACGATGGCGGCTGATGACTACGTTGCCGGGGTGAAGCCGGTGTTCGGGGCCTTGCCGCGACGCAGCACATGATGTCGAATCCGCTGGTGGAACTGGAGGGCGACAGCGCGCAGATCGCGATGTACGTGCGCGCCCACCACGTATTCGATCCCGAGGATCCGGAGTCCTACTACACGATCGGCGGCTACTACAGGAACCGGCTCGTGCGCGAGAGCGGCACTTGGAAGCTGGTGCGGGTCAACCTCAACGTTACCTGGCATCTCGGGCATCCCGAGATCATGGAAGCGGCCCGCGCCGGAATCTCGGCATCCTCCCTGGAGGAACGAGCGTGTCCGGGAGCGGTTCGGTAGACCGCTCACTGTGCCTGTGGGCCAGTGGTGGGCCAGATCTGGCCTGGTCAGCGGCTCATGGAGAACGGGTGCCCGGGACCGCCCGTCCGCGGCAGCGATCCATGGAACCGACCTCTCCGGTCGATATTTCCGCAGG
>Ga0187867_10001937_pt1 | contig 17584 bp, 16 predicted proteins | sample June2016WEW_13_1_FD_132976 | JGI IMG/M metagenome (GOLD analysis project Ga0187867, IMG submission 132976) | Peatland microbial communities from SPRUCE experiment site at the Marcell Experimental Forest, Minnesota, USA - June2016WEW_13_10 | ecosystem: Environmental > Terrestrial > Soil >...
CCACCCCGCGCAGGCCGGTTCGCCTCACCGGATGCCTTGCTTTCGCCCTCCTATATGGCCAAAGCTGCAGTGGACCCGGAAATCCACATAGAGCCTGCGTGGAAGGTGTCCATCGTTTACGGCATGCCTTGCGCCATTTACCACCAGCTTCCTGCCGCCTATTACCTCGCTGCCCGGTTCCACAACGATTTCGAATCGGCCGTGCTCCATGCTGTTAATGGCGGCGGGCAAAACCAGGCGCGCGCCATTCTCACCGGGGCCCTCGCCGGCGCCCAAACCGGCTTTTCGGGAATCCCTCAACGCTTCCTCGACGGGCTCCAAGAAGCGAGTGCACTCTGCAAACTGGCCGTGGACCTAGCTTCAAAGGTCGCAAGCCCCTGACACCGATAAATAGAGCAGAAGATGTGGTCAAGTCTTTTTTTTGGTTATTGGGACATGCATGGTTTTATAAAGCAGCAAAAGCAAGACCTGACCCTATTTTTACAGGGCAAAGATGGAGGAAAACTCTCAGGGCGCAATGGTCTTCAGTGGTTGCAGAAGGCGCTCGATCTGGATCGACTCGGCCGCAGAGAAAACCTTATTCAGGCTGGCACGGCGCAGATCGGCATTTCGGGCGGCACGCCGGCCGCAAACCGAAACCCCGAGCCATTCAGCCAGATGCTTGACCTGACCGTGAGGGTCTCTTACCAATGTTTTGAAATCAAGCTCATAGTATTTTTGCCGGCCAAAATGGTTTCGGCAGTAAGCGACCGCGATCTCAAGCTGATGGCGCAGGGTGTAGGCCGAGCGGACGGCATCGCTGTCTTCTAATAGAGTGGCTGGATCAGCTCCTGCGTATCGGTAAGCAGAACGAAGGGAAGCAAGGCCCACAGGGTTCCCAGGTTGGGCAGTAAGATGCGGCTGGCGGCTGCAGCAAAGCAGCGGGTCTGGAAACATCAGGACGAACCTGGCGCAGGGAAAGGCCAGATCCAGTTCTGGCAGGAGCAGCAGACTTTCAGGCAACTTGAATCCCCACAACCGGCCGCTCCCTGTCCGCTGGAGCATCGCTGCCGCAGCGTGCTGCAGGTGGGCGATCAGCAATTCCTGGGGACAGCGGCCATTTAGCCCATACTTATAAAGCAGGCACTGATATACAGCCGATGCCAATGCCATGGAGTCGAGCGAATGGTTTAACGGCTCGCATAAATTAATGCCGCAATCGCAAGCAGCTAACGAGAGCAACCGGGATCCACCGCCGCCCTTTCCCAGGAGGATCACGGGCCTCTGCGCCTCCTCCAACAGATGTCGAGGGAGGTTTGCTCTCCACCCGTTAAGCGGCAACCAGCTCTCCTGACTCTTAAACTTCATCTGACCGGCATCATTGCCGCAATTCCTCCATTGCTCACATTCTTCCAAACAATCCCGGAGAGCCTTCCGATCCAGATAAAACCAGCTCAGGAAACGGTCGCACTCAATCCTCAGCCTGATGGGCAGGCCGGAGTCAGAAGCATAGTCAAAGATGACGGGAGCATTGACAACGTACCGGGATCCTTTCCAGGAATCACTTGGAAACTCCGGGTTATCCGTTAGCAGAGATATCCAGGTCAGTCCCGTCTCCCTTTCAGGAACCCCGGATTTTCGCACAATCAGCAAACGCCCATCCAACTGGTCTGCTTTGGAATATGACTTCGCCGGCCCAAAGGTGTTCATGAACACTTCCAAGGTACTGGCGTGACCGCACCGGCGCCCGTTTCGATCTTGACCCAACACGCCGAGCAGACCCCAATGAGGATCGTATTTCTCCAGCTCGAGCAGACAGCATTCCAACCGGACCTGCCAGTCCGGCGGCAAGAATAGACTGGGAGAAGCCAAAACGATCAATTCATGGCGAGCGGTGTCGACTATCCTCTGCAACAATTTGGAGAAACCGGATGCTCTCAGCAACTCCGCTGGCTTGATCCTGATTATTTCATTTGCGGGGTTGAGGGCTGCTTCCGATTGCAGCAGGTTGTGTTTGAGTACTTCCGGCCGGTCAGGCATGATGATGCTAAGTGGACGCTTGGGAGATGCGGCCGTCAAAAGCTTCGGATAGCGGCCGCGCGGGCGGAGAGAACCAGGCACGTGCTTAAGGAAAGTTACGAGCCCGGTGCTTCCTTGAAAGCGATAAAAGCGGAGCAAGCGACGGCATGCCTCAGAAAATTTTCCTATCATTGTCTATCCAAGTATCAGTCGTATACCCGGTCGAGCATCAACAGCAATGTTAATAGGAGATTCCCGGCGCGCGACTGGTGGTAAACTTCTCTGCGGCATGCATAGCGGATTCGTGTCCACCAATGCTTGCGCGCATCGAGAAAACGATCAAGTACGGCCCGCTTGTCAGGCGCCAACTGCTCGCCGAAGAGGCGTTGAAACTCAGCGGCTTGACGAGCCATGGGACGCTCTCTTCCCCGTTTGCGGTATCTGCTCCAAACCGTGTGCAGGCGATCACGCGAAGTGGCTGGAATCTGGGAGAAGTTTTGGTCGTGCCGGCGGTGCACCATGGTTGGAGAACCATCGTAGAGGACCAGTCCAAAGGCCGAGATTATAAGATAAAGCCATGAGTCATGCATGCTGAAGAATGTTGGGAGTTGTTTCAAGGCCAGTTCACGGGCCTTCGGGTTGATGGACACAGTGGAGCCCCAGACCGGGCATTCCACCATCGCATTAGCAAATGAAAGACCCCTCATGGGTAGATCGGAAAGGCGTAATGGTTTTAATTCGGCATTGCCAATGACAACTCGCGAGCAATAAAGCAATGGCAAATCAGAGGGTGCATTCTCGAGTTTGTTGACTGCTCGGGTCAATTTGTCCTTGAGCCAGTGATCGTCCTGGTCGCAAAAATGGTAGTACGCTGCATCGGGATCGGCATGCTCCAATAAGTCAAAAAAACTGGCTCCGGCCCCCATTCGATGACCGGAATAGAAGGCAAACCGTTGATGCTTGCGGCAGTATTCCTCGAGGATCTGCAGGGTGTCATCGTTTGAGCCGTCGTCTCTGATCAAAATACTGATCTGAGGATAATCCTGGGACCGCAAAGTTTCCAGTTGGTGGGTCAGAAATCGAGCCCCATTGTGGGTGGAAAGCAGAATTTGGACGGGAAGCGACCGCTTCATGCGTTCCTCTTGTTGCCGGCTGCAATGATACGGGGCGGACTCATAATGAGGTGGCTTTCCACATCAGTCATATCCTTCATGAACACCTCGTGCACCGCCTGCAGACTAAAGCGATAGTAGTCTCCGGGAGCGGCATGATAGCGCAAAGTCCTGGCCGAGGCACTCAGTTTTTCCAGCGTCTTCCCTATCCATGGAAGCCGGTGGCTCCAGGAAAGATGATCCCAGGCGCCGTGCAGGTGGAAACCCGGGACCCCAATGACCACAAGGCCTCCGGGCTTGGCCACCCGATATAACTCGGCCAGGCTTCTCCAAAAGAAAGGATCATGCTCGAGCATTGCATTACAGAGCACCGTATCGAAGGTATTGTCCCGAAAACAGCACATGCTGTTCGCGTTAAGCGGTAAAATAAGGAAGTCCCCAGACTTGGCCGGTCCGGCCAGGTTGACGCCAATCTTCAATGCCGACTGCTCCAAAGCCTTCAGGTTCAAAAGACTATCCGTGGAAGGCACGGCACCCACTTCCAGAACTCGGCCCCCTGCCTGACGGCGCCGGCAAATCTCTTCGAAGCGTTGAAAAACCATCTGATGCATAAGTGACCTAATTCTTCGAAGAGGATGCTTTTGCGGCGATCTCTCAAATCAACGCGAGGTAACGCTGCAAATGAGCTCTGGGTGTCCATCTGTGCTGATAGACCTGATAGGCGCGTTGGCCCAACTCGCGACGATGGGACGGATTCTCCAACAGGTGATCCATCGCTGCCACCAACTCTTCCTCTGTGTCGTAGACAAATCCACCCTCACCCTCTTGAATGGTCTCCGGGATTCCCCCCAGGTTTCTGCCGATGACCGGTGTTTTCTGGCTGAAGGCCTCGAAAATGACCAAAGGGGACACGTCAAACCATATGGATGGAACAACCAAAGCCACAGCTTGCCGATACAGAGCCTGTAACTGACTCCAGGATTGGTGGCCCAGGAACCGGATGTTAGAGCTGTCCTGGGCTAGCCTCTCCAACTGGAGCCGGCAGTCGCCCCTACCCGCAATCAGCAATTGTGCCTTCTTATACCTTCGAAAGACAGGGATGAGTGTGTGCAGACCTTTAACCTTTTCGATGCGCCCCACAAAAAGGAAATAAGGCCCATCAGATATTTTGCTCTCCTCTCCTTCCCCAGGAGTGATGGTGGAGGCATCCGCCTGGGGAACGAAATTGGGCAGGTGAACGAAGGGAATGTCGAGTCCCATATCCTGGTGTTTGTCCATGATGAAACGACTTGGAGCTATGAAGGCATCGACATGCTTGACGGCGGTTTTCAACAAGTTCCCGTAGCGCCACCATTGGGGTGGACGCCGGTATATCAGGCTGCAAGGCAGGCATAGCGGTTTTGTGCAGACTGCCCGGTTGAATCGAAACAACAAATGTGTCGGACACACCAGCCAGTATTCGTGCATAGTGAAGAGTTTGATGCCGCGACCGTATTCGAGAATTTTCGGTCCGCCTATGAGGGAAATGTTGTGGTAATGGATAACGTCGAAGCCCCGTTCCAGGATCCGCTCAATACGGGCCGACTTCAAGAGTGGGAAGCCGGTCTGATGGGTAGCCAGCGGCGAAAGAAAGCCCCATCGGCTTTGGAGTCCATGCACGGTCACATTGGGATGATCCAGATAACCCTTTGCGGGTTCCCGGCCTGCCAGCGTGCGGTACGAATCAATACAGTGAATCACTTCCACCTGATGTCCGCTCTGCGCCAACTCGTTGGACAGCCGATGCACGAGGATTCCGTCTCCCCCGAAATTGTAGGGAGGATAGAAGGTTGTGATCATGCAGAAGCGGAGGGGTCGAACTGTCATCTTTTTGTCCTAACTTAACCAATATAGCATAAGGAACAGGCTACCTCAAATGGCGGAAATGGAATATTGGGCATGGATGCTATAAGCTGCTTTATGGCCGGCATCCTTTTTCTTTCTCCTGGAATTGCAAAAACCGGTCTCATTCACCTGTCACTTGCATATTCGATTGGGAAATCGTATGGAAGAGTTTGTATTGAACTGTTGATTTACTTTGAAGGGCAACTCGAAGCAAAAGGAGAACAAGTGAAAAAGATACTGATAATCGCCATCATTGCGGCAGCATTTTCGATTGCAGGAGGCCTGCCGTCGGCCGCTCAGATAAAGGTCCCCATCAAGGTGAAAGGCGCCGATTCCATGTGGGGCCGAGTTCGCAGTCTTGCACTGCTCTACATGAAAGATCATCCTCAGGTTGATATAACCATATCCGCCAATTCACTGGTCGATGAAGGGATGAAAGCGCTCATTGCAGGTGAGGCCGATGTGGCGATGGCCTCACGCAAAATCACTGCTCAGGAAAGCGAGGCGGCAAGGGTCAAGGGGCTTCAACTCGACGAACATGTGGTAGGATACGGCGGGATAGTCATTATAACCGATCGGCAGAACCCGGTAAATGCACTCTCGATAGACCAGGTAAGAAAGATATTCACTGGTGAGATCGTCAACTGGAAGGATATTGACGGGAAAGATCAAGCCATTACAGTTTTCAAAGCCGGCGGGAAGCATCCCGGCACCTTATTGTTTGTGGAAAACGACATCCTCGGCGGAGTCCCCATCACCAAAAGCGCAATTACATTGCCGGACTTCCCGGCGATAATGAAAAAGGTTGCAGAAACAGCAGGCTCCATAGCTTACGCCAGAATGCGGGACCAATTCCCCGGCCCTGCGGCCAGGACCAAGCCCCTGAAGATCAGAAAAGATGAACATTCGCTGCCGGTTAGCGCATCGAGGGCCACGATCGCGGATGGAACTTATCTGCTCAGACGTCCATACTATCTCTATACTGCGGCTACTGCAGGCAAAGACGTCCGCAGTTTTGTGGATTTTGTAGTGAGCCAGGGATGGGCGGAGCCGAAGCTGACTCATCAGTGGTAGTGAAATCTAAACCGCCTTCATTATTCTTGCCCGAAAATGGAACTTCTCAAGCCGAGCCGTTCTGCTAAAACCGGACTCGTTGACCTTTCTGTTGCCTTCTTTTTATTCGTATATTGGCCCATTTAGGAGCGCTATGAACCATTCGACATTTACCACCCCAATCGAGGACCGCTTCTTTGAGGACTATGTAGCAGGTTCTGTGCACGAGTTCGGTTCCATCGTCGTGGAAGAGGCCGAGATCCTTGAATTCGCGCGCCGCTTCGACCCGCAAGTCTTTCACACCGACCCTGAAGCTGCGAAGAGAACCATTTTCGGAGGCTTGATCGCCAGCGGTTGGCATACATCCGGCATGATGATGCGCCTTTTTGTGGACCACTATCTCTCATGGGCGGCGAGCCTGGGCTCTCCTGGTATCGACGAACTGCGCTGGACCAGGCCGGTGCGCCCTGGCGATGAACTTTCGATCCGCGTGACCGTTTTGGAAGCCAACCGATCACGTTCCAAACCTGATCGGGGTGTCATCCGCTCATTCGTCGAGGTGTTCAACCAAAACCATGAGGTGGTGTTGACCGTGAACGCAGTCAACTTCATGCTTTACCGGGAGACGCCACAACAGGGCTATTGAAAACCGAGACTGCCCAAAATGGCCTGATAAGCTTTTCCGCTTGTTTGTATGCCAGGCATTGAACCCTTTTACCTCCGCAATTGCATCTCTATTGCATCACAGGCAACCGCCACCCCATTTTCCGCCCGAACAATCTTCCCCACCTGCTCGGCTCTCCTCAAATAGGTGGTATCCGAGAGCAGGGTTTTTAATTCAGTTGCTGCACGCTGAGCAGAGTACCTATACCGATAAATGGTTCTGGCTACACCCAGCCGAGTAACCCTGTAAGCATTGTCCGGCTGATCGAAAGCAAACGGGACCACCAGCATTGGCTTTCCGGCCTGAAGGGCCTGGGCTGTCGTTCCAATCCCCCCCTGGTGAACAATTCCGGCTGCCCTGGGGAAGATTTGAGAATAGGGGAGATAATCGAATAGCGCGATATCATCAGGCAATGGCTCATCGGGTATATTCCTTGGATCTTTCCCCACCAGCAAAACTGCCCGGATTCCCAGCGTCCTTGCGGCATCCACACTTTCCCTGTAGAAGTCGCCGGCAGCCAGCACTGCTGAAGAGCCCAGCGTAAAGACAACCGGTGGCGGGCCCGATTCCAGGAAACGTTCCAACCTGCCAGGTGCATCGGAATCAGCTCCGCTTTTATCGACCAACAGATCGGCCTCTTTATCGTAAAACAAAAATCCGGTTATTCGGGTATTTTGAGGCCAGTCAGTGTGGCGTTTTGTAAGTAAAGGCGAGAAAAGTCCCAGGACCAGTTCCGGGGAGAATTGCCCTTCATAGATAGGATCTCCCCCGGGAGGCAGACCTATTTCAGCCCTCAGCCGGCGTATTGGCTCACTCCAGTTGCGTGTGACGAATTTGGCAAACCTGATGAGCAGCCCTCCCGCCCCCGGCCCAAACCGATCAAGATTTTTCAGAAACGGGAAAAGGGGAAATACGGGAAGATCGTATGCCGAAAAGAGCGAAAGGGGTGCGAGGATTGTGGAAACCCATGGAGTTCTGGTCTTCTCGGCCACTATCGGCCCTGCAAAGGTAATCGGGTGCGTAATAAGAATGTCTGCTCCGTTAATAGCTTCCAGCAAATCCTGATAGGATTCTCGCAGTTGGGGAAGCAGGACTTCTGTTATGAGAATCTCCAGACCGTTTTTAGGATGAAAAAGCCTCTCTAAGAGGCTGTAATCCTCGGGATTTACATCCGGCCTGACAGGGCGAAAATCAATCCCTGCTCTTTCCACCATATCCCGGTAGAAACCGGAAGTTGCGATTATCGGCAAATACCCTCGCTCCTTTAGCTCCGAAGCAAAAGCAACATATGGGTTGATGTCGCCCCATGATCCGAATGTGGTTATCAGAACTGTTCTTCGCATCATTCCCTCGCCGTCGTCGCATGCGATTTCTTGTGAATTTAATGCCGATCTGCACAGATTGCAGTAGCAACCGAAAGCCGGCAATTATCCGGGGTAGATGCGGAATAATGATAAGCCGGCTTGTAAAGGCTGGGGGCCAGGGAGGCCCACCATGGCAGAAAGTGGTATGTGCATGCAGGATCGGCTTTTCCACTGACCCGTCACTATCGCATCACTTTCGCCTGAGCGCCATCCAACACGCCGGGGCGGGGGAACGATACCATCAACTGCGGGGATGGTGGTGTGTCCTGAGATTGCAAAAACCGGTTCGTTTGAGACACGGCTTGCGTTTTTCATTAGGATATTGGATGATTCGATGGGCCTTCAGGGTGTTCCAAGAGTTTTTTCGGGTGAAATCCGGGTGCAAAATGCTCCTCAGCATCCGTTGGTGATTAAGACGGCAGAGTGGGTGACGGTCAGAAAGGCTGACAGTAAGGAAGGTTCCTCATTTTGATCTCACTGATTCAGGAGGGATACCACCATGTACAGCGTAGCATACGAAAACGATGATATGGTCATTCGCTTTAATAAAGATTTAGCGGAAGGCGACGCTCTTTCCAAGTTTCTTGGCCATATCAATCTCCAATCGATCCTTAAGAGAAGCACGCGTGACGATGCAAAGGAAAGAATGAAACTTCAAAGCCGTCTGCGAGATTTCCCCACTGGAGTTGCATTGCTGCGCGATCCCGCTCTGAACAAGGGTACTGCGTTCACTGAGGAAGAACGGGACGCTTTGGCTCTTCGCGGGCTCCTGCCTCCTCATGTCCATACTATCGACGAGCAGTTATTGCGGGTTCTCAGGAATCTGAGAGCGAAACCAACGGACCTGGAAAAATACATTTTTTTGGTCAGCCTCCAGGATCGAAACAAGACCCTGTTCTACAGGGTGCTTTTGGAGAACATCGAGGAACTGGCGCCGATCGTCTACACGCCGACGGTAGGACAGGCTTGCCTGGAGTACGGCCATATTTTTCGCAGACCTCGAGGCATATTTATTACGGCTAATGACAAGGGCCGGGTAGCCGACCTTTTGGAGAATTGGCCTGAAAAGAACATACGCATCATTGTTGTCACTGATGGAGAACGCATTCTCGGACTTGGAGACCTGGGCGCCGACGGGATGGGCATTCCCATAGGAAAGCTTGCCCTCTATACCGCATGTGCCGGTATTCCCCATACTGTCACCCTCCCCGTAACCATTGACGTCGGAACGGAAAACGAGCAGTTGCTGAACGATCCTCTCTATATCGGCTTAAAACAGCGGCGCCTTCGGGGAGAAGCCTACGACGAGTTGATAGAGGAGTTCATCGTGGCGGTGCAGGAGGTCTTTCCGGCAGCGCTGATCCAATTTGAAGACTTTGGCAATATTAACGCATTTCGCCTGTTGCGGAAGTATCGCAATGAGGTTTGCACCTTCAATGACGACATCCAGGGAACGTCCGCAGTGACTCTGGCTTGTCTCTATTCAGCCTTGCGCATAACCGGTGGAAAGCTCAAGGATCAAAAAATCCTGTTTTTGGGGGCGGGCGAAGCCGGAATGGGCGCCGGGGGTCTTATCGTTTCCGCGATGGTTGATGAGGGCTTGTCCGAGGAGGAAGCACGCCTGCGATGCTGGTTTGTTGATTCCAAAGGCCTGGTTGTCAAGAACCGTACCGATTTGACCGGGGACAAACTTCTCTATGCGCATGACCACGAATTGGTCTCAGACTTATCTTCCGCAGTTGAAGCACTTGAGCCCACTGCAATCATTGGGGTTTCCGGAAAGCGCGGAATGTTCCCTCAGCCCGTGCTTGAAGCCATGGCCAGGTTCAACGAAAGACCCATCGTTTTTTCACTCTCAAATCCCACTTCCAAGGCGGAATGTACTGCAGAACAGGCATACACCTGGACTGAGGGACGCGCCATTTTTGCAAGCGGCAGCCCGTTCGATCCCGTCACGGTCCACGGGAAGACACTTGTTCCGGCTCAGGGAAATAACGTCTACATTTTTCCCGGTGTGGGTTTGGGTATCATGGCAAGCTGGGCCAGACATGTGCCGGATGAAATGTTCCTCGTTGCCGCACGGTCTCTGGCGCAGCTTGTGTCAGAAGCCGATCTTCGACAGGGGCGAATTATTCCCCCATTGACTCGCATCAGGGAAGTCTCTGCGGTAATTGCTGCCGCTGTAGCCGACGTGGCATACAAACGGGGCTTTGCGACCAAACCGGAGCCCGAAAACCTGCCGGAATATATCAGGTCTCTGATGTACGAGCCCGAATACTATAACTATATCTGACGGCAACTGCAGGCGGCACGCCTTTTAAAGCAAGGCTCACGTGAGCCTTGCTCAATGAGCGCCCAGATTGTCGCGTGAGGAAGAGTTGTTTTCATCGATACTTTGGAGTGGTTTCAATCCATGCTTCACTTAACAGGCCGCTTTATCGCTGTGAATTTGACGCTGGCCACTTTCCCTTCCACCGCAACACGATCTTCCCTGCTCGGCGGTGGAGTAAATTCTTCGCCAGGGCAGCAAGCCATTGCTTCCAATTCCCCAGGAGTAAGCAGGTGACGGGACACAATCTGAATCTCAGCAAAGCCTGCTTCTTTCACCGTCTGCCAGTAGTCTTCTTCAGGAACAGCTCCTCCCAGACATCCCGCCCAAGTTGATTGGAAGCGCTCTTGCAGCTCAGAATCGATAGTCTCGGTGAAAACAGTGTCTGAGATGGCAATTCGCCCACTGCTTCGAAGGATACGAAAGGCTTCTTTATACACTGAGTCCTTGTCGGGGCACAGGTTGATGACGCAGTTGGAAATCACCACATCCGCGAAGTCGTCTGGAAGCTGTGTTTTGTCCAAGTATGCGGTGCGGAACTCTATGTTCCTGTCTTGCAAGCCTGTTTCAGCCACAGCCTGCTTGGCCCGCTCGATCATCTGAGGCGCGCAGTCTATTCCGATTACTCTTCCTTGCGGTCCGACTTTGTGAGCGGCCAGGATGACGTCTATCCCGCCCCCACAGCCGAAATCTACAACAGCATCGCCAGGCTGAAGGTTCGCGAAACCAGTAGGGTTGCCACAACCACGAGAGAACTTGAGAGCAATTTCCGGCACTAAGGAAAGCTCCTCCTGACCGTAGAGTCCCTGATCCACTGCATAGCCCGAACCGGGCTGTCTCTTGCTCGGTCAACAGGACTCTTTACGGCTGCCTGTCTCGGCAAACTTGCCATAACGACTCTTTACTACTTGCTTGATCTCATCAGTAATCATGCTGGACTCCTCCTGCCTCGAGGCGATATATTGGCCCACCTCAATTGTGCCAAATCCGGTTGAGTGACGCAATCGCGCGAGCCGCCTAACATCTAAAATTGTATGGGAGTGAGGTGCAGAATGCAATAGCTCTGTTCCTTGAGATCGCCTGGTATGAAGCACGCCGGGCAGATTTTGCGGAATTGAGGGGTGATTTGATCGATGAGGGATGATATGGTGGTGTTCTCACATTTCCATGACAAGGAGAAATCAATGAAGAATAAACGGATCACTGTACTGGCACTGGTGAAGGCAAAGGAGGGGATGGAGGAAATCGTAAGACAGGAACTCTTGGCTCTGGTCAAACCTACACGGTCGGAACCTGGTTGCATAAACTACGACATCCACCAGGCGACCGATGAGAAGTCACAGTTCATGTTTTACGAGAACTGGAAGAGCATGGAGGATCTGGAGAAGCACCGTGAAACGCCGCACCTGAAGGCGTACAGACAGAAAGCCGGTAGTCTTCTGGCAAAACCGATAGAAGTCACGCTGTTTGAAATGATCAGCGAGGCATGAGCGTTCGGTGAAATCGTCGGATTGCGAAGGGATGCCTTCATGACGAATCCGCTGCAAGACCTCAAATGACACACCACTTGTCTTTTAGATTCGTATATGCGAAAGTTCTATGGACCTGCAAAGTGTCCCGAGAGGTTTTCAGGGCGGCAGACGAACCCAAAATGCCCATCGAGATACGTTGGCGGTCAAGTTGAAACATTATTCAGGATGATAGTGAGAACGGTTTGGCATCGGGCTCGAAATTGTTGCCTGAGCTGCGCTGTTGCTTGGAATTGCCTTACATCGAAAGGACTTCAACAATGACCGCACAAGAGAAAATCGAAGAAATAAAGCAGCGGGCCAGGAAGAATTTTTCCCTGGGGTACAATTGCGCCGAATGTGTTACCGAATCGGTTTTATCCCTGATCGACACCGGGCTGCCTTCCGAGGTAAAAAAACTGGCAACGGGCTTCGGCGGTGGAATCGGGCTTTACGGCGACACTTGCGGAGCGCTCGTCGGTGCGGTCATGGCGGTCAGCGCAGTCCACGGCAGGAGCTCTCTTCCCGAGGGTGAAGGCAAAGAGGCTGCGATGAAATCCAAGGAGCAACTCTACGGCAAGCCCGGCCTCTACAGACTGTTTAACCAGATTCCGAATCGGTTCAAGGCTCAGAACGGTCACACCCTGTGCAGGGAGTTAACAGACAAGTGGCAGGAAACCTGGCTCTGCCGGGACCATGCCCTGTTTTGCCGCGAACTCATCACTGGCGCGGCGGGAATTGCGGCGGAGCTGATATTGTCGGACAAGGACGAGAGCGCTTCGAAACCGTTTGGCGAAAACGTTGAAAATCTCAAGGAATAGCGGGCTCGTGTTGCGGTGCGTACGTTCCCATAACCGGTGAATCCGTTGGACCGGGGCGCCGCGAGAACCCAATGCACAATATCTCATACCAAGTTGCATTCAGAGAGCGGGGGAAAGTTTTTTCATTTTAAAGATACCCCGCACCCCCCAGGATTTCGGCTGCACGCGCAAGCGCGTGTGGCCGAGCGCTCGGCGCCAGCGGCGAGGGGGTCACGATCAAGGTGGCCCCTGGTCCCGGAATACTTACCACCGTAACCTCGCCACCATGGCGGTTGAGGATCTTTTTGCAAATCGCGGGTCACATGCCGGTTCCAGCGTAAGGAGAATTGCTGCCATGGTGCCGCTCAAATGGTTCGAAGATTTTTTGACAATAACATTCATCGAAACCAATGGCGTTGTCATCGATCATAACCCGGCAGGTTGCATCTTCAATGATCACACTATTCCCTTAACGCAATGGCCGTTGTTTGGGCTGTTCGCCCGGCTTCCTATGCCGTTACGAGCACCTTGGCCACCGCCTCTACGGGGAACCGTTCACCATGCTGCCCGGGCTTTTGCGCGTACCCATGCTACTTGCTCTCGACGATCCCGACCACCTGTACCGGGTGGGCTCACCGATTGCCGGACTGTGCGCCCGCCGTTCACTCCGGCCCGGACGATCGTGTAAGGCTGTCCCACCCGAACTTGCCCTGCGCCCTAACTTCCGCCTCTTCACGCCGGAAGAGCGGCTCTCCTATGTCCGCGCCCGATCCGGGACCGAACTGCCTGAGCCCGGAGAGATCCTGCCCGTACTCGAATACGCAAGTCCCCTGCGCCTGAAGGCAGGGCTTTCCCACGCAGCACCTCTTGCCGGAGATTTCCTCTGCATGGTCCTTTGCGGGGAGCTTCGGGAACCCAGCTCAGACACCCTCGCGTATTCTGGCGCCTTCGTAGGGACCTCCATGCTGCTCGACCCGGCCTCCCCGCTCACACGATTCATCGTCACTGCCGATGCGGAGGTCCTGGTTTTTGACCAAATCCTCACCAAAACCGCTTTCAGGGTCCGCCCCTGTCCCGGTGACACCTCCTCGTGGAAGGCACTGAGCCTGGCCTGCTGCCACTCGCTCTCCAAGCTTCCACCGACGCCCGGATTCAAGGATGCAAACTCATGTGGGACGCAATTGTAAACAGGCAGGACGGTTTTTTGAACTTCACGCCGAAATTGGCCGCCGCCATGCGGGAGACTGTGGTCGCGGCTGTGGGCGCCGGGGGTAACGGCGTCGTCCTGGACCACCTTGTGCGCATAGGCTTCGAGCAGTTCATTCTCGTTGACCCGGATGTCGTCGAGGATACCAACCTGAATCGGCTGCCGTTCACGGCAGCAGAGATCGGCCGCTCGAAGGTCAGCGTTTGGGAGCACTTTCTCAAGTCGGTCAACCCGGCATGCCAGGTCAAAGCCCATCAGCACGCCATCTGCAGGTACGACGGCCCATGGCTGACCGACCTCCTGGCCAGGGCGAACCTGGCCTTTCTCGGGACCACCGACCTGGAGGCGAACCTTGTCGCAAGCCGCGTCTGCGCCCGGCTCGGCCTGCGCATGATCGTGGGACCCGCCTCGTCCGGCGCCTATGTGGTCTCCACATTCCTGCACGACAACGACATCACTTTCGAGAAGGTTGCCGACTACGGGACTGAGCACCTGAAGCTGACCGATATAGACTATCCCTCTCTTGTCGCCAAGTTCCAGACCCTGTCCTTCTATCCCGGCCGAAAGCGCAAGCTCTATCCGCAGGTGCGGGAAGACATGCTGGCCGGACGTCTGCCGGCCCGCTCCTGCAAAATTTTCGTGTCTTTAACCAACTGTGCCATGGCTTTCGAGGCGGTCAAGAACGTCGCGGTAATGAACGATCTGCCGTTGGAGGGGACCGCGATAGTGGCCATGCCGGTCTTCCATATCTTCGACCCCTATTCCGGCTGCGCCTACTACTATCATATTCTGAACCGGGAAATTGGCATCCCGGATTGGCTTACCGGTGAAGTCCGCTGGCACTCGTACGCCGGGGACTAGGTTGCTGGTTTAGTTTTAAAAACAAACATGAACGCGCCCGGGAAAGGGAAGAGATGGGGAGAAAATTTCCGATTGCAGGCAGTTAGTCGTGAGTTCCAAATCAGAAAACCGGCCGTTCACGCCGACAGATGAATCGGCGCGAACGCGGCCATGATCTTCCTTACCTGTACAACACGAGAAACGATGGAGAGGCTGGCAGTTTTATACCCGCCCTTTCATTGTCTGCTCTCCAAGATGTCTTATCTTGGTAAAAAGGAGAAAATGCCCATGAGCGTGGACCCAAGAGCCTTAGATTCCAAACTTCGGGAGATGTACCCTGAGATCGTAAAGCACGATCTTTCACTGTCTTTAAGTTTTGACCGTGAGAAAGATGCCTGGATCGTCAAGCTGGTTAAAGGAAAGCACAAACTGACAACCCACCTTGAGAGCAAAGATGCCGACGCCTGTTTCGAGGGGGTTCAGTGCATCTATCTGGGAGTTCAAATATCGCAATTCCTGGAGAACTTCGAATCCGGCGCGTAGGCCTCTTTGTTCGTGATACCCTGCCGGATCACTAATCATAGAGGTGAGGCTTCCTTTTGCCTTTTCTCTTTTTAAACCATCTCAACCTCTCTTCCGTATGCAACATTCCTCTGCGGTCCCCGTGCAAGCCTAGCAGAGAAATTCTTGTTTCTCATCCATTACTAACAAGGCTTTACGAAGGCGGATTTTTGCTGTGGAGAGGGGATACGGGATGGAAAATATGACAAAGAAAAAAATGTACGACGTTGCGGTCATCGGAGTGGGACCGGCAGGATTGTCCGCACTGGTGTATTTGCTCGAAGCCCATCTTAATGTTATTGCTGTCGGTCCCGAAGTTGGAGGCCAAATAAACAATACTCCCGAGATCACTGAAAGGGGGTGGGGTCAGCCCTTGAAAATGGAAATTGGCAATGAAATTAGAATGAAATACGGGCAAACCCTAAATACTCTGCATGGATACTCTCTACTCTTTTCCTTATATTTCTCCAATCTCTCCGCGGAATTACCCCGCGCCGTCACATGATACACAGCCCCTTCATATTCTATCCGTACTGCCCTTGCCATTTTTCCATCCCGTGTTCTGGTTTCTTACGGATAGATTAATGGGTGAGCCCGTCAGTTCATGGAGCAAGAAGAGCTGGCTCCGGAATGAGATCCGCCTAAATATTTGACGAGCAGAAAGGTGGTCGAAGCATTATCTTTCCCCTGTGTAGACAAAGGCAGGAAGGGTGGCTATATGACCGTGGTCTCCAATGTCGCATTCATGGAATAACGTGTGATCGCTAACCATCATCTCATTTATCGCCTCATCTCCTCAATGACTCCAAGGTGGGGTGGAAATTCACTCCAGGATGGCAAACCATCATGAAACGGATCGGAATTATTCTCGGCGGCGGGATTCTCCTGGTCGTTGTGCTCTTCGGATGGTGGATCTTCAGTCGCCCCGAACGCGGTGCGACCGGCTCGGTCAGCACGCATTTTCGCTTGCTCGGGCCCAACGACAAGATCGTGATCGACGGCTTCGACGACCCCAAAGTCCAGGGCGTCGCCTGTCATATCTCCCGTGCGCAAACGGGAGGGATGAAGGGCGGATTGGGCGTGGCGGAGGACACGAGTGACGCCAGCATTGCCTGTCGGCAGGTCGGCCCGATCAAGATCGTCGGTGAGCTCAAGGACGGCGAGCGCGTCTTCGACGAGCACCGCAGCCTCGTGTTCAAAAAGCTTCAGGTCGTCCGGTTTTTCGACCGCGAGCGCAATGTGCTGGTTTACGTGGCGTATAGCGATCGGGTTATCGAGGGTAGCCCGAAGAACAGTATAAGCACAGTGCCGATCATGGGGTGGCTGGCGCCATAAATTCGAACTTCGCGGCCTGAATCGAGTTCCTAAAGAGACCCTTGATCCTCTGCCTTCCCGACACAGGCGGATATGAAAGCGGCAATGCAATGTGCGTCAGTATAGAACGTCGAGGTCGCAAGATTTCCTCACCGAGTCCTGGCCTTTGTTTCAGTTCTTAGGGCCGCCTCGTTTCCATGATGGAGGGATTGCTGTGAACTCCGAATGCGGTTTGGGAGCCACACCCCTGGGAGACGACACATGTGGATTTCTCGTCTGGGCCCCCGCGATCGACCAGGTGGAGGTCCATATTCTTTCTCCGGAACAACGAATTGCGCCCCTGGAAAAAGTCTCGCGGGGTTACCACTATGGTGTGGCGCAGGGGGTTAAGCCGGGAACCCGATATTTTTATCGTCTCGATGGGAACAAAGAGCGTCCCGATCCCGCCTCGAAGTTTCAGCCCGAAGGGGTCCATGGGCCATCCCAGGTCATTGACCTCCATTTTGCATGGGAAGAGCTTCACTGGTCCGGAATACCTCTCTCCAATTATGTGCTCTATGAGCTCCATGTGGGGACTTTTACTGCTCAAGGCACCTTTGACGCCATAGTCCCATACCTGGATGAACTGAAGGACCTGGGCATAACATCTATTGAAATCATGCCCGTTGCTCAATTCCCCGGGGATCGCAACTGGGGCTATGACGGCGTCTACCCTTTCGCTGTGCAAAATTCTTATGGCGGTCCTGAAGGCCTCAAAAGACTTGTCAATGCGTGCCACCAGCGTGGTTTGGCTGTGACTCTGGATGTTGTCTACAACCACCTCGGGCCGGAGGGAAATTATCTCAATGATTTTGGACCCTATTTCACCGACCGATATCGCACTCCGTGGGGTTCAGCCATCAATTTTGATGGGCCTGACAGCGACGAAGTCAGGCGGTTCTTTATTGAAA
>Ga0187867_10001939_pt1 | contig 17577 bp, 16 predicted proteins | sample June2016WEW_13_1_FD_132976 | JGI IMG/M metagenome (GOLD analysis project Ga0187867, IMG submission 132976) | Peatland microbial communities from SPRUCE experiment site at the Marcell Experimental Forest, Minnesota, USA - June2016WEW_13_10 | ecosystem: Environmental > Terrestrial > Soil >...
CACGGCCTCGACGCCAACAACCAAATCGTCATCGGGTCGGCCACGCTCGCCGAGCTCCACAAGCACATCGGCGACACGGTGGAGCTGAGCTACGAGACCCCCGCCGACGCCCCGATCTACCTCCCGCCGACGCGCCTTCAGATCGTCGGGACCGCCACATTCCCCGCGGTGGGGTACGCGAGCTTCGTCGCCGATCACACCTCGATGGGGACCGGGGCGCTTTTCTCCGAAGGGGTCTTCCCAGCGAGTTTCAAACGAGCGGTCGGGACCAACGACCCGAACCTGAACGGCCCGGAGCTGGTCTTCGTGCGGCTCCGGAGCGGCATCAGCGCCGCGACGGGCCGGGCCAACTTGGAACGGGTCGCCACCGCGGCGAACACGATCTTCGCCCACGATCCTGGTGCGGTCGACAACAGCGTTGCCGTCATCGGCGTGCAACGTCCCGCCCAGATCGTGAACTACCGCAGCATCGGCGCGACCCCGGTCATCCTTGCTGGAGGGCTCGCCCTCGGGGCGATCGTAGCCCTCGCGCTCGCGCTCATCGCCTCGGTCCGCCACCGCCGACGCGATCTCGCCCTCTTAAAGGCGCTCGGCTTCACGCCTCGACAGCTCAGGGGCGTGGTCGCGTGGCAGTCGACGGTGACTGCGGTGGTCGGCGTCATCGTGGGGATCCCGGTCGGGATCGTCCTCGGACGCGAACTGTGGACCCTCTTCGCCCGCAACATCGACGCCGTCCCCGACCCCACCGTGCCGGTGGTCGTGGTGATCCTCGTCGGCGTCGGCGCGCTTGTCTTCGCCAACGTCGCCGCCGCTCTCCCAGGCCGGCTCGCAGCGCGCACTCCGACAGCGCTGGTGCTTTCAGCTGAGTGACTCAGCGCCCTTTGAAGGGACGCCGGTAAGGGGCATACCGAAGACAGAACATCGCACTGAACGACGGCGCGTCTCAAGGGTGCTTTCGCGCCAGATCAGACTGTGAGGATCCACCTCGCAGCCCAGTGACGCTGAGTGCGTGACCGTGACACAAACGTGACACGCGACGTTGGAAAGCGTGCGCAACCGTGGCAAATGACGAGAGGTGAGATGAGCAGGTCAAGCCGCTATTTTGCCTTCCCGACCAGGTGGCAGAGTCGCCTGCGATAGTTCATGCTCTACTACGACATCTAAATTTCAGGTCTCCTACCAGGGATTTCCTAGCTGAGCTAAACCTCTTGGTCTAGAACAGGTCTAGAAACCCCGGCCCTGCCACGAGGCTGGCTTCGCCGCCCTTGCCGCGGCGCGGCTGGAGAACGACCGCTTGCTCGCCCTGGAGACATTTCTTGATCAGCTGGGGGAGACGGGCTCCGCAATTGCGACCAGCTCCGAGGAAAGCAACGCCGCGTCCGAATACGCAGCCTCTGGTTGCACCTCGTGGCGCGAAGCCCGGATAAGTGCCCAGGCCACGATGGCGGCCGCGGCCAGCAGAAAGGCGCTCACGGTGAAAGCTGTCGTGTAGCCGTGCACGGCTGCTCTCTGGAGGGCCATCCTCGCGTGAAGGTGGGCCGTCAAAAAGCCGGCCGTGGCCGAGGCGGCGACCGTGTTCAAAAGAGCGGTTCCGAGCGAGCCCCCGACCTGCTGGGTGGCGTTTACGAGAGCACTGGCGACGCCGGCGTGGCCCTGGTCCACTCCCACGAGGGCCGTCGAGGACATCGGGACGAAAGCAAGGCCCATACCCAGGCTGACGAGCAGCTCAGGCGGCAGCACGTGAGCCACGTAGCTGCTTCCCACGCTTAGGCCCGTGAACCAGAAGAGGCCGCCCGTGGCCAGAAGCAGGCCGACCACCATCAGGCTGCGGGGACCGATGCGGGGTAGCAGGCGGCTGGCGAGACCTGCTCCCAGGATGATCCCACCGGAGAAGGGAAGGAAAGCGAAGCCGGTCTTTAGGGCGGAGTACCCGAGCGTCTCCTGGAGGAAATAGGTGAGGAACAAGAATGTCCCGAGCAGAGCACTGCCAACGAGCAGCGAGGCTAAGAACGAGCCGCCTCGGTTGCGGTCCAGCACGACGCGCAGCGGGAGCAGCGGGTGGGGCGAGCGCAACTCGACAGCCACGAAGGCGGCCAGGGCGGCGGCGGCAGCGGCCAGCAGCCCGAGCGTGAGGGGTGCTCCCCACCCGTCCGTGCCGGCCATGGTGAATCCGTAGACGAGGAAGAACAGGCCGCCCGTCACTGCCGCCGCTCCAGGTACGTCGTAACCGGCGCGCACAGTCACTCGGCTCTCACGGACGAGGCGCGTGGCCGCCACGGCTGTGACGAACGCTATGGGCACGTTGATAAGCAGGGTCCATCGCCACGAGGCCAGCTGAGTCAAGGTCCCGCCGAGTACCAGGCCGATGGCGGCACCACCGCCGGCAATGGCTCCATAGACGCCGAAGGCTCGCGCCCGCTCTTGGACCTCTGTGAAGGTGGTTGTGAGAAGCGAAAGTGCCGCGGGCGCCATGATGGCCCCGAAAGCACCCTGCAAGGCCCGGGCACCAAAGAGCATGGCTGCATTCTGGGCCAGCCCACCCAAGGCGGACGACAGTCCAAAACCGATGAGGCCGACGACGAACATGCGACGACGGCCCAGGTAGTCGGCGATCCGCCCGCCCAGCAAGAGCAGGCTACCGAAGGCGAGGGTGTAGGCGCTCACGACCCACTGGCGGTCAGCGATAGGGATATGAAGGGCTCGCTGGGCAGACGGCAGGGCCACGATGACTACTGAAGCGTCCAACACGATCATGAGCTGCGCCATGGCGATGACGGCCAATGACCACCACCGGCGCGGATCGGGCTCGATCGCCGATACTGTCCTATTCGTCGCCCTTTCGACCGCGGTCGGGTCGTTCGTCACGGGGAACCCCCTCCTTGGTGGCTTTCGTCGGCTGACTCCGATATATTCGGAGCGATGACTCCGCTTCAAGGGCTACTATACGGAACGTGCGTTCCGTTTGTCAAGTCCCACCAAGGTCGGGGCTGGCACACGAGGCCGCTGTGACTGCAGAGGCAACCGAGACGAGCGCTAAGCCCCCCGCGAGCACGACCGAGCCGCTTGAGGCACGCCACAAGCGAGCTGACGCCGTTATCAACCGGCAACGGATCCTCGACGCGGCTGAACTGGTCTTTTCCGCCGAGGGAATCTCCGTACCCATCGACAAGGTGGCCGAGCGCGCCGGGGTCGGAGTGGGAACCGTCTACCGCCACTTTCCCAACAAGGAAGACCTTTTCGAGGCGATCGTCATGACCCGCCTGGAGGACCTGCTGACGATGGCAAGACAAGAGGCGGCGTCACCGGCGCCCGGACCTGCGTTGTTCTCCTACCTGCAGCAGTTCGCCCACCAGGCCTCGGCCAAACACGACCTGTTCGACGCCCTCGGCGCGGCCGGGATCGACTTCAAGGCGCGCTGCACCGACAAGGTGAACGAGATGAAAGGGTGCATCGGCCTACTGCTCTCTCGTGCCCAGGAGGCTGGAACCGTGCGGGGCGACATGTCGGTGGACGAGCTGATCGGACTTGTCATGGGGGCCTGCCAGGCGGCGGCGCAAGCCGGCTTGGGCGATGAAGCCTGCGAACACATGGTCGAGATCGTCTGCGACGGGATCCGGACGGTCGCCTCCACAGAGCCTTGAGTTCGCTCGAACGGGGTGCCGATCCGCTGAGCTGCCTCGGCGCGCCTCGAAACGGGAGCTGGTTCAGCTTCCCGTGCCCACGACCACACGAGCGCCTGGCGTTGCTAGCAGCTGTAAGAGGCGGTGGAGATGCGACGGCGCCGAAGGGGAGGGGCGCCTGCGCAGATCGCGAGGTGGCCCGTCACGATCGCGAGCGTGCCGGACTGCAGGTTCGCCGGCTCACTCCGCGCAGTTCTTGCACCGCCCCGTAATGGCGAAGTGGTGCGGGTCAACCGAGAAGCCGTAGCGCGCCTTCAACGAGACCGCCAATGCCGCCAACAGGGCGTCCGGTGACTCGGTCACCTCGCCACACACCTCGCAGACCAGGTGGAAATGACCCACCGGGGAAACGTCGTAAACCGCCGGGCCATGCCCGAGATGGGAGTGGCTGACGACGCCAAGCTCCTCGAGCTCGTCGAGGAAGCGGTAGATCGTCGACATGTGGACATCGAGACCGTAGGCGTGGACCTCCCTGGCGAGTTCCTCGGCCAGCTCAGGGGCGGTTCGATGGCCGGGGCGTTCGAATAGCGCCCGCAGCACAAGCCGGCGCGCCGCGGTGACCCGCCCGCCACGTCGGCGTATCTCGGCCAAGACGATCTCGACGGGGTCACCGGCCTGGTCGGGCTCGATCGAATTACCCCCGACCGTACCCTTCGCGATCGACATTCCCGCAGCTTAGAGCTTCGTAGGCCTCCAACGCGGACCAGTCTGTTTAAGGTCAGCTCACTGTTGCGTCCAGACCGCGAACAAATAGGAGCCTCGTCCCAAGGAGACTGCAAGCTGCCGGGGACCGAGGCGACGTACTGCGACTCGGAGGGCAGGAGTTTTGAGGCCCAGGCGCTAGCGCACGTCGACGGCGTCGATGCCGAGCGGCGGTGTGTCCGGGGTGTCGTAAAAGCGGACCCTGAAGCCCGCCTGCGGCCCGGACGCCGTCACGCAGGTCGCCACCGGGGTCCACTTACCCTTGGCCGGGAGTGGCCCGAAGTAGACCGAGGAGGACTCGCTGCCTGACTTGCCGAACAATGTGAGCGCCATGCGGCCTTGCGCCCCGGACTCGGCTGCCGCGGTGACCACTTCGGCATCCGCGCACAGGCTCTCACCGGCTCTGATCGGTAACGAGACCACCTGGTAGATGCCGCCACCGAGCTGCACGGTGTCGGTAGCGCCGAAATCGTTGCCCTCGTAAGCGGTCGTGTGCAGCTTGCCGGCCGGCTCGACCCCGAACCAGGTCCGACCCACCGAGTGCCATCCGGCGCGGCCGTTGTTGTTGAAACCGCCGTTGTCGACGAAAGACTGGTGGACGTCGACGGCGTCGATGCCAAGCGGCGGCGCCTTTGGCGCGTCGTAGAACTCGATCCTGAACCCGGAGTGGGGACCGGTGGCGGTGACGCACGTCGACACAGCCGTCCAGTGGCTCCTTCCGGGCAGCTTCGCGAAGCTCACGAAGGAAAGCTGGCTCTTCGACTTGCCGAGCAACCAGAGCGCCATCTTGCCCCGGGCGCCCCCATGACCACCGGCCGTGACCACCTCCGCGTCGGCGCAAAGGCTGTCGCCGGCACGGATGGGAAGAGAGTCATCCTGGTAGACGCCGCCGGAAGGATTTGAAGAATTCGTGACAGCAAAGCCGTCACCGCCATAAGGCATCGTCCCCAGCTTGCCGGCTGACTCGAGTCCCAGCCAAGCGTCTTTGGTTTCCCGCCAGCCGGCACCGTCGTGATGCTCGAAGCCGCCGTTTTGGACAAAAGACTCGTGGACGTCGACGGCGTCGATGCCGAGCGGCAAGGAGCCCGCAACGCCGGAGAACTGGATGCGAATGTCCGAGTGCGCCCCCGCGGCGGTGAGGCAGGTCGTCACCGGGCTCCAGAGGTCCTTGCCCCGCAGCGGTCCAAAGCGAGCTTTAGACGATTGGCTCTTCGAGTCACCGAGCAGCCACAAGGTCATAGCGCCTCTCGCCCCGGATCGACCACGGGCCGTGACTACTTCGGCGTCTGCGCAGAAACTTTCACCTACGGTGACAGGAAATGTGACATCTTGGTAGATCCCTCCGCCTGCGGCCGAGGTCGACGTGACGGCAAAGCCGTTGCCCTCGTACGGCTTGGTCGCGGACTTCCTAGTGAGCGCGCCCGCCATCTCGATCCCAAAGCGGGCGTTGCCCTCCTTGTGCCATGCGCCCGGTCCGCGGTGGTTGAAGCCGCCGTCGTGCACCAGATCGGCCGCCGCCATGCCTGCGCTGGCAGAGAAAGCCGCTACCGCCGGTGGCGCCTCGGCCTGGAGCCACCCTGTGACCGGCATCCCGTAATCGGGCTCGACCACGTCGGCGGCGACGCCCAAAGTGTTCGTGCCGTTCCCGCCGTTCATGTTCTGCTCCAAGACGTTGATCGAGCCGTACCCGCCCGCGACGTTCACGGCCGTGACGACGGCGGTGTGACCTTCGCCCCACATCGAGCCCATGCTCAGCACATCGCCTGGCCGTGGCGCGCTTGAGCCGTCGTTGACAACCTTCTGCAGGTCACCGCCGTCGGTGGGCGAGTAGTTCCAGACGACCTGCGAGCCGTTCGCGGGATAGGGCCTGACGCCGTACTCGAGATAGAGCCATCGCATCGACAGTTCCACGCATTCCCACTCGAGCTCACCCCAGGCGCCGGGGAAGAACTCGATCGCCAGGTCGTAACCACCACGGTTCGGGCCTGGTCCGCAGGCGGTGAGCCCGTCCCAGCTGGACAGGACAAACGAGCCCGGATAGTTGTTGTCGTCGCACGGTCCGCTCCACCAAGGCGGGTACTCGACCGTTGGCGGATCGACGCTCTCGTTCACGGGCACGATCACGTGCTGGGTCAATAGAGCCGCGGGGCCTGTGCTCTGGCCGTCACGTGCCACTTGCACGAAGCCGGTGGGAGCCGTCCGGGCGGGCTGAATGCCAAAACTGCGCAAGGTCGCATTGCCGATCGGTGCGCCGAACGCGCTGAGGAGCACTATCCCGGTGGCAAGCCACTCCACCTTCCAGGTTCTTGTCTGGTGGCGCACGAAAGTCCCCTATCGTGTCAGCCCGACGCCGGGATTGGTCGCCGCAAGTATTACGCGCAAGGGGGTGGTCCGCCAAATGGACATCCCCCCTGTAGTGGCCAAATCCTCCTAGGCTTGCCCTTCGATGGCCTTTGACCAGGACGTTCGCGAGGGACAAGAGGGCTATCGGCAGATTCGCTTCGAACCGCCTACCGGGTCGAGCGAGGTCGTCCTCGTTCGCCACGGAGAGTCACAGCGCGCCAATCCTGCGAGGCCGTTCCCCCTCGTCGAGGGAAGGGGCGACCCATCTTTGTCCGCCCTCGGCCGGGAACAGGCCGTCCGTCTCGCCGACCGCTTGGCCCTCACTCGTGTTGACGCCATTTATGTCACGACTTTGCGGAGAACTGCCGAAACCGCGGCACCACTCGCCGCCCGCCTCGGTCTCGTGCCCTTCGTCGAGCCGGCTTTGGCCGAGGTGTACCTCGGTGATTGGGACGCCGGGATCTATCGGCAGAGAGTTGCCGAAAATGATCCGATCGTGCAGCAGATGAACGAGCAGGAACGCTGGGATGTGATCCCCGGCGCCGAGTCGAACGCCTCTGTCGCGGCCCGGGTCGGGCCCGCAATCGCTCGTATCGCCGAAGACCACCGCGATGGACGCGTGGTCTGCGTGGCCCACGGCGGCACGATCGGGGCCATCCTGGCGCTGGCCACCGGATCACGCCCGTTTGCCTTCACCGGCTCTGACAATGCTGCGATCTCGACCATCGTGGTGATCGGCTCACGCTGGGTGTTGCGGGGTTTCAACGACCGTTCACATCTGGAGTGACACAACCTCGCCTTAGCCTGCGCGATATGGCCTGGAACGAGGGTCCGCTGCTCGGCTTCGACCTCGAGACCACCGGTGTCAATCCGTGCAAGGACCTTCCCGTCCAGGTCGCCCTCGTGCGTTGGGACCGCTGCGCCATCGCCTGTCGCAACGTTTTCCTGGTGGATCCCGGGTGTGAGATCCCCGCCGCCGCGGAGGCGGTCCACGGGATCTCCACGCGAAAGGCCCGTCGGGAAGGCTGTCGGCTCGAAGAGGCCGTGGCAATCTTGCATTCTGTGCTCCAGAAGGCTCAGGCGGATCGCCTGCCCGTCGTGGCAATGAATGCGAGTTTCGACATCACGATCGCCACGACGTTGTTCCGGAACTTCGGGCTGAAGCCGATCGCCTGGGTGGCCCTCGTCGATCCGCTCGTCATTGATCGCCAGATGGACCGTTACCGGTCCGGCAAGCGGCGACTTGACGCCTTGTGCCGGGTTTACGACGTAATTCTCGCCAGTCCCCATGACGCCGGCAGCGACGCCGATGCGACCGTGGCCATTGCCCGGACCATCGCCGAGCGCTACCCCGAGCTGGCAGGCTACGAGATCGACGAGCTGACGCGGTGCGAAGCCGAGTGGCACCACGCCTGGGCCCTTGAGTACGACTCGTGGTGCCGCGCGAACGGCAAAGGGGGCCTTTCGCCCGAGGAGTTCCACTGGCCGTTACGCGAAGCAGCCCTGGAGCCCCACTTCGCCGCCTGACAAAGCCACGACACAGTCACCTCGTAGGTGACACGCATGCGCCAGGCGAGCTCACAGTTCCCCGGTTTTGGCCCTCAAACCCTCGCGAGATCCCCGAACTTTGCGTAGTTGGCAATGAAGGCCAGATGCGCTGAACCCGTCGGGCCGTTCCTGTGCTTGGCGACGAGCACCTCTGCCGTTCCCCGGTCGGCCGAGTCGGGGTTGTAAACCTCGTCACGGTAGATGAACATCACGACGTCAGCGTCCTGCTCTATGGCACCGCTCTCGCGCAGGTCGGCGAGCATCGGGCGCTTGTCTGCCCGCGCCTCGAGATTTCGGGACAACTGGCTGAGCGCCACGACCGGGAGTTGCAACTCGCGGGCGAGGATCTTGAGGCCGCGAGAGATCTCGGAGATCTCGACCTGTCGGTTCTCTGCAGAGGACCGTCCCGTCATGAGCTGCAGATAGTCGATGACGACAAGGCCGATTCCGTCCGAGGACCGCATCCGACGCGCTTTGGCCCTGATGTCCATGATCGTCACGTTCGGGTTGTCGTCTATGAAAAGGGGGGCCGTGTCGATACGACCGATCGCGCTCGAGATACGTGGCCAGTCGCTGTCGAGCAGTCGCCCGTTGCGGAGCTTGGTGACATCGAGACGTGCCTCGGCGGCAAGCACTCGCTGGGCGATCTCCAGGTGGCTCATCTCGAGCGAAAAAAACAGCACCGGTACCCCGTGGTTCGAGGCTGCGTGTGCCGCCAGTCCGAGGGCGAAGGCGGTCTTTCCCATCGAGGGCCTGGCCCCGACCACGATCAGGTTGGACGGCTGCAAGCCGGAAAGGAGGAAGTCAAGCTCGCCGTAACCGGTCGGGACACCGGTGATTGTCTCGCCCCTCCCGTACAGGTGGTCGAGACGTTCCAGGCTCTCTGTCAACAGGTCCTTGAGCGAGCGCACCGAGTCCGAGGTGCGCCGCTGGGCGACGTCGAACACCAACGCCTCGGCTTTGTCAAGAGCCCCGGCGATGTCAGTTGGGACCTCGTAGCCGATCTCGGCGATCTCGTGCGCGACCCCGATCAGCCGACGGAGCAGCGCGTGCTCCTTCACGATGCGGGCGTAACGACCAGCGCTCGAGATCGCCGGAGTGTTGGCCTGCAACGCGATGAGTGCCGCCGCTCCCCCGGATGCGTCCAGCACGCCTATCCGGCGCAACTCCTCAGGGACCGTGACGAAGTCGGCCGGTTGTCCCTTCACGTAAAGGGAGGTGATGGCGGAGAAGATGTGAGCGTGGGACGGCTTGTAGAAGTCCTCGGCGCTCACCTCTTCAACGACGACTGCTATGGCGTCGCGCGACAAGAGCATCGCCCCCAGCACGGACTCCTCAGCGTCAAAGTTGTGCGGCGGTACCCGTGAGCCCCCCGCGCCGGCGGCCGTGGACGACCCTGCCGCTCCCCGCCGGTGCCGCGACATGTCCGGGACGGGCTGCAGGACGGTCATCAAGACAAGGATGGACTCAACGCCCTGGGGGGCGCTAGGGCCGGATCTTGTGGATTACCCGTATGAAATCTGGAAAATCCTGTGCACGGAGCGTGGACAAGTTTCGTCCCCTCGTTGCGACCAGACCCAACGCTGAGAGCGGTCCGCCCTCCCACCGCCTGCCGAGCCCTGTCCAGTGCCACAGCCACAGACTGACATGTGGCTGTATCACCACCGAGCCGGCTGTCATGGCTCTAGGAGCTCACGACCTCCAGGGTCAGGCGGAACTCGACCTCGGGATGAAGGCGCACGCCCACCTCATGGGAACCGAGGGTCTTGATGGGCTCGTCTATCACTAGCCGCCGCCGGTCGAGCTCGACTCCCGACTGGCGGTTGACCGCGTCCACGATGTCAGAGGCGGTGACGGAACCGAACAGCCTGCCTTCGGTGCCGGACCGTGCCTCGATGCGGAACACGATCGGGACGAGCTTGCGGGCGATCGTCTCGGCACCCTCACGGTTACGCGCATCTTTAAGGTCGCGCGAACGGCGCATCGAGGCGGCCTGGTCTTCGATGCCGACATTGGCGATGATCGCACGGCCCTGCGGCACCAGATAGTTCCTGGCAAATCCGTCGGACACCTCTGTGATGTCCCCTCGCTTGCCCACGCCGGGCACATCGGTGCGCAGCACGACCTTCACTTCTCGCCTGCCTCGTCCTCAGCACCGGCAAGCACGAGCGATTCGAGCTCCTCGTCGAGGTCGGAGTCTTCGAGCTCGTCGTCGGCCACCGTATCGATCAGCAAGGCCTCTAGCTCGGGCTCGTCCGTCGACTCCTCACGCGCCGGCCCACGACCACCGCCGGCACCCCGACCCGCGCCACGGCCGCTGGGACGCTCGCTCGTCGTGCGCTGCGTGAAGGGCAGCAAGGCAAGCTCACGAGCGGTCTTGATCGCCAGGGCGACCTCACGCTGGTGCTGGGCACAGTTGCCCGAGACACGACGGGCACGGATCTTGCCCCGATCGGACATGAATTTGCGCAAGAGGTTCACGTCTTTGTAATCGACCCAGGTGGCGTGCTCCTTGCAAAAGATGCAGATCTTCTTCTTGGTCCGCCGACCCGTCTCTTTGGGAGCGCGGCGCGTGCCGCGGTCTCTGTCATTGTTGCGTGCCATCTAGAAAGGCTCCTCGTCATAGGACCCGAAAGCATCGCCCCCGGGTTGCCCTGCACTCTGGGCAGTCGGACGCGGGCTGGCGCTCCGGCTGGGCCCGCCACCGGAACCACCGTCCGGCCCGCGCCGCTCGTTCTTCACCACTTGGGCTGTCGCCCAACGAAGGCTCGGCCCGAGCTCGTCGGCGACCACTTCGATCTTGGATCTCTTGTCACCTTCGGCGGTCTCCCAGCTGCGCTGCTCGAGCCGACCCGTGACGATCACGCGCGCCCCGCGCGTCAAGGTCTCGCTGACGTTCTCCGCCATCTCGCGCCAGCACACGACGTCGAAGAAGGAGGTGGCCTCCTCCCACTCCTGGGTCTGACGGTTTTGCCAGCGGCGGTTGACCGCCAACCCGAAACTCGCCGTAGCTTGCCCGTTCGGGGTAAAGCGCAGCTCAGGGTCACGGGTCACGTTGCCCACGAGGGTGACGGAGTTCCCATTCGACATGTCATTCTCTCCAGTTCGCTCAGCTCGCCGCTTTGACCCGGGCAGCCTTGCGAGCGGCGGTCTGGCGCCGTTTCGCCTCGGCGCGAAGGGCGCGCCCACTCTGCTTGTCCGGTTGCCGGATCACCTTGTGGCGGAGCACGGTGTCTTCAAGAGTCAGCATCCGGTCGAGCTCGGCCACTAGGGTCGGCTCGGCCGTGAACTCGATAAGGACGTAGTAACCCTCGCTGCGGTGCTTGAGCTCGTACGCGAATGTCCGGCGGCCCCAGCGCTCGGCGCGACCGGGATTGCCCCCGCGCTCGCGCACCAGCGACGTGATGCGATCGAGACTTGCGTTGATGTCGCCGTCTTCGAGGCCGACATCGAAAATAACCATGACTTCGTAGGGCCGCACTGCGGCCTCACCTCCTCCGGACCCGACGCGCAAGGCGTTCGGGGCCCCGCTTCTGACGGGGCAGGGGTTTAAGGGACATCGACATGGTAGCCGAGGCGGGCCGTACCTGACGCGGGGGATCCACGCTCAGAGCTTCGCAGCCGGGTGCCTCACTCGGGAGCGAGCCCGAGGCCTGCGCGCAGCTCAGGCGAGGCGTGGTACGACTCCGCCTCGGACGGATACCTTCCCGCTTTGACGTCGGCGGCCCACTCGCTCACGGCTTTTGTGGCGACACCGCCCAGGTCGGCGTAGCGGCGAACGAACCGGGCGGGCTCTCCGTCGCTGAGCCCGAGCAGGTCGTGCAGGACCATCACCTGCCCATCGCAGGCGGGGCCGGCCCCGATGCCGATGGTGGGGATGTCCATCTCCGTGGTGATGCGCTCAGCCAGGGCGTCGGGCACTCCTTCGAGCACGACGGCAAAGCAGCCCGCAGCCGCCAGGGCGTCCGCGTCGTGGCGCAGTTCGGACGCAGCTGTCGTCTCGCGGCCTTGCACCTTGTAGCCGCCCATGGCATTGACCGACTGAGGAGTGAGGCCGAGGTGGCCCATCACCGGAATCTCGGCCTCGATGATCGCCCGGACGGCGGGGACCCGGCGGCGTCCGCCCTCGAGTTTGACCGCTTGGGCACCTGCCCGCACCAGGCGGGCAGCGTTGCGCACCGTGTCGGCTGCCTCAAGGTGGTAGGTGAGCCAGGGCATGTCGCCGATCAGCAATGCTCGTGGCCGGGCGCGGGCCACGGCCGCGACGTGATGGGCGAGGTCCTCGATCCCGACGTGCAAGGTGTCCTCCTGGCCGAGGACGACTTCGGCGACAGTGTCGCCAACGAGGATCACGTCCACTCCGGCGGCGTCCACGACACGGGCGAAGGGCGTGTCGTAGGCGGTGACCATCACGATCGGCTCGGCTCCCCGGATGCGCTTGCGGGCGCGGATCTCCGGCACCGTCACTGAGCCTGTCATTTTCGGACCTCCTCCCGTCCGGCGCGCTGTGGCTGCCGGCGGTCAATCAGTGGTCATGGCCTCCTGGAGCAAACACGCTCAGGAGGTGGTTCCAAGAACATCCGGTGCAGACTTCGACCACATAGCAAGCAACGTCGGCGCTCTTGCGGGCGGTCTTTGACAGCACCCGGACGTCGGTCACGGGCAGCCCGCCCGGGGGAAGCCCGGGGCCGAAGGCGAACATGACGTGGACGAGCTGCTCGTGCTCGCAGATGGGGCACTCGGTGTCGGTCTCCCTCCCGAGGTTCTTCGCGACCCGGAGCAGCTCTGGCTGGGCGTCGCACACGTCGGGCCGTCCGAGGCGGCCGCGTCGGTACTCCTTCACGATCGACTCGCGCATGAGCCGGTACTCGATGCGGCCAGGACGCGGCAAGCCGCCCACTCCCCAACTCGACTGCGGGCCGCTGCGGACGCTCGACATCGGAGCCAGGCTACCGTGCCCGCCACCTAGCACCCGACCGTGGCGAGGTGGCAGGCCAAGGAGGCCGGTGGCGAGCCAGCAACCCGAACACGAATCTCGCCGACGCGAGCGGGAGCGTCTCAAGCGCCGAGGGCGTCCCGCCGAGAAGGGCACGAACATGAGGCTCGGTTCTCCGAGCCCGCGGAACGTCACGAACGGCGCGTTGTACGCCGGTGGCGCCCTTGCACGAGCACGCTCGCCACTGCCCAAGCGGCGAGCGGGAGGCATCCCCGATTGCGGTGGAGGTGGGGCGAGGCTCCTCCGGCCCGACCGCGCTCCGACGGCTCGACCGGAGGGGCGAGACGTCGCACGCAATTCGGCTCTTGCGGGGTTGGCGCAGCCGAGAGGGTCCCACCGCGTCCGTCCCAGCGGCGAAGCGGCACCTGTCTCCACCTTGGCGCTAGGCGGTCCGGCGTCCTCGAATGGGGTGGAACGTAAGGCGCGACATATCGCATCGATATGTCGCACTGATATACTTGCTCCGGTGCTCGAGTTGGCGATCCTGGGGCTGTTGAAAGAACACCCCATGCACGGCTATGACCTGCGCAAACGGTTGCGCGGCGATTTCGGCCTGCTCTCGAGCTTGTCCTTCGGATCTCTGTATCCGGCTCTGGCCCGCCTCGAGGCCACAGGCGCAGTCCACGAGGTGCCAGCCTCGACCAGCGCCGAACCCGGGACGCGCCAGCCGGGAACGTTCAGCTCCGCTGGCTCCATCGCAGGCGAGAGGGCCGCCTTCCGCGCCCGACTCGCCTCGCGCCGCGCGGCCGCCTCCCGCTCCGGCACGGGTACCCGGGGCCGGCGCGTCTACGAGCTCACCGCACGCGGCGACGAGCTGTTCCACCATTTGCTCGAGAGTGAAGAGCCCAAGCCCGAGGGCGGCCGGGGCTTCGCGTTGCGCTGGGCCTTCGCCCGCTATCTGAGCCCGGAGGCCCGGTTGCTGCTCCTTGAGCGCCGGCGCGCCCAGCTCCTCGACGCCCGCGAGGGTTCGCGTCGGGCGGTCGAGTCACCGTGGCGGCCCCTCGACCGCTACCAGAGGTCTCTCGTCGACCACGCCCACGAAGCCACCGAGCACGATCTGAGCTGGATCGAAAGGCTGATTGCCGCCGAACGGGCGAACTTGACCTCCTCACCGGCGCCCGAGCTTCCGGTGCGCCCAGTCCAAGCCGTAGCAGCCCCATCTGAAGTCGTGAACGTGGCAGTTGCCCACGCCAGCCCGACTCTCAGGAGCACAGCCATTGAAAGGAACGAGTCATGAACAAGACGGCGCGCAAGATCAAGGTCGCCATCGCGGGAGTGGGCAACTGTGCCAGCGCCCTCGTGCAAGGAGTCGAGTACTACCGTGACGCCGACCCGGAGGACCGGGTACCCGGCCTGATGCACGTGTCGCTCGGTGGCTACCACGTGGGCGACACCGAGTTCGTGGCGGCCTTCGATGTGGATGCCGCAAAGGTGGGACTCGACCTGTCCAAGGCCGTCTTCACCTCCAACAACAACACGATCCGTTTCTCGGAGATCCCGGCGCTCGGCGTCACGGTGCAGCGTGGCCCGACACTCGACGGACTCGGCAAGTACTACCGCCAGGCGATCGATGAGTCGCTCGCCTCACCGGTCAACGTGGCCGAGGTGTTGCGCGGCAGCGGTGCAGAGGTACTGATCGCCTACCTGCCCGTCGGCTCGGACCAGGCGCAGAAGCACTACGCCACCGCGGCCCTCGAGGCCGGGGTGGCCTTCGTCAATGCCATCCCGGTGTTCATCGCGAGCGATCCCGAGTGGGCCGAGCGGTTCACCAAAGCTGGACTGCCGATCATCGGCGACGACATCAAGAGCCAGGTCGGCGCCACGATCGTGCACCGCATCCTCACCCGCTTGATGGAGGACAGGGGCATGGTGCTGGACCGCACCTTCCAGTTGAACGTGGGCGGGAACATGGACTTTCAGAACATGTTGGAGCGCGAGCGCCTCGAGTCCAAGAAGGTTTCGAAGACCCGGGCCGTAACGAGTCAGATCGACCGGGCCCTTCCGGAGGGCTCCGTGCACATCGGTCCCTCCGACTATGTGCCCTGGTTGGACGACCGCAAGTGGGCCTACATCCGCATGGAGGGCCGCAACTTTGGCGACGTGCCGCTCAACTTGGAGCTCAAGCTCGAGGTGTGGGACTCGCCGAACTCGGCCGGCGTCATCATCGACGCGATGCGGTGCGCCAAGATCGGGCTCGACCGTGGCCTTGCTGGCCCGTTGATCGGTCCGTCGGCCTACTTCATGAAGTCGCCGCCTGTGCAGTTCCACGACGACGAGGCCTACAGGATGGTCGAGGACTTTGCCCGCTCGGCGGAGGTTCCCGAGCCGGGTCGGCCCGCCCGGTCAGCTGACTAGGCCGGAGAACGGACCGGCCGGATAGACGGCCGGTCAGCCGGAGTGGGCCCGCGACCGCTCGGCCCACCACGAGTCGAGGCGCCGCAAGATCTCGCCCTCGTCCAGCAAGCCCTCGTCCAGGCGGATCTGAAGCAGGTACTCGAGTGCGGCGCCAACGTCTCGCCCAGGCGGGATGCCGAGATGCTTCATGACCGCCACTCCGTCCAGCTGCGGGCGGATCGAGTCCAGCTCCTCCTTCTCGCGAAGCTCGGCGAGGCGCTGTTCGAGCTCGTCCATGCGCAAAGCGAGATCGCGGGCCTTGGCCTGGTTTCGGGTCGTGCAGTCACAACGCGTCAGCTCGTTCAAGCGGTCCAGCAACGGGCCGGCGTCATGCGCGTAGCGACGGACGGCCGAGTCGGTCCATCCCATCTTGTAGGTGTGGAACCGAAGGTGGAGGAGCACCAGTCGTTCCACGTCCTCGATGGTCTCGGTCGGATAGCGCAGCTCTGTCATACGCCTTCGTGCCATCTTCGCCCCGACGACGTCGTGGTGGTGGAAGTGGACTCCTCCGGGGCCGATCGAGCGGGTCAGGGGCTTGCCGACATCGTGGAAGAGCGCAGCTAGGCGAAGCGTCTTGTCGGGGCTCGTCTTGTCGACGACGGCGATTGTGTGAGCAAGAACGTCCTTGTGCCGCTGGATCGGGTCCTGCTCGAGGGCGAGGGCCGGAAGTTCGGGCAGGAACTCCGCGGCGAGGCCCGTGTTGACGAGGAACCACAGGCCTCGGCTCGGGACTGGTAGCACGAGCAGTTTGTCCAGCTCGTCACGAATCCGCTCTTTGGAGACGATCTCGAGGCGGGACCGCATCGTCTCCACAGCGGTCACGAGAGCGGCGTCGGGAGTGAGCTCATAGCCCGCAATGAACCGCGCCGCCCTCAGCATCCGCAACGGATCGTCCGAGAAGGACACCTCGGGGTCGAGCGGGGTGCGCAACCGTCGCGCGGCTAGGTCGGCGATGCCATCGAAGGGATCCACGAGCACGAGCTCGGGCAGGCTGAGCGCCATGGCGTTCACGGTGAAATCCCGCCTCGAGAGGTCGGTCACGATGTCGTTGCCGAAACGGACCTCGGGCTTGCGCGAGTCGGGCAGGTAGGCCTCGGCCCTGTGAGTCGTTATCTCGAAACGCCGCCCGGAGCGTTTGAGGCCGATGGTCCCGAATCGCTTGCCCTGGGTCCAGCGAGCCTCGGCGAGGTCCGAGATCAGCGACTCGATCTCGTCGGGAGTCGCGTCCGTGGTTAGGTCAATGTCCGCCTCTGGGCCGGGTTCGCCTCCGCCCGGTCGCCCGGCGATGCCGTCGCGCACCGGGCCTCCGACCAGGAAGAGGCGCTTGCCGGCCGCCTGGAACCGCTCGGCGATCGGCAGTGTCGCCTCGAGCACCGGGCGGAGGCGCTCGGGGACCACTCGCGGCGAGGACGGTTCCCGGCTCACCTTGACAGCGCAGCCCGGTGGTACCGCCCTGCGGTCGCGATGACCTGGCGGTTGGCATCGGTTATCCAGTCCCGCGAGGCTGGCTCGGGACGGTAGTCGACCCCACCCAGGGCGGCCACGCAGGCACCGACGCAGGCGGCGAGCGACCTCAGGTCGTAGCCTCCCTCGAGGAAGGCGACGAGCCGGCCATGCGGCACCAGTCGCATAACCCTCAAAGTGAGGTCGGCGAAGTCTCCCGCGCTGAGGCCGAGATCGGTCAACGGGTCCGCACGGTGGGCGTCGAAGCCGGCCGAAATGAGCAGCCAGCTTGGTGCGAACTCCTCCGCGAGCGGCACCACGAGCTCGTCGAAGGCCAAGCGGTAGGTGTCCCCCGAGGTCCCGGCGGGAAATGGCAGGTTCACCGTCGCGCCCCTCCCTGGCCCGGATCCCGTCTCGCTCAGCGAGCCGGTGCCAGGATAGAAGGGGAACTGATGGAGCGACACGTAGAGG
>Ga0187867_10001941_pt1 | contig 17574 bp, 16 predicted proteins | sample June2016WEW_13_1_FD_132976 | JGI IMG/M metagenome (GOLD analysis project Ga0187867, IMG submission 132976) | Peatland microbial communities from SPRUCE experiment site at the Marcell Experimental Forest, Minnesota, USA - June2016WEW_13_10 | ecosystem: Environmental > Terrestrial > Soil >...
CCTCCGTTCTGGCCGAGGCCATGGTCGCCCTCGGCTTCGAAGTGCTGACCGCATCCGAGTCGGACCTGCTCGACGGGATCGTCGCAGAATTGCTCACCGGCTGGGCGGGCGGCCAGCTCCTAGGTGCTCGTCTCCCGGTCCGCGAGCACCGCGCCCACCTGATCGGCGATGAAGGCAGCGACGAGCAGGCGGTCGGATGACACCGGCGCGCCAGGCGTCGGGGCCATGACGAAGCGCCCGAAGGTTTCGCCGCGATAGCGGACGATGAGCTCGACTTCCCGCCCCGGCAAGCCGGTCACCTGGGCGCCCCAACGCAGCCCGCCCAGAGTGACCACGCCGAAGTGCTCGATGCGGGTCGGGTGGCCCTCCGACATCTCGGTCTCGAACCGGCAGTCCTTCAACCCGAGCAGCGTGGTCAGTTCGGCGGCCGCGCGCGCGACGACGAACTCCGCCGGCTCGCCTGAGGCCACCATCCCGGTGAAGTCGTGGATGAGGGCCACATTCTTGGCTTCTTCGGAGGCGTCCTCCCGGTGGCCGCGACTGCGGGCGGCTATCTCCGTTATCGCGAGGCCCACCACAAGCAAGCTGAGCTCGGTCTGGAGGTCGGGCCGGTGCGTGATGTTGAACGTCTCATAAGGCTTGGTGAGGAAGAAGTCGAACCAGGCAGCCGACGACAGCGCGGCGAGAAAGCCGGCGAACCGATTGCCGAATGAGCCGACAGCGACAACGACCAGGACCAGTACGAGCGCCGAGGCGGGCAGTGCGAAGTCGGTGCGGAACGGCACCAGCGCGGCAGAGACCGCGACTGGGAGAAGCAGGCCACACGAGGTCGCTATCCATCCCTTGTCGAGTGCTTGAAACCAGCGCCTCATCGCGCGACGCTCCATGAGAAGAGCACGACCCTGACGCTAGCGCCGCCGGCGCCGCTGATCACCCAGGAGTGAGCCGGGGCAGCGGGATCACGCAGTTCACGCGCTCAACTGCCGTGTGGGTCAACGCGCCGGATGTACACGTGAGGCTGCCGGATCTGCGACGATAGAGCCGTGAGCAACCGTGACAGAAGGCGGAGCTGACATGGCCGAGCTGACAGTTTCCGGCATCTCGATGGAGTTGGTGGGTCGGCGCGTCCGCCTTCGTCCGTTGCGTGAGGAGGACCACGAAGCCTGGAGCGAGGTGCGCTCCCGCTGCCGGGACTGGCTTCTTCCCTGGGAGCCGCGTGCGGCCGGTGCGCCGTATTTGTCGGAAGACCGGACGACCTTCATCACTCGCTGTTCGATGCGTGAGCGCGAGAGGCAATTGGGCACCGGGTACGGTTTCGGGGTCTTCGCGATGGGGCGCTTTGTCGGCGAGGTGAACATCTCCTCGGTTGCCCGAGGGGCCTTTCAGAACGCCTACGTCGGCTACTGGATCGATCAGGCGCAGGCAGGACGCGGCTATGTGCCGGAAGCCTGCGTGCTGCTGTTCCGCTTTGCATTCGAGGAGATCGGGCTCCATCGACTTCAGATCTCGATCATCCCGCGCAACCGTCCGAGCCGCCGGGTCGCTCAGAAGCTCTGGTTGCGCGGCGAGGGCATCGCCCTTCGTTACCTCGAGATTGACGGGCGGTGGGAGGACCACGTCCGCTATGCCATCACTGCCGAAGAATGGCTCGAACGCCGAGACCGGTACTCCCGCCAGTGGCTGGCCGGATCGGCTAGCTGGTAGCTCGCCGGCTCACCTCTGGCGGCGAAAGGACCGCTCGGCCCGCCGTCAGGGTTGGCCGGCTGAAACGAAGCCCGGCCAGTACATCGGGTAATAGGCGACATTCGTCCCGACTTCTGCCGCCTGGATGATCGTCTGGGTTCCGTATGGTCCGGAGCCGACGTATATCGCGACGTGCGTGATCGGCAAGGCGCCATCGTTGGCAAAGTGGTAGAAGAGGAGGTCGCCCGGCTCGATGTCCGCCAGGGTGACTGGGGCGGACTCCTCGTCTTGGATGGTCGCCCCGTGCAACAAGTCGACTCCCGCCGCGGCCCATGCGAGCATCGTAAGGCCCGAGCAGTCGACGCCTTGGCGGCTCGCCCCGCCCCACACGTAGGGCACCCCCAAGTAAGACTCCGCCGCTGCCACGGCTTGAAGACCTTGCGTGTTCGCTCCAAACGGAACAAGCGGTTGTCCGTACCCGGGCTGACCGCCACCGGTCCCTGGCCCATAGGGCCAAGCTCCGCCGCCCCCGCCCGTGGTGCCGCCCCCGCCCGTGCCGCCCCCGCCCGTGCCGCCGCCCGTGCCGCCCCCGCCCGTGGTGCCGCCCGTGCCCGCGCCGGCGCCCCCGCCGTTGGCGTGATCGTGCTTGGCGGCCGCCGCGGCCGCGGCCCTGGCCACCCTGGCTGCTCTGGCCGCCTTGGCAGCGGCGACGGCAGCGGCTCTTTCAGCGGCTCTGACGGCGGCGGCCGCCGCGGCGGCGGCAGCGGCGGCGATCTCTTGTTCTCGCTTTATGGTCAGTTGATAGAGCTGCCCCTTGACCTGTCGCAGGGCCGAGTCTGTGGCCAGCGTCGCCGCCTGGGCGACAACCCGAGCCCTGTCCGCGGCGTGCTGGGCTTGCGCCGCAGCTGTCAGGGTTCTCGACTGGGCCGCCAGTTCGGTGGCCAGCCTGATGTTGACTACGTGCAGCTGGTTCACCGCCGCATCGAGAGCGTGAATGACGATGTCCGAGTAGACCGCCGCGCTCTGCGCGTCGTTCACGCTCGAGTCGAGGATGGCGCCAACCCGCGAGTCAAGTCCGTCGCCGGTGACGTACGCCTCGATCGCCGCGGTCTGCGCGCGAAGACGCGCAGTTCCGAGCTGACGCCGGGTCCCTCTCAGCTGGATCTCGGTCTTGGCGAGCTTCGCCTGGTCCTCTTGCACGAGGACCGTCTGCTCGTCGTATTGCTCGGCCGCGACCGACACCTTGTTCTGGTCGGTCGTGATCTGCTCGGCGAGCGCCTGGGCACGGGCCTGGAGAGAATTGATCTGTGAGTTGGTACGGTTGACGGGACCAGGCGACGCTCCGGCTGGCGCGGCGACCACGAAGAGTGAAGCCGCCAGGGCAACGACGGCAACGGCGGACCCGACTGCGCATGCCGGGTGCCGTCTCTTGAGCAACATGTCTTAACTTTGGTCACATTAGCCACGACTGTCAACTGAATAGCAGCTGAGCAGGTGCTCTCGATCGACAAATGTGCAGCGAGCGGAGCATCAGAAGTGATGGACTGATCTGCGACAGTGGTCGCAGTGCGTCCTCGGGGACGTAGCCCAACCGGCAGAGGCAAGGCGCTTAAAACGCCCACAGTGAGGGTTCGAGTCCCTCCGTCCCCACCCACTGGCCCCACCCGCCAAAGGGCTTTCCGCCCGTATTCGAACTGCCCCTGGCGCGGCGGATCGACCGTCGCGGCTCAGAGGCCGATGACGATGAGGAGATCTTCGAGGCCCGCGAAGTCGTCGGGGTTACGCGTGTAGAGAGCGAGTCCGTTGGCGTGGGCGGTCGCGGCAATAAGCAAGTCTGCGATGCGTCGTCGGTGCGATCGACCGGAATCGGCAACTGCAGCGACCACTTGTCCGTAGCTGCGGGCTGCGGCGGCGTCGAAGGCAAGGGGCTCGAAGGTGGCTTCGACCTGTTGCAAGCGGGCCTGACGACGAGCACCCTCGGCCGCAGTCGAGGCCAGATGGGGGCCGGCCGCAAGTTCGGCAAGAGTGATCGCGCAAACCGAGGACTCCTCGGGCAGGGCGGCGGCCACGCTCGGTTCATCCCAGTCGATCACCACGGAGGTGTCGAGCAGTCCTGCTGACATCTACAGTCCTTGGTCGACGAGGCGATCGAGATCGGCCCGAAACTGGCGGAGATCGACGCGCGGACCAGAAGAGGCAAGCGCCATAAGTTCCGGCTTGGGGACGGCTGAGCGGCGGATCGTTCGGATCGGCCGTAGCTCGGCGATGGGGATGCCGTTGCGAGTTACGACAAAGGTCTCGCCTGCTGCGACCGCCTCAATCACCCTAGCGTTGTCGTTGCGGAGCTCTCGTTGTGCGATGGTCTTGGGCATGGTCATAACGTAGCAGTATGTGCTACGCAAAGCTACGGAGTGATCCCCTCCCCGAGCCGTCGTACCCTTGCACTGTGCGTAGAAGATAGGTAACTTTCCTGTCAGAATGACACAAGGCCCGGAGTCCTCGGCGACTGGGGGGATGGCTGGAGGGGTAGTTCTCGGAATGGACTTTGGGGGCACCAAGATCGCCCTCGCCGTCTGTGACCTCGATGGGCGCTGCCTTGCCCAACAAGTGCTGGCTACATGTCCCGGCGACGGTGGTGGCGCAGTCCTGAGACGAGGGATTGCCGCCGGCCAGGAGCTCGTCGCCCGGATCGAAGATCACCATGAGCTCGTTGCTGTCGGTGTCTCCACAATCGGGATCCCGCGGGAGAACAGGGTCGAGCTCGCTCCTGCGATACCGGGCTGGGAACACGTGGCCCTCACTTCCTCGATAAGAGCGGCCTTTGGGGTTCCTGTCCGGGTGGCGACCGACGTGAAGGCGGCCGCGACCGCCGAGGCCCGTTGGGGGGCGCTCGCAGGGTCAGACCCGGCGATCTACCTCAACCTGGGCACCGGCTTGGCCGCGGCGATCATCGTGGGTGGCCGCGTGCTGGATGGAGCTCACGGCGCCTCAGGGGAGATCGGTTACAACTTGGTAAACGCCAGCCATGTCGGCTTGGCTATAGGCTCCCGCCCGATGCTCGAGGACACCGTGAGCGGGATGGGTCTCGCAGCCCGCGGCTCCCGGTTCCTCGGCCACCTTGTCACCGCCGAGCAGGTCTTCGACGCTGCCCAGGTCGACCCAGAGCTCGACAGCATGGTCAGCACTTTGATCGGTGAGCTCAGCCCCCACTTGGTCAACCTCGTCATTGCGGTCGACCCTGCTCGCGTCGCCGTCGGTGGCGGCATGGCGAGATCCTGGGAGCGCCTGCACGGACCACTCGAGCAGGCGCTCAAGTCCGGGGTGCCGTTCCCGCCCGAGCTGGTCTTGGCCACCTACCCCTTCGATGCACCCCTGGTCGGCGCGCTGGCCCTGGGTGCCGAGGCCGCCGGCGCCAGCCTGGCCGGGGGAGCCCGTTTGACTGCAACATGAACCTGATCGACCGCAACACAAATTGAGGGAAGGGAGATCATCATGAAGAAACGTTGGTTCCGAATCTCGCTGTTGGCAGTGTTGATGTTCACTATGGGCCTGACGGCGGTCTCGTCTGCGACGAGCGCCAGCGGGGCCAGCTCCTCGTCACCGTCCGCGGTGCTGACCATCTCCAACGAGTTTGGGGAGCTGTGGCCCTGTACTTTCAGCCCCTTCAACTCAGCCGTGCAGGCGCTGTCGGCTGGCTTCGTCTATGAGCCTTTGGTGTTCGTGGACTCCTTGGAGAACGGCAAGACCACTCCCTGGCTGGCTTCGTCCTTCGCGTGGAGCGACAACAACAAGGTCCTCACCTTCACCATTCGCAAGGGCGTGAAATGGAGCGATGGCAAGCCCATGACAGCGGCCGACGTGGTCTTCACCTTCAATCTGCTCAAGAAGAACCCAGCCCTTGACCTAGAAGCGGTGTGGGCGGTGCTGAAGAGTGTCGTCCAGAGCGGTGACAACGTCGTGCTCACCTTCAAGACCACCGCCGTGCCGTACTTCTATTACGTCGCCGACCAGGTGTCCATCGTCCCCGAGCACATCTGGGCATCGATCAAGGACCCGGTGACTTACGCGGACGCCACACCCATCGGGACAGGTCCTTACACCGTGAACAAGTGCAGCGGCCAGAACATCACTTACACCGCCAACCCGAGTTATTGGCAACCCGGCCTGCCCAAGGTGAAGACCATCGAGTACCCCGCGTTCACCTCCAACGACCCCGCCAACGAGGAGCTGGCCACAGGCGAAGCCCAGCTGGGCGCGCAGTTCATTCCGAACATCAAGGCCTTCTACACCTCCAAGAGCCCTCACTACCACTACTGGTTCCCACCCATCGCCAATGTCGACATGTTCATCAACCAGACCGTTTCGCCGCTCAACCAGCTTCCCGTGCGCCAGGCGATGGCTTACGCGGTGAACCGCCCGCGGGTCTCTTTGATCGGCGAGTACGGCTACGAGCCTCCCTCCAACCAGACCTCTATCGTCACCCCCACCTTCAGCGCGTGGTTGGACAGCTCGCTCCTCGCCAAGTACAACTACAGCTACAACCCCGCCAAGGCCACGGCGATACTCAAGAAGGCTGGCTATAAGAAGGGATCCAACGGGATCTTTGCCAAGGGCGGCAAGCAGCTCTCCTTTACGATCATCAACATTGGAGGCAACTCCGACTGGGTGGCCGCGGTGCAGGTGATCCAGAGCGAGCTCGCCGCCGTGGGCATCAAGATCTCCCCGGACAACCTCTCCGGCACGGACTTCGACAACGACGTCTACACCGGCAACTACCAGCTCGCCTATGACAACGAGGTGGGTGGCCCCAGCCCCTATTACGAACTGCGCCAGTTGCTCTACAGCGCCAACAGCGCGCCCATCGGCAAGCTCGCGGCGACAAACTGGGAGCGCTACTCCAATCCCAGCACCGACAAGCTCATCGACGAGTACGCCGCCACGACGTCGACCGCGGTGCAGCACTCCATCGTCGACCAGCTTGAGCAGGTCATGCTGGCTGACGTTCCCGTCATTCCCATGACCGAGGAAGTGGACTGGTACCAGTACGACACCGCTGCCTTCTCGGGCTGGGTCACCCCGCAGGATCCTTACGCCCAGCCAGCCATATACATCGAACCCGACAACGAGGTACTGCTGTTGCACCTGGTTCCAAAATGAGCCCGATAACCGGCATGGCCGAGGAGCTCAGCACCAACCGGTGCTCGAGCGACTAGGAAGTAGTTGAAGTGAACCCAGGCGGCGCGGTGCCAGCCTGATGCGCTACGTACTGCGCCGCTTGGGTTTCTTCGTGGCGACCCTTTGGGCCTGCCTGACGATCAACTTCGTGCTGCCCCGGCTCATGCCAGGCAACCCGGCCATCGCCATGATGGCCCGGTTCAAGGGTCGCATCAACGGCCAGGCGCTCAAGGCGTTGGAAGTTGCCTTCGGCGTGAACAACAACCAAAGCGCCATCAGGCAGTACTTCGGTTATCTGGGCAACACCTTGACGGGCCACTTCGGTACGTCGCTCACGTTCTTCCCCGATCCGGTGTCCAGGGTGGTGTTCTCCGCTCTTCCCTGGACCATCGGGCTCGTGGGAGTCACCACGGTGCTCGCTTTCATAGCCGGGACGCTGGTCGGCATGGCAGCAGCCTGGCGGCGGGGGGGCGTCCTGGACAGCGTCCTCCCACCGCTTTTCGTGATCATCTCCGCCTTTCCCTACTTCTTCCTGGCCTTGATGGGGCTCCTGCTCTTCTCGGTGACCCTGCACTGGCTACCCCTGGGCTTCGGGTATGCCAACACCGACACGCCTGCCCTGACATGGCACTTCATCGGCGACGTGCTGAGCCATGCCCTGCTGCCGGGGATGGTGATCCTCATCACCTCCATCGGGGGATGGGTGCTCACCATGCGCAACAACATGATCTCCACTCTCTCGGAGGACTACGTGCGCATGGCCCGGGCCAAGGGGCTCTCGCCGGCGCGGATCATGTTCGCCTATGCCGGTCGCAACGCCATACTGCCCAACCTCACGGGCTTTGCAATGTCCCTCGGCTTCGTGGTGTCGGGAGCGATCCTGGTCGAGTACGTCTTTTCCTATCCCGGCGTGGGCTACATGCTCCTGGCAGCAGTGGAGAACGAAGACTACGCCCTCATGCAGACCCTCTTCCTGTTCATCACGGTGGCGGTCCTGATCGCCATCTTGGTGATGGACTTCGTCACCATGGCGCTGGATCCGCGCGCCCGCACCCAGTCCTAGGCGAGCCGATGAGCACCGCACAGCGAGATTGCAGGCGATGAGCACCGCCGCCCTGAGCGGCGGTCCTCTCTCCGGGGCCAAGGGGCCCTGGGGACGGTTGCGGACCGGCACGGTGGGGGGACTGGTGCGCGCCATCTCCTCCAACCGGAAGGCCACCGCCGGCCTGGTGATCCTGGTCGTGTTCTGCTTCCTCGCCGCCTTCCCGGGGGTGGTTGCCCACGACAACCCCCAAGCCGAGATCTTCGCCCCGGCACTAGGCCCGTCGGCTGCTCATCTGCTCGGCACCGACGCCTATGGCCAGGACCTGTTCGCGCAGCTGATCTACTCGACGCGCGAATCGCTTCTCATCGCTTTGGTCGCCGGGCTGCTGGCCACGGTGCTGTCGGTGATCGTGGGAGTGACGGCCGCCTACATCGGTGGGCTGGTTGACAACGTGCTGTCTCTGGTCACCGACATCTTCTTGGTGATCCCCGCCTTCCCCTTGATCGTGGTCATCGCCGCCTACTCCAAGAACGGAGGCGACCCCATTCTCATCGCCGTGCTGGTGGTCACCGGCTGGTCCTATGGTGCCCGCCAGCTTCGTGTGCAGGCACTGTCCATTCGGGACAGGGATTTCCTGGTGGCGGCCAGGCTGCGGGGAGAGCGGCGTTGGCGCGTGATCGTGTCGGAGATGCTTCCGACCATGACCTCTCTGATCGTGGCCATCTTCCTGGGCACCACCCTCTACGCCATCGTGGCCGCGGCCGGCCTGCAGTTCGTAGGGCTGGGCAACCCCGACACCCTGTCCTGGGGGACCATGCTCTACTGGGCCCAGAACAACGAGGCGCTGCAGGCAGGATCTCCGCTGTGGGCGATCATGCCCGGGGTCTGCATAGCCATGCTGGGCGCCGCTTTCGCCCTGTTGAACTACGCCTTCGACGAAGTGAGCAACCCGGCCCTGCGCCCGGTGCGAAAGAGGCGCAAGTGAGGCCGGCGGTGTCCAAGGTCATCTTGGAGGTGGACGACCTCAGCGTGGACTACGCGAGCTCGTCCGGTACGGCCAAGGCGGTGGACCGGGTGAGCTTCGAGCTGTCCGAGGGCGAGTTCCTGGCGGTGGTCGGCGAGTCCGGCTGCGGCAAGTCCACCTTGCTCTTCGCCATCGCCCGTCTCTTGAGCCCGCCGGCCGAGGTCAGCGGCGGAAAGGTCGTCTTTTCCGGGCAGAACATGGTGGCGATGTCAGACAAGGCCCTGAGGGCTCTGCGTTGGCGGGACCTTTCGGTGGTCATGCAGTCCGCCATGAACGCCCTCAACCCGGTGAGCTCCATCCGGGCACAGTTCTTCGACGCCATGAAGGCACACGGTGAGAGCGATCCCAAAGTGGCGCAGGCCCGCTCGCAAGAGGTTCTCTCGATGGTGGGCATCGACCCGGTCCACCTGGCCAGCTACGCCCATCAGCTGTCCGGGGGGATGCGCCAGCGGGCCATGATCGCCATGGCCCTGCTCTTCTCGCCGGAGCTGATCTTGATGGACGAGCCCACCTCGGCACTGGACGTGGTGGCCCAGCGTTCCTTGATGGTGCAGATCAAGCAGCTCCAGGCCGAACTTGGCTTTGCCATCATCTTTGTCACCCACGACATGTCCCTGGTCTCCCACTTCTCCGACCGGGTGGCGGTGATGTACGCCGGGCAAGTAGTCGAGACCAGGCCGACCGGCCCCCTGTTCGACGACCCGCTGCATCCTTACACTCGCGGCCTGCTCGACTCCTTCCCTTCTGTCTATGGGCCGAAAGTCCTCGTGGAAGGGATCCCGGGGAGCCCACCTGATCTCACCAGCCTTCCTGCCGGTTGCAACTTCAGCCCTCGCTGTCCGAAGGCCATTCCGCGCTGCAGCACGGCCGAGCCGGACCTGTACGAGGTCGATGACGCCCAGGTCCGTTGCGTGCTTTACGAAGAAGGGACGGCCGGCCGTGACTGATGCGGAGGAGCGGCCTCAGGCCGGCGCGCCCGACCTCGCGCGGCCCGACATCGTGCTGGAGGCCCGGGGCTTGACCCGGCACTTTCGCATCGGCGGCTTGCGTGGCCACAGCCTGCACGCGGTGGACGACCTGGACATGGGCATCGCCGAGCGGGAGATCGTGGCCTTGGTGGGCGAGTCCGGTTCGGGGAAGTCCACCGTGGCGAGGCTGCTGGCCATGGTCTACCGGCCCACCTCTGGCGAGATCTTGTTCCGGGGCCGGCCCGTCTCCTCGCTCCACCGCCGTCGTCAGATCCTGGCGTACCGAGGCCAGGTCCCAATGGTCTTCCAGGACCCGTTCAGCTCGTTGAACCCTGCCCATACCATCGGCTACGCCTTGGTTCGCGGGTTGAAGCTGCACCGGCCCGAACTTGACCGCCGTCAGCGCCAGTTCGAGGCCGAGCGGGTGCTTGCGGTGGCTGGGCTGGTGCCTCCGGCCTTCATCATGTCCAAGTACCCCTACGAGCTCTCCGGAGGCCAACGCCAGCGGGTGGGCTTCGCCGCAGCCCTCTCCTACCGGCCGAAGCTGATCCTGGCCGACGAGCCGGTCTCGATGCTGGACGTCTCCATTCGCATCGGGCTGCTGAACGTCATGGCTCGCCTTAGGGAGGAGGAAAAGGTCTCGCTGCTCTACATAACCCACGACATCGCCTCGGCGCGATATCTCTCGGACCGGGTGCTGGTCATGTACGCCGGCCACCTCGTCGAGCAGGGCCCTACCGACGACGTTCTGCACAACCCTGTTCACCCTTACACCCGCCTGCTCCTGTCGGCGGTGCCAGATCCCAGGGCAGAGATGTCCATCACCTCCGCGGACGTGGGCGAGCCGCCCCGAGTGATCGACCCCGGAGAGGGCTGCCGCTTCCGCTGGCGTTGCCCGCTCGCCGCGGATGTCTGCGCCGAGGTGACCCCGAGGCTGCGTCGTGCCTCTCTCAACCACGAGGCGGCTTGCCATGTCACCGTCCCAGGCTCAGTCCCTTCCGCCACCGCCGGGGCCGGCCGATGACAGAGATGTGACAGAGATGGACGTGATCTCGTTCGGGTCGGTGTTCTTGGAGATCGTGTTCGGGCACCTGGAGCGGCTTCCCCTGCCCGGCGAGGAGATCTATGTCGATCCCTTCGCCTTCTCCTGCGGAGGGGCGGTCACCATCGCAGTGGCCGCCAGCCGTGCCGGTGCCACCGCCGGCTTGGCCACGCTGCTCGGTGACGACCTTGGCTCGAGGTTGGTAGTGGAGCACTCGCTGTGCGAAGGGGTCGACCTGTCCCCCTCGCACAGAGTGACTGGCCCTGTCGTCGGGATAACCGTGGTGCTCAACTTCAACCGGGACAGGGCTTTCATCAGCCACATGCCACCCAAGCCATCGGGGCTGGGCCCGGAGGTCGAACGCTGGCTGGAGGTCCTGAAACGGGTACGACCAGCATGGTGCTACGTTCACGCCGGCCCCGGTGTGGCGGACTTCTTGGGCCAGGCGCGTGCCTTGGGCACCCGGGTAGCCCTCGACCTCAACTTCGGAGTGATCGACGACCACCCCGATGAGGTGGTCCGCTGTGCCCGCCTGGCCGACGTCTTCCTACCCAACGAGGAGGAGCTCCTGCGCCTCACCCGGTCGGAGGACCTGGGAGAGGCGATCGCCCTGGCCGCCTCCTGGTGTCCGCGGGTGGTGGTCAAGCTAGGCCCGGCTGGGGCAATCGGAGTCGAAAGAGGCAAGTCGACAGAGGTCACCGAGGGCCTCGAGGATGTCGTGGCGAGGGACCGCACAGGTGCAGGTGACGCATTCGCCGGGGCGATGATCGGGACCCTGGTACGCGGGGCGGGTCTCTTGGAGGCGGTCGCCGCCGGGAACGCCGCGGGCTCTAAGGCGGTAGCCCGGTTGGGCGCTGCGGGCGAGGTGCTCGTTCACGACAAGATGCCCGTCCGAGGAAAGGAGCATCGACTGTGAAGCTGGCGATATTGGGTGGTGGAGGCGTCCGCATGCCCGCCTTCGTGCGCGCGCTGCTGTCCGGCGGCGCGAACGTCTTCGACGAGATCAGCCTCTTTGACCCCGATCCGTTCCGCCGCGAGACCACCGCAAGACTTGCCGTCGAGCTCGCCGCCGCTCTCGGCCACCCGGGCATGGTGAGCGTGACCGGCGAACCCGAAGAAGCGTTCGCCGACGCCGCCTTCGTCTTCTCGGCGATCAGGGTGGGAGGCGACCAGGGCCGTGTCATTGACGAGGATGCGGCGCTCCGCCGGGGTTTGGTCGGCCAGGAGACCACCGGCCCGGGCGGCGCCGCCATGGCGCTCAGGACCATTCCTGTGGTCCTTTCCTATTGTGAGACCCTCGCCCAGTGCTCGCCGCAAGCAGTGCTCATCAACTTCACCAACCCTGTGGGGATCATCACCCAGGCGATCTCCCTGCACAGCGATGTGCGGGTGGTGGGTGTGTGCGACACGCCGAGCGGCACCTTGGCGCGGTTGGGGGCCTTCCTCGGCGCCGAGCCGGAGACGGTGTCGTCCTCGTACTCGGGGCTCAACCACCTGGGCTGGATCTCCTCGTTCACCGTGGGAGGAGAAGAGCGCATCGGTGAGCTGATCGGACGCTACGAAGAGCTTCAGCGCTTCGACCACCGCTTCGCCGCCTTCGACGCTGACGTCGTTCGCCGCGTCGGGGCGTTGCCCACCGAGTACGTCTTCTATTACTACGACCCCCACCGTTACGTCGAAGGCGTGGCTCGCGCCGGCTCCAGCCGGGGCCAGGACGTCATGCGGTTGAACGAAGAGCTCCTCGCCGGTATCGCCAGGTCTTTCGAGAAAGGCGGCGTGGAAGACGCCTGGTCGACCTACTCGCTGCTGCTTGGGGTACGTCACGACACATACATGCGCACCGATACCGAAGGTGACAGCCACCAGGCACAGGCCCGTTCCCACAGGGGCGCCGGGGGACCTGCTCGGCTGAACGAGGCCGAGGTGGGGGGCTACGAGGGGGTGGCTCTGCAGGTCATAGCGGGCCTCACCTCGCGTCGACCGGCCCAGGTGATAGTCAACGCCCGGAACGGCTCGGCCATGTCGTTCCTCGAACCCGACGACGTGGTGGAGGTGCCGACGTTCGTCCACGGAGGCGGCCTAGAGCCGCTCGCCGCCGGCGGGCTGCCTCGCTCGGCTCGCGGGCTGGTCACCCAGGTAAAAGAGTACGAGCGCACCCTGGTGGAAGCAGCCGTCACTTGCGACGCCGGGCTCGCCGAGCTCGCCCTGTCCATGAATCCGTTGGTGCCGGGGATCAGCGTGGCCCGCGACCTGCTCACCGAGTACCGCCTGCGCCACGGCGAACACCTGGCCTACCTGCGATAGTCCTGACGACCTCGTGGACCCTCACGAGACATCGTGTTTCAGGGGATGACTCCGGGCAGCTCGGACAGGTCGCTCACCACGATGTCCGCCGCAGTAAGGACATCCGCCGAATGCGTGGTTGTCAACGCAACCACCAAGGCACCTGCCGCCTTGCCGGCGGCCACTCCGGCAGGTGAGTCCTCGACGACCACGCAGCTGGTCGGGGGAACTCCCAGGGCCTTTGCCGCCAACAAGAACCCCTCCGGATGAGGCTTGCCGAAGTGAACGTCGTCCGCCGTGATGAGGACCGGTGGTACCGGCAATCCTGCCGCTCGTAGCCGCGCCGCCATCAAGGGCCGAGGGCCGGAAGTGACTGCCGCCCACTGGCCGTCATCGAGCGTTGCCAACAGCTGCCGTGCCCCGCGGACCGGCACAGCCCCGTTCACGCACTCTGTGTCCAGAGCGTTGACGCGCGCCAAGACGGCCTCTATGACCTCAGGCTTGAAGAAGTCCTGCGCCACGTCGACATCCCGGCGCCCGTGGCAGTTCTGCAGGATCTCGGCCTCGTCCACGCCGAACTCGTGGGCGACCCGCCGCCACACTCGCTCGATGCCCACCGAGGAGTCCACCAGCGTCCCGTCGATGTCGAACAGGAACGCTCGCATACGGCAGCACACTACCTTCGCCTGCGCGCCCGGCTGAGGTGGCTCACAGATCCACCCAGCCTGATCGTGTTCGCCAATGTCCTCCGGCCTTCAGGTGCGCAACGACGGCCCGCTCCAACCTCGTCCGTTGCGGCAAAGCGTCGAGATGCTCAAGCGGATCGGGCACGCGGAACACGAACTCGAGAATGTTCCCGCCGCTCTCGATCGACCCGGGCACGAGCTCGAACCGGCGCTGGAACCGGACGATGTTCGACTCGGGTGGCAGCCAATCGGCCAGCTGGTCGTCGAGCAACCAGGACCAGCAGGTAGCCAGTCGACGCCTTTGATCGACAAGCGGGAAGTGCTCGGAAAAGAATCCCTGCGCCCTCTCGAACGAGTCGCCGCAAGCCGCCGGGGTCATTGGGCCCGACTCCGGGATGTGGACGCCGACGCAGAAGTCCCCCGGCCGGAACCCCGGGCCCCGACGCCGCGCCTCCTCGAGCGGATACCACCATGGGCTGGTGTCCCCGGCACCGAGATGGAACCAGTTGAACTGCAAGCGCCCGAGGTCGAACACCTCGGCCCGTAGGCACACGGTCACCCACCACGCAGCATCCACGCCCGTAGCGCCATAGGTGCGCCTATGGATCACCATGTGGCGGCCGAGATCGGCCATCGAAGCCCAGGAGATGTCCTCGGCTATGCCCCGCGAGCGGTGCCACGCCATCGTGTGAGGCACCATCGCCAAGAACACATGCGGCATGAAGCAGCGGCGCTGCAGCGAGCATGCCTGCTCGGTCCCGACCCAAGACGGCCAAGTGAAGTGGGACTCGTTGGGATTGCCCATCACTTTGGTCAGCCAGTGACACGAGCGCTCCAGCAGCCACCACCACTCAGGCAGCCCGGTGCGCGATGGCAACGTGGCCACGACCTCAGCTGCGTCCGTTTCGGGCACGCCCAGACGCCGGAGAAGCTCCGTGGCCTCGTCGGGGGGTGGCAGGACCAACTCGTAGGGCGGCTTGCCGACGGCGTCGAGCCCGTCAGCCCAACTCGTCTCCGATGTGCCAAAGCCAAGCGCTTTGGCAACGGCAGCACCCATGGCGACGGTCACTCGCGCGCCCAGACTCGCGACTGGCCCGGCGTGGGTCCTTCGAGGGGGCGGTAGTTGACGCCGATGGCATCGAAACGCCTCAGGTGCAGGCGCAAGCGGTTCTCGAACTCCTCGAACGAGCGCGGCCCGCTGAGGTCGCGAGCAGCAGCCCCCCTCCACATCACCTCCGAGAAGGCGCTCACGCGTGGGAAATACAAGTACTCGGCGTGCTCGGCGTTCGGCACGTACTCGGTCCAGAGCTGGCACTGCGCGCCAAGAACGTGATGGCGCTGGACCTCGGCGATGGCGTCCGGCACGGGATCATAGGACCAGACCCGCTCGACGCTGATGCCCGGACAGATGGCGAGCGGTTCACGGGGATCGTCTGCGTAGGCCCAGTCGAAGTAGAGCCACTGCTGCGGCGCCATGACGACGTCGTGCCCGGCGCTCGCCGCCTTGGTGCCACCCTCCTCGCCTCTCCACGACATGACCACGGCGCCGGGAGGCGCGCCCCCTTCGAGAATCTCGTCCCAACCGACGAGCCTGCGTCCCCGCCCGGAAAGGTGCCGGGCGATCCGGGCCGTGAACCACGGTTGCAGCTGTCGCTCGGAGTCCAGGCCCTCCGCGGTCATCAGGGTCTGTGCTTTCTCGGAGGCCTCCCACTCGGTGGTCGGGCATTCGTCACCACCAACGTGTATGTACCCGAAGGGGAACAGATCGATCACCTCGTCGAGGACGTCGGTACAGAACTTCAGCGTGGCCGGCTCGAGGTTGAGCACGTGTGGTGAGATGCCCCAGGTCGTGAGCACCTCGCGTGGCTCGGGCGAGTTGCCGAGCTCGGGATAGGCGGCAATCGCCGCCACCATGTGGCCGGGCATCTCTATCTCGGGCAGCACGTCGACGAACCGCTCACGGGCATAGGCGACGATCTCGCGCAGGTCGTCGGCCGAGTAGAAGCCGCCATGAGGCCGGCCGTCAAAGCGTCCCTCCCGGTAGTGCCCCGCGGCAGACTCCCGCCTCCACGCCCCCACCTCGACAAGGCGGGGGTAGGCCTGGATCGGCATCCGCCAGCCCTGATCGTCGGTCAGGTGGAGGTGCAGCACGTTGCACTTGTGCATGGAGATCAGGTCTATGAGCTTGAGCACGAAGCCCTTCGGCATGAAGTGACGCGAGACGTCGAGGTGCACGCCCCGCCAGGCGAAGGCGGGCTCGTCGGAGACCTCCATCCCCGTCAACTCGAGCGGTGGCGCCGGCTCGATGGTCGCCACCCGCCACGACGAGTCGGGAAGGAGCTGGCGAAACGTCTGCAGGCCGTAGAAAACGCCGGCCGGCCCGCTCGCGGTCACGGTCACGGCATCGTTGCTGACCTTCAGGCGATAGCCCTCGAGCGGAGAACGGTGCTCGTCACCGTCATCACCCCGCTCGAGCACGAGCCGGATGACGTTGCCGGACGTTGTTGAGGGACGAGCGTGGACAGAGATCTCGACACGCCAGCCCATCGATTGCTCGACAACCCGGCGAAGCCAGCGAGCCACGCCCCCGAGCTCGTCGGTTGCCTCGATCGTGAGGCCGTCGTGCAACGAGATACTTCCGCCGGTCACCGTGATCGCGACGGGGGCTGGGATCAGAGCCGGAACGTGGATGGTGAGTCACCTGTCCTTTCGGGTGCAACAGGCTCCCGGCGAGCCATGGCTGTTGCTCACGTTCTCGGTTGCCTCCTTCACGAAGCTCCGGTCAGCCAAGAGCTCGACTAGTAGTGAAGTATCCTATTATTTCTTGCCTGGCAAGGATCTGGCAGCATCGATGTCCGTGAGGCTGAGACCACATCATCAGGCACGGGACCGTTGATGCCGCGCGCCGTCAGTCAGCGTGCCGCCCGCCCCCAGCTGATCAGGGCGATGAACGAACAGCTCCTGCTCGAACAGGTCCGCCATGACGGCCCGCTCTCGCGGGCCGATCTGGCCCGGATATCCGGGCTCTCCAAACCCACCGTGGCGCTCGCCCTCGCCAACCTCGAGCACGATGGCCTCTTGCGCGTCGCCGGCCACCGCACCGGCGTGCGCGGCCCAGCGGCCGTGCTCTACGAGATCCGCCCCGACGCCGGCTACGTGCTGGGTCTCGACATCGGCCGGGAGTTCGTTCGTGGCGCCCTCGCCGACCTGTCCGGCGCCGTCCGCGCCAAGGCCAGCCAGAAGGCTCATGCCACCACGACCCAGGGTCGGTTGGCGGAGCTGACGGCGCTCGGTGACGTCCTGACGGCATCGGCCGGCGTGACTCGCTCCAAGGTGACCCAGACCGTGATCGGAAGCCCCGGCGTGTACGACCCCGAGAGGGGCGCTCTCACGATGGCACACAACCTTCCGGGTTGGGAGCAGCCGATCGTGCTGACCGAGCTCCGGCGGCTTTTCGGGCGGGCAACGGTCGTCGAGAACGACGTTGACGTCGCCGCCCTCGCCGAACGGGACCACGGGCACGGGCGGGGGGTGGACACCTTTGCCTTCGTGTCGGTCGGCACCGGCCTCGGCATGGGACTTGTCATCGAAGGCAAGCTGCATCGAGGGGCACACGGTGCAGCCGGCGAGATCGCCTACCTGCCGCTGTCGAACGGCGAAGTCGACGC